>Ga0247727_10013435_pt1 | contig 13811 bp, 21 predicted proteins | sample WisWelCaveWW1625_FD_202498 | JGI IMG/M metagenome (GOLD analysis project Ga0247727, IMG submission 202498) | Biofilm microbial communities from Wishing Well Cave, Virginia, United States - WW16-25 | ecosystem: Environmental > Aquatic > Deep subsurface > Groundwater > Cave microbial mat | place... | reverse complement strand
CCCTCAATTGCATATCGAATTGTGTTGTTACGCTCAAATCAGGATCGGACAGCAATGGAAATGTTGCGCCCGTTCGCTGCACGACCTGCCGCGCGCGGTCGCCTGTATCAATGCTGATGCCAATCACTTCTGCGCCGGCGTTATGAAATTGGTCAATCCGTTGTTGCAACTCGACGAGTTGCTGTACACAAAGGTTTCAGATCTCGCCCATGTTGAAGGCAAGCACGTATTTGCGCCCATCGCCCGCCTGGAATTGGTAGGGCTGGCCATTCGCATCAGGCAACGTAAATGCGGGCGCGGATTGCCCGATGAGTGTACCGACGTTGAACGCGGAATCGGTATCGGGCAGATTTCCCGCCACATCCAACGAATTCGCGCTCGGCTTTGATGGATTTACCGCTCTCAATATTACAACAGCAAAGAGAGCAAGCAGCGCAAGTCCAGCGCCAATCCAAAGCCATCGTTTCGTATTCGAACGTCTTTTGCGTGCGCGTTTCTTAGTCATGTATTTGCTCATAAGTATCAACTCCAGTATAGTACGTCTGAAATTATCACCGGCTTTGGATATTACGCATCATATCGGTACAGGCAGTATACATGTCGTTCATCATCCCACCATTCATCATGCCGCCCCATCCCATCATCCCGCCGCCCATCATTAGGAAACCTACGACGGTCCCAATAACGAGCAGGGCGAGAAGGATGATGAGCAGAACAAGCAGAATAGTGACAAGACGCTGATTTGTAGTTGCTGTGGTATTCATATCAATTTTCTCTTTATCAGTTGCGTTCATGGATATATGCTCCTTTATGATAATCATCTTACTGTATGAAATTAGCCAGTTTGGGACTGGCTATCGGAGGGTGACTCCGTAGCGGCAGTGCGGCTACCTAAAAAACGGTGTTTTGCGCAGGCCGTAACATTAACTCTCGATTTTGTAGTTCCTCATCATGCCCGCATCCCCATGTTCGAGATTGTGACAATGATAAACGAAAGTCCCTGCGTAATCCTCAAAGCGGATAAGCGCCTGAACCTTTTCGCCAGGCATGACCAGCACGGTATCCTTCCATCCATCGTCTACAAAACCGCCGCTCAATTCCTGATACGCCGACTCGTAGCCCTGCGTAATCTGGCGTCCAAGTATTTGAAATTGCACGCCATGAATGTGCATGGGATGAGGCATTTCCATATTCATCATGCCCATTCCCATGCCCATGCCACCCCCGCTACCTTCGAGATTGGCGAATTCCCAAATTTCCAAATCACTAAGCCGCACGATCTCATCTTGCGCGACCGCATCCATCTCGAAAACGCGGTCATTGATGGTATGGATCATGCCTTGCATCGCCAGCGTAAACGAGCGCGGGTTGTTGTGGTTGACAGCCTCTTCCGCGCGATGACGCGCAATCGTCGAGAGACGCGCTGGGAGCTGGAGAACATCCGCGCCTTTCTCGCCAACTTTCAAACTCAGGATGTCGAATGGCGCACCGTTGGGCAGGCTGGAACCACCCATCATACCGCTTCCCATCATGCCTCCGCCGCTATCGCTAAACCCTGAGAATGGCAGGCTGACCAGTCGCATTTCACTGCCCGTTGTTCGCCCGCTGAAATCGGCCCACAGTTCCACCCGTTCACCAGGCGCGAGCGTAATGTAATTGCGGGTCACTGGCGCTTCCAACAAACCACCGTCCGTGGCGATCACGGTCAGGGGCGTGCCGTCCTGCCATGCCAATTTATAAATGCGGGAGTTCGAGCCATTCAACAATCGCAAGCGGTACGCGCTGGCTTTGACATCCAGCGCGGCGTTGGGCGCGCCGTTGACTAGGATCGTATCGCCCAGAAAACCAATCATCTGATCCATCATGCCGTTCGCCAGATAGACCATCTGGTTTTGCGAGTCAAACGTGCGATCCTGTATCACCAGCGGCAGGTCGTATTCGCCAGCAGGCAAACCCAGCGCGGCTTCCTCGCCGTCACTGACGATGAACAAACCTGCCAATCCGTAATACACCTGCGGGGCAGTCAACTGGTGCGTATGCGGATGAAACCAGTACATGCCCGCGCGGTTGATCACCTGAAAATCATATTCATAACTCGCGCCAGGCGCGATGGCGTCACGCGGGTGTCCGTCCATCTCTTCAGGAATTCGCAGTCCGTGCCAATGGATGATGGTGGGATCAGGAAGTTCGTTCTTGAGCCGAACCTGGATTCGTTGACCTTTTCCTACCCGAAAAATGGGACCGAGATATGAGTTGCTCAACACTTGGATCGATTCTGCGCTTCCCTCCTGCACCGACGCCTGATACCTCCAAATGGAAGTTTCCGCCCCTGAGAAGATGGGGAGCGTGGCTTTTCCAGCAGTCAGGTCAACGGCAAGGGAAACAGGCGCGGGGGTGAATGGAGTCGAAATAACGGGAGCAGTTGTCGGGTCGAATGAGGCGGGCGGAATGAGACCACAGGCGCTGAGAGTCAATGTCCCTGCGCCCATCCCAATCAATTTGATAAAGTCCCTGCGAGTGAGTGTGTCAATGGTAAATTCTCCTTTTATTTTGCAATGCTGCCAGTTCACGCTCTAGGGATTCCCGTTCCCGTCGCAGGGCAACGATCAAGCGTTGATTGGTATTCGTGGTTGCGTCCATGACAGAATTCTCCTTTATGATAATCATTTTACTGCACGAAATTAACCGGGTTGGGTTTGGTTATCGGATGGAGACTCTGCCGTGGCAACGCGCGCCAGACCCTTCTTTTGTTCTTCCAGTTCGCTAATCTTCTGTACCTCAGCGATTTCCTGATCAAGCATTCGCCTTCGGTCGCGCAGGACATTAAGGCGGTCGGCGTCTGTGCCGGACATGGATTGGTGGGAATCACCACTCATGTTCTTGTTCATCATCCACATCATCACGCCCATGGCAATCGGGCACGCCAGTACGGCGACGAAAACTAAAATTGTTGAGAGTTCCATGGTTATTTCTCCTTTGTTACATATAGTAATTGGTTCGGATGGATTCTATTTCGATCACCAGATAAGGCTGGCGACCTCGGGAGCATATCATTTGACATGCTCTTTATCTCCTGCGGTAAGCTTCTTGATTTTCTGATCCACGACCTCCTTTTCCTTTAATAAACGCGCCAAGCGCTCAGCAGGCGCCGACGGGAGTTTCTGCTTTTCCATCAGTTTGTGCGCTTCTGACCGCGCGCGGGCTTTGGGCGAGGGCTGCGGCAATATCCGCTTTCTCTTTTTTAGCTCCGGGCTTGGCCAGAACGTCTCGCTCAATGGGTTGAGGAGCAGGATCACGGCCACGATCCAAAAAAGGTGATGCACAAACAGGAAAAAGTGCGCCACCGCAAACAAGCGTCCTAGGAGCACCATGCCTGCAATGCCAGCCAAACGGCAGGCCCCATATCTTAAGTATCTTGCGCCAATCCCAAAGGCTCATTTTTCTCTCCAGTGAAATCTTCATTTACTGCTTTGCATCGCGGCCAGTTCATGTTCGAGCGACTCGCGTTGCGCCCTCAAAGATTCCAGGCGGTCACTGGAAGCCTCCTCGCCCGGTGCACAGCAGTCGGCCATCAGTTGCGAACCGTTCGGCGCGGGCTTCTCGCTCGATCCGCGTTGCCGCGTCATAATCAAACCCATACTTACCGGGCAAGCCAGCGCCGCCAGCACAATGAGGCTGATACCCAGCGGTCCGCCCAGGGACGCACCGACCATGGAACCTCCCAGGGCGATACCAACCCCGATGATGGCTGCGACTGCGACTCCCGGCAAACAGCATAATGCGATGGGGATCCACTTTCGTAACTTTGTGTTCATTCGATTATTCTCCTTTCCAAACTTTGGAACTAAAATACGTCGATTCTTCTATGGAAGTAAGGGGTCAATCATGGCCCTGATCTCGTCCACGCTGAGGAAGGGGCCGATTTTGACATGTCTGAGGATGCCATTGGTATCAACGATGAAGGTCTCAGGCACACCTTGAATGCGGAATAATTGCGAGATGCGCGTTCCAGTATCCGGGCCGTTGGGATAGGTGTTGCCGAATTTTTTGAGAAAGATGCGCGCCTCCGGCTCAGTATCCACATAATCCACCCCCAGGAAAACTACCTTTCCGCCGGGCTGATAATATTTCCAGGCTTGCTCCAATACCGCGGCCTCCTGTTCGCAGGGCTTGCACCACGAAGCCCAAAAGTTGATGAAAAGCACCTTGCCGCGCAACTCTGAAATTTTTACCTCAGACTGGCCATTGTATTCATAGCCACTGAAGAGAGTGAGGCTGAAATCGGGAACTTCGTATCCAGGCTGAACAGTTCCTTGCTGGGCGCGTGTCACGCCAATTCCCAGCAGGACGAGAAGACCGACAAGGAAAGTCCAAACGAGGATCTGTGCCCAGAGCGGCACCCCGCGGCGTGAATTTGCTAGGGCTTCTGGCATGAGGTTATTGCTTGACTACACCATCGGGCGCATCGCCCTGCACGAGAGCCTGTTTCTTCGCTTCAAGGGTGGCAATCTTTTCTGTCTCGGCAATTTCCTGCTCCAGCCGCTGCCGCTGTTCGCGCAACACTCTGAGGCGATCTGCCTCCGAGACATGCGAGGTATGACCGGGCATAGAATGGTCTTGCGGACCGCTCATATTGCGGTTCATCATCCACATCATCAACCCCATGGCGATGGGGCAAGCCAGCGCCGCGGTGATAATCAATATGGTTGAGAGTTCCATGGTAAGTATCTCCTTTGTTTTGTTTGAAATGTCGTTCAGTTTCTATTCGCGCGATGTTTGTCGGTTAAATTTTCAATCTGCCGATCTACTGCCTCCTTCTGTTTGTGCAATTGCACCAGACGCACCGCTGCATTTTCCGATGCGGGTGCGCGCTCTCGTTTATGGGCCTTTCGCCGCGCCCAGGCTTTGGCGGAAGGTTGCGGAGGCATCCGACCTTTCTTCCGTGTTTTAGCATCGCCTGGTCCAAACGTTTCGTACACGGGGTTAAGGAGCAGGATGATCGCGAAAATCCAGAAGAGATGGTGCGTAAACAGGAAAAACTGCGCAACCTCGGACCAGTATCCCAGCAGTATCATCCCGGAGATACCGAGGAGAGGCGTCTTCCAAAGTTTGAGGAGTCTGCGCCAGTCTATAGAGTTCATGGTTTCCCTTTCACTTTGCTTGCAATTCAGCCAATTGATGTTCAAGTGCCTCGCGTTTTGCACGCAGGCTGGCGAGCTGGTGCGTTGAGGTTTCTTCGTTCTGTTCTGGCAGGCAACAATCCATCTGCGCGGCTGAGTTGTAAGGCGTGGATTGTTGCCCCGAGCCGCGTTGCCTCATCATAATCAAGCCCATGCTCAGCGGGCAAGCCAGGGCCGCCACCGCGATAAGAACGATACCCAACGGCCCACCTAGGGATGCGCCGATGGTGGAACCTCCGACAGCAATACCGAGCCCGATAATGACTGCGATTGCGACTCCTGGCAAACAGCATAATGCAATGGGCATCCACTTTCGTAACTTTGTGTTCATTCGATTATTCTCCTCTCCAAACTTTAGAACTAAAATAAGTTGAATCTTCTAGGGAAGCAAGGGATCGATCACGGCCCTGATCTCGTCCACGCTGAGGAAGGGACCAATTTTGACATATCACTCCTCGCTCTTCTTTACATGATCATTGTAAACTGAATTATCAGACCTCATGCGTATGTGGCGGCTGTCCATGTTTTTGTTCAGCTTCCACATCATGATGCCCATACTGATAGGGCAGATCAAGATAGCTAGAAATAGTAACAGCGTGCTGAGTTCCATTGCTTCTCTCCTTTCAATTGACGAATTAGTCAACTTTCTCTTGCTCAATTATGCTCATGTCCTGAGCCTCCACAACCATCTTCTAGATCCCAGAGTTCAGCAATTTGTTCAGCGGACCAATCGAGTTCTGTAATCAGGTACTTGGCCTGGCCCTCAAAAGCGGTCCAGCGCCAGCATCTGCAGCAGCACGGTCCGCCCTCCTCGGATAGTTTGGCAGCCTCATCATAAACAGCTTGCTGGCCGGCAGTTAACTGGATCATCTGTTGATATTCGAAAAGCTGTTTTGCAAGTGAAACGGGAACATCGTAAGGGTCTTCGGGAATCTGAGGGATGTCCGCATATTTCTTCAGACCCTCGACCTGCTCCTGGTATTTGTGGAGGTCCATACGGGAACAGCAGGAGCCTTGAATGCGCGCGTCATCGGACATAGTCTCAACTGAGACGGGCTGCAGGCCTCAGGTGCTTCCAACACTGCGCTGACCGCTCTGCCCCGAAAGGAGGGCGAATTTCTCGGCTGATCCCGCGGGCAGATTGGCGCTTTGAACAGAAGCGTCGCTTGACGGTCTTTGAGATTTCCAAACACTCACCGAAATAATGGTTCCCAGGAGGACTGCCCCGATTGCAATGGCGTAAACAAATTTCCTCGGAACAGTAATTTCGTTCTTGCTCATGACTGATTCCCCTTCTCAGTAACTCTAAATGTATGCCCGCTTAAATAGCCGAGGTAAGCAGGCACAAGCGGCAGGACGCATGGTGAAAGGAATGAAAGCAAGCCTGCTAACATGGCCGTCAGGTAATTCGGCGCGGCGGTGTAGGTGGAAAAATCAATGAATAGCCCGTTCTGGAAAGCCCAGATGGCAATGCGGCTCATCGTGTTGGTGAGTAACATGACGCCGATGATCAGTATAAACACGCCGCTGGCAATCTGGAAGCCGCGCTGGTATCGCCTCATCCGTTTGACCCAGCCCGTGGCGCGTTCCAACCCAAACGCCAGGATCAGGAAGGGAATGCCGAGACCCAATGAATAGCCTGAGGCCAGCCACATGGCCTGACCGACCGTATCCTGGCTAAAACCCATCGTCAGGATCGCGCCGAGCGTCGCGCCGATGCATGGGCTCCAGCCTGCCGCGAAGAAAATGCCCATGAGGGCCGAGCCAGCAAAAGTCCCGCGCTGGCCCGTGTATTGGGCGCGCGTGTCGGCATAAAACCAGGGAATTCTGATGATGTCCAGCGTCGCCAGCCCGAACAGGATCACGACCACGCCGCCGATGCGCCCCAACACAAATTTGTATTGCCCAAAAAGCTGTCCGAGGACCGTCACTGCGCCGCCCCAGCCGACTGTGAAAATCAACGAGAAGCCCAGGACAAATAACAACGCATGGATGAAGATCTCCCAACGCCGCGGCATATTTCGTGCTTGAGGAATGGCAATTGGTTCACTCATGTGATCTCCTATGGCGCGTTCGGCTCAGGGGAGTGGTTGAAGATTGAGAATTTCCTCCCGTCAGCAGAACGACAATGAAATTTCCAGGCCCGATCCCGATCCTGTAAACGAGTTTTCTGGAAATGGCAATTTCCGTGGAGTTCATTTCGCTTATCTCCTTATCTTTATCACAAGTCTTGCCAAACATCCATAGCACAGTACCAGGTTAGACCTATTCACTCAAGGATTTCCGCGACGTATTGATCAAGCTGCTCGCCTTTTATGAGGCCAACTTGGACTCGCTCAATCGTTCCGTCCCGATTAACGAAGATATTTGTTGGTATGCCGGGGATTTGATATGTCCTTTCGGTCACTGTTCCGTCCTCGTCCAAGAGAACGGGGAAGGTGATGTTGAATTCGCTGGCGAATGCCTGGACATCCGGCAGGGCATCTTGAAAGGTGAGATTCACGCCCAGTATCATAAGACCCTCAGCCTTATGAGACTCATACATGCGAACCATTTCGGGCATTTCCTCCCGACAGGAAAAACACCAGCTTGCCCAGAAGTTGATCAAAACTGCCTGACCGCGAAATTGAGAGAGGCTCACTTCTGCGCCATCGAGCGTTGGAAGCGTGAAGTCAGGGGCTGGTTTGCCAACAACCAGAGGCGATCCCGGGAGGCTTTGTTGTGAGATTTCCTGCCGCGGAAACATCCTCGGAGTAACGAGCGCGCCGATTGCCAGCGCCGTTGCGATCAGCGCAACTAAAATGACCCATTTCTGCATTCGAATTCGGAGAAGGGAGGAATCCATAGCATCACCTTTCATAACTTTCTTACGGCGCATTTGGTTCCGGCGCTTTATTTCGGAACGCTTTGATAAAGACAAGAAGTTCAGCAGGGTCAAAGAATTCTGGCTGGTATAGCCGTCCCCACGTGGTTGCAGCAAGTGGACCAGGCGGAGATAAACGAGGTACCGCAATCAACTTTGCTGAACTTGAAAGACCCACCGTACCTGCCTGATCCATAACACCGCGAATTTGCTCTTTGAAAGTCTCGCAGGCTAATCCTTCTAGGCCGGTGCAGTTGTACGAAATGACGACATAGCCATGCTCCAGGTTATGCACCAGTTGTTCGTCGGGCAAGGCTTCATCATAAAATCCTGCCTGAGCGGGCTGTATATAATGCGGGCCGGAGGTGGGAGGGTCGCTGTTGTACGGTTCGTGTTGCTCGCCGTCTTGGATGTGCTGAGCTCCCATTACCGGGACACCAACACCGGGCCGCGGCTTCAAGCCTTGCCATCCCACGTAACCCAACGCCATCACTACAAGCGCTCCCATTACCCCCCAGAAAAGCCGCGAAATGAGCTGCCGCCGGTGCCTCTCGCGCCGACGCATCTCTTTATTCGACAATTTTGCCGATACCGCCATCCTAAACCTCTTTCATTCACTGCACCTGAATGCAGGTTAAATAAAGTCAAGAGACACTTCACGCCTGATATACAAGTTGTATGTCGAGGTAAATCGAAAACCACCGATCGGATTCATGATCGGCAAATACGAAAGTTGTATGTCCTAGGCTTTGGGAGGCGGGGATATTGCTTCGATGTAAATGGATTGAACGATCGGAACTAAGTTTACGGCTCGTTCACTACCCCCATGTAGAACAATGCAGGCAGATTGGGAAGCCAGAAAATCACACGCTGATGAAACTGGGCCCATTGCATCGCAACATGACCCAGTGGAATTATCGCCTGCGTTTTCCTCATCGATATTACTTTGAGAAGAGGCCAAGTGGGATGTTAGCGCCGCGTCCGTATGCATTGTCTGCATAAAAGACATATGATTGGATATTGGGAACAATCCAATCAGAAGCGCAAATACCAACACGATCAACAATATCTTTGCCATGACAAATTTTTCGGTTCAGATCACACTGGATTGTAACTCAATTCGATATGTTCAAGAAACTTCTCACGAACCTCTAACGGATCCTATACTTTTGCGCGGCGCAACCTCAAACTATTACTCACCGTTCCTTACCCGGCCCAAACGCATCGCGGATTGCCGCGCGTTGCAAGCGATGAAATGTCTGCGCCAGGTTTTCGGGGGTATGCGGTCGACGTATCTCCAGCCACCATGGCACAAGTGCGATCTGCGTCCCTGCCAGATAGTTCGCCTCCCGCGCTTTTATTATTGACATCCACGGAAAAACGCGATAGTCTGTGTATAGAACGTCTTAAATGATTCTGGAGGAATATCATGCTTCAAATGAACCGCTCGATCATGACGCACCGCAGACTGCTCCTGTTCAAATGGCTCATGATCTTCCTACCTTCCGTTACGGTCGCGGTAGGTCATGTCTTGGTCGCGCACACTGGTGGTGGAGAGCACGCCGGTGGTGGAACACTCGATCTGCCAGCGACTCTGCTTGTAACATTCCTGGGCCTGGTGCTGACTTATATTTTTGTAGAAACGCTGTTCAGGGTCCTACAGAGACTACAAACTGAGGCATTGGCTCGAGAGCAGGACATCCGGACCATGAGCGCCGTGATGCAGGAACGGGAGCGGCTGAGTCGGGACCTCCACGATGGTGTGGCCCAGCTTGTCGCGGATCTGCTCTTGCGCCTCGACACCATTAAGGAGTTGGTGGAGGCCAACCGACCGCAGGAAGCAGAAGCAGAGCTTGAGCGCTTACACGGGGTGGCCGACGAAATCTACGAGGATATCGGGGAGTCCATTACAGGGCTCCGCGCCAACGTCACAGACCGGGGGCTGGTCGGCGCACTACAGGATTACGTAGATCAGTTTGAAGAGCGGCACCAGATTCCCACGAGCCTCCGAGCGGATGATATGGCCAACCGGCTCTCACCTCCCGCAGCGCTCCAGATCTTCAGGTTCATCCAAGAGGCCTTGACCAATGTTCGCAAGCACGCCAAGGCACGGGAGGCCACGGTCACCCTCACCTCCCATGGGCCGGACCAGCTGACAGTCGTCATTGCCGACGATGGCCAGGGTTTCACCTCTGGCAGCCAGAGGAATAATAAGGCACGGCCTTTGGGAATGACAAGTATGCGGGAACGTGTCGAAACCCTCGGCGGCACGTTCCACATCAATAGTGAGCCTAGTTCGGGCACACAAATTACCGCCACCATCCCCATTCCACGAACTAGAGGGGAGGACGGACATGCGGCCCTTGCGACTCCTACTGGTTGACGATCATGCCCTCTTCCGCGAGGGTCTCATCTCGCTGCTCTCTTATCAGGATGATTTCACCGTCGTTGGAGAGGCCGAAGATGCCGAGAGTGCCCTGGATCGGGCGCGTGCGCTTGAGCCGGACATCGTGCTGATGGATATCGAACTCCCCGGAGAGAATGGCGTTACCGCGACCCAGCAGCTGAAAATGGAACTGCCTGATCTGACCATCGTAATGCTGACAGTACATGATGACAGTCAGACTCTCTTTGAGGCGATTAAGGCGGGAGCGCAAGGCTACCTTGTAAAAAACGTGCGATCCCGCGAGCTCTTGGAACAACTCCGGCGCTTGGCGCGGGGCGAGGCTGCGATTTCGCGGCGTATGGCTGCCCGGATCTTGGAAGAGATTCGCGGACAAACAGAGCCCTTCGGACCCGGAGAAGAGCTCACTGCTCGAGAGATGGACGTGCTGGAGCTGGTGGCGGCGCGCCTCTCCAACGCCGAGATCGCCGAGCGTCTGGTAGTCAGCGAGCACACTGTCAAGAACCACATGAAGAGCATTCTCTCAAAGCTTCATCTCCACAACCGACATCAGGCCGCGGCCTATGGCATCGCTCGTGGCTGGTTGCCGCGTCCCAAGGGACGTAGTTAGCATCTTTCACTCCCTACCGTCTCGCAAAAATAGCCCTTTTTCTTCATTCCTCCGCCTTGTACAGGTCATGTCTTGTAGACGACTGTTACCTATAATACTGGGTGAGAGCGTCAAAGCAGGAGGCTCTGGAAGGTGTTTGGTCATCGTCCATGAGCCGCTCAGCAACTGCCAAGGCGTTACCTACTTCGAATCAAGAAAGGAAATCGGCTATGAAAACCTTGACAAATACGCGCGACGGAGGATACGCATATGGCTGATCGGCCATCCTATCCCGGCATACCACGCTGGCTGAAAGTGTCTGGGATCGTCATCATCGTTCTGGTTCTGCTGGTGGTGGTCATCGTGCGCTTCACCGGCATCGGTGGTCCCCACGGACCTGAGCAATTTGGACCTGGTCAGCATGCACCTGGCAGCGACTCCAAAGGGAACACACCGCCGATTGATGGCGCGCCTGAACTCGCCGTCACCGCCGACGAACTGGCGTTCAATCCTGATCGCATTGAGCTGACTGCCGGCAAGCCGATCAACATAGTCCTGACCTCAACCGACATTTTGCACGACCTGGTTGTGGACAATATCGACTTCAATCTGGCCGCAGACCGCGACGAAACGGTCATTGGTGGGATGGTGTTCGACGAGCCCGGTACCTATGTCGGTTACTGCTCGGTCGAGAGACATCGCGAAGAACTCGAGATCATTGTCACGCCGTCCGCTGGTTCCTGATGAACCATAGAGCGCCCATCGAACACGAGGAGCAACACCCATGACACCCGGCCTCCGCAAGTTCATGCTCACTGTCCATCTCACGTTTTCGGTTGGCTGGATTGGCGCGGTCGTTGCTTACCTGGCGCTCGGCGTCTCCGCTGTGACCAGCCAGGATGTTCAGACGGTGCGTGCCGCCTGGATCGCAATGGAGTTGATCGGCTGGTATGCGATCGTCCCATTGGCCCTTGCCTCGCTGCTGACCGGGCTTGTCATGTCACTGGGCACCAAGTGGGGCCTGTTCCGGTACTTTTGGGTCCTGATCACATTCGTGCTAGCTGTCTTTGCCACCACAATCTTGCTGCAGCACATGCCGGACGTCAGCTCTATTGCAGAATTGGCGCGAGAGGCGAACGCCGCCGACCTGGGCGGGCTTGGGGGCGACTTCTTCCACGCCGGGGGCGGCCTGCTGGTGTTGCTCGTGATCATGGTGCTGAATGTGTACAAGCCGCCGGGCTTAACCTCGTATGGGTGGCGTAAGCAATACGAGGAGCGTAAAGTATCGCCAGATGTAGATACAACGACTTAGGGACCGTAAATTAATAACTTCCGTCATTGCGAGGAGGGCGCTCTTCCCGACGAAGCAATCCCCCTTACGGTATAGGGGATTGCTTCGCCAAAGAACGGCTCGCAATGACGTAACTGAGGGAAGTTATATTTTTATGAACCCTTAGTACCCAAATCGCAGTAATAACCTTCGTTATATCTTTGCTTTTCTCAGCCTCAAACTATTCGTCACCACGAACACACTGCTGAACGCCATCGCCAGCGCGGCAAGCATGGGGTTCAAATATCCGAGCGCAGCGGCGGGAATGAGAATGACGTTATAGAAAAATGCCCAAAACAGATTCTGCTTGATCGTGCGAAGTGTTTTGCGCGAAAGTGAAATCGCACGCGCGACTCCGCGCAAATCGCCGCTGATCAACGTCACAGGCGCGGCGGCTATAGCAACATCAGTCCCAGTGCCAATTGCAATGCCAACATCGGCTTGGGCGAGAGCGGGCGCGTCGTTTATACCATCACCAACCATAGCCACGACATTTACGATTTTCGATTGACGATTGACGACACCTGCACTCCCTGGCACTGCCCGCCAGGGCAAGTGTGCGTGCGGTGCAAGTGTTGCATTTTGGAGTTTCTTGACTTCGTTGGACTTTCCTTCTGGCAAAACTTCAGCCAATACTTCGCCAATTCCAATTTGTTTCGCAATTGCTTCGGCAGTCTTTTGATTGTCGCCGGTGATCATCGCGACTTTGAGGCCCATGCGGTGCAGTTCGGCAACTGTTTCCTTCGAGCCATCCTTCAAAGTATCGGCAACTGCGATCACGCCAGCAATCTCATTGTCCACAGCGACGATCATCGGAGTCTTTGCTTCCGCCTGCAAACGCTCCACATCACTGCAGATGAGATCAACTGATATGTTCTCTGCTTCCATTAACCGCAGGTTGCCGACTAGTACATGCTGACCACCTACATCTGCTGAAATGCCCATACCAGTCACTGCTTTGAAACCTGTAATCTCAGCTAACGGGATATCGCTCTCAGTTGCTTTAGCAACGATGGCTTCACCCAATCCATGTTCACTTCCTTTTTCTGCAGAAGCTGCCAGCCATAGAATGGCGTTCTCATCCCAGCCCGCACAAGCAACTCCATTCTTACCAGTTACGCAAGACCGTTCGGCAGGAGCAATATCCGTTACCGCAGGTTGACCTTTGGTAATCGTCCCTGTCTTATCAAGAACGACAATATTAACCTTTCCGGCGCGCTCCAAGGCTTCGCTATTTTTGAACAGGATTCCAAGTTCTGCGCCTTTGCCTGTCCCTACCATCACAGCCGTCGGCGTGGCGAGCCCCATCGCACAGGGGCAGGCAATTACTAAAACGGCAACCATGTTAATAAGAGCAGTGGTAAATGGTGAATCAGCAAATTGGGAACGTTGCCCTGAGCCTGTCGAAGGGTTGGTAAATTGAGGGACGACGAAATACCATGTCG
>Ga0247727_10013434_pt1 | contig 13811 bp, 17 predicted proteins | sample WisWelCaveWW1625_FD_202498 | JGI IMG/M metagenome (GOLD analysis project Ga0247727, IMG submission 202498) | Biofilm microbial communities from Wishing Well Cave, Virginia, United States - WW16-25 | ecosystem: Environmental > Aquatic > Deep subsurface > Groundwater > Cave microbial mat | place... | reverse complement strand
GTTGCGTATTGTGCCAGGCGAGATCAGCCAAGTGTGGGTCGACTGCACCAAACAGTTGACCAGCAACATTCAGAATGTGTTGAATGGCCTGAGCAGCAGCGGTGAATTCACTGTCAACATCGGGCTGTACGGTAAGTACGTGTCGATCGTTATCGATGCGACTCAGGCCGAAGACCTCGACACGACGACCATCACGATCGACGTCGTTCCGTTCGTTGGTCAGGTCTTGAAGTTGGCGCTTGATATTGTGGCTGACGCCAGTTAGTGAGAGTAACGACTTAGGATTCGAGCATGCGATATTCGGCCTTGAAAGCAGATCAAAAACCACCATGTTTCGCAGGGGATTTTGTGGGTCCTTCCCAGGGGTGCCCCACGGGGGCTCCGCCGGGAGCTATCTGGCGAGTTTTTCCCACACGAGATGAAGAAAACGTAGTAAGTAATTGGCGCACACCGCCAGCAGCGGACCGGCGCCGGTAGGGAGTTGACCGTTGACATCATGGCGAAGGCAAAGCCCGCAGGTGCCGTGGCTGCGCTCAGCGAACAGATCGAGCGGCGGCAGCAGGCAAGTCTCGTTGCGGCCGCTCGGCGTAAGCTCGAGGCGCAGCAGGAACTCACACAACGCGAAGTTGCGGCGCTCAAAAAATTCGAGCGCGAACAACGCGATCGTTACGGCACGCAATATCTGTCGGCGATGCCCAAGGGCGATTACGCCGGCCTCAGCGGTCGCCAGTCGAAGCAACTTATCGAAGCGGCCGATCGCTACGGCTTCCCGTATCGGCCGGAAGAAAAGACGGTCGACGTCGGCCGCGTGCTGCGCTGGTTTCACGACTTCCTGGCCGCGAACGCCGGCATGCTCTCAGGCGGCGGCGGCGGCGACGACGCGATCCTGCACCTGGCCTCGAAAGAACTCAAAGACGAATACGTGCGGAAGCGCATCGAAGAGAAAGCCGTCGACATTGAGCGTAAGCGTTTGGAAGTCGCCCAACTCGATGAGAGCTATGGACCGATCGAGCCGCTGCGGCAGTATCACAGGGGCATGGCCGGACTGCTGCGAGGCATCCGTTTGAAGTTGACGAAACGGTTTGAAGGCGTTGACCAGGAGTTTGTCGAGCAAGCGTTCGACGACTTGATTACCGACTGCGAACGGCTCGGCGACTCTCACTTCAATGACGAAGCAATTGACATCGACGTTAGCGAACCCGCCGCTGGCGGACCGCTGGAAGCCGATTTACCATCGTGAGAACCGGCGATTCGCGCGCATCGCCCGCGGCCGTCGGCTGCGCTCGCGCGTTGAATTCGCCAAGCAAGTGATCGTGTTGCCCGAGGGACCGCACGCGGGCGAGCACTGGCGGCCCCACTTTCAACCTTACGCGTGGTGGGTATTGCACCTGATGGACACGCTCGGCTTTCGCAAGTATCGCGGCACCGGCTGCGTGCAGAGCGGCAAGACGTTTACGCTGGACGTGATTCCGCTGGCTTGGCACCTGAAAGAGCGGCGTGAAAACGTGATCTTCGGTCTCCCCGAAATGGACATGGCCGAAACGAAATGGATCGAAGAGATACAGCCCGTGTTCCAGGCCAGCCCCGAGCTGCGGTGGCTGCTGCCGGTAACGGGCCGCGGCAGCCGCGGCGGCTTCGCCACGCTGATCAAGTTTCGCAACGGCTGCTCGCTGAAGTTCATGGGCGGCAGCGGCAAGGATTCGCGTCGCTCCGGGGCCACGGCACCCGTCGTCATCAAGACCGAGGTGGACCGCTACGACCAATCGACCGAGGCCTCGCGTGAGACGACGGCCGTGGAACAGATGGAAGCCCGCACCGAGGCGTTCGACGATCGGATGTTCAGTTATGAAGAATGCACGGTCACGACCGAGGATGGTCGTATCTGGTCGGAGTTCAATGCGGGCACGGGCACGGAGTTGTACACGCAATGCGTCGAGTGCAGACAACCCGTGCTGCCAGGCCGCGACGATCTCCACGGCGTCGAGGACAGCGGAAACATCTTGCAGGCGGCGGAAGCGTGTTCGTTCGCCTGCCCGAAGTGTGGCGCCGTGTGGGAGGAAAGCGATCGCGATTCGATGCTGGCCGTCGAGCGACTGGTCCCCGTTCACCGCGGCCAAGTGCCCGTGCTCGGCGACGACGGCCGGGTCCGCGTCGAGGGCCCGCTGCCGCCCACCGACAAGTTGAGCATCCGCTGGAACGCGTTTCTGAATCGCTTCTGGCGGGCCGCGACCATCGCCAAGGCGGAGTGGTCGGCGTTGTATAGCAAGCACCCCGACGAGATGGATCTGAAGCGCCGGCAATTCGCATGGGCGCTGCCGGCGGAACCCAAAGAATTCGATCTCGTGCCGCTGACGCTGGGCGAAGTTTTTAACCGATTCAGCGGCTGGGGCGTGGGCGTTGTTCCAAGTCATACGCGTTGGATCACGCGGGGCGTGGACGTGAGCAAAACCAAACTGGACTACGTCACGCGCGCATGGTCCACGGAGGATGACGGCAAGACGTGGTTCGGCCGTGCGATCGACATCGGCGAGGTCGACGTCGAATGGGAAACTTTGGGCGTGCGGGAAGGGATCATCGACGCGCTCACGAAGTTGCGGACCGAGAAATCCGTTTTTCAGGATCGACAAGGCAATGTCCACCCCGTGCATTTGTCACTGATCGACGGCGGCTGGATGGAGGAAGTGATCTGGTCGTGGCTGATCGATTTGAAAGAGCGTGACATCAACGGTTGGATGATAGTGCTGGGCCGCGGTCAATCCGAGCCGCCCGGCCGCGGCGCGTACAACGAGCCGCACAAGGTCGACGCCGCGAAAGGGCCGTGCTTGTTCAAGGGCGAGAATTGCTACATTCGCTTATCCGACAAGCACAAGCTGCCGTTCGTGATCGAGAACACGGATGAATGGAAGTCGTTCGTTCACGATGCCTATGCTACGCCGGTCAATCAGAACGGCGCGCTGACGCACTTCAACGCGGTGACTGCCGCCGAGAAAAAAGTCATTCGCGAGTTCGTGAAGCAAGAGCTTTCCGAAACCCGCAAGCGGCGCAAGGTTCCGCACCGCGGCATCGTGGACGTGTGGGTCCATGAGAACAGCGTTCCCAACCACAAATTCGACGCCGACTGCTATGCGTGCGTCGGCGGCAATCTGCTTGGCGTTCGCATCGCCACGCGGGCCAGGCACGTGCCGACGCCACCTGAGCCACAAGCAACTCAATCAATCACCATGCCGGACGGCCGGCCGTACATGCAAATGGGAGAAGTACCGCGATGACATTCGATCCGACGAACATGGCCGCCACGGTCGACGGTAAGCCGAAGAGCGGCGGCCGCAAAGCCAAGGCGAATCAGTATGGCAAAGCCGACGACAACGCGGGAGGTGCGACCTCCCTGGCGGCAGAGCCGCCCGCCGAAACCGAAGCTGCCGCCGGCAGCGTGATCCTCGAAGTGCCAATCGGTATTATCGCCGCGGGCTACACGACGCCCAACGTCGCTTTTAAGTGCACGCCGCGGCAAGCACTCGCCGCTAAAATGTTGTGGTGCAGTCTATCAGACAGAGGAGACCGCTTTGCCGGCGGTCGCAGCTCGCATCCGGATGGCACAACTGTAGAGGGCATCAACGACGGCATGCGTTGGCTACTCGATCGCCTTGCCGATTCAATTGAAGCGGAGACTGGAACACAACTTACCGAAGATCAGTAATGTCAACACGCAAGAAATCATCCGCTTCGGCGCGGACCGCCCCCGTTTCGACGTCCGACCTGGCCGCTGACGCACGCAACCCGCGGTTCATGTCCGACGTATCGGCGGCCGGCCTGGCGGCGTCCATCGAAGCGTTCGGCGACCTCTCCGGCATCGTGTGGAACAAGCGGACCGGGCAACTTGTTTGTGGGCACCAGCGCTTGGAACAAGTTCACGGGAAGTGGGGGCCACAACCGATCGAGATCATCGACGCGGATCGCGAACTGGGCATGATCCGCATCGACGACGACCATTGCTTCACGGTCCGCGTCGTGGACTGGCCGCAAGAAAAACAGCACGCCGCCAACGTCACGGCCAACAACCCGAAGATTCAGGGCGAGTTTACCGGCGACGTGGTGGCCTACATTCGCGACATCGAGACGCTGCTGGCGGGCGCGGCGCTGATCGATGACGTGCTGTTGGCCGACCTGTTGGACGACTTCGCGGCCAACGATCCGACGCAACTCATCAAGATCGACGTCAAGCCGCCGCCGGCCATGACCTGGGTTCTCATCGGGATCGCAACGCCGCGCTTTGGGCGGATTGCGGAAACGATCGACGGGCTCGGTCGTGTGCCCGAGATCATCATAGAATCGACGCTCAACGATGGTTAAGAAAACGGACAACGGCCATCTGCTGCCGAAGTTGGATCTGCGTAGGTACTTTATGCGGAAGTATCACGCTGACGGATCAGCGCGCGTCATGGATTGCTGCTCTGGCAGCGGTCGTTTGTGGTTTCAACTCCGCCGCGAGTTCGTGATTGCGAGTTATTGGGCGATCGATGTGAAGCCCAAGGCTGGTCGGCTCAAGGTCGATAGTGCGCGAGTACTCGCACAACCAGGCTGGGCGGAGAACGTGATCGACATCGATACTTACGGCTCGCCCTGGAAACATTGGGCTGCGATGCTGCCTAACATTGGCATCCCGACCACGGTGTTTCTGACCGTTGGCCGGCGCAACATCGCGCATGCAAACGCGTCGCCGACAAACATACCCTGGGCAGATTACGCGATAGTTGGTGCTGAGCAAGTGGCCCGCGCGATACCACCCGGTACACGACACGTGTTGTTTCGCAGCACGTTGGAACTCATCGCCGCCACGCATTTATCGCGCGCTCTAATCTACGGCAAGGTTGTCGAATGCCGCGAGGCGGCGACCGCCTCGCTAACTCGCTACATCGGCGTGCGGCTGGAGCCTAGCGCGAGCGCCGCCAAGCCTTAATCAGCCGCCGCACGGCTTCGGTCACGGCCTGGCTGCGGTTCCATTCGCGTTCCGCCGCCAGCGCGTCCAGCTCGGCGACCAGTGTCGCCGGAATCGTGGCCCCGATGAATTCCGTTTGCCCTTCCGGATTGGCCGCCGGCCGCCCGGCCCCCGGCCGCCTGCCGCCCCAGGCTGCCTTTTTGGCGGTGCGTGCTGTTTTGACAGGTTGTTTCTTGCGGGATTTTCGTTGCTTTTGAGGCATGCTATTTGCTCTTGAAAGACTTAAATAAAATCAACAGGCGGCCCATTGCGGCGTGCGTCTCGATACTGTAAAATACAATCATACGGCCACGGCGTCAACCCTGGCCAGGGTAATCAACAGGAGATAAGAATGGTTTATGACACGGCAATTCGGACCGGCGATCGAGTAGTGTGGGATGCCGCGCAGTTTACCGGCGGCAGCTTTTACCGCGGACGATGTCGGGGAGCCAAGTTTACTGGCATGACCCGCCTGGCTGGTGTCGTCGCGCGGCACAGTTACGGAGCGGACTGTGGGCAGCACACCTTCTCTATCAGGCTTGAAGATGGCACACTGAAGCGAGTCAAGGGGCGCAACTTGTATCCCAACCTCGTCGAGCACGTGCCCGACGCGAATAGTCCGGACCGGGCAGACGACGGCCGAACCTTGGTCCGCTAAAAGGAGGAGTTCACGGTGGAGCCGCATGATATTTGGATCGTGGGCGAGGGATTGGAAGAGCCGGGTAGGTGGTACGTCGTTCACACCGGCACTCCGCGGTTCATCGCCGAAATTCTGGACGAAGAAGAGGCTGGCATCGGAGGCGTGCAGTGGGTGCTCGCGAACGGCCAGATCGCGCAGAACCTCATTTTTTATGATGAGCCTCCTATCGGCAGCGCGCTCGATGCACTGTTGTTTCGGATGAGCGAGGTTCTCGACACTTACGATGATCGCGTAGAGCGAAGAACCGAACGCGGCTTGGATGAAGACGATGAGTAAAAGTGGCCGGGCGGCGCGTCAACGCCCCCGGCCGTGGCCCAAAATCCAGTTCGGAGACCTTGAACAATGATTAGTTTAGCTAACCACCAAACGACCAGCAACAGCGGCTTCACGTTGAACTTACCACGCAAATATCGGCCGCGCAATCTGGGCGAGATTCGCGGTCAGGCGGAAGCTGTGCGAGTTCTCAACCGATTCGCCAGTGCGGCCCGCAACGACTCGACTCCAGCCGCGTTCCTGTTCCACGGCCCATCGGGCGTCGGCAAGACTGCCGCCGCCTGGGCGCTGGCCATGGCGCTGGGCTGCGATCCGGCGGAACCGGAAATGAGCGGCGTCATCGAAATCCCGTCCGGCCAGCAAGACGGGACTAGCGTCCGGCAATTGCTCGACACGCTGCGACTGCGGCCACTCATGGGCAGCGGCTGGAAGGTCGCCATCGTCAACGAGGCGGACAACATGACGGCGCAGGCGGAAGCGATTTGGCTGGACGGACTGGAAAAGCTGCCGCCGAAAACGATCGTCATCTTCACGACCAATAACACCGGGAAGTTGTCGGGACGTTTGGCCACGCGGGCGCTAGCCCTCGAATTCAACGGCTGCCCCAAACGCCTGCGCCGCAGTATGGTGGACCTCGCGCGCGAGGTGTGGCAACGTGAGACGGGCAACAAACTGGTCGCCGTCCCCGACGGCCTGGGCGTGATGAATTCACTGTTCCCCACGGCCAGCTTCCGACTCGCCTTGCAGCAACTCGCCGGCTACATCGCCACGGGCAAACTGCCCACGGAGTCAGCCGCCTGCGAGACACGCGAAAGCGCGTGCAGCGACGGATCATCGGCTGCAAAGAAGGCTTGGGAAACGCGACGACGTAAAGCCCCGAAAGTTTAACCGCAAAGTACACGGAGACTGAGAACGTGACAGCTCAACATAAACCCGGCAAGGCCGGCCGGGGAATCGAATGGTGCGACGAGACGCGCAACGCTACGGGCGGTTGCCTGCACGATTGCAAGTGGGTCATGCCGGACGGGACCACGGCCGAGTGCTACGCCAAAACGCTGGCCGAGAGCGGCGTCGCCAAGGCCGCCTACCCGCACGGCTTCGAGCATCACTACTGGCGACCGAGGATGCTCCGCGACCTGGTCAAGGGCCAGGAGCCGCTGCTGATATTTTGCGACTCGATGAGCGATATGTTCGCGCACAACGTGCCGGCCGAGCAGGTCGTCGCGATCCTCGACGCGATGCGCAACGCTCCTCACAGCTACCAGTCGCTGACCAAAGCGGCCCCGATGCTGCTCAAGTACTGCGAGCACCTGCCGCCGAACTTGTGGGTGGGCGTCAGCTCGCCGCCCGACTGGTTCATGGGCAAGCGACTCTCGCTGCCGCAACAAGAGGCGATGCTCCGCCGCAGTCTGGACGTGCTGGCCGAGGTGAAGCGGCGGACCGGCTGTATCGTGTGGATGAGCGCGGAGCCAGTGTCGTGGGATTTAACGGCCGTCATCGGCGATGACCATCCGCTCGATTGGATCGTGATCGGGGCGGCCTCCCACGGGCCGCGGTATTTTCAACCCGCTGCGGAGCACGTGCGCGGGCTGCTAGCCCTGATGGATGCCACGGGCACGCCCGTGTTCTACAAGGGCAATATCCGCCCGCTGTTCAAGCAGCACGACTTGGGCACGCCTGAACTCAACCGCTGGCGTGAGGATTTCCCGGTTTGCTACCGCGACGGACGGCCGATCGCGGCCGTCGCGCGCCGTCAATCGCAGGCCCGCAGGTTCGGCTGGATGGAGAGCCGGCAGTACGCTCCGCGGCCCGTGCAACCCGTCGCGTGTTGACGTAAGTCGTTTCACGAACATCTTTCCGGTCGTTTTAATCAATGTATCGGAATTTGTTTCTTTCCAGCCGCCTCTGGCCAGTAGATTCGGTGAATGGCCGCCGAACCGACCGCTGAGTGTTCGTATAGCGATCTGATTCGCATTTACCGAGAGAACAGCGGGCTCGAGACGCTGGACGAATGCCGGCGAGCGATCAAGGCACTCCGGCAACTCTACGTGATTCAGCCGAGCGAGATCGAACAGTCGGGCGACTCGATGACCATGCGTGATATCGAAAATCGCATTGCAGAGGCCGACAAAGCCGCGTCCGTGTTCCAGTTGACCGGCAGTGGCGCGGCCAGAACGCCCGCGATCGTTCCCACGGACTGTTTGCGATAACGCGATGCATGGCTCTACGCAGAAAAACCGCCGACCCGCTCGCAATGACAGACGTCGGCGAAGCGCGCAGCGATTACGCAATGGCCACGCGATCCGGTACGCAAAACCGCCTGCGGCGCGGCGTTCCGTCGCAAGGGGCCGGCGCCGATTATCACTATCGCAACGAGTCGGACTGGCTGTGGATGCAGGAACTCGCTTGGGAGATTTTCCGCAACCACATGGTTGTTGGTTCGGTGGTCAAGCGGGCCGTCGAAAATCAAATTCAGGACGGATTCAACTACGATCCACGGACCGGCGATCCGCAACTCGACAAAGATTTGAAGGAGTGGTGGGCGGAGGTCTCGATTCAACCGGGCCAGTGCTCGCCGGACGGCGAGAGCGTATTCGTAGACCAGGAAGAGACGGCACTACTCACGACGATGGTGGGTGGGGATTGCTTCGGACTTCCAGCCGAAGATGGCGCGGTCGATTTTTTGGAGTCGCAATTCTGTCGCTCGGCCACATGGAGCAAAAACAAAAACATCGTGCACGGCATCGAGCTGGAGCCGGGCACGCGGCGGCGGCTCAATTATCATTTTACCGATCAGCCGATCAGCCCATGGCAGACGATCACGAAATCGCAACTCACGCCCACGCCGGCCTATTATTTCGACGAGCTGACACGGCGGGAAGAGCGGAACGTGTTTCACGTCCGCTTGATGGGCCGCTTTCGTCAGACACGTGGCGTGACGGCATTCGCGCCACTGTTCACACCGGCCGACTATCTCGACGACATCGAATATTTGGAGATGGTCCACAAGCGGGCGGTGAGCTTGTTTGCGTTCGTGCGGACGCGGGCGAAGGAGTTCGACCCAAAGTATCTCGCCGCGGAGTTGACGGTGGGCAGCGACGCGACCGCGGCCAAGGCCCGCGACGACGTCGACACCGCCAACAATCAATATCGACAAGTATCGCCGGGCTCCGTGCTCACAGGCTTGCCCGGCGAAATGATCGATTTGAAGTCGCCGAACATTCCCAACGCCGAACATTTTCGGCACATGGAAACGCTCGCGACCTACATCGGCGTCAATCTAGGCATGCCGCTGATAGCGGTGTTCATGGACGGCCGGCAGACCAACTTCTCAGGTTGGCGCGGCGCGTGGAACATGGCGCTGAGCGGATTCAAGCGCAACCAACGCCGACTGACTACGCGGTTTCACTGTCCGTACATGCGTTTCAAACTGTTGAAGCGAGCGGAGACCGAACGCGACATTCGCAGGTGTGTGGAGAAGAGTCTCAAACCAGGTGCGAAGGTCAATATCTTTTCGCATTGGTGGCAGCCCCCGAGCTGGCCGTACATCCAGCCAGTGGAGGATGCCACCGCCGACATGATTCGCGACGTCGGCCGGCAGACCAGCCCACGACGACGGATGCAAGAGCGAGGCATGGAATGGGAAGAGGTTTGGCCGGAGATCATCGACGATTGGTCGAATCCGATCATTGCCGCGAAGCGAAAAGCAAAAGAGATCAACAAAGAGTTTCCAGACGACGAGGACAAGGTCAGTTGGCGCGACATCTTCCAGCCGCCGCTGCCTGAACGCGTGAACGTGAACATTCGCGACGCTGCCGAGCAAAACGATCAGTCACAACCGCCGGCCCGACAACCGAGCAATGACAACTCCCAGCAATAACACGCCCCGCGGCTCGTTGGCCGTGCCTTACGCCGATCAATACGTTGGCGTCTGGTCGATTCTCGAATCGCACGCCAATGCACTCATGCAGCAGGCGCAGCAAATCAACATCCAGTTGCACCTGGAGCAAAACGCAACGCCCGATCGTCAGGCCGCGATCGCGGCCCAGGCGTCAAGCGATCTCAATATCACGCGCGAAGGTGTGGCCGTCATCGAGCTCACTGGCTCGTTGACGAAACAGGCATCGAGTTTTGCCTCCAGTCGATCGACCGTCGCCGCTCGCCGTTCTGTCCGTGCCGCGGCCAATGATGACTCAGTGATCGGGATCCTGCTGCATATCGATTCGCCAGGCGGCATGGTTGCCGGCACGGTCGACCTAGCCGACGAAGTCGCGGCCGCGAAAAAGAAAAAGCCTGTGTACGCCTACATCGAAGACCTCGGAGCAAGCGCCGCGTATTGGATCGCATCGCAGGCCGACAAGGTGTACGCGAACCGCTCCGCCGAAGTCGGGTCCATTGGCGTGTTCATGGTGGTGACCGACTGGTCGCAATACGCCGAGAAGGAAGGCGCGAAGGTCCACGTCATTCGCTTTGGAGAATTCAAGGGGGCTGGCGTTCCCGGCACGGAGGTTACCGAAGCGCAGCGCGACGAGTGGCAGAAATCGGTCGACGGTTTCGGCGACATGTTCATCGACGCTATCGCGGACGGCCGCAAGTTGTCGAAGGCACAAGTCAAGCAGCTCGCGGACGGTCGCGTGCATGGAGCGGTCGCCGCCGCCGACTTGAAGTTGATCGACGGGGTTCAAACTTTAGACGCAACACTGGCTTCGCTGGTTGGTGCCGGCACGCCATCCAAACACAGGAGAAACGCAATGGAAACCAAGTCCGATGCGCCGGCGCGTGAACCGGCAACCGCAGCGCAACTGAAAGCCGAGTTCCCCGATTCGAGCGCCGATTTCCGCATGGAACAACTCGAAAATGGTGCCACGCTCGCCGAGGCGCACAAGGCCTACTCGGCATTTCTGGCCGCCGAGAATGCGAAGCTCAAAGCCGCCAAGGAAGAGGCCGACAAGAAGGCCGCCGATGCCGAAGCGAAAGTGGGCCAATCGTCGTCGGCCACTAAGCCGGCTCAGGTGCGTGGCAACAAGCTGCCAGCGGCGTCTCCGACGGCGGCCGCCGAGGCGGAGCAGATCGATTATTTCCAGATGGCGAAGGATTACCAGAAGGAAAAGAAGTGCCGCTGGAGTGAGGCTTGTTTGGAAGTCAAGAAACGCCATCCTGAGTCCCGGGCGGCGTTCGGCGCGCCGCCGCGCGGATAGCAACCTGTCCGTCGCCGCGAGATCATTCACCCCTCGAACTACAAGGAATTAAGCCATGTCTTTTCAACAAAACGTCACGCCGTACCTGTCGGTGCTGGCCGACGCCGCGATCGCGCCCGGTCTGCGCGTCAAATGGTCCGCCACGGCCGGCAAGGTCTCGATCGCCGGCGACGAGGCCTGCATCGGCACCGCCCTGACGCGTTCCTATGCCGACCTCGACCCGATCGTGATCGTCGACATCCGGGCCGCCGGAACGCGGGACTTCGTGGCCGGCGGTGCGATCGCGGCCGGCGCGGCTTTTACCAGCGCGGCCGGCGGCAAGGTCGTGACGGGCGCGGCCGGCGTGCAGGATTACGGCGTGGCCATCACGGCGACCACCGCCGACGGCGGTCATTTCGAAGGCACTCCCGGGGCCAACTAATTTCGAATTCCTGAACCCTGAACCCTAGCCACTTCAATTCGCGGGCCACGGCACGGCGCCCGTTCATTTTTCAAATGTGAAAGGATACTGCCATGACCCAACCCACCACCAACGTGTTCGAACGCCGCGAAGACCTGGGCATGCGATTCGACGAGTTCGACCTGGCCATGAACCGCCAGGGGTTCATCGCGCATCGCGTGCTGCCGATCCTGCCGCGCGGCCGGTCGTCCGGCAAGTTCCCGCGCGTCAAGCTGGACCAGTACCTGCAAAACCTCGACACCAAGCGCAACCCAGACGGCACTTACAAGCGCAGCACGCGCGAGTTCGCGGACGATAATTACGACACCAAAGAGCACGGCCTGGAAGCCACGCTCGACGATCGCACGACCAGTCGTTACGACGACCTGATCGACGCCGAGGTGTTCGAGGGCGAAGTCATCGAGAATTCGCTGCTCATGGATTACGAGAAAGAGGTCGCGGCCCTGATGTTCAACACCACGACGTTCGCCGGCAAGACTGCCGCCGTGGGGACCGAGTGGAGCGTGATCGCCACGGCCACGCCCGTTACGGACGTGAACACGCGCATCAATTCGATTCGCCTGGCGTGCGGCGTGAAGCCCAACGCGCTGGTCGTGAACGACGAAGTGTTCCGCAACATGATTCGCTGCGCGCAGGTAATCGACACGCTGAAGTTCCAGGGCTTCCAAGACGCGCGGCCCGGCGAGATCAGTCGACAAGCGTTGGCCATCTCGCTGAACCTGGAAGAGGTGATCGTGGCGGATGCGGTTACAAACACCAAGGAGCCCGGTTTGACGGCCGTGCTGGCCGACATTTGGGATAAGGAATACGCGCTCTTGGCCCGTGTCGCCAAGACGCGCAATCCGATGGAACGCTGCGTCGGACGGACCATCATGTGGGACGAGGAAGGCGCCACGGACGGCGACATGATGGGCGTCATCGCCGAGACCTACTACGAGGACCAGCGCCGCGGCGGCGTGCTGCGTCGGCGCAGCGACTGGGGTCTCAAAACGCTGTTCCTGGAGTGCGGCTATCTGTTGAGCAACATCACCGCGTAGTCGTTGTTGAATCGCTGCTGGCGGTGCGTGCCGTCGTGGTGAAGCCGCCTGATCGCCACGGCGGCCGGCCGTCGGACTGATTGGCTAACGGTTAAGGGCTTTGACACCATGTCGATGTTCGATTCGCTGATGCGTGAGGGCGGCGTGCCGACGCTGATGGGAGCGCTGGGCGACGCGGAGGGCGTCACGATCGAGACGCCGACGGGCGTCAGAACCTACCCGGCAGCGGTTGGCCCGCTGCGCACCGAAGAAGGCACGTCGTTCGTGGGCACGATCGAGCGGACCGTGAACCGCGACGTGTGCCAGGTGCGAATCGACTGTCCGCGCGGCACGTTTCACGTGCAGCAGAAATTGATCGTCGCCAAACATACCAGCGGCGCACCGCCCGGCGGCGACATGAGCGCGCACGACGGCCAGGCGTTTCACGTGCGCTCGATCGACGGCGAGTTGGAGTCGCTCACGACGCTGACTTGCTGGCGCGAATCGCTGGCCAAGTTGCAGCGGCGTGGCGTCGAGGCGGGATGAGGAGCAAGGAGTGAGGAGCGAGCATGCCACTGGAGGCGCCCAACAACTGCTGGCCGGCGAACTTGCAGAAGTTCACCGACGCACTCTCGAACTCGGTGCAGTTTCAATCGCTGGTCGAGGCGGCGACTGCCGCCGCCGCGCTGACCAGGGTTTTTGGCCAGCGGCTCACGCACACCCGCGACGGCCACGCCTGGACGGCCGACGAGCTGGCCAACCTGCGCTACTACGGGCTGGTGTACGGCGATCCGGCGACACCCTACGGCAAACACCTACAGTCGAACGCCTGCTACCTTCCGCATGGCGTGGCGATCGTGTATTTGGCGCGGCTCGTGCCGGAAAGAGATTTAGTGAATCCGGGCCAGGGCAACACCGGGCTGTCCGACGCCCACGATCGGCAGTGGCAGAACATCGTGGGCACGATCATCGACCAGGTGCTGGCCTGGCTGGACACCAACGGCGGACCGTACCCGATTCCCAGCGTGGAGGTCAGCGACAATTACGAGACGCCGGCCGAGAACATCGCCAATCAAGGCTGTTGGCAGACCTGCGAAGTCACGTTTAGTTACGGACTCAGAGGATGAAAGCCGTTAGCGATTAGCTGTTAGCCGTCAGCCAGAAAACTGAACCCTGAACCCTCCCGACA
>Ga0247727_10013433_pt1 | contig 13812 bp, 11 predicted proteins | sample WisWelCaveWW1625_FD_202498 | JGI IMG/M metagenome (GOLD analysis project Ga0247727, IMG submission 202498) | Biofilm microbial communities from Wishing Well Cave, Virginia, United States - WW16-25 | ecosystem: Environmental > Aquatic > Deep subsurface > Groundwater > Cave microbial mat | place... | reverse complement strand
GAAGCACTGGCGGTCGCCTCCGAGCACATGGCGGTCGTGGGCACGACGGACGAGGTGCGCCGCTACGTGGGAGACGCTCGCGTAATCGACGCCGCGGGCCGGATGGTCGTTCCGGGCTTCATCGATTCGCACGTTCACTTCATCGACGGAGGCTTTCGTCTCGCCTCCGTCGAGCTCCGAGAGGCGCGGACGCCCGAGGAGTTCACGGCGCGCATTCGCGACTTCGCGATGACGGTTCCCGAAGGGACGTGGATCACGGGTGGCGACTGGGATCACGAGCTTTGGGGCGGACGACTTCCCGAGCGCGCGTGGATCGATGCCGTAACCCCGCGCCATCCCGTTTGGGTGAACCGACTCGATGGGCACATGGCGCTCGCCAATAGCGCCGCGCTCAGGGCAGCGCGTGTCTCGCGCGACTCCAGGGAAGTCGAAGGCGGAACCATCGTTCGCGACGCGAACGGAGAGCCGACCGGGATCTTCAAGGACAACGCGATGTCCCTCGTGGATCCCGCCGTTCCGGAGCCGTCTCAGAAGCTCCTCGATCGTGCGCTCGACGCGGCGACGGCTTACGTGGCCGAGCGCGGCGTCACGTCGGTTCACAACATGGGGAGCTGGAACGATTTAAGCACGTTCGAGCGCGCCGAAAAAAGCGGCCGGCTGAAAACCCGCATCTATGCCGCAGTGCCCCTCTCCACGTGGGAACGCCTGCGCGACAAGGTCAGGAAAGAAGGACGGGGCAGCGACTGGCTTCGCTTCGGCGCCCTCAAAGGATTCGTCGACGGGTCGCTCGGCTCTCACACGGCGGCGTTCAAGGAGCCCTTCACGGACGCGCCGAAAGACTCCGGCTTTTTCGTGACCAAGCCCGAAGATCTCTACATGTGGATCTCGGGCGCGGACAAAGCGGGGCTCCACGTGATGGTGCACGCAATCGGGGACCGGGCGAACGCGACGCTCCTCGACATCTACGAGCGCGTCGAGAAGGAAGGCGGCCCGCGCGACCGTCGCTTCCGCATCGAGCACGCGCAGCACCTGGCGCCCGAGGAAATCCCGCGCTTCAACATGCTAGACGTCATCGCGAGCATGCAGCCCTATCACGCCATCGACGACGGACGCTGGGCGGAACGAGTGATCGGCCCCGAGCGCATCAAGGGAACGTACGCGTTCCGCGGGCTCCTGGACGCGAAGGCGGGCCTGGCGTTCGGAAGCGACTGGTTCGTTGCGCCGCCGACGCCTCTCGAAGGAATCTACGCCGCGGTCACGCGCCGGACGCTCGACGACAAGAATCCCGGCGGCTGGGTGCCCGAGCAAAAGATAACGGTCGAAGAGGCTCTTGCAGCGTACACGCGCGGCGCGGCGTACGCTTCTTTCGAGGAGAACGTGAAGGGGACTCTCGCGCCGGGAAAGCTCGCGGACTTCGTCATCCTCGACCGCAACCTCACGACCATCCCGAAAGAAGAGATTCGAGACGTGAAGGTCACGATGACCGTCGTCGGAGGGAGCGTCGTTTTCGAACGCTAGCTCACTGCGTGAAGATCGTGACTTGAACCGCCGCACCGCCGCCCGGCGGGTAGACCGGCGTAATCGCGAGCCGCGTCCTCTGGTGTCCGAGGGTCACCGTGCGCCCGGCCACGATGCCGAGCGTCGCGCCGAAAATCACGTCGCCTAGATAATGGTGGTTATCGGCGACGCGAGACCCTCCGACGTAGGACGCGACGGCGAACGCGGGAATCCCGACCTTGTACCCGAAGTGCTTTTGGAGCACGGTCGCCGAGACGAAGGCAGCCGACGTGTGCCCGGACGGAAAAGAGTGAGGCCGGCCGTCGGGTCGCGTCCTCTGTGCCGCGAGCTTCAGTCCCCCGGTAAGCACCTGGTTCATGAAGTGCGCGCGAATGAGGTCGCCGCCCAGATGCTGGACCCGTGGCCGGTCCGTGAAGCGGCCGACCAGATAGGTCGCGAGGGATGCCGAGCCGTGGAAGATACCGTGACCCATGGCTTCGCCGCCCACGAAAAAATCTCCGAGAAACTCCGAGCCCGATGCGCGCTCGGTAATCCGGCGTTCGTGAGGGCGGGCGGCCATCGTGAGGCCGGTCCCCACACCAATGATGACGGCGTTCTCCACGGAGAAGAGATTACGGAAGTCGTGTCCCATTTGGCGCACGAGGCCGGGCGTAGCGTCGGGAGGAACGGGCGCTGGACGTCGGTTCTCGGCGTTCTCGGGCTGAGCCGGCGGCTCGTCCTTCGCCCACGAAGCGGGCGCCAGCAGAAGCGCGGCAGCGAGCGTCGCGACGACTGCGAGTGTTCTCACGAAACGGCCTCTCCTCCGAAGGATGGGGTCCTTGATCGCACGAACTTCGTTTGTTTCGCCTTGGCCGTCTTGACCATCAGGGAGGGGCCGGCCGCTTCCGCGCGAATCCTAAATGACGAGACCAGTATGACAGACGAACGGTCGGACATCTACCCGCTAGAACCGGAGCCGTAGGCCGAGCCGCACGGCGCGTCCGGGTTGAACGAGAGTGGGACTGCGAAAGTCCGAGCCGGTTCGGGGGTTTTCCTCGACTTCGAGCGTTTGGTTGAACGCGTTGAAGACGTCGAGGAGCAGGTCGAGGGACGCTCGACCTAGTTGAAACGCGCGCGCCACGCGAAAGTCGACCGTCATGTTGAAGGTGTAGCGCAGCCGGCCGCGCGGGAAGGCTTGAACGATCGTGAATCCCTGACCGACGTCCGTGAGAAAGATTTGACGCGCGAACGGCTGGCCGTCCCAGTAACGCGTGACGGCCGCGAGCTCGATAGCGCGCGGACCCTTCGCGGTAACGACCAGCTTTCCCGTGAACGCTCGATCGAAGAAGAGCCGGCCGCGCGCGTTGACGTTCCAGTTGGGATCGTCGAAGAGCGTGCCCGGGACAACTTCCTGTCGCTGGGGCCCCACCCCCAGCGACGATGGGCTGAGGGCTCCCGTGTCGTTCTCGGTCACCGCGTTTCCCGGGCCGGCGGCGCCCTCGTCCCGGTAGGCGCGCCCCGCGAGCGCGAACGACCAGCGCGGCCGATGGAAAGCGAGCCACAAGTCGACGCCTTGCGACAAGCTGTCGAGGCCTTCCGGCTGATCGAGAACGAAGCGGTCCCGCGCTTGCTGCGCCTGTTGGTCGTAAAGGGTGAGCGTCATGTCGTCGGTTCCACCCGGTACGCCGTCCGGCCCCACGTCGTCGAGCGTGAAGGGGAAGTAGCTCTCCGGGTTGATGCCGACGTTCACGGTCTCGAGGAGATTCTTCTCGCGCCGGTGGTAGCCGCTCATACGAAAGCGGCCCGAAGCGAATCGCCGCTCGAAGCCGATGCTCACTTCGTCCGTGTACGGGCGCGGAAGATCCGGAGCAATGGTGGTAAAGGCCGGACCGCTCCGGCGGAGCCGAAACCCAATCTCGTCCGGAGAAACCTGTCGATCACCGTTCGAATCGCCCCAACGACGCCACGTGGAAGAAAGTCCTTGAGGGGCCGCCACCGCTTCCCAGCGCGAGGTGAGTGCGTGAGGATAGCGACCTACGGAAGCGTGGATTGAGCTTCGCTCGCCGAGAGACCATACGATCGCGAGCGTGGGAGAAGCGCTCCGCCAGTGTATGGACGACGAACGGCTGACGTCGAAGCGAAGACCCGGCGAAAGCTCGAGCGAACGAAACTTGAACGTATCCTCCGCCCAAAGCGCGAAGCGCTCGACGGTCACGTCCACGTCACCCGAGCCCTGAAAGAGGGAAACGGCATGGGGAGCACCGTCGACGGTGAGCCTCTGTTGGTTTCCCGGGACGACCGCCTGCTCCTCGACGCGACCGCGGCTCCACTCGCCGCCGACGCTGAGCGCGTGCCGGCCGAGAATTTTTTCGGTTTGCCCGCGAGCGCTCGCGCGGCTTCTCACTTCGTCGGCAACACGGAGCGGCGCGTCCCGGAGTTCGGTGCGCGCTAGGTCGAAAAGTGGAGACGTCGCCGGCGCGGCCGCCGAGTCGAGCTTGGCGCGGGAAAAGCCAAAGGACGCTTGCCAGCTCCTTTCGGACCATCGAGCCGAAACATGCTGAAAGCTCTCTTGGGCGTCGACGGTGGCTCCAGGTGAGACGCGCGGCGCTGCGCCGTACTCCGGCTGGTCCAGCCTCTGGAGCGTCGTGAGAAGTGAAAACCTCCCGCGGTCGAGTTTCCCCGTCGCAGACACGAGACGAGAGTGGACGTCGGCCGCAAAGTACGGGATTCGACTCGAGAGGTCGAAGCCGGAGACCGCCGCATAGACGCCACGGCCTCCTAACTCCACGCGGCCGGCGGGGTAGTGGATGAACTCGCGCTCCTCGACGCCGGACGCGCTGAGACGCGGTGTCAAGTTACCCGACTGGAGCGCTCCTCCCGTGTACTGGAAGTGCGCCGAGCCCCCGAGTCCACCGGGCGCTTTTCGACTCACGAGCTGAAGCTCCGCGCCGGGACTCGCGGCGGTGGCACCCGCCGCGGCGTTCACGAACGTCAGGATCGATAGAAGCTCGACGTCCGGATACAAAAGCGGACGGCCGCCCGCGGGATCCGTGACGTCGACGTCGTCGAGCCGTACGAGGTTTTGCGTCCACGAGCTCCCGCGAACGCCCCAGAGTCCGAACGATCCGCTCTCGATACCGGCTACGTCGATCCGGTTGGTGACCGCGTTCGGTTCGATCGTTTCGAGAATCGACCAGACGGTGCCGCCGTGAGGAAGCGCGCTCAGGTCCTCGAGCGTGAACGTGCACCTACCGAAAACCGCGCCGCAGCGCTCGAAAAGACCGCTCGCCGGGACCTGGGCCGCGAGGAGAGTGAGAGCGAAAAAGGAGGCCGTCACGAGGTCGTCAGATCATTTCGCGAGGCAGGCCGTCTGTCAATCTTCACCTCGTGCTTACCGTTCTTCTGATGTGCCGGGCTCGCGCACGAACAACACGGTGCCGCGGTGCCGAGCGATGACCCGGTAGCGGTATCCCACTTCGTGAATGTAACGGTCGTCGAAGAAGACTTCGAGGTCTTCGTCGCCGGACGGCGCGAACTCACGTCCGAACATGGAGACCCAGTCTTCCTGGATGGAGAACTGGATTCCGGCCTTATGGAGCTGAAGGATGACGCCGGCCGCGACCTGCCACGTGTCGACGCTGTAGATCCGGATGAGGGGCTTCCGGATCGATTCGGCTTCGAGGAAATCGTGGAGCTGGCGGTACAGGACTTTGGTTTTGTGGGAATCGAACTCCCGCGGGAAGTCGGTCCGGTTGGCAGCGGTCCGGATTACGGTGTGGACTGTGAGCGCGATCGCGACCACCGCCACAGTAATCTTGAGCCAACGTTCGCTCGCGTTCCTTCTCGGAACGAGACCGAGGGCAAAGACGCCCGCGGCAACGACGAGGAGCGCCGACGTCCAGAAGAGAAGGTAAGAGTGAACCGAGCTGACGGGGCCGACGATGCGTCCAATCGACCATAGAGCGGCGAGGGAGCCCACGACTCCTAGAATGGACAAGGCGATCGCGGCGTCGTCCCGTCGCCGACGTGCGCGAAAGTAGCCGAGCGAAAGCGAGAGTGCGACGAGCACGCCGGTGGAGAAGGGTACGGAAACAGAGAGCGCTCGAAGCGCGCGAGCGATCCCCAGGGGGTTCGACTCGGCGGAAAAGAACTGGACCATCCGCGTCACGTTTCCCGGTTCGTTCGTGAGCTCTTCGAAAACGGGAGGGAGCCAGAGGAGAAAAAAGACGATCCCGGCGAGCGCGACCGACCGGCGGGCGTGGCTGCCCTGCGGGGCGAAGGGCGCCATTCCCAGCACTCGCCGAAGACCGGCGGAGAGGGAGACGAGTGCGGTCGCGACGGCGAGCGCCATCACGGAAGGCAAATACGCCACGTGCGTTTGTACGACGAAGGAGGCGCATAGGACGGCGAGAGGGAGTCTCGAAAGACGCCCGAGCGCCGTCTCCGTACTGAGAAAGAAAAGAGCTGCAAACGGAAGGATGGTGACGAAAGGGTTCCAGGGACTCGAGAGGGAAAACGCTCGCTCGGTGTAGAGGTAGTTCAAATAGAGCGTGAAGAGAACGCTGAAGACGCCAAACGCCAGGGTCCGTCCCCGGTAGGACACGGAGGTGAGTATCACGGCGATGGCGGCCAGGTTCAAAAAGAGCGCGGTGAAGTCGAGCGCGAGCGAGCTGCGGCCGAGCATCACGTAGAGAGGAAGGGTCGCGTAAAAGAAGGTCGGCCCCGGATGATTCCACCCAAATCGCGAGTACGGACCCAAGAGCTGCCGTCCTTCGAGAGCGCGAAGAGTCCCGACCTCGAGCGCGGCCTCGTCGGACGTGGGATAACGCTCGAGGAGGCCCCACTCCGCGGGTCGCCGCCCGAGCTCGAGAAACGGCAGAATGAGGAGCGGCAGAACCGTCAGGAAGCCGAGGAGGAATCGAAAGCGCACGTCTCCGCGGTCCATTTCTCGATTCCTTAACATTCGCGCGGCGTGTCGTCAACGGCTCTGCGAGAGCCCGACGCCTTGACAGTGCTCTGCTCGGGAGAGCACACTTCGCGCTCATGTCCCCGGCAACGACCGTCGAAGACGAATACGCTCAAGCGCGGCCGCGCTCGCAGGCGTTACACGAGCGAGCGCGCTCGCTCCTTCCGAGCGGGGTCTCTCATGACGGCCGTTTCTTCATGCCGTTTCCGTTCTTCGTCACGCACGCCGAAGGCACCCGGAAGTGGGACGTCGACGGCCATGTCTACATCGACGGCTGGAGCGGGCACGGCGCTCTCGTCTTGGGTCACAACCATCCGGCCGTCGTCGAAGCGATTACTCGCCAAGCGCGAATCGGCCTTCACTACGGCGCGTGCCACGAGCTCGAGCTCCGTTGGGCGGATCTGGTCAAGGAATGCGTGCCGAACGCGGAGCGCGTTCGCTTCACGACGACCGGCACCGAGACGACAGCGCTCGCGATTCGCGTCGCACGGGCGCACACGGGCCGGACTCCCATTATCAAGCTCGAGGGGCACTTTCACGGCATTCACGATGCGGCCGCGGCCGCGGTCAAGTATCCCTTCCGCACGCCGATGAGCGCCGGCATTCCCGAAGAAACGCTCGGCACGATACGCGTGGCACGACATAACGACCTCGCCGGAATCGAGAAGCTCATGGACGAGGGTGAAGTCGCGGCCGTGATTCTGGAGCCGGCAGGTGCACACTCGGCGGTCGCGCCCCCGAGTCCGGAGTTCCTTCGCGGGCTCCGGGCGCTCACGAGCGCGAAAGGAGTCGTTCTCATCTTCGATGAAGTGGTGAGTGGATTTCGTCTTGCTCCGGGCGGCGCGCAGGAATACTTTGGCGTGCGCGCAGACCTGACGTGCCTCGCGAAAGCCGTCGCCGGTGGTCTTCCCGGTGCGGCGCTCGTGGGCCGTGCCGATCTCATGGAGCGCATGGCGTTCACGGGCGACCCCGGCCGGGATCGAGGCGCCCGGGTGGCCGACCAAGGCACCTACAGTGGGACGCCGCTCGTGGCCGCGGCCGGCGTCGCAACGCTCGAGATTCTAAAGACCGGCGACGTCCAGCGCCGTTTGAACGAGCTCGGCGACCGCGTCCGCGCGCAATTCAACGCTGTCCTTCGCGAGCGAGGCATTCCGGGAATCGTTTACGGCATCGGCTCGATCGTGCGTTTCTTCGTCGGAAAGACGGCGGCGGAGCTCGGCCTCGACCGGTCGGCGTACGACCACGAGGAGCTCGATCGCGGCATGGGTCCGCTCGGTGCGAAGCTCCATCTCGCCATGCTGATGAACGGCGTCGACTACAACCGCGGTCTGGGCGTGAGCTGGCTGAACGCGGCCATGACGGACGGCGACGTCGAGACTATGACGGAAGCGTGGGACCGGGCGCTGGTACGGCTGCGTCGTGACGCGTTTTTGTAATAGGCCGGCAGACGCCAATGGCAGTGCGGTGCTAAAATGTGCCCATGCTACGCGGTGTGCATCTCGTCGACTTCAGGTGCTTTCGGGATGCAACCGTCCGATTGGGTTCGATTACGGCACTGGTGGGACCCAACGCGAGCGGTAAGACCGCCTTCCTCGACGCAATTACGGGCGGCTCACGTGGGCGGAGCTTTGACCCCCGGGACATTTGGCGGCACGCGGCGGAGGCGCAGATCCTCTGCAATTGCGAGCCGCCAGGCGCCATACGACCTCATTCGAACGGCCAGGTTCCGAGCAATTGGCACCACAGGGGTCAGTACCTCCATTTGGATGCCCGAAAGATACGCGCCAGTCAGATCGTGAAGGAAGCGGGCAAGCTAGAATGGGACGGATCAAATCTCGCCAACGTGTTTGCGACGTTTCCGCGCCGTATCCAAGAGGAGGTGGCCAAGCAATTGGCAGACCTCGTGCCGGTCTTGAGAGACGTTGATGTACGACCTACTCCTGGCCAGGATGGCGTGCAGCGCCTTGTCTTTCAGGATCGTTGGAATCCCCAAATCTGGTATGAGCCGGACGAAGTCTCGGATGGAACCTTGCTGACTTTGTAGGAAGACCGGAGCGGCTTATTCCTGGAGAGGCAAAGACGAGGTTGTCAGCATGGCTCGGGGACAGATCCGCGCCCGGATCGAGGCGGAAACTTGCCGCCGAGTGCAGCCTCCACCTACTCAAGCGTCGCTGTCGGTCTTTTCAGAGATTCTGCCAGGATCTTTCAAGCGTAGCGTTGTGATCAGCAATTCTCCTCTTGACAAATAGCACGAACGTTCGTATATTTAGCTCTCCATGGTATCAACGAAGGGCGAAGCCACCCGCGAGCGCATTCTCGACCGTGCGTTCCGCCTCGCGGGTCGCGAGGGTCTCGAAGGCTTGAGCATCGGGCGACTGGCTACGGACGTGGGTCTTTCGAAAAGCGGTCTCTTCGCCCATTTCGGCTCGAAAGAAGATCTCCAAGTCGAGGTGCTCAAAACGGCGTCCCTCCGCTTCGAGGAGGTCGTCGTACGTCCCGCGTTTCGCCAGCCCCGGGGGCTTCCGCGCATCGAAAAGCTCTTTGAGAACTGGCTTAAATGGACGACCGACCCTACGCTTCCGGGAGGCTGCCTCTTCCTCGCGGCCGCCACCGAGCTCGACGACCGTGAGGGTCCACCGCGCGACTTTCTCGTCGGTATGCAGAGAGAGCTCCTCAGAATGCTCGCCAAGTCGGCACACCTCGCCATAGACGCCGGTCACTTTCGCCGCGACCTCGACTGCGATCAGTTTGCGTTCGAGCTTTACGGCCTCGTCCTCGCTTACAACTACGCCCGGCGGCTCCTTCGGGATCCCAAATCCGCCGCGCACGCTCGCGCCGGCTTCGCTCGACTGACGGGCGCCGCCGCTTCCAAACGTTAAAGGAGACTAAGTCGAATGCCCACTCCCAACCTCGCCGTCGTCAAAAATAGCACGAACGTTCGTATCCCAGCCTCGATCCGCTGGAGCGCCCAGGCGCTCGGCTTCCTCGCTCCCGCGCGCGCCGAAGAGCTCGCGGTCCGCCTTTTTTGCACGCCTCGACGGACGCGGGCACCTGAAGCGCCTTCCCCGGAAGGCCATCGCTTCACGATCGAATCGGGCGCTCATCACGTCGCCGCCTGGGAGTGGGGAGAGGGGAAGACGGTTCTCCTCGTGCACGGATGGGAGGGACGGGCTCGGCAAATGTCGCCGTTTGTCGCACCGCTCGTCGAAGCGGGGTTTCACGTCGTTGCGTTCGATCATCCCGCTCACGGTTTTTCGTCGGGGGAGCAAGTGACGGGACTCGATCTTGCCGATGCCGTCTTCGCCGTCGGTTACAAGTTTCGACCGGTTTCCACTATCGTGGCCCACTCGCTCGGCGCCACCGCCGCAACGATCGCTCTCGCTCGCGGACTCTCCGCCGAGCGCGTAGTTCTTATCGCGCCGGCCGCGGAGCCCACTCCCTACGCCCGCGCACTCGCCTCCGCGCTCGGGTTGAGCGAAGCGCGCACCGAAGGCATGCTCGGTCGCCTGCGCGCGCTCTTGGGCGGCGACTTCGACAAGATCGACCTGCGCAAGCTCGCGCCGCGAATGGCACAGGACATGCTCTTGGTTCACGATCCCGATGACCCCGAGACACCATTTTCCGATGCGCTCGCGATTGCACGCGCGTGGCCGGGTGCACGCGTGAGTCGGGCGCACGGCCTGGGGCATCGGCAGATCTTGAAAGACCCGGCGACGATTGAGACAGTCGTACGCTTCGTGAGCGCCCGCTCGGACGCGCTCGAAAGACTGGGCGCTTAATGGCGGCGGAGCGGGGCTCCACGCTTGACGATTTGATCCGCGGGCGGGATGCTTCCTTCGCTCACCCATCGGTCGAGCGCTTCGAATGCCTCATGGACCGTGGGGATGTACGAGGGGGCGCCCTGCATCGCGCGATCGATCGCCTCACCGAGCCCCCGGCGCCGCGCTATGAACCGGAAGCTCGAAATCGCGTCGTCATCTCCCGAGATATGCCAGGCGCCGTCGACTCGATATAAGCGGTACCGTATGGATTCCCGGTCGCCGACCTTCGCCCGGTAAGCGAGCACCTCGGGATAGACGATGTCGTCGAACGTGCCGGCGACGTCAATCGTGGGAACCCTGGGCTTCCCCGTCGTGTCTTCCATGCGAACGGGAGTGCTCGAAGACGCTCCGGCCGCGGTGAACGGCCAAAACGCTCGCGCCGCCACGGGAGTCCCAATCACGGTGGCGAAGTCTCGAACGCGAGCGTCCGAATCCGGTAGTTCTGGATGACCGCGCGGATCCAGGTCGGTCCAGAGTCTCGCCATCTCCGCCTGTCGCTTCACTCGGGTGGGCACGTCGCCGCCGCCTCCCGCAATAATAAGGATACCGTCGTACCGCGATGGAACTTCCTCGGCGGCAAAACGTGCAATGCCTCCACCCATCGAAAGTCCGACCAAGTACGTGCGATCGATCTTTCTCCCGAGGTGGACTTCAACCTGTTCCTTCATCACCCGGCTGAACTCGTTCGTGAGCGCGAGCCCTTCCCGCGTTCCCCCGATGCCGTCCCGATCCACGCTCGCGTAAACGAATCCGCGTTCGACGACGAAACTCCCTACCACGTCATCGAGCGCGGTCTCGTCGGTGCCGATGACCCGTCCTTCGAGGTCGAAGCGGTCCCCGCCAGTGCCCCCGTGCGCGCCAATGACGAGCTTCCCGTTCGGGCGCTCGGGGTACCGGATAACGTAGCGCTTCGTGACCGGCTTCCCGTCGACGGTGAGCGTGAGCGTGGTGGCCAAAACGAACGCACCGAGTGGAATCACGCCGCTCATTCTGCCCACCCGCGATCGCTTGTCAAGTCTTGAAAGCCGGTGTAAAGATGGAGCCGTGAGCGAGCGAACGCTTGAAGGAAAAACCGCCGTCGTCACCGGCTCGACCCGCGGTATCGGCAGGGGCATTGCAGAGGCGTTGGCAGGAGCAGGCGCCGAGGTGGTGCTCTCGGGACGGCAAACCGAAGACGTGGAGCGCGCGGTCTCCGAAATCGCGCGCGGAGGAGGAAACGCGCGGGGTACGACGGCCGACGTGCGAAAGTACGGAGACGTCGAGTCGCTCATGCGCTTCGCCGCAGCGCCGTCCGGCGGAATCGACGTCCTCGTCAATAACGCGGGTGTCGGTCGTTTCGGACACATCGCCGAGCTTTCGCCCGAGCGCTGGCACGAGGTCGTCGATACCAATCTCACGGGCGTCTACTACTGCTGCCACGCCGCGCTTCCGTTCCTTCGCGAGCGCGGCGGCGGTCACATCATCAACATCGCGAGCCTTGCGGGAAAAAACGCGTTCGCCGGCGGCTGTGCGTACAATGCCTCGAAGTTCGGGGTCGAAGGCTTTAGCGAAGCCCTCATGCTCGACCTGCGGTACGAGAACGTCAAAGTAAGCTACATCATGCCCGGAAGCACGGCGACCGAGTTCGCCGGACGTCAAACTGCGGAACAAGACTGGCGTCTCCAGGCCCAAGACATCGCGCAGGTCGTCCTCGATCTTCTCCGGCAGGAACGGCGCGCGCTCACGAGCCGCGTCGAGCTCCGGCCGTTTCAGCCTCCCCGGAAAGACTAGTCTTCGGGCTCCACCCACGGAGTTCTTTGGCCGTCGAGCGGTATCAGTCGAAAACGGTTCGATCGACCGCAAGGATCTCTCTTTCGATGTAGTGGAAGTTCTCGTCGATCTTCTCGCGCTCATCGCGATCGAATCGAAGGCGCGCCTGAGCGTAGCGCGCGCGGAGAATCTCGACGTCGAATTCGGAACGGTCGCAAAGGTCACGAACGTCCTGCCGGTCCTTACCCCCAAAACGTCGCAACTTGCTGAGGATCAAGTCGTGCAGCTCCAGGGTCTTCAGTTCGATGCGTGCGACGCCAGGAACGTCGACCGTCCGAGCCCGATCTCTCCAACCCCACTCTTGAGGAAATAGTCCTGGCGGCACCACGTCGACGTAGTATTCGGTCTCACGATGAAGCTCGGAACCCTTCCCGGCCACCTCGCTCAGTTGCTGCAGTACTCCGGTTTTTTCGCCGATGAAGTCCACGTCCACGGTTCCGAGCTTCCCGTCAAAGGCGAGCAAGACGGCGGCTCCTCCTCCCACGTACAGTACCGTTTTTTCTCCGAGGGGAAGACACTCGTCCAATCGTGCCAGGAAGAACGTCAAACTCTTCAGTAAGGGAGAATCTGGCGACAACCTCTCAGACTCCTTCCAGAACGGACTTCGCTCGCTCGACGAACTGCTCTAGCGAGATGTCACAGGCGATTCTCCATCGCCGCGTCAGCGGTGGGGTGGTTTTCCACAGGCGCTCCCTATCCTTAGGAGAGCTCGCGCGCCTCACAGAACCTAAGTAGTCGATCTCCGCATTGGTTTCGAGCTGCCGGTCCGCAGCTGTTATTACGTCTCGTAGCCGTCGTCTCGTTTCGGGCAGAGAGTAAGACCGCGGCAAAAGTTCCGAAATCCTGGACGCGACGTCGGCAATCCAGCCCACACGTCTTAGGCTTCCACGAGACTCGGCATGGGAGATGAGCTCACCCGAGTCGAATCGATTGCACAGGAGAAGCGCAGGCAGTGCATCCAGCAAACGGAGATTCACTGCTCCCGCCGCCCCAACCTCCGGGAGCAACTCTTCGAAGGGTCGCAGTTCGCCAAACAAGACGGGTTCGGCAAGGCGGACGTCGCGAAGACCCCAATAGCGAAGTTGAGCCGCCACGGCGCGGACGTCGTCTCCGGTTCGTTCCAAGCCTGTCGCAAAGTAGAGTAAGGGCCAGCCGAGCTCCTGGGCGATAGCGCAGACATCGCCGAAGCTGGGCACGGCGCGGTCGGACTCGAAACGCGCGAGAGCTGATAGGGAGACGCCCGTCCGCTTTGCCAGCAGCTGGAGGCTCAATCCCGCGCGCTTCCTTGCGGTCCTCAACCACTTACCGACCGGCACCCAATTCTTGGTCCTTCGAGCCATGACTGTCTAATTAGACTCTTTTTTCCCTAATTAGGCAAATAAATACCTTTTTAGACATTGTTCGAGCTCTGCATCGCGGCTGACCGAGGCTGCCCTGCCCTTGACAGCACCGCACGGGCTCGCTAACAATCTACACGTGTTGAATTCTACATAGCCAGAATGTCGTAGAGGAGGCCCCTTGAGCCCACGCGTTAACCTCACGTACCCAACGACGCTCGTGCTGCAGGCGCTCGCCTCGGGCCACCACTACGGGTTCGACATCATGGACGTCACGGGGCTTCCGAGCGGGACGGTCTATCCCATACTGCGCCGGCTGGATCGCGAGCGGCTCGTTCGCTCGCGCTGGGAGAAGGACACCGTGGCACACCGCGAGCAGAGG
>Ga0247727_10013432_pt1 | contig 13813 bp, 19 predicted proteins | sample WisWelCaveWW1625_FD_202498 | JGI IMG/M metagenome (GOLD analysis project Ga0247727, IMG submission 202498) | Biofilm microbial communities from Wishing Well Cave, Virginia, United States - WW16-25 | ecosystem: Environmental > Aquatic > Deep subsurface > Groundwater > Cave microbial mat | place... | reverse complement strand
TCACTTCAGAAAGTGATAATTTATCTATTGTAATTGCAGCAGCAGCCATATAAGCAAAATAATTATTTCTAATTATTCCAGCTCCTGTAGTATTTTCAGTTCCAGCTATAGTGATACCAACTTCATTGGCAGTAGCATCAAAACCAGTAAATGTATTATGCTCAATGACATAACCTTTACCAGTGGCAAAAGCAGCAGTGTCAGCTAAAGCAATACCAACACCAGAGTCAATATCAATAGCAAACTGATTGTAACTAATGTAAGCATAAGGCATTCCTAATACACCAACATTGAGTAAAGTTCCAGTTAAGTCTCTAAACAGACATTCCTTAACTACTAATCCAGTAGTAGCAAAAGCTGCATCTGTCAAGTTGATGCCAACAACAGATGTCTGGTCATTGCCATGAAAGACGCAGTTGTTAAAGACGACACCATTTACAGCAACAGTGTCAGCGATGTCAATGATGTTGTTAGTTGCTGCTCCAGTTGCTTTAAACTCAATGCCTTCCCAATAAGTGTCATCAACATCAATTTGAACCATATCAGCAATAGCACCCTGAATACTAACAGTCTTGTAACGAGGATTTGAGTTCCTCATTGCAATGAATGAAGTGTTTGCTTTTGGAACAAGAGCAGAAGTAATTGTATAAGTTCCAGGAGCAATCAAAATAGTATCACCTCTTCCAGCAACACTGGCAGTAATAGCATCAGCAATAGTGCTAAAAACTCTACTAACACCGTCTCTGTCAGGAGGAAATTGATGTTGAAAATCTCCGTAATTTGAATCAGTTGTCAAAACTACAAACAACACCTTCGCTAAAGGATTTACTGGAACAGTTTTTGAAATTGCTCCATAGCGACTTAATTGCGATTCTTGCATTTTATTATTTACTTTCTATAATTGCAGTTATTTTACCCCAGCAATTATTTAATAAATTGTTGATTTCATTTTCCTTGAGCCTAAGAACTTTGTATCCAGCTAAAGTCATTTCCTTGTTTCTTTTCTTATCTTTAGCTTGTGCTCCTGGACGATTGTGCCAATACTCTCCATCAGCCTCAACAACTATATTTGGTTTAATAAATATATCTGCTAAGTATTTGCCAAGGACAGGATATTGTGTTTTAAACTTAATTCCTTTTTCCTTTAACAAATTCTGGACAATTAACTCAATCTTGGTATTAACTTTAATAAATATTTGTTTTAGTCTTTTCTTTCTATAACTTTCTCTATGTTTTTATGTAACCTTATGTTTCCAACTTTTAGCATTGTGGTTTCCTCTTAAAGCCAAAGAAATTTTTAAACATCTTTCTATTGTAGGTCTAATCTTTTGTTTATAAGTAATTCCTTTATTCCAGGGAATTCCTCCAGCTTTTCTCCATTCTATAAGTTTATTATTATATGATGGATGTCCTTTTTGAAATGGCACAATCGTAATTTATTTATACGATTTACCTTTTCATTGGTAGGTTTATCACCACTTTAATGATTAAAGAGGAGAGTTATAAAAACTCTCCTCATCCAAAATTAAGCTGTTCCGTCACCTGACGAAAATTTTATCCAATTTCCATTTACAATAGCAATACCATAACCACCACGACTTCCAAATTCCCAATCATCAGTCATTTTATCTTCTCCATTGCTACCAGAAGAAGGAGGAGCAAGTAAGTGACTTTCTTCCCACACACTTAAATGTGCAGTACTAAACTGAGTTGAAGCAATACCAAAGTATCGTCTCTTTGTTGCATCAACACCACCAGAAGCAGTAGTAGCCAAACGAGACAACATGATGTGGCGATATTTACCTTTGTAAACATTCACAACACCAGAATTAGCAAAGTCAGGAGCAGCAGTAGATTTCAAGTATTCCTGAACAGTGTTCATTGTGTTAGGATCGTCACCAGTCCAAATAACATCAAAAAGCACTGTCACTTTTTCACCTAAGTGATTAAAAGTTTCTTCAGCTATCAATCGTTCCATTCCTTCAAGAGCACCTTTACTTACCTGTGGATTATTAGCCAATCTATTTCTGAATGTAGTTGAAGATCCTTTCAAGGTGTGAGCAGTACTAAATAAAGCAAGAGTATCACCAACACTAATATCTCTGCTATAACCATTTTTGTCTGTATAAGAAGTTGCAGTTCCAAAAGTAAATCTGTGAGACAAATCCAAATCCATTCTATTGGTAACAAGGTCAGCAAGAGAAGTTAAGCGAGTGATGATGTCCTGATACTTATTACGAGTTCTCATTTCGTAAGTTATTGCAACATTTTTACCAACACGATACGGAGTTAAGGTCTTGGTATAACCTTGCTGAACTCTCAAGCGACTTGCCTGGTCTCCTTCTTCTTTAATATCAGCATACTCTTCAGTATCAATTTCAGTATATTGCCTACTATCTCCTGTATTCTGTGAAATTGTCTCAATGACAAATATTCCACTATTCCTAGCAGCTTGCATTACTGACTCCATCCTTTTTTCAAAGATGACACCAGCCAGTTGAGTGAACACAGGAAGAGTAAGGGTGTGTAATTCTGACATAATTGTTCCTTAAGTTTCAAGGATAGCTGAGTGATTGTTTACCAGCTAACTTTTTGACATGAAACAGTTATGTTTATTAATTTTAATAACTATTAGCAAATTTAAATACAAAAGTTCCTTTAGTTGAAGTAATTACACTACGAACCATAGCAACCTTAATAGCAGTAGCAGCACGATCTATATTAAGTGAATTAGTCAAATCAACCTCAAGACCGATGTCAGCAGCCACAAGACCAGAAGTGACATCTCCTAACCATTCAACATTCTTTTCCACAGGGACTTCTACTGGAACTTTACGAGCAGTAGCATAGTCTGAATCAGTAGAGGCAATAGTCTTACGAATAATGCCCATGTGAGTCAAAGCAGTAGTGGAAGCAGTTGCTGCAATCAAAACTCCAGCAGAAGAAGACACTACAGCTCCTTCAGTGAAAGCTGTGGAAACTGTGACAGGAAGATAAATAACCTTAGTCCTACCTGCATAGCGTTTAAATGCCATAATAAAATCCTTTTTATTAATAATCTTAATCAAACCCACTTTCTTGTTCTTACAACCTTAACCCTGGTCTGGGAGAGTAAGAATATTTTGTTTCAGCTAGGAGAAATAACCCCTCTCCTCGGGCTTTTTAGCTTAAAATGAGCCAAATTAAGGTCAATTGCCATTAATCCAACACATTTTTAACCAAAAAGAGGACACCTATCCAGTCTTTGAATAAAATCAATAGACTGTAAGATGTCCTCTGGTAATCAGTAGGACTATTCAGTTATATTTAGTATGACTCTTTTTTAAATAAAAGTCAAATACTCTCTTTTACTGGTGTTTTTAATGTTTCTTTAGAAATATCAACTGTATTTAAGTCATCAAACACCACAACTTGCTTTAATCTTGCTGGTAATCCTTGGTGCATCACAACAACCACATCACCATACTGAAATTTACTTCTCAAAGACAAAATGAGAGCTATTTCTTTGGGATGTAATTCTATGATATAATTTTGCAACATTATTTTGTTCTTAATACACTATCCAATTCACTCATTCTAACACTATTTTCTTTTTTTCCCCACAATTTAGTGTTAGCTGAAGTAATCCATTCTTCCAAAGAAGTAATCACCTTACTATTGACATAATGCATATCCATCAACTTAATATCCCAGTCAAGATAAAGAGATAAAATTTCCTTGATGAGTGTTTCTAACTGTAATTCTCTAAGAGTAGAAGCATCAATTGGCTGTTCTGTGCGAGAATTTTCAATCATCTTAGCACTCAATACCTCTCTGCTTCCATCTTTAAATTCAATATCAACATGAGTAATTTTTCCATTCACTTCAATTGGATGCTCTTTTTTTATTACTTTATCACCTATATGCATTTTATCCATAATATTAAGATAATTTTCCTTCAAATAACTCAATAGGAACATGCTTAGTAGTTCCATCACTCATTGAACAGTGATAATGAGTAATATTTCCTTGAGAATCTTTAGATTCCTTACCATCCTCAAGTACAGACACAACCTCTGTTCCTTCAAACTCAACCAACTTTGGACTTTCTCCTATTGGAACAGGTTCTTCAGCTGGCTCTTCTGAAACAACAGGCTCTTGAGGAGTTTCTTGCTGTTCTCCAACTTGTTCATTATTTTCAGTTCCAAAATTTAATTCCTGGTCTTGATTTATTTCTTCTTCCATTATTTTATCTCCTGTATTAATATTAAATAACTTTTCAAAGAATCTTTTCATTACTTTCCTTTCGGTTTAGATGGCTTACCTTTTCCTTTTCCCATATAAGTTCCTTTCATTTGAGATTAATTATCTTTAACAGCTAATTGCTCAATTGTTTTAGCTGTTTCAGTAGAAATTCCAATTCCTTTAACTCCATTTTCTTTCTCCTGCTTTATTTTTATCTGCTCTAATTCAGACACTCTTACCAAATAAGCATTAGCTTCAGTTCTCTTAGATGCTATCTTTACCATATCCTCTTCATCAATGTCAAGTTTTTTACTCAAGCCAACAATAATAGTAAATAATGTTCTGATAGTCTGGTCAAGCTCAAAAATCTGTTTTTTCAAAAACATTATTTCCTTTTCATTTTGTGTTAACTCTTTTTTATTATAATCCATATCAGTTGACAAATATTGCATCCAATTCAAACTCTTTACCAGAATAAACATCTCCAGGTCTGGCTGGATATCTTAACTTAAATATTACATGTCCTTTGTTATCTTCTGCTCTACTAATTATTTCAACATCTTCTTTACGAACCTTGGCAAATTCACTATAAGGCATTTCTACTTTTACTCCATCATCAGTGACAACTTCAGTAATTTGAATCTCATGCCAAACTCCACCCATGTCTTTATAAACATCATCCTTAACAGTTGTCCATCCAACAATCATCTTATTACCAAGAAAACTAACTTTAACAGTCCTAACTAAATCAACTCCTTGGGCAGTTTGATATCTTGACATTCTTCCTTTATCAGCAGTGGCAACCAACATGTTAATGCTTTGCTGTTGAGTTTCTAATTGAACTTTTTGAGTTTCAACCAACTTTAAAATTTTATCTAATGCTTCTTTATTCACCTCTACTGTCTTTCTTTCTGGTGGTGAAGTAATTCCAGCTGTCACATTATTTTGTTCTTCCATATAATTACTTTCTATTTAATAATTAAGCTGATTGAAATTTCCTTTCCTTGTCAGTCATCACTCCCATTTTCTCCTGGGCTTTTGGAAGATGTTTCTTAATATCAGCTGAAGTAATATTAAACATCTTACCAGCTTCAACTAATTCAGGATCTGGCTCTCCTTGTAAATTCAATTTAGTATCTGCTGGAGATTTTGGCTTACTACTAACAACACTATTCAACACACTGGGTGAAATATCTTCAGCAACTGACTTATAAGCCTTAATCAAATTCTCAACCATTGATTTCTTTGTTGCTGACTTATCTTTGTAATAAATATTAAACTCATGTTCAATTTTCTTTTTCAAATCCTCATTCCCACCACTCAACTTATCAAGAGTCTCGTTATGAGTATCATCAAGCAAAGGAGCAACAGCAGCTGCTATTGCAATTTTAATTTTATCATCCAATCCCTTTGTTTGTGACTCCAAGGCTTCCTTTTGAGCTTTTAAAGCTGCAAAATTCTTATCCTTGTCATCCATTCCAGCAAGTTTTATCTCAATGTCCTGAAGAGCAATTTGAGTAGACTCAAGCTGGACTTCTAAATCCTTCTTGGCTTCCTCTGATGCTGCATTTGCTGCTTGAGTTGCTTCAGCAACCTTAGCATCCACCTCTTCCTGGGTAAAACTCCCAGGAATATCATTGCCTTGTGCATCCTTCATTGGCATATTTTACTTTCCTTTCTCCCTCTGTTAGTCAGTAGGGATTAAATTATTTATCAATTGAGTAGTATCATCAATAGGCTTCGGACGATTCATTTGAATCTCTGTTCTTAAATTCTCCTTATGCTCATTCATCATCTTTTCCATTTCATCCAAAATTAACTGAACACCATTAATAGTTCCTCTACTAATCATTAATTGAGCCTGACCAAATTCATTGGCATCAGTCTGTAAAGCAGCAAAATTTTTAATATTACTAATTATCTTCTTACAAACATTTTGAAAAGCATTATTACGATAAATCATACTAGCCTCACTCACAAACATCTTTCTCTCATCAGGACTCATAGTATCAATATCATCAAAATCCTCAATACCAGTCATTGTCTTTTTAGCCAAACCAAAATTAAAATCTCTAACAATGCTCTTATCAGACAATTGTTTAATGTGTTTGACAACATCATCAGATTCAGGACAACCACTAACAATTCTAATTTGATTGAGTAAAAACTTTAAACTGTTATACTCTTCAAATAATAATTCTTTTTTAAGCATTGGCTAATGTATTAATACTAGGCTTTTGAGGAATTTTTGTTGCTGCATTTCCACCCATAGGATTAACCATCACACCTCCCATCATATCAGGAGGAATTGGCTGATTTAAAGATCCCATAGCATTCTTAGTAAAAGCCTTATCAGCAGGAATATTCCAAACCTTTGCAAATTCTTCCTCAATCCATTCCATATTAGCATTAGGAAACTGCATAATTCTTTGCACCATTCCATCAAATAATACTTTCTGTAATTCTGACGACTCTTTCTCTTTAGGAAATACTTCAATGTACCAAATGTAATCAGCTTTCTTTAATTCAGTAGGATTAAGAACAATTTTTCTTACTGGCTGACTCTCTTCCTTTGATAATTTTTCTTCCTCATTATAAATGTCTCTGGGATTATAATCACTATTCAGCTCAGGATCCAACTCAACCATCCTTCTCCCTCTTCCTTCTCCTTCTATTGGAGCTGATACTGATGCTGAACGATACTTGTCAACAATCATCTCTCTAGCTTCATCAAGCACAGTTCCTTCAGGGTCAAACCAATTTTCCAATAAAGTATCCAACCATACTTCAGATACTTTCTTCTCCATCAAGGCAGCACCAAAAATAGCCAAACCTAACAACACTCTTGCTTCTCTCTGTATTTGAACCACTTCAGTAGCAGTAGGATCTCCTGTTGGCTGTTGTCCTTTACTTATCTCTGGTAAAGAGTTCTCATTATTATTCTCTCTCAACATCTTAATCATGTTTATCTCTGATGTTGTCACACCTTCTGCCATCTTATCTCCACCAATAACTTTAAGCTGGTCAGCATTAAGATTATTAGTAATCTTTCCAGGCATAAATATTCTCTGGCTTAATACCTTGCCAGTCATATTGGCATAAGCAGGAAAGAAACTCTTTTGAGTTTTTAATAATGCAAGTCTCCAAAACTCATTTTCAAGCGCCTGACTACTCTTTAATCTTTTAGGCATTGAACCACCATAAGCAAAATAAGGAGAAATAATCTCATAAACATCCTTAGTGATATTATACTTCCCACTCTTCCAAGGAATAGGGAAACCAATAGGCATCATCATTACTCCATTCAAAATAATCATGAATTCATTATTTTGCTCATCCTGATATTTTAATATCTCAATCTCATTATTTTCAATTTCTCTAAGAGTCCAGTTATTATAATACATCATTGAAGTTTCAGTATCTCTGGTAAACTTACTTCCATCCTTCCTAACATAATCCCATCGTTCCCACTTGCCATAAATTGCCTTAGCCTCATCATAATTCATCTTATCATAACTAAACACATAAGGCTGATTGTGCACAAAATACTCCCTAATGTTGCCTAAATAAACATTAGGACCAGGCAATAAATTACACCTTACTCCTTCATAACATTTCTTTAATCTTGAAGTCCAGTCAATTCCTTCAACTTGTCCTTTATAATCTTTAAATGATGTATTCAAATTCTTTTCAAGCTGAAACTCTTCAGTCCACATTATTTCATTAAATGCAGTCCCTTGAGTATATAATTCATATTCTCTTAGTGCTCTCTTCTCCTCATTCATGTCCAATTGCTTAGTCTTGGTCATGATTGCTTCCATTCCTAATCCTACCTTGACTTGCTGTCTGTTATCCTTATCAAATGCCTTTACTTCAGCACTAAGATTCAATTGATTAATCTTGGCACAGAGAGCTAACAATCCCTGACGAGTTGTTCCTGTTACAAATAACACATCTTCCTTGTTTGCTTTTGGAGGAATATGACTATTGGCCAATTTTAAATTATTCTCATAATAACTTAAATAAGTCATCCCATCAAATTCATCATGAGTTCTGTCTCTTTGATTTTTAGCATCCATTAATCGTCTTTGAAGATATCCAGCATAATTGACCTCATCTTCATTATACATTGGCTTACCTTCTTTTTTCTTTTCCTTCTCTAATACTGGATTTGTATTTTCTGTTTGTAATTGTATTTCCATATTTATCTTTAATAATAATAATCAGACAGACTAATTACTTTTCCACATTTACACTTCTTTGAAAGATTTCCCCAAGAAGTAGTATCATTGACAGGATGACCAAAAAATAAATGCTTCAATTTTAAATAATATATATACATATTTTTAAAGCTGGCAGTGAGAGTCGGACTCACATCAACCCCTTTCAGGATTACTTTACCATTAAGCTATGCCAACCATATTAAAATCTTGGCTTCAATCCATATTTATCATAATCATCCATTGCTTCTGGTGTAGTTACAACCATTCCACCACCCATACTAATAATTCCCTGTTCTCTTAAAATATCATTTCTCTGCCAATAGTTTCCTTCACTGCTAGCAATAGTAATACCAAGCACATCCATCATTCCTGTAATCCCAGTCCTGATTGAATCAATTCTGTGACTGTGTTCATCATGAAGAGGCTTGTCTTTAAATACACTCAACTTATCATCCCATTCCTTCCTATACATAGCAAAACTCTTCAACAACTTATCACAATTCACTGGATCAACATAAAATCTATTAAAAGCATTCCTAACAGCATCAATTCCATCTCTTATCTCTAACTTTGGAGCTACTTGAAAATTCAATCCTAAACTACTTGCTGTCTCTAATCTTGTTTTACCTGTGCTCAAATCTCTTACCATAATATCAAATGGAGCAATATGAATCCCATACTTATATCCCAACTTCTGTCTCTTGTCATCCAATATATTTATATAATGAGCCAATCCTTCTCCACTATTCTCATAATAATCAATCAATCTTATTTCTCTACCAATATGTTGAACAAAAGTAATGGTATTAGTATCATTCATTCCTAAGTCCCACCAAGTACAAACAGGAATAGTTGTCTCATGTAAAACTCTTATACTTGTTCTTTTCTCTATTCTTGCTCTTTCAAGATACTTGCCAAAATAACTTCCTTCAATAGCAGCTTCAAATGCTTCCATAGGAGTGCTAGGATATTCTCTTTTCATATACTCCTTCTGTGTCTCTGTTTTTTTAACATACCAATTTCTTTGCTCCTGATCAAGTTTGATATTCAACATTTTCTCCAAACCATTAAAATAATCCTCAAACTCTTTAGGAACAAAGAAATTCCCTCTCAATCTATAATTAGGCACCAAATACCAAGGAAAGAAAAAGAACTTATAATCCATCTTTGTCAATTCACTACCAGTTTGCTCCAACTCCATTGCCTTTATACAATATTCATAAAAATGTCCCCATGCTCCTTCTGCAGTGCTCTCTATTGTTACAATCTCTCCAGCATGAACAGTATTCAGTGCACCAGTTATTATCTCAACAGCTTTTTCGGGATACTTGCTACAAATCTTACCAAACTCCGAGATATGAAGTCGTTGATAAGTGCCAGAACGAGCAGAAGTAACGCACCTGATTGAACTATTATTGTTAAACTTAAGAGCATTCTTTGTTTCAGTATCAACAGCATATTTTTCCTTTATATAATCAGGCAAACTTTGCCAGGCAAATTCAATTTTAGTTCTAAATATTTCTTCAGCATGAGGAGCAGTGTCAGCAATTATAGCAGCATTCAAATTATCAGCAAACAGAACATCATCCAAATACATAATACAAATAAATGTTGTAACTCCAACTTGCCTAGCTTTCAGTATAATATTTAAATACCAAAATGTTTTACTTAATACTTCTTGGAACCAATTAAACTTAAATAAAATCTTTTGTCCATGCTCATCAATTATATAATATAAATGATTTAATCTCCATCTTCTGTCTCTAAGATGTTCTTTTACTTCTTCTTTCGTTTGTTGTGTCTGTATTTCCTGCATTGTTTATGATAATAAGCTATTTGTCCTTCAACTACCAGCATGTCATTGTCACAAATTCTACACTTTTGTTTTGTTCTCATACAATTCATCAGCTAATGATTTATGTTCTCCTCTAATCTTAATCAACAATTCAGCAAATGGATCATTTTTATGTTCAACTTCCATCATTTCTTTTGGCTTACCTATTACTTGATTGATTAAATATTGACCAACAGATTCATTTGGTAATTTTTGAAATACTTTTTTAATAACTTTCTGTTTTTTACCATTCTTTCCCAGAATATTTTCTTTATGCTCATAATAAATTCCTTTAGCTACTTCAATTTGTGAATCAATCATTCCTAACAAATGAGGCTTAATCCTAGAAACAGCAACTTGTCTCTGTTCTAAATCAACAGAACTCAAAGCACCTTTTGGTCTTCCTCTCTTATTAAACTTATTACCAAAATTACTCATATATTTATAAAGTTAAATATTTATAAATTTTGTTTATTTAAACAAAATCCTCTCAATAGTTTTCATGAGGTGTCACATTTACAAAAACTTTATTCTTATAATTTTGAAATTTAACATTATAAACATTTTCAAAAAATCCAAAACACCAATTACACAACCATCTTTTTACTGGAATATAGTAATCAATTCTTAGTCCTGTACTTTCATATTATTTACAATTATCACAATATTTCATATATCAACCCTTTCAACAAATTTATCATCTACAATTTTCCATTTTTTATCATCAAATTTTTCTTTAATAAATCTATTGTGCCATTCACCTATATCTATATCACACTCTGAACACAATTTTTTATCCTTCCACCAATAACTACTTAAAATAGTATCCTGTTTGCCAATATTTGTTCTCTAGTCTTCATAACCCTATTTCCTTAATATTAAAGAATGCTTCTATCTCATTACAGATATTATTTTTTTATTCTTTTTACAATACGAACTATAGCTGCAATTATGAGTCCCATAACAAGACCTAATACATAACTTTGGGGGTCAAGATTAATCATTTCGGCTATCTCACAATATTCTTTTGATATTTCTCTTCCTCCAACTTTTTAATTTTTGAACGTCTAACTATTCTGCGTAATAGCTTTGTTGAGCCACATCGCGCTTTCTTCAAGTTTAGTAAGCGCGAGACTTTGTCCACGCGATTTATCCATTGCAGATACTTCCTCATATAGGGACTGATATTTATCCCTAAAATTCTGCATTATTACCTTTTGCTCTTCCGTCGGCTGAACATATTGTAATGTTGGCATATTATTTTTCCTTTCTAATATTAATTATTTTACTTCCTCAAAATAATCAGGATGTTCTAAAATTATGTCCTCATCAACAAACATGCTGACAATTTCATTTTTACTAATACCAACAGAAACTTCATACAATACAGGATGACCATAAACAATATGTCTGGTTGGTCCTTCTGACAAAATAGTTCCAATAGGAAATAAATCCTTTTTAAGTTTATATTGTTTATCTTTTTTCATATTCCTATAATTATCTTTGACAATATCCATCAATAAAACAAAGCCATAACTGCAAAAATTGTTACCAATACCACACCAACAATTTTCTCTTTATCAATTTTCATTTCAAAAACTATAAATAATACCAATCTGTCTTGCTCTTTCTTCAGTCAAACTTTTTCTGTCTGACTCTCTTGCTTCTTTTAACCAATCTTCAATTCTAATCCAAATCATTTCTTTTTTCTCTCTTGAATGATAAAACCAAATAACAACATATGATTCAGGAGTTTTGATATAAAAACAATCAAATGGCTTCTTATTAGCCCAATGAGTTTTACTTCCAGCAAATACAGGCAAATCATGAATCTTATGATAAACACCAAAAGAGGTAGCACTCACCAATGCATCAACTTGGTGCTCTTTTACTGATTTAAATGGCAATGAACCACCTTTAGCCAACTTCAATTCAAATACTGTAGTAAATTGAGGAACATTTCTTTTTATCCAATCACTAAAAAATGTTTGAAAATTTCTTTCTTTCATAACATTTCATATTCTTGAATCTTAACTATATCCTCCATAAATAACCAGGCCCTGTGGAATATTCCCTTCATAAAACTCTTTTCCCATTCTTTATTTCCTTTAATAAATCCTTCAATTCCTTTTGGCATGAAAACAAATTATTTCATTTTCTTTAAAATTATGGTCATAAAATGGTAATTGCACTCTATGTATTAAATCCTTTTCACTTACAACATCCAATTCAAATAATTCAGGAATTATCTTTTTTAATCTATCAATCTGTGAATGACATTTCCAACAAAGAACAACAAGATTACAAGGATCTGAACCACTACCATGACGACCTCTGGAAACTATATGATGAATTTGTAAAGCATCTGTATATCTATCTCTACATCTTGGATTAAAACAATAAACATCTCTGTCAAGAACATACAATGCAACATTTTCTGGTATACTGGTGTATTCTTTCTGTTTCATTTTATTTCAGGCTGGCTGATAAACCAATACCAACCAGCCTTGAGCTCTGGATGTCTAATGAAAGTAATAGGCTAATCAATTTTCTCAACTTCACAAAGACATCTATACTTTAATTATTTATCTTTTTTTAAAATAAGTCAAATCTTAATTTTCCCTTTTATTCTTGAGGGATTTTCATTTACAACCTAAACTGAACCTAAAGTTATCAACTGTTTTATCTCCATTTTTCTTCCTCAAGCTGTTTAACTTTCTTCAAAACCTCATTCTCTGTAGAAAGCAATTTTTGGCCATTAGCCAAACGATTTTTCATCTCACTAAGATTGACTACTGTATTGGCAAAAACCATCCGTATACCTCCGTTACACACCCCTAGAACAAGAATAGCATCACTAGGCTTAACATTCCAAATCATTTTCTTATATTTCTTATATTTTGTATAGGGAATCCTAACAGTGACATAATCTGTCTCATCCTCAAGGTCAAAATTCAAAAAGTCATAATCAGAAATTATATAATTTTCCTCTCCTTCCTTCCTTTCTAATTCTAACTCCTTTGATTTACTTTCTTCCCATTTATTCTTAGGATTAAAAAACTTATTAGGGTTGGTATTACCAACAATCACCACTCTTGTCTTTTCAGTAATAGTTTCAAGATTTTTAATTGGTACTGGCTTCTCTTTCAATATCTCTTCAATCCAAGGCAACCAATTCTGTAATACTTTTTCATGATAAGCCACAGGAGTTAAAGTTCTAACAATATCTGAACTAGGTTTTTTGTAATCAAAATTTAATTTACTAACAAGATGGTCACCAAATAAACTTTGTTGTTTTTGAACACTATCAAATTTCAATTCACTAAAAGCTCCAAGTTTCAACAAATTATCAGCCATCTTTTCCATTCCAACCTTATCTTTAAAATCAATAAAATTCTTATATGGTTGACTTTCTACAATTTTACTAGCAAAAGCATCTCCCATTCCCATAATACTCAAAAATCCTGTTCTGATACCTTTGCCATCAATTTCAAAATTCTTTTTACTTTTATTAACATCAACAGGCAACATT
>Ga0247727_10013431_pt1 | contig 13813 bp, 11 predicted proteins | sample WisWelCaveWW1625_FD_202498 | JGI IMG/M metagenome (GOLD analysis project Ga0247727, IMG submission 202498) | Biofilm microbial communities from Wishing Well Cave, Virginia, United States - WW16-25 | ecosystem: Environmental > Aquatic > Deep subsurface > Groundwater > Cave microbial mat | place... | reverse complement strand
GCAACTTCTGGAACAGCTATGCCACAAGAAAAAACAATCTCGTGGTAGTCATTTGCGGATCAGCAGCGGCTTATATGATCCGGAAAATATTGCGCAACAGAGGTGGTCTCCACAACCGTGTCACGCAAAGAATTGCCCTGCAGCCATTCAACCTGCATGAAACCGAATTGTACCTGAAAAGCCGGAGGCTCAATTTTTCCCGCTACGATATCCTTCAATTGTACATGGCCCTCGGCGGAATACCATTTTACCTGGAAAAGCTACTGAAAGGGGAAAGCGTTGTACAGGCAATTGATCGGATCTGTTTTTCGAAAAGCGGGGCATTGACCGACGAATTCCAGATCGTTTTCTCATCCTTGTTTGGAAATTCTGAGCGCCACAAGTCAATCGTTGAGGCACTGGGAACAGCGCGAAAAGGATTGTCGCGAAAATCTTTGTCTTCACAGAGCGGGATCAGGGCAGGCGGTTTCCTGACGCAGATCATCGGAGAACTTCTTGAATCGGGTTTCGTGACGCAATACATTCCTTTTGGAAAAAAAAACAAGGATGCGCTCTATCGCCTGACGGACGAATATTCCTTGTACTACCTGAAATTTATCGCACCAATGAGAAAATCCGGGGCCGGAACCTGGAAGAAATTACATCGCCAGAGGTCCTATCAGGCCTGGTCAGGATTCACATTCGAATCCATTTGCATGAAGCATTTTGAACAGATCCGAGAGGGACTTGGAATCCGCGGCGTTTTTTCATTTCCTTCAAGCTGGGAAGGAAAGTATCTGGATACCGGCGCCCAGATTGATATGCTGATTGAACGTGATGATCATGTCATAACCCTTTGCGAAATGAAATTTTCGGAGACCAGGTTCTCCATCAGCAAAAAATATGCCTCTGAAATCCGAAACAAGGTTTACGTTTTCCGCCACGCAACGAAAACACGGAAGAGCGTCTTCGTGACGATGATAACCACCGTCGGCCTGGTTCAGAACAAGTACAGCCTGGAATGCGTAGAGAACGACCTGAATTTGGATTGTCTGTTCAAATTTTGAAAACCAATATTCCGCCTTATCTCTGGTTTTTTTATGAATTTGGCCGAATATAGATTTACCAGATGTATCAAAATCTCACCATTTCCGGATCTGCATGGCCGCGCCCAAAGCCGAAGCTTCGGCAAACCCGGAACATTCGAAAGTAAATTCCGGCATGATTTGCTGCAGGGCTTTGATAAACAATTCGTTTCTGCTGAAGCCTCCGGTGACGATCACCCGCCGGACAGGAGTACGGCCGGCGACCAGCCAAATCGGTCCTGCCTGCTTTTCGGCCAGGCGCAGGTTCAGCGCCTCATATTCGCCAGACTCTTTTCCACCTGCCATCCCCCGAACTGCATCATCGTGCTCCCGCCCCAGGTGCAATCTTGCCGCCTTGATTTGTTTTTCATCAGGACGCAGGAAGCAAAGGCAGTCCTTTTGAAGTTCGGCCAGAGTCAGTGGTTCTGCATTGTACGGATTCATTGCGACCGACCACGTTCCGGTACTGAGCAGGATGAATGGCTTCTCACTCATTCCGATATACGGTTGCAACGCTGCGGTGCTGTCGTGCAAACCGCAACCGACCGGAATATCCTTTCCCCGGAATTTGGTTTGCCCCGTAACCGGTTCCCCGGTGAGCCTTCCAAGTTTGAAAATCGTCCCTTCCTTCTTCATCCAGGAATGATAATCCATTCTTCCAAAATCCCACATCATCGTATGGCAACCGAGGCTTGAGAAGTCTGCAACCGGATTTCCGGTAAACCGGTAACTCAGGTAATTTGGAAAATGAAGTGAGTATTTAATGGAGTTATATACTTCAGAATTCCAATACTTCATCCAAAACAATTGGATTCCGCTGTTCAGCATGTGAAGTTCCGGAGAACAGGTTTCCAGTGAAATTTTCCCGGAAGGTCCATGCGCTTTGTAAAATATTTCCATCATCCCATCCGGAACCGGTTTGAGGTAATTGTACAATTCCGTCATCACCTCCCCTGATCTTCCAAGATGAACCAGGCTTGCACCGTAGGTCGTAATATTCAGCGCCAGAATTTCAAATTCGTCCTTTTCCTGCAATACACGCCACTGTTCATCCAACCAATTGCAGATGGCCGATAAATTGTCACATGGATATCCGTCTTCGTCGGAAATCTCCTCGAATTGAGTTATTGTTTCGCAGAGCACGTTAAATTCCGCATCAAATAAGAGCAGCTTCTTGTTGGTCTTGCCGATGTCAAAGACTGCAGTAACCTTCTCCATTTACAATCCGGTTGCCCTGGCTGAGACTCCCCTTTCGGCAATCAAATTTTTGCGAACCTGAATTTCACGGAAACATTCAACCGGGGCAAAGGCACCGCCGGCCCGAAGCCGGGATTCTGCCAGGAGGGGCCTGAGATCCGTGCGGAACGCATTCTGCAGAATCTCCTGGGCCAAAGTTGCGTCATTGTTTTCCTGTGCATCCTCCAGTCGTTTCCGGTCAACACATAACGCTTGCGCATATGCGAGAAGGATCGCCTCAACACTTTGAAGAAGATCTTCGAGAGGATCTTTCACGTTGTGCGAGGCATCAATCATCCACTCCATGAAATCGCTTTCCGTCATGCCATCCACCAATTCATTGAAAATCAAAAACAACTGATAAGGTCGCAAAGATCCGACTGTGAGATCATCATCGGCATATTTGCTGTCATTGAAATGAAAACCACCAAGTTTTTCCTCCATCAGCAAGCGGCTCACAACTTGCTCAATGTTAGATCCATGAAGATGGTGACCGAGATCTACCAGACATTGTGCTTTCACACCGAGCTTTTGTGCAAACAGCAATGATGATCCCCAATCCGGCACGACGCTGGAATAAAAATTGGGCTCAAATGGCTTGTGCTCTGTAAATATCTTCCATCCATCAGGAAGTTTTTCATATATCTTCTTCAGTGAACCCAAAGTTCTTTCAAATGCTCTCCGGAAATGCTGCTGTCCGGGAAAATTGCTGCCATCTGCCAACCAGATTGTGATGGATTTGCTACCCAGTTTAATTCCGTTTTCAATCACTTCCAGATTGTGAGCAATCGCCTGTTCGCGAACGGCAGAATTTGTATGGCAGAGTGATCCGAATTTGTAACTCAACTTCTGCGAATGCTGATCCTGGAAAGTATTGGAATTCATGGCGGCGAATGAAATCCCGAGTTCCTTTGCCAACTGTTTTGCTGCAATGGGATCGCCTGGAATGTCCCAGGGAATGTGCAGGGAAACCGCCCCGCTGCTTCGGTTCAATGCATGTAATATTCCAATATCTTCAATTTTTTGTTCCAATGCAGCGGGCTCGCCACCTCCCGGAAATCTTCCAAAACGGGTACCGCCGGTACCCAGGGCCCAGGATGGGATGCCGACCTGGAATGCTATCAACTTCCGGATGATCTCTTCGGCGTTTGCGATTTCCGATTGCAATGCTTCCAGCCGCCGGCGATGAGCGGGCAAGCGATTTTCATTGTGCTTCAAAATCTGATCGGAACTTATTCTCATAAAACTTTGCGGGTCTCCCTATTCTTTGTGTTCTCCCTGGTGCTCCCATTTCCCTATGTCATTCATAGTCCTCCCTATTCTCCGTTCTCTCCGCGGTCCCTGCGGTCACTGAGGCTCCCGAAGTGAGTTGCGCCTAAGGGTGGTTTACTCTTCCATTCTTCTGTTCAATTTACCTCACGAATCCTTCCGGCAATCCGCCATCCACATTCAATACATTTCCGGTACTCTTGTTCAGACTTCCGCCAACGAATACAAATACAGCATTGGCAATATCTTCAGCATGTATTTCAGCATTCAGCAAGGTTCGTTTTGCATAATGTGCCGGCAATTCATCAACCGATATCCCATATGCCTTTGCGCGGGCTTCGGCCCATCCGTCCTGCCAGATATTGCTTCCGCGAATCACAGCGTCGGGATTCACAACATTCACCCGGATCTGATCCGTACCCAGTTCTGCCGCAAGCAGCCTGCTCATGTGCAATTGGGCCGCTTTTGCTGAACCGTATGCTACATTTTTCGGGCCACTGACCAGCGCGTTTTTGCTGACGATGTTGACAATATCCCCCCCCTGTGACTGCTTCTTCATGATTTTTACCGCCTCCTTGCAACAGAGGAATTGCCCTTTCACCATGACATCGTGCAGGAGATCCCATTCCTCAGATGATGTTTCGGTTACAGAGTTTGATCTCGCAAGCCCCGCAGAATTGACAAGGATATCAATCCCTCCGAATTCCGTTGCGGCTTGTTGAAAAGATTTCGCGACAAACTCTGGATTCCGAACGTCTGATTCCACACTCCGGATGTTGTCTTTCCCCGAGACGGATTCCAGTTCGTCTGCCACATCAGAAAGCAAAGACCGATTGATGTCGGAAATTACTACGCATGCTCCTTCCTCCAGGAATTTCTTTGCGATTGCCTTACCGATTCCACTTGCCCCACCGGTGATCAGTGCAATCTTTCTGCTCAATGTCTTTTCGATCGGTTGCCGCCGGAGCTTTGCTTCCTCCAGAAGCCAGTATTCGATATGGAATGCTTCCCTTTCAGACAAGCCCTCGTAAGTGCTGATCGCTTCAGCTCCCTTGATCACATTGATGGCATTGATATAAAACTCAGCTGCAACGCGGGCTGTCTGTTTATTTTTTGCAAAAGTAATCATTCCCACTCCGGGACAAAGTATGACAACCGGATTGGGATCACGCATATCCGGGGAATCCGGATTCTTGCATCTTTGATAATACGAAGTATAGTCTTTCCTGTATTCTTCAAATTCCTTCCGGATGAATGCGTTTGAATTTTGCGAAAGCTCTTTGGGAAGATCCAAAACCAAAGGTCTGATTTTCGTCCGAAGGAAATGATCGGGACAGCTCGTACCGAGTTTTGCAAGCCGGCGAAGGTCGTTGCTGTTCACAAATTCCAATACTTCGGGGCAGTTGGAAAAATGACCAATCATCCGCTCGCGGTTTCCTGCAAAACCTCTGAGTGCGGGAATCCATTCTGAAATGAGTGTCTCTTTTCCTGATTCAACATTACCCGATTTGCCAGATCCGCCAAAGACCGGTTTCCGATTGCCATAGTTGGCATGGAGAAATGCGGCAGCTTTCTCAATAATTTCAATGCTATTGAAAAAACATTCTTCCGAAGTGTTTCCCCATGTAAACAATCCGTGTCCGGCAAGAATGATACCGCGGTAATTTTTTTCTTTGGCTTTGGCTTCCAGTTTCAGTGCAAGGTCGAATCCGGGACGTTGCCAGGGCACCCATCCAATTTCTCCGGAGTACAATTCATCGCAAATTTTCTCTCCGTCGGTTGCTGCAGCAATCGCAATTACCGAATCGGGATGGAGGTGATCAATGTGATTGTATGGCAGGAACGCGTGAAGGGCGGTATCAATGCTGGGAGCCGCCGGCAGCAAATCGAAAATGCAATGTTGGAACTTCCCGACCATTTCATCTTCAAACGCAAGGCCGCGGTATTGACCCTTCAGTCTTTCGAGTTTTTCGAGGTACAATGCCGCAAGTCCGCTGCGGTTCATGCTACCCAGATCTCCCCCACTTCCTTTCACCCAAAGGATCTTCACATTTTCGCCCGTCAGGGGATCGCTTTCCGAAGTTTTTGCACTGGTATTTCCGCCGCCAAAATTCGTAATCCGCAAATCTGAACCCAGGATGTTGCTTCGAAACACAAGAAATCCAACCTCATCCTGACAGAACGGTTTCCCCTTCCCTTGCTCCCAGAGTTGGTTAACTTTCGAAAATATTTTTTCGGCTATCGGCATGCCCAAATATACCGAAAACATGGTGCAGGCAGACTTTTCATAAATTGCTGGCCAAACCGAAACGGATCTGCAGATGAACGCCGAAATCAATAAAGAACAAGTAAAACATTACCAGGAAAATGGATTCCTGCTCATTCGTCAGTTTCTGGATGAAACAGAATTGAAATATTGGAGAGATGCTGTCGGCGAGGCTGTAGAGAAACGAAGCTCGAGGAAACTGCCAGACAGGGAATTGGTCAGTCACGGCGACGATGAAGCATATTACGAGAAAGTTTTCACCCAGCGTTTGCAACTGTGGAAAGACAATGAAAAAATCAGGAAAATCATGCTGGATGAAAGAATTGGGAAAATTGCATGTGAACTTGCGGGTGTTTCGGGCATCCGGATCTGGCACGACCAGGCTTTGATCAAACCTCCCTGGGGAGAACCGACTGCCTGGCATCTCGACGTTCCCTTCTGGTCATTCAGTTCCAAAGCTGCCATTTCCATCTGGGTTGCGCTCGACGATGTGGATCTTCAAAACGGATGTATGTATTTCATGCCGGGAACACATATGGAAACCACGTATGAGAATCCGGGAATTACGAGCGACATCGGTTCCATTTTCAATCACTACCCGCAATTCCGCGGAAGGGAAGTAGTTCCGGCCATCATGAAAGCGGGAGATGCATCATTTCACAATGCTTCGCTGGTACACGGCGCCGGTCCGAATATGACTCCGAGGCCGAGACGTGCCATGACATGCGCCTACATGCCCGATGGGAGCAAATTCAACGGACAAAAAAATATTTTGTCGGATGAAGAATTCGCTGCACTGAAAGCCGGTGATCTGTTAAACGACGATTCGAAAAATCCCTTGCTATTCAAGGTCGGATGAAGATTCTGGTATTTTGTCCGCAATGGGGTCAGGAAAAACTTCCATTTGAGGAATTTGCCGGAAAGGTCCGGGATGCCGGTTTTGATGGTGTGGAAATGTGGATGCCGGACAATGCAGATGAAAAAAAGAGAAATCTCGGATTGATCCGTGAACGGGGACTTCATTTGATTGCACACCAATGGAAAGCGGCGGGAGAATCTTTTGGTGAATTCAAACGCACATTCGAATATCAGCTCAATGACTGCGCCGATGCGGAACCTTTGCTGATCAATTCGCATACCGGTACGGACCACTTCACATTCACACAGAATTGCGAATTGATTGAGCTTGCTTTGCGAATTTCTGATATGCGACAAATCACAATCTGTCACGAAACGCACCGCGGACGGTTTGCATATTCACCACGCGTCACGATGGAGTTCATGAATGCCTGCCCTCAGATGAAGCTGACGGCAGATTTTTCACATTGGACGAATGTGACAGAAAGTTACCTGGAAGGATTTCAACCGGAATTGGAAGAAGCGATCCGGCGAACAGGGCATGTTCATGCGAGAATCGGAAACACTCAAAGTTCGCAGGTATCCGATCCGAAGATTGAAGAATGGAAAACAGCCCGTGAGACATTCATCGGTTGGTGGCAGAAAATTGCTGCACAAAACGAATCGGCCGGATCTGCGGCTCTTTCTTTCACAACCGAATTCGGACCAGAGCCATACATGGTGAATGATCCGAAGACCGGGAAACCGCTCGCTTCGCAGTGGGAAATCAACTGCTGGATGAAGGACCTGATCAGGGAAAAAATCAGGTAACCTGTTGTTCGTCAGGGTTTGATCCGAAAATATCCGTCCTACTTTTCCAGATACTTTCCCAATCCGATCATTGCAGTCGAAATGATGATTACGGCAAGGCCGGCATACAGTTTCTCTTTGGTCATTCTGCTAACGCCACGCCATTCGCGGAAATGCAAACCCCACATGGTACTGAAAACGATGATGAATGCCATGTGCAGGGTCCAGCTTGCAAATTCGAATCCTTCCAGGAAAGAAGTGCCCATTCCGTAGAACATAAACTGCTGGTACCAGACAATTCCGGCGAGAGCCGAGAAAAAATAATTGTTCAGCAACGGAGTTTTGATGTCAACATAATTCCGTGATGAGCGATTTTTGAAGTGCATAAATACACATGCCAATAAATTTAATGTAAAACCCCCTGCGAGGATGGGCAAATAGGAGATGCCGGTTTTCCAAAGCGGATCGGCTCCCGATTTTTGAGCAAGATCGGCCACCGGCTTTCCGGCTTCCACACCAAATGCGAAACATGCGCTCAGGATTCCACAAACGACAGCCATCGCCAGACCTTTCCGGAGATTAAATTCCTTTACGGTTTCCTTTTTCTTTTGCTCATCCATCTCGCGATCCTTATCCGCCCCTGCCCATCCGCACACCGCGATTCCGGTCAGGCAAACAATCACGCCGGAAAAAATTACGATTCCGGAAGCGGATCTGAACAACTCTCCGAAGGTTCCGGAATACAATGGCGGTATAATTGTACCAAATGCCGCACACAATCCGAGGGCAACAGCCATCCCGAGCGAGAGTCCGAGGTAACGCATTGTCAGTCCGAATGTGAATCCGCCAATACCCCAGAGAATTCCGAATATGTAGCACCAAAAGATAGCTTCGTTATCGCCTGATTTCAGCACATGCAGAAAATCCGGAATGGTGAGCAATGCCACAAGCCAGGGAACAATCAGCCAGGCGAAGAATCCATTGACGAGCCAATAGGATTCCCAGGCCCAATTTTTCACCCGCCGGAAAGGAACGTAGAAGCTTCCGGATGCGAGTCCGCCGATGGCGTGAAGGAATATGCCGAGGAGTGCATTCATGAAATATTGGTCAGCCGGACCGATTTGGATGTCTCCCGAAATCCGGAAAACACTATCGTTGGCTGAACCATGAAGGTCTAAATTTATTTCAAGACGAAAAAAGGGGAACTGTCCTGTGGCAAAAAAAAGTGTTGAAGAACAACTGGCACCGGGATCATGAGTACTCAGAAATTGTGATTTTTTTTTGTTCCATGATGTCTTTCTTTGCTCCTTATTCCCCCTCCCCTGTCTCAAACTCCACCCCCGTCATCCTGCCCACATCTTTCAAATCATTCACCACATCTTCGATCAAAGGAATCCCCGATTTGCTTCGCTCCTCAAATGCGATTCGCTCGGGATCACCGGGAATCATGACACCTTCCGTCCCGGGTTGGGGCCTGGTAGCCCTGAAAACCCGAATCCATTCATCTATTTGATTTTTGAATTCGTCCTTGTCAATGAACCCATCAATTTCCCAGGCGCCGAAGAAATGGCCGATTCCTTTTCCGACAAAGCGATCAGGAATTTCCTGACGCAAGGCAAATGGCGGAGCAAACGGACCCCAGTTCGCGCCGCTTAAAACGCAGCATAAAATGTCAACCATACTTGCGAGGCAATATCCTTTTTGGCCACCGTTTTCACGGGTGCTGCCGAGAGGAAGCAGTGCTCCGCCATTGATCATTCCATCCGGATTCGTCGCAGGAACTCCCGCATGATCAATGCTCCAGGAAACCGGAATCTTTTCCAATTTTCTTTTCGCGATTTCAATTCTTCCGTAGGCAACTGCAGAAGTCGCCAGATCAATAACGATGGGAGGTTCCTTATTTCCGGGAAAGGCAATGGCAATCGGATTTGTACCCAGCATTCTTTCAGCTCCCCATAAGGGTGCGACCAGTTTCGTGCTGTTGGTCATTGCCATTCCGATCAGGTCGCGCTTCAGCGCTTCCAGAACATAGTATCCTGCAATGCCAAAATGATTCGTATGGCAAACGCTTACCCATCCGCTGCCATACTTCTCAGCTTTCTCCATGGCAATCTCATTTGCTTTTGGACCGACAACAAGGCCGAGTCCGTTGTCGCCATCTAAAGTTGCGACGCTGTGCTTTTCGCGCAGGATGCGGATGTTTGGTTTCGGGTTGATCTTACCGGCATGAAGCAATTCGCAATATGTGTGAAGCCGGGCAACACCATGACTGTCAATTCCGCGTAAATCGCTCAGGGACAGGATATTGGATGCTACTTTCGCATCTGATTCCGGGACTCCAAAATGTTGAAAAACTTTGGATGCAAAGTCCCGAAGAAAGTAACTGGAAAATTTGTGGTAGATCGGCATGGACAGAAATTGGTATGAATATAGTGATTGGCAAAAATTCAATTCATTTTTGACAACCTCGGGGCAGTTTCGAAAAAAAGCCCGATTGATAAATATAAACACTTAATAATCAGCACGTTGCTATTCGATTTGCATTCCCGGCATCAATTGGAATTTTGATGCCCCGATTCTTGGAACGATTTCTTCTATTCGGATTCGTCTTAAAGCTCTATCGTCAACCTTCATTTTCTCCGGATCTCTATTAGGTAGGAGATAGAATCTGGAATTCCACCCGCCTGAAAAGATTTATGCCTATTTTGCTTTAGAGATGATGAAATACCAAGAATGATTGCATTAGCAGCCTTTTTGAATTATTTTGGCAAATCTTGACAACTTTTCACAAAAAAGGACATGATGGCAGAACCTATGATAAAAATTGAAATGACAAGGCTCCTCCCCTCTTTTATCGTAATGTATTTCTACCTTTTTTCAATTGCAATTGGTCAAATTACCTGGATAAAAACATATGGAAGTACGGAAATCGAGTATTCCAGAGGAATCATTGAAACAAACGATCTTGGATTGGCTTTCGTGGGGATGTCAAATGGCGGTCATACAGGCGGGTCATTTTACCTCGTTCGTACCGACGCCGATGGAAATGAGATTTATTCCAAAACATTCGTGAATGGAATGGCTATGGGACTTTGTCAAGCACCCAAAGGGAAAATAGTACTGGTTGGGGACCACTATACAGGAGTCGGATATTTGGGAAGGGTTGTTTGTGTTGATTCAAATGGCAATACCAAATGGTCAAAAAGCATTCCAGGACTATTATCAGCCACAGCTGTTATCCCAACATTTGATGGCGGATTCGCTGTTTCCGGCAAAGCATTTTCCGGCTCAAACGATTTATTTGGATTGATTAAATTGGATTCCAATGGAAATGATACCTGGTCGAAGAATTTTCGCGGTACGGCATCTTACGATATTTTACAGCTACCTGATAGCGATTATGTCCTTGTTGGAACACTTAAAGGTGACAGTGCTGTAATCATACGTACCGATAAAAATGGCGATTCAATTTGGACCAAAAAATACGACTACAACGACTTCCGTGCCGTAAAATCGAGTCCTGATGGTGCATTCCTTGTCGCCGGAAATTCTCCTTCAAAATCGGGCGATGCGGTGGTGTTGAAAATAGACCTAAACGGAAATCTGATTTGGGAAAAGAAATTCGGGGGACCCGGATTAGATATAATTTATGATTTAGATGTAAATTCAGAAGGGGATATTTGTATTTGCGGCACCACCGCCGGTTCGTTCACCTTTTCATACGATATGTATTTCATGGAATTGGACAGCGGCGGCGACTCCATCTATATGCATTATTTTGGCGGTCCTCTTCAAGATAGAAATTTCGGATGCGTTTATACAAAAGACTCAGGAATTGTGACAGTTGGTGAATATTATCATACCTCCAAACCAGATTTCGATGCGATCATGATAAAATATGGCGGATCCATCATCAATTCTTACTCAAATGAAATTCATAACATAAAACCACCGGTATTTCCTGCCGTCAACGAAAACCTGATTATTTTCGACAATTTGAAAAATAGGATTCAATCGGCTGCCTTGTATTCCATCGAAGGCAAGCATCTGGGTGTGTTTCGAAATCTTTCAGGCAATACTCTTGATTGCGACATTTCGGGGCTCAAATCCGGTATTTATTTAATCGCGGCAGAATTTGATGGAATTATGAATTTCTTTAAGGTTTTCATAGCCGCTCCGGAATGAAGTGAGAATTGTCTGCGTAAGCTTTCAATCGGAGGCCGTCTTTTCAATACAGAAGGCATTTACACTACATTAGATTCCAATAGCGATATCCACTTGATGGAATTCCGAACGGAAAAATACAGAAGATTCACAACTGTCAAGATTTTTGAAAATCTACCCGTATTTGTGAACGCAAAGAAAAAGAAGAATTGATTTCATGCTCCGCAAAACTCTCCTAGCCTTTCTTAACCCCCTGAAGTTATACAGGGCCTGGAGAACCCAAAGAAAAGCAGGAAAATACGATCGCTCCAAATCTGACCTTGAACTAGAATTTTATTCCCGGATTCTAAGGAATGATTTCCTTCATCTCGGATATTTTGCGGAAATCCCTTCTGATGTATCCACCATTTCCATAGCAGATTTTGAAAATGTGCAACAGGCTTATTGCAATCTGATTCTGGATCGCCTTGGTCCTGCTCCCAAAAGTATTCTGGATGCCGGTTGCGGAATGGGCGGTATTGCGAAACAAATCTCGAGCCTTGGACATGAAGCCGTGGCATTGACTCCGAATTCGGGGCAAATCCGCCACATCCGGAAAAAATATCCGGAAATCACATGTTATGAATCCAAATTCGAGACATTCGAAGCAGACCAAAAGTTTGATGTAATTCTTCATGCTGAATCATTCCAGTATATCAAACTACGGGAAGGAATCAGCAAGGTAAATTTCCTGCTGAAAAAAAACGGAACCTGGATCGTCTGCGATTTTTTCCGGACCAAGCCATCCGGAAAGAACAATGCCGGACATCTGTAGGAAGAATTCGAAGCACAGGTGACACAGGAAGGATGGCGAATCATGGAGAAGGTGGACATCACGGAAAACATTGCAATAAGTCTCCGCTTTTTCAAGATGTATGCAGACCGGTTTCTGTATCCGCTCAAAGATCTGGCGCTGGGGAAACTCAGGGTGAAACAACCCTGGTTGCATTACATGACCAAAGACCTGCAGGATGGAATCGAATCCAAATTCGAGAAGGAAATGGCTTCCATCGATCCGGAGAAATTTCTGCGTGAAAAAAGATACCTTTTGCTGGTATTGAAAAGGAAGGAATCCATTTAGATTTCCGGCCAGGTGAGAACCTGGACTGAGACACAATGAACAAAGCAAAATATCTGTCCCGCTTACTGGAAAATGCAAAGAAGAGCAAATTTTCCTTGTGGAAGCTGAACTTCCTGCTGGATTTCGTGATTCCCTTCAATTCCCGTCATGGCATCATCGTTGCGGAAGTTGGCGAAGATTTCATCCGCACAAAGATTCCCTTTGAGGAGAGAAACATGAACCACATTCACGGGATTCATGCCTGTGCGATTGCCACGATTTCTGAATTTGCGACAGGGCTGCTGATGATGACAAAACTGGATCCTTCGAAGTACAGAATCATCATGAAGGAATTGAAAATGGAGTACCATTTTCAGGCAAAAATGGCATTGATTGCTGAAGCCCGCATGGATTCCGAATCTCTAAAACGGGAAATCCTCATGCCATTGCAATCTGTGGAAAAGATCACAAGAACTGTTGTGGCCGAAGTTCACGACACGAAAATGAACCATGTGGCTACGGGAACCATAGCCTGGCAGATCAAACGGTGGGAATCTGTGAAGACAGCCAGTTGAGAAGAAATCAGAATTCTGATTTCCAAAATTGGAATAAACGGGAATGTTTGGCTGGTTCACCCTTAGCCTTTTCTCAATTACCTTTGTGAATATCCTGCTGCGGTAAATTTGCCTGCAGCCAACGAACCTGATGGAAGATTCTCCGAAAGCCGGGAAACCAAATAAATTCTACAGAAAGATCCTTATCGGTATTTTTTCGGCAGGATTTTCGATTTTTCTCATTCTGGTTGCGGTCGCTTTCAATGACCTTCCACCCCTCACGGAACTCGAGAATCCGCAGGTAAATCTTTCCACACAGATTTTTTCAGCCGACGGCAAACAAATCGGATATTTCTACGAATTCGAAAACCGCATCGTCGTTCCCATTGAAGAAATTTCTCCGCATGTCATCAATGCCCTGGTCGCAACGGAAGATGTCCGTTTTCACGATCACAATGGCGTGGATCCACGCTCCCTGTTCGCACTCATTTACCGCAATGTGATCAAACAGCAA
>Ga0247727_10013430_pt1 | contig 13814 bp, 15 predicted proteins | sample WisWelCaveWW1625_FD_202498 | JGI IMG/M metagenome (GOLD analysis project Ga0247727, IMG submission 202498) | Biofilm microbial communities from Wishing Well Cave, Virginia, United States - WW16-25 | ecosystem: Environmental > Aquatic > Deep subsurface > Groundwater > Cave microbial mat | place... | reverse complement strand
ACTTCCTGTCGCGTCTTCGTCGCCGGAGCTGGTGCGTGTCGAAGAAGAGGGAAGCACTGGCGGCGCACCTCCACATCGCGGCGTTGTGGGTGAACTACTCGCGCGGAATCACGAACCGCACCGCGACCACTCCGGCGCAGGCCCTGGGGATCACTCCGAGGGCCTACAGGGTCGAGGAGCTCCTGAAATGGAGGCAGGATTGGGGGCCGATCAGCCCAAAGATCGCCTGACGAAGACCCGGTGCCGCCACCACGGATGTCGGGCATTTTCCCATCCGGTGAGAAAAAGCCCGACTTCGCTGGTGTACAATCGCGCACTCGCCAAGCGGTCGGGAGGGGAAGGAGCGGAAGGGGCCATGCTGCACAGGACGTCCAGGTGGATGCTGCCGTTGACACTGATCGGCCTCGCCGTGGTCTCCGCGTCGAGCATGGCGCGGGCCGACGAGGAAGGCCGGGTGCCGGACGACTCCTATTCGGTCTTCACGGGGATTGCGTTCGGAGACGCCCAGATCGTGGGCAAGGAAGAACAGGACGTGCCGAATCCGCTGTTCGGCCTGCGGTGGGACCACTTCTTCTGCGACGACCGCTCTTTCTTCGTCGACGCGGCGTACACGCTCTACAACGGCGAGCTGTCCCACGGGGACACGGAGGAGATCTCCTCGAGGGTCGGGTTGCAGAAGCTCTTCGGCAGAGACACCCCATCGAGTTGGTTCCTCGCCGCGGCCGTCGGCGTTGCCCACCTCGATCCGGACCGGGCTCCCGCGCAGAAGAACGTCCTTCTGAGCGCGGGATTCGGCCAGCGATTCCCGGGAAGGTCGGGAAACTCTTTCCAGTGGGAGATCCGTCCCGACTGGGTCATCGAGGGGATCGAGCCTTCCTCCCGCGACATGCTGAACGTCAAGGCCACGGTAGGGTGGTCGTGGGGCGTCGGGGGCGGATCCCCGGACGCCGACGGGGACGGCGTCGCCGATTGCAAGGACCAGTGCGCCGGGACGATCCGGGGCGCCCTCGTCGACGAGAACGGCTGTTCCCAGGACCGCGACGGCGACGGCGTGGTCGACGGCCTCGACCGCTGCCCGGATACGCCGAGTGGCTGGGCCGTGGATTCCGTGGGGTGTCCGGTCGACAGCGACGGCGACGGTGTGCCCGACGGAGCGGACGCCTGTCCGAAAACTCCCAAGGGAGCCCGTGTCGACGCCCGGGGCTGCCCCCAGGACAGCGACGGGGACGGGGTGTACGACGGGATCGACCGCTGTCCCGATACGCCGCGAGGAGCCAAGGTGGACGCGAGCGGTTGTCCTTCGGACGGCGATGGAGATGGCGTGGTCGACGGGATCGACCGCTGCCCCGACACGCCGCGCGGCGTCAAGGTGGACGCTGCCGGCTGTCCGATTCCACCGAAGGCCCCTCCGATCTTCGAGCCCGGGAAGAAAAGCCTCGTGCTCGAAGGCGTGAACTTCGAGGTCGACAGCGACCTGCTCACGAAGCCGTCCACCGCGGTCCTCGACCAGGTCGCGGCGTCTCTCAAGGAGTGGACGGACGTCAGCGTCGAGGTCGGCGGGCACACCGATTCCAGCGGCAGCGACCCCTACAACCTGAAGCTCTCGGATCGTCGGGCCAGGGCGGTCATGAGCTACCTGGAGGCGCGGGGAGTTCCGGCGTCCCGGATGTCGGCGAAGGGGTACGGAGAGTCGACGCCCATCGCCGACAACAAGACGAAGGAAGGCAAGGCGAAGAACCGCAGGGTGGAGCTGACGAAGAAGGACTGAGTTTCGGTGACAGCAACCGAAACTCCTGAGACCGGTTGGAAACCGGGACACAGATCCTCATGAATCACGTGTCTCAGGTTTGGGGCCGCGCTTGCGAGGGAGAAGGTCCCGGCCGAGCCGTTCCTCCAGTTCCCGGACAAACAACGCCGACCCTGTCGGACGTCCCGAAGCGGTGTTCCGTCGAATTGTTTCCGCGCGAGGGTCTTGCATTCCTTCGCGAAGCCAACTTCCCCAGTCTGCGATCTCACCGGGAAACGGCCTCTTCGGATCGAGGAGTGGATCCTCCAATGGGTTCGTGTGCGAGCGCGCGCTGGACCAGGCGTATTCCTCCGCGCTCGGCGCCAGAGCGGCCCGCACAGGGTTGAGCTCGATGTAACGGACGGCGGCCCACAGGTGAGCATCGTCGAGGGGGGTCGAGTAGAAGCGGTGTGCCCACAGGTGGCCGGTCCACCCCTCGCGAGAATGAACGCGACGAGAGTGTCCCCGGTGGGCGTTCCCGATGCCACGCGCCATCGAGTCCGCCCGTTCCGCGACTACAAGAAGATGAACGTGGTTGGACATGAGCGCGTAGGCCCAGACCCGCAGGTCAGCCTGAGCGGCACTCTCTCGTAACAGGGCCAAGTAGCCTGTCCGATCGCTGTCGCGGAAGAAGATCGAACCTCGGCGATTGCCGCGGTGAGTGACATGGTAGGGAACACCGGGCCAGACGATCCTTCCGATGCGAGGCACGATTGACGCAACCTTGGGAGGCGAGGCGGCTGGATTCAGCATATTTCCGATCCGGTGACCGGACAACCCTGCAGGGCCATTGAGTTGCTCTCTCGGAACATCCGCCACCCGGGCCGGGCTGATTCAATACCGGTTTTGGTTGCTGTCACCGAAACTGTTGCCGGAGGGACGCCCGGGAACGATATTCCCCTCCGTGAACAAGAACAGGATGCTCAGGCTGGCCTTTTGGGGAGCCGTCGTCATGGCGGCCGGGTGCGCAAGGCAGTCGGCCGAGCGTGAGGCCGTTCCGGCGGTGGTTTCGGAGGCGGCTCCGGGGTATCCGATCAGCGCCAAGGGTGGGACTCCGGCGACGGGGCCGGGGGAGCGCTACAACCACTGCGAGCGGATCTGGTGTCTCGAGCACCGAGAGAACTTCTTCATCGACCACTTCCTGGTCGCCCACGTGGGATACGTCTTCCACGACCCGGGTCGCGGCGACGTCTACGCGCCGCGATTCCGGAGCGGCGGGCCGGCCTTCCCGATGGCCAGGCAGACAGCCGTGCTCCTGTGCGGCAGCCACGCGCATCCCTGGGTCCTGGGCCGCTCCGGCGGCACACCCGTGCGCCACACCGGCTACAACCGCACGCTCGGATACGGCCGCGACCACTTCCGGGCGTACGGCACCCGGCTCGATCCGTGCTGCGTCAATGGCCTGGGGTCCACCTATGTGCACTCCGAGGCCGGGAAGACGTTCCACTTCCAGGATCTCGGCGAGTTCCGGGCACACCCCGAGATGGGGTGGCAGAAGCCGTTCGCGGCTCGCGCGCGCGTCGAGCAGAAGTGAGGCTCAGCCCCGGTCCGGCACCAGGACCGCGCTCTCGCGTGCCGAGCACACCCGGTTCCGACCGCTGTTCTTCGCCTGATAGAGGGCCCGGTCTGCCGCGGCGATGAGGGAGGCGCCGTCCGTGCCGTCCTCCGGGAACGTGGCCACGCCGAGACTCAGCGTCACCCTCCCGCCCTCGAACGGATGCTCCTCCACGAGGCGGCGAAGGCTCTCGGCGAAGATGCGGGCTCCTTCCGCCCCGGTTTCCGGGGCGATCAGGATGAATTCCTCGCCGCCGTAACGGGCGACGAGGGTCGAGGCGCGGGACCGCTTCTGGACGACCTGCGCGAGCGTCCTGAGCGTCCGATCTCCCTGCAGGTGGCCGTGGGTATCGTTCAACGTCTTGAAGTGGTCCACGTCGAGGAAGATCAGCGAGAAGACATGATCGTGGCGCTGGCTGCGCTGTACCTCGATCTCGAGGGACTCGCGGAAGTGACGGTGGTTGTAGAGGCCCGTGAGACCGTCGCGGACCGCCATCTCTGTGAGTCGGCGGTTCAGGTCCTCGAGCTCCTCCGCGCCTCGCTTCATCCGCTCCACCGTCTCGCGCTTTTCGCGGAGGAGGTCGAGCTTCTCCACGGCTTGGCGCGTCATGGCCACAACCTGGCTCAAGTCCAGCGGCTTCGTGAGGTAGTCGTGGGCCCCCGCCCTGAGGGCCGCGGTCGCGGTCTCCAGGGAGGCGTGCGACGTGATGACGATGAGCAGAACCTCGGGGTCGAGGAGCCGGATCTGATGGAGCAGATCCAATCCGCTCATGGTCCCCATGACGATGTCGGTGATCACGATGGAAAACGGCTCCGCGCGAAAGGCCGCGAGGGCCTCCTCGCCGGAGGTGGCCTCCGTGATCCGATATCCGGCCTGGCCGAGCACGGTGGAAACCCCGTGGCGGATCGTTGGGTCGTCGTCGACGACGAGGATGCGCACGCTCATTCGGTTCTCTCCCGACAAACCCCGTCTGTCCGGAAACAACCTAGGTCGTGGAGCCCCCCGATTCAACAGGAAGGCCCCGCTCCCTTCCTACCGGACCGCCCGCAGCGCATCCTCCAGGTTCTGGCGGGCTTCCGGATCGCCGGGGCGGATCTCGAGTGCACGGCGAAAATGGTGGATGGCGCTCCTCGCGTCCCCGCGGAGCACGAGTGCTTTTCCCAGGTTGTTGTGGGCCTCGGCATGGCTCGGATCGAGTCCCAGCGCCTCCTCCCACAGATCGACCGCGCCCTCGAGATCTCCCTCGGAGGCGAGCACGGCGGCAAGATTGTTCGCGGCGTTCGCGCTCTGCGGATCGATTCGCAGCGCAGTGACGAACTGCTCCTTCGCTTCCGCCTCGCTTCCGGCCTCGAACAGGAGCCTTCCGAGATCCGTGCGAACGGCGGCGGATTCCGGAAGGATCTCGAGTGCTCGCCGGTAGCACGCGATCGCACCAGCGGCGTCACCTCGGTCCGCCAGGAACCGCCCGTACGCGTACCACGGATCTGCGGCGCGGGCATATCCCCGCGACCCCGGCGGGTAGGGATTCGAGACTCTGGTGGCGCTCTCGTACTCCGCGGCGGCGCGCGCCGTCTCGCCCCGCGCCTCGTAGAGCTTCGCAAGATGGATCCGTGCCGGGATGTTCTCCGGCTTGAGCTCCAGGCCGGTCCGGTAGTGTTGCTCCGCTTCGTCCAGCATGCGCTCGCGGGTGGTGAGATCGGAAGACCCGGACGCGGTCACGTGAAGATGGCTGGCGAGGTTGGTGTGCGCCATCCAGGCGCCCGGGTTTCGCTTCAAGGTCTCGCGCCAGAGCGTCTCCGTATCGGAGAAGGTCCGGGCGTGGGACCATGTCGTCGCCGCCAGGACGGCCAGAACCAGGGAGGCGACGACGGCAGTTACGGCCCGCATCGCCCACCGGCCGGCACGAGGGTCGTTCGCCGTCGCGGCCCAGGCCGCGACGAGAGCGATGGGACCGATGCTGGCGAGATACTGGAAATGATCCGCCACGAACGCGTACAGCATCGGGAAAACGTTGACGAACGAAAGAGCGGGGAAGAGCGTTCCGCCGAAGAAGAGGAGCGCGGCGAGAGGACCTCTGCCGAGCCGCTTTCGCGCGAGCCAGAGCAGAAGGCAGGAAACGGCGGTCCCCACGGGGTACAGATACGGCGCGATGGCGAGGGCATCCATTTTCCAGCGCGGGTAGATGAACAGGAGCGGACGGGGCCAGAGGAGCTTTCCGAGGTAGAACCAGGGCGCCCGGCCGGCGACGAGGAGCCTCTCGAGGAACGACAGGTCCCATTCGGGTCCCCATGCTCCCACCCGGTGCTTCTCGATCCAGGCCGTGACGGCTCCCATGCCGGCCGCGGCGGCGAAGAAGGGAAGAAGGGGGAGGACATCGCGCGCGTCGATCCGGCCCCGCTTCCACCAGAGGATGAGGAGCAGCGCGGCCGGAAGCGTCCCCGTCACCGACTTGCTCAGAAGGGCGCAGATGAACAGCGAGAACGAAAGGACCCAGAAGCGGCCGCCGCCCCTGTCGTCCTCTTCGGGCGCGGCGAAACGGAACCAGGCATGGGAGGCGAGGAGGTAGAAGAAACCGGACAGCACGTTCTTTCGCTCCGTGATCCACGCCACCGATTCCACGTGGACCGGATGCAGGGCGAAGAGAGCTGCGGCGAGCCAGGCTCCAGGGAGACCGAGGCGCCGCAGGAGCGCACCGAGCATGAGAGCGTTCGCGACGTGGAGAAGCACGTTCGTCAGGTGGTACCCGAGCGGATGCGCTCCGAACAGACGGTACTCGAGCCAGAAGCTCGTCATGGTGACGGGGTAGTACTGGGGCGAGGACGAGGGAAGAAGCCAGATCTTCGCGAGCCCATCCGGGGAGGCCACCGCGGGATTGACGGTCACGTAGTGGTCGTCGTCCCAGATGAACCCGCCACGCAAGGCCGGTACGTACGCCACGACGGTGGCGAGGACGAGGAGCGCTCCCATGAGTTTCGGTGACAGCAACCGAAACCTCCGTGGATGGAGCGGCTCTCCTGTCCGTGACGGTGAGTTTCGGTTGCTGTCACCGAAACTTGGGTCGGGATGGGTCACGCGCGCCGCGATTCGAGATCGTCGATGGTCCGAGGCCAGTCTCCACGAAGGAGACGCGAGAGAGCGCGGTCGGCGAGGAGCTTCCCGCCCGTCTGGCACCGCGGGCAGTAGTTGGCCTCGTTCTCGGCGTAGACGATCCGCTGAACCGCCGTGCCGCAGGCGGGGCAGGGCTTCCCGTACCGCCCGTGCACGGCCATCCCTTCCCGGAAGGCCGTGACGTTCTCGGGGAAGCGCTCTCCCGCGTCCGCCCGGATCTTCTCCGTCCAGTCGAGGAGGACCTCGCGGGCCGACGCGTACAGCCGCCGGATCTCGTCCTCGCGAAGCTGGTCCACTCGCCGAGCGGGAGAAAGACGCGCCCGATGAAGGACCTCGTCGGAGTACGCGTTGCCGATCCCGCTGAAGATCCGCGGATCGGTGAGCGCGCGCTTGAGCGTGTGCCGCTCTCGGACGAGCGCCGCCCGGAAGCGGGGATACTCGGCATCGAGGATCTCGAGCCCTCCGGGGTCGTGCGGTCGAAGCCCCTCCTCCCCTCGCACGACGTGTAGAGAGGCGCGCTTTTTCGACCCGGCTTCGGTCAAGAGAAGCGTCCCGGAGGAGAAATCGAACGCGGCGAGCGCGATCCCCCGCGCAGGCGCTCCACGCGGCTTCCATCGAAAACGGCCGGCGATCATCAGGTGGATCACCAGGAAAAGGCCGTCCTCGAATCCGAGAACGATCCGTTTCCCGAGCCGTCGGATCTGGAGGAGCTTTTTCCCCTCGACTTCCGACAGGGACGGCGACACGCTCCGGAGGAGGAACGGGCGAGCCAATCGGACCCGCTCGAGCGTCTGTCCCAGGATCCGCGGGCTCAGAGCCTCGACGTAGACCACGATGTCCGGAAGCTCGGGCACCGTCCGATCACCATCCGCAGACCTGGCCGCGGTTCTGCTCGTCGAGCCAGCTCCGAAGCGGCTCGAAGTAGTCGAGCAGGGCCTGTGCGTCCATCTCGCGCCGACCCGTGACGGTCTCGAGAGCTTCGGGCCACGGGCGAGACTGCCCCATCTCGAGCATCCGCCGGAACTTCGCGCCCACCTCCTTGTTCCCGTAGAACGAGCACCGGTGAAGCGGTCCCTCGAATCCCGCCTGCTCGCACAGCGCCCGGTAGAACTGGAACTGGAGGATGTCCGCGAGGAAGTAGCGCGCGTAGGGGACATTCGCGGGGATGTGGTACTTGGCCCCCGGGTCGAAATCGGCCTCGCTCCGCGGGACCGGAGGCACCACGCCCTGGTACTTGAGCACCAGGTCCCACCATGCGTCGTTGTAGCCGTCGGGCCGCACCTCCCCGGAAAAGACCTTCCAGCGCCACTGATCGATCAGGAGACCGAAGGGGAGGAACGCCACCTTGTCCAGAGCCATTCTCATCAGGAGCCCCAGGTCGCCGTTTCCCGCCGGGATCCTGTCGAGAAGCCCGACCTTGACCAGATAGTCGGGCGTGATGGACAGCGCGATCGTGTCACCGATCCCCTCGTGGAAGCCGTCGTTGGCGCTGTTCCGGTAGAGAGGCGGCTGGTGCTTGTAGGCCCTCTGATAGAAGTTGTGGCCCAGCTCGTGGTGGATCGTCCGGAAATCCTCGTCCGTGATCTCGATGCACATCTTGATCCGGAGGTCGTCCTCCTGGTCGATGTCCCACGCGCTGGCGTGGCAGACCACGTCCCTGTCGGCGGGCTTGGTGAAGAGGGAGCGCAGGAAGAACGTCTTGGGAAGCGGAGCGAAGCCCAGGGAGGTGAAAAACCCCTCGCCGTACTGGACCATCTTCACGGCGTCCACCTTCTTCTGCTTCAGGATCTCCGTGAGGTTGAATCCCGGATCGCCCATGGGCGGCTTCACCAGGTCGAAGACGTTGTCCCAGCTCTGAGCCCACATGTTGCCCAGGAGGTGGGCGGGGATCGGCTTGCCCGGCGGTACCAGCTGCGTCCCGTACTTCTCTCCGAGCTTCCTCCGCACGTAGCAGTGCAGCGCGTCGTAGAGCGGCTTCACCTGGCTCCAGAGCCGGTCCATCTCGATCGCGAACGCGTCGGGGGGCATGTCGTAGCCCGAGCGCCACATCGCGCCGAGGTCACCGAACCCCAGCTCCATCGCGCCCGCGTTCGCGAGCTCGACGATCCGCTGGTACTTCTGGCGCATCGGAGGAGCGATAGTCCGCCACCCGCGCCAGACGTCCAGGAGCTCCTTCGGGTCGCGGCTCTCGGCGATCACCCGGCTCAGGGCATTGAGGTCCATGCAGTCCTTCCCCGCGGGGCAGTACCGTCCCTTCCCGTACATCCCCTGGAGCTCGGTGGCGATCCTCGACACCTCGGACTGCTTCGCCGGATCGCGCGGCGCGGCGAGCGAGAGCGAGGTCCGTAGGAGCTTGAGCTTGCGCTCCACGTCGAAGGGGAGCTTCAGGTCCTTGAATCGCGCTGCCTCGGCTGCCAGATCCGCCGTGGCCGCCAGGACCTCCTTCCGGGCCTCCGCGGCGATCGCCTCGGTATCGTCCGTGATGAAATTCTCCTGCACCCAGCCCGCCCGCTCGGCCTTGATCCACAGGTCGAGGAGCCGGGCCTCGGCCTTCTCGACGAACGCCTCGGCCGCGGCGACCGTGGGGGGATCCTGAGGGTCGGTCGGCGTCGCACCGGCTCGGGGCGCGGTGAGGGCCGCCGCGAGGACGATCGCGGAAAGGAGCGCGAAGGTGCGGCGTGCGCGATGGTGTCCGTGCAGGGCTCTCATCCTGATTCCTCCATGGCCGGTTTCCGTCCCGAGCCATCCTCGACCGTGCTGGTTGTGCGGCGTCAGTATAGGCGAGGATGCGAGCCGCAGCGCCGCCGGTCCTGCACCCACGGCCTGAATCGCGGGACCGAGGTGTAGACTATTGGTCGGAACGAGCTCGTGACCGGCGGATCTCGGTAGCGGCGAGAGGGAGGCGCATCGTGCTCAAGCAATCGATTCCCGTGCTCCACGTCAACAACGCTGCGGTGGCCGAGGAGTTCTACTGCCGTCGGCTCGGCTTTCGCCCGGAGTTTGGCGTTCCCGCCGACGGAACGCGGCGGGACCCCTGTTACCTTGGGTTGGTGCGGGACGGCGCCGTGCTCCATCTCTCCTCCCATGCCGGCGACGGCGTTGTGGGCGGAGTGGCCTACCTCCTCGTCGACGACGTTGATGCACTGCATGCGGAGCTCCGCCAGAAGGATGTCCGTATCCACGTCGGGCCGACCGACCAGACCTGGGGCATGCGCGAGGTGTACGTGCGCGACCCCGACGGCAACAGTATCCGCTTCGGCAACCCGGTCGCGGGCTGACCAGCATGAGACCCAAGCCCAAGATCAAGGCGAAGACCAAGACCATTGACGCGTACCTCGCGACGTTGAGCAACGACAAGCGAGCCGCGCTCGAAAGGCTGCGAGAGGCCATCCAGGCTGCAGCGCCACGAGCCGAAGAGTGCATCAGCTACCAGCTCCCCGCCTTCCGTCTCGACGGAAGGTTTCTTGTGGCGTTTGGCGCAACCGCGAATCACTGCGCCTTCTACCCAGGCGCCGTCGTGGAAGCCCACAAGGGCGAGCTCAAGAAATACGACACCAGCAAGGGGACCATTCGTTTTCAGGCGGACAATCCCCTGCCGGCCACCCTCGTACGGAAGCTGGTGAAGGCTCGGATCGCAAGGAAGGCCGCCGGAGAGCGGACGGCAGGCACCCGTTGACGGTCATGCTTGACGGTTGGCCTCACCGATGAACCTCGCGAACGCGACAGTGGCGCAGCTCCTCGTTCCCGTGGACGATTTGGAACGAGGCGTGGCGTTCTATCGAGATGTCCTGGGAATCCCCTTCCTGTTCACTGCTCCTCCTCAGATGGCCTTCTTCCAGTGCGGAGCCGTCAGGCTGCTCGTCGGCGTCCTCCCGCCCGGGCAGAAAGCGCAGAGAGGCTCCGCCATCTACTTCCAGGTCGCGGACATGGAGACCGTCTACTCGTCCCTCACGGGCAAGGGAGTCCGGTTCACGGCAGCACCTCACATCGTCCATCGCACGCCGGAATCGGAGCTGTGGCTGGCGGAGTTCACGGATCCTGACGGCAATCAACTGGCTCTCATGAGCGAGGTCGCGGCGCGTGGCACCTAGCGAGAACGCGGTCTACGCTCTCGGGGTCACGGAAAGCGGGGCCGAGGTGCCTCCCTGCTTTCCGCGTGTGCCTGCCAAACCCGACATCGGAACGCGCCGGAACTGAAGGAGAGCCTCATGCCGGAGAAACGAGCGCCCGCGGACCATCCAATCCACGACTTTCTCGCCACCCGATGGAGCCCGTACGCGTTCCAGGATCGGCCCGTCTCCGACGCCGATCTTCGTTCGTTGTTCGAGGCGGCGCGGTGGGCGGCGTCTTCCTACAACGAGCAGCCCTGGAGCTATGTCGTCGCCAAGAGGGAGGACCCTGAGCAATTCGAGCGGCTTCTCTCCTGTCTCGTCGAGGGGAATCGAGCCTGGGCGAAGGCGGTGCCTGTCCTCGCTCTGGGCGTCGTGCGGCTGAGATTCGTGCGCAACGACAGGCCGAACCGGGCGGCCGTGCACGATCTCGGCCTTGCGGCCGGGAATCTCGTCGTCGAGGCGACGGCGCGAGGCCTGCGGGTCCACCAGATGATCGGCATCCTTCCCGACAGGGCGCGCGAGGTCTACGAGATCCCCGAGGGTTTCGAGGCATGGACGGGCGTCGCGATCGGGTACGAGGGAGACCCGAACACCCTGCCAGCCAGCTTGAAGGACCGCGATCTGGCGGCGAGACAGCGCAGGCCGCTCGCGGAGTTCGTGTTCGGCGGGAAGTGGGGGAGCACGTCGCCGATCGTGGCATGAGAGGAGAACCCGATGGAACGCTGGAAGTCCGTGCGTTGCTCGGTCCTGATTGTGGCAGCGTCCCTGCTGTGGGTCGCGCGTTCCGGCGCAGGGGTCCCGGAGCGGTCGCGGCCGCCGACGGTGAGCCTGCCCGCGCCGCTCGCACGCGTGCTTGCCGACTACGAGGTCGCGTGGCGGAACAAGGATGCCGCGGCGCTCGCCGCGCTCTTCGCCGAGGATGGCTTCGTCCTCTCGAACGGCGTTCCTCCCGTCCGGGGGCGCCTCGAGATCCAGAAGCGCTACGCAGGCTCGGGCGGTCCGCTCGCGCTTCGTGCCTGGGCGTTCGCCGCGGAGGGCGGGGTGGGCTATATCATCGGCGGGTTCGCGCGGCAGGCGGGCGAGCCGGACATCGGCAAGTTCACGCTCACCTTGCGCAAGGATGTCGACGGCCTCTGGCGGATCATGTCGGACATGGACAACGGAGATTCCGGGCCCCGGTGACCGTGTCATGATCGTCGTGGCGTCCAGATTCCTCCTTTCGATCCTGATCGGCTGCATTCCGGTCTCGGCGGCGGCCGAGGAGGAGACGGTGATTCTCTTGCATGGGCTCGGGCGCACGGATCGCTCGATGCGTTCGCTCGAAAAGAGGCTCTCGAAGGCCGGGTTCCGAGTTCAGAACCTGCGCTATCCGTCCACGGAGCTTTCACCGTCCGAGCTGACCGTGTTTCTCGATGGGGAGCTCGCGACTTGCTGCAACTCCGCCGCCCGGATTCACTTCGTGACCCACTCGATGGGCGGTGTCCTGGTTCGGGCGTACCTGGCCGAGCACAGGCCTCCGAATCTGGGGCGGGTCGTCATGCTCGCTCCCCCGAACCATGGCAGCGAGTTCGTGGACGCGCTTGGCGACTCGAAGCTCTTTCGCTCCGTCTTTGGGCCGACGGCAACCGAACTCGGGACGGATGAGAACAGCCTTCCCAATCGGCTTCCCCGGCCCTGGTTCGAGCTGGGGATCATCGCTGGAACGAAGAGCGTGAACCCGCTCGGGGCCTTCGTCGTGCCAGGCGAGAGCGATGGCGCCGTTTCGGTGGAGAGCGCCCGTCTTGCCGGCATGGAGGACTTCGTCGCGGTTCCCACGTCCCACACGTTCATCGTGCGGTCAAAGCAGGTCGCCGAGTACGTGATTCGCTTCCTGCGGACGGGTCGGTTTCAGGCAGAAGCGCAGCCAGCAGGCTGGGACCCAACGCCCGCAGGACCGCCCGCCGCGGGTTGCAACGCGTAGCGACTTCGTCCGCGCACGGCGTCCCGAACGCCGAGGTGCCGCCACGTCGAGCCCTCATACATCTTCCTCGCGCGGTGCGATGGCCTACGTCTCGTCAAAGTAGTCCGAGTCCACTTTCTTCACGTGGTAGGTCCGTGCCGTCGTGACGCCGACCTCGAAGTCGATCATGAGTTCCGCGAGACGGCTCCTTGCCATCGGACGCCACTCGAAGAAGTGGAAGCATCAGCGATTGAAAATCAGGCACAGCCACGATCAGTGTCCGTCGTCTGTCGACGCCTCCTTCGCGCTGTTCGACGCACCATCGCGGTGTTTCAGTCCTGACAAGTCGGGGGCCTCCCAAGCGGGCCTACAGACACGCCACGCTATGATACTCTGTACTTCGTTGACGCTGGCCCGACTTGAAAGAGTGTGGGCGCGGTCGGGAGGGTGATCGTGGCGTTCACTCGAATTACGGTCGATCCAAAGCAGATGGGCGGCGTCCCCTGCATTCGACGGTTGCGGATTCCCGTCGCGACCGTGGTAGACATGGTTGCGGACGGAATGGCCGTGGCGGATATCATCCAAGCGTATCCGGACTTGGAGGAGGAGGATGTCCGGGAGGCCCTGCGATACGCGGCCGAGGCGGTTCGGGAGCGTGAGCTTCCTCTCCTGCCGGCCTGATGCGGTTTCTCATCGACAACGCTCTGTCTCCGTTCCTCGCTGCCGCCCTGACCCAGGCCACGACGCCGTTCACGTGCGTGATCGTGGGTTCCGCGACGCCGACGACGAACCGATCTTGGACCTTGCTGCTTCCGAGGGTCGAACCCTCATCTCGAGCGACACTGATTTCGGGACCCTTCTGGCGAGATACCAGTCCCACCTCCCATCGGTGATCCTGTTCCGCCGCGGATGCCCCCGCAGGCCGGAGCTGCAGGCAGCGGTTCTCCTCGCCAACCTGGCGGCGGTGGAGGAAGACCTTCGAAGAGGCGCGATCGTCACGATTCACGCCGGTCGCCTCCGCGTCCGTCGGCTGCCCATCACCCGTCAGGAGTCCAACTGACCCTTCCCGCCGAGAGTGAACGTCGAGCGGGTTCGGTGAATCGGTTGCTGCTACCGAAACATCAGGGGGACGGTCACCGATAGGACGTCGCCTCGTCCAGCAAGTGCCAGAACGACCGATAGCTCCTTCCCGTCGCGCGCGTCATGGCGATCTCGCACATCCGGCTGCTCGAATAGGAGCCTTCGAGCTCGCGCAGGAGGATCTCATCGGCCTCGGCGCGGGTCGCGACACGGGTGAGCTCGGGGACGGAGAGA
>Ga0247727_10013429_pt1 | contig 13815 bp, 13 predicted proteins | sample WisWelCaveWW1625_FD_202498 | JGI IMG/M metagenome (GOLD analysis project Ga0247727, IMG submission 202498) | Biofilm microbial communities from Wishing Well Cave, Virginia, United States - WW16-25 | ecosystem: Environmental > Aquatic > Deep subsurface > Groundwater > Cave microbial mat | place... | reverse complement strand
ACGGACTGCGTCTGGAACGACGAACTCAGCGCGATCTGGGGCCAAAACGCATCCACAGCCCAGGTAATGATTTCCTGCGGCGTCTTCGCCTCGAACTCATTGGAGAGTTTCTCAATCTCCAGCGGCGTAAGCATGGCAGGATTATACCCGTTATAGAAATTGATGTCATTCTGAGTAGTTCCACAGCGAAAAGAGACGCTGTTCAAAGTGAAAGAAACAAAGGAGTCATGTCGTTGCGAGGAGGGCGTTCTTCCCGACGAAGCGTCGCCGTGGCACCGTGCGACACAATCTCCCCGCAACAGGAGACTGCTTCGCCAAAGGCTCGCAGTGACATTTGTTTCTTAGTAGCGCGGAGCGCCGACACTTGCGCCTGGCGCAAGCGCAGGTGAGAATCTCCCGTTATAATGACTGCATGAAATTATCCACCGCGTCGCGCCTTATCGAACTCAACCGCGATTTCTACACCCGCTTCGGCGACTCCTTCTCCGCCACGCGCCACCGGATTCAGCCCGGAGTCAGGCGTATACTTGACATACTCAATGGGGACGAAGACATATTGGACTTGGGATGCGGCAACGGGGAACTGGCGCGCGCGCTGGCAAAACGTAATCACCGCGGCTCGTATCTCGGTCTTGACTTCAGCCTGCCTCTGCTCCGGGAGGCGGATTCTAAACTGGAGGGATTTTCTGCCGCGTTCAAAGAGGTTGATCTCGCAAAGTTATCAGTCATCAGTGATCAGTCACTGTTCACTGATAACTGTTCACTGATAACTGCCTTCGCCGTTCTGCATCACATCCCCTCGCGTGAATTGCGTTTGGACATGCTCAATGTTGTGCGAAACCTCCTCCAGCCTGACGGTCTCTTCATCCACTCCAACTGGCAGTTCCTGAACAGCGAAAGACTCAAAGCGAGGATCCAGGACTGGTCAAAAGCGAATCTTTCATCCAATGACGTGGACTCAAACGATTATCTGCTTGATTGGCGGAGCGGAGGCAAAGGCCTGCGCTACGTCCATCATTTTGACGAAGATGAGTTATGCGATTTAGCCGAAGCCATCGGGTTTAAAATGGTGGACACTTTCTACTCGGATGGCGAGACCGGCAACCTGGGTTTGTATCAGGTTTGGAAACCTGCTTCGTAAGAATCTCATGGTTTGGCGAGTCTAAACATCTGTTCTAATTTTGCAAATGTCATTGCGAGTGGCGCCTCGCGCCACGAAGCAATCTTCTTGTAACAGGAGATTGCTTCGCAAAGTGCGCTCGCAATGACATGGATTAGTCTGGATTGGAGAATGTATGTCCCTCGATATCTTTCACCGTATTCAAATCAGTCTGGATGAGAAACGCCAGAACGTGACCGAGTTCCTGGAGGCGGCGTCTGAAGCCGAGAAGGACGCCTGCCTGTGCGACGATACCCAGTGCGTCGAAGAGCATTTCCACATCATGGATGAAAGCCTTGAAAAGATCGAAAACCATACGCTTGGCGTCTGTGAGATCTGTCAGGGAACTGTGGATGACACCCTGCTGGAGATGGATTACACATCGTCCGTCTGCCTGGACCACTATACCGAAGAGGAACGGCGTCGGCTCGAATCTGAATTGGAGATGTCGCAGGTTGTCCAGCGCGCGTTACTCCCGCAACGGACTCCCGTCATCTCCGGCGTGGAGCTCGCCGCGTTCAGCCGTCCGGCGGAAATCATCGGCGGCGATTACTTCGACTTCTTCAAATTCCGCGACGGCGCGCATGGACTTATCATTGCCGATGTCAGCGGACACGGCGTCTCAGCCGGGATGTTGATGAGCAGTCTGCAAACCGCCATACAGACGATGGCGCCCGATACGGACTCGCCCGCTGAAATCCTGGAACGGCTGAACCGGTTCTACATCCATAACATCAATTTCACCACGTTCGTGACGGTCTTCCTTGCCCGCTATGACGCGCATACTCGAACGCTGACTTATATCAATTCAGGACACAATCCGCCCGCCGTATTTCGCAGGGTTGAGAATACGGTCAATTGGTTGACGCGCACTGCGCCAGCGATCGGTCTGGCGGAACATTATTTCCCGCGCACTGAAACAGTCCGGTTATCGAGCGGCGATATCCTCCTGCTCTACACCGACGGTTTGACCGAGGCGTTCAATACCGAAATGGAACAGTTCGGCGAGGAACGACTGGCTGAGTTCCTTCGCAACGCGGCGGACTTGTCCGCTTCGGATATGTTGCAACTTGTGCGCGAAGGAGTCAGCGCGCATGGCGGGGACGCGCCGTTGGCGGACGATTTGACGTTGGTGGCGATGAAGGTTGCCGGTTAGCAATAAGACTTCCGAAGTCTGCGAGACTTCGGAAGTCTTATTATTGCGTCGTAGCGCGATATTTATATCCCCTTGCGATGGCGGAATAAATTCCGCGTTACGGAAGCACATTGTTCGGGTTTGCGATATACTGCCACCAGTTGTGGCTGACGCCGTTCTTGCGTCCCTTCGTTTTGGGGAAGTGTTTCATCCACCAGACGTGATGCTTGCGGATGTCGCCGTTGCCCCAATCCGTCGCGGTGACTTCACGAGTCTTTCCTTGAAAGTGCGGGAAATTATACAGCCAGTCGTCACATTCGCTTAACACAGTGGAAGGATTATTCCAATCGTAGTCGCGTACGCTGTTTGGCGCGAAGTGGACGTTGCCCAGCGCGGCTTTACCGGGATGAGTCTTTTCGTAGCGGGTAAAACGCTTCCATAAATTATCTTCGCCTTGTATTTTCTCGAAGGTCTTTTCCATAATGGACTCGGCGCGGTGACCCATGTTCTCCAGCATCTCGCCGACGCCGCGTTCATACGAGAAGCCCATAATAACGAAACGCCGTTTGGAGGCTTCGGTGTTTTTCAACGGCGGCGCGTTACACCAGAACGCGCCCGGTCCCGCCATGATGGATTCGTAAAACCCCGCGTGCGGAAAATTGAAGACCCACACTTCGTCAATTTCATCCTTTGCCACGCGATGTAATATTTCGAAGCGTTTGATGATGGCGTAGTAATCAGCCTCCTGCGGCATATACGGACTCGAGACGCCGCGCACGACGTTGAGATAAGCCTGCGCGTCGTACATGTAACCGTCCACTTTGGCGGGGAAGCCGTCCACGTCAATGCGCTGCACGATTTGATAACGGACGAGTCCGCCGCTGGCTTGCAGGATGTCGGACATATATCCCTTCGCCAAATCTTCGACCTTGTTCCAGCGCATGTACTCGGAAAGCTTTTTGCCCGAGGCTGAATCCACGACCGGGTCATAGACGATGACGAGGGTGCGGAGAATTGTCAATTGCGGAGATTCGTCGAGAGAATCAGGAACAATTGTCGGCGTGGGAGGAGGCGAGGGTTTTCGTCGGAAGCGGAACATGGGGAAATGATGAAGGGTGAAGGATGAAAAAAGTATACAGGTATACACGTACACAAGTACACAGGTAAACAGGTTGAACATGTTTACGTATTTCCTTGTCTACTTGTTTCCTTGTTTACGTGTCTACGTATTTCCTTGTCTACGTAAAGTTCACGGCAAATTCGTCGCGAAATAAACCTGGTTTCCAATCGCGAGATACAACACATAATTCGGGCTGACCGCCATCGCGCCGACCGCGCCGGTTTGGAATGGGTTGCCTTTGCCCGCGTGTCCCGTGATTTGGTTTTGCAGTTCGAGCGCGCGCGGGGTGAAGCGGAAGGCTTTTTGATTCTCCGCGTCCAGCAAAAGGATGACGGTGTTCGGCGGCGCGGTCAACGAGAGTTGCGTGAAGTGCGCCTGCGCGAAGAGGTTGAGGTCCTGGTGCGCGGGGAACGGGTCCTGGAAGTTGATGGGGTCAACGCATTTGGTGGGCGTCTCGGCGATGCGGCTGAATGTGCAAGTGGAGAGATGCCCGTCGGCGTGGAGCATGTAAAGGTCGTCGCCGCTGACGCCCAAATCAATGGCGGACTCTATCGAGTTTGGAATCTGGTTGCCGAAATAAAAATACGGCGAATCGGTGAAGGCGCTTTCCTTGCCCTTGTAAACCCACACCGAACGCGACGCGGCGTCAAGCACATATAAATTCCCGCCGTCCAATACAAATGAAGCGACGCGTCCCCAGTTGGTGTTGGGAAGCGCCGGGAGCGGAATCGCCTGCGGCACCTGGCCCGGCGCGCAATATAAAAGATTGCCGGTCGCGTCAATGCCCAGCACAGTCGCGCTTACGAGATTCACCTTGGGCAGCGCCAGCAAATCAACCAGCGCGCCGACTTCATAACCCGCGTACGCGCCGGGCTGACAGTTGAATGTGCCATCCAGTTCGAGACTGCGACCCGTAAACGCGGCGTGTAAAATTGCGCCGCGCTCGGCGTCGAGCATATACAGGTCGCTTTCGCTTGCCGCCATGCGGCTGAGTTGCGTCGCGCCGCTGAGTCCGTTTGGGAAGGCGGGGATGAATTCGAGTCGCGCCACGCCCATCAGGTTGTCGAAGTTGCCCTGCGCTTCGGTACGGAGCGAATTGGATTTGTCGGTCTTGCGATAACTTTCGGCTTTATCAATCAAGTCCAGGACGTTTTGCCACGCGAGGCGCTGACGGATTGGGTCGGTCTCGCTGGCGGCCTGCCTGCGCGCGGTGAGCGCCTGCGAATAATACTCGTCGTATTGCACGCTCTGACCGTAGCGCAGGTACACGACGACGGCAATCGTCCCAACCAGGATTGGAATAATCAACGCGATGAAGACCAGCGCGTACGTGGGCATGATCAACGTTTGCTGTTGACCCGCCGCGCTGTCCGTTCCCGGAAGCAGACGCGGGATGAAACGCTGGAGGAACGACCTGAGACTCTCGTTCACGCGCCGCCCGGACTTGATTCCGCCCACCATCACTTTTGCCATCTGACGCGTCGCCATCGCGTGCGCGTCGGGTTTTGACTCCCCGCCCATCCCCCCTGTGAGGGGAGCGGCTTTGGGTCTGCTGAAAGTAAAAGTGTTTCTTAGCCCGCTGAGTAAAGATGATTTCCTGCCGGTGGAAACGTTTACCTCTTCAACGATTTCCTCCTCTTCATCCTCTTCGAAGGTGTCGGGGTCAAACTCGATGGGTTGTTCAACGGGTTTTATCCGTGGAATAGACGGCGGGAAGTCGCGCAGCGTGGAGGGCGTATCGGTCGCGGCGGAGGTCTCTTGTTTGGGGAATGGAGGCAGAATATCCTGTGGTTGCGGCGGGATGGCATACGCCGAAGGTTGAATCATGTGCGCGGCGAAGTCGGCGAGTTCGTCGAGTTCTTCCTCGGTGATGGAGGCGGGAGAATCGGGGGTTGGAGAATTGGAGAATTCGAGAGTGGAGGCTGGAGACTTGTCCTGAGCAGAGTCTAAGGGTTCAGAGTCTGTAATTGGTAATTGGTAATTGGTAATTGAGGCGCGTTCGTTGCGGGCATCGTCTCGAAAACTTTGAGGAGATTCGATGAGAATGTCCTCGACTTCAATTTCTTCTTCACGGCTTCGCGGTTCAATTGATTCAGAGGCAGGCGTCGGCTGGGATTGAGACGGCGCGGTCGCTTCCGCATGAAGAACGGTGATGATGCCCTGCCCCAATTGCGGACGGATGAGCGCGGCGTCGAGGTCGCCTTTGGTGAATGTCAGTTTACGGTAACTGGCTTCGAGCGAGGCGGGCGGACGTTCGCCGAGCAAATCGGCTTCCCAATCCCTGGGGAATTTTCCGCACAGCGCGAGCAGGTCGTTGGTGTGCAAATCCACCTGCGCGAGATACGTTTGAATATTTTGACTCGACCCAAGCCCCTTGCCGGATAGCGCGGTGTCGTGGATGTGACGCGACTGCCCCTCGCCGACCCACACCGCATGAGCCGGTCCGCTGAGGAGCAGCGTGCATTTCTCCTCGCGTATCGCCGCCAGCGCCAGCAGACCCAACGCGTATTGACCGCGCCCCGTTGAGGCGAGATTGCGTTCGAGCAGCGCGGCGTTGACGCTCTCCGCGGCTTTCCGCATGGCTGTCGTCAGCGTGCCAGCGGATTGATAAAACGTATTGGCGGCGTTGTTATTGAATTGGGCGATCTCGTGCGCTGAAAACGCGGCGTTGCCCGATAGCATGAGGTATAGAATCAGGCTGTCCTTTTCGCGCCCGCGCGCGGCGCGGCGCGGCGGCGTAAGGGCAAGCAAGCCGGGCAGGTCTGGATAATCCTGACCGTTGAGTCTGTGAATGGGGAGAACGTTGAGGTCGAAGGTTGTCACGGAGTAAGACTTGTGTTGAGTTTATCGAAACAATGAATGAATGGTTGCCATCATTATACTGGTAAAATTTGAAGAAAGGATGAAGGCTGAATGATGAAAGAAGAAAGAGGAAAGAAACTTTTGCTCGCGGTGATTTCAAATGGATTTTAGGTTGCACAAGGATTTTTCTGAGATTGATTCGAATATGTGGAATGCGCTTGCTGAACAAAGCATTGCCGATACGCCGTTCTCGCGCTATGAATATCTCAGCGAATGGTGGAATACGCTCGGCGGCGGTGAATGGGGAAGCGCTGAATTGATTTTGGTTTCGGCGACTGAAAACGATCAACTCATCGGCATCGCTCCGTTATTCCTCGCGGAATATGACGGGCGGCAGGCGCTCCTGCTTGTCGGCAGTATCGAAATTTCAGATTACCTGGATTTGATTGTGCGTGAAGAGGACTTATCGCGTTTCTTAACTGGACTCATTGATTTTCTCGCTTCAACCCTGCCCTTCGACACGGCTCAGGGCAAGCCTGATTCCTGGTCCGCCCTCGATTGGTATAACCTCCCCGATGACTCTCCCACCCTCGCCGCCCTCAAAGCGGACTCCGAACGACGCGGCTGGAATTACCACGAGGAGATTTATCGTCCCACCCCGCGCATCGCGTTGAACGGTTCGTTTGACGAATATCTCGCGCGTCTCGACAAGAAACAACGTCACGAAATCCGCCGCAAGATGAGGCGCGCGGCAGAGTCGAATTTGAATGTGCGTTTCAATGTCGTTGGCAAAGACGCGGATATCGAATCCGAGATTGATGATTTCTTTCATCTTATGATTCAAGACCCCAATAAAGCCCTGTTTCTCAAGGATGTGATGCGCGAGCAAATATCCACGACCGTTCAGACGGCGCATCGCCTGGGTTATCTCTGGCTTGCCTACCTCGAAGTGGACGGAGTCAAAGTCGCCGCGTCGCTGAATTTCGATTATAAAAACAAACTGTGGGGTTACAACTCAGGCGTCAGCCGCGCCCACATGGAACTCTCGCCGGGCTGGGTCCTGCTCGGTCACGTCATTCAATGGTGCTGCGAAAACGGACGCTACGAATTCGATTTTATGCGCGGGGATGAGGATTACAAGTATCGGTTCGGGGGGGTGAACCGGTATGTGATGCGGGCGAGGGTATTCAAGACTAATTTGGTCAATAGATTGGTGGTAAGATATTAACACCTTAAACTCCAGGAGCAGTTCACAGCATGGACGCCATTGCAAAGAACGTGTATATCGAAGAACGTTTCCCCGGCGTGACGTTGGGCGTGATCGTCCAGCCGCGCGGGTTGATTCAAATTGACGCGCCGCCCGCGCCGGAGGATGGACGCGCCTGGCGCGCCTCCATGATGGGCATGGGCGGCGGGCACGAACGCGTGCTGGTCAACCTCGATTCGCATCCCGACCGCACGCTGGGCGTCCGCAGTATGGACTGCACCGTCATCGCGCACGAGAAGACCGCGCAGGCGTTTCACAACCGTCCCAACACGTTCAAGGCGCAGGGCGATGAGACCGGCGCGAACTGGGAGGCGATCCCCGGCCTGGGCAGCGTGCGCTGGGGGCCGCCGGAAATTTCCTTTGGGCGTCAACTCACTTTGCATTGGGGCGACTCGTCGGTGATCCTGGAGAGTCATCCGGGTCCCACGTCCGGCGCGATCTGGGCGATATTGCCGGAGCAAAAAGTCCTCTTTGTGGGCGACGCGGTGTTGAAGGGACAACCTCCCTTCCTGGCCCACGCCGACCTGTCCGCGTGGATCGAAGCGTTGGAACTATTGACGAGCCCGGATTACAAAGGCTTCACCATCGTCAGCGGGCGCGGCGGCGCGGTCTCGCCCCAGGCGATTCACAGTCAATCCGATTCGTTGAAGCACATCCACGATAAGCTGGAAACGTTGGGCAAAAAGCGTTCCTCCCCAGCCGCCACTGAAAAACTCGCCGAACAGATCCTCAAAGAGTACCGGGCTCCCGCCGCGAAACACAAACAATACGCGCATCGGTTGAGTTACGGTTTGTATCATTATTTCATCCGGCATTACCAGCCGTCTTCGCGGCACGCAGTGGAGGAATGATGGACGGTCAGCCGCTCCTCGAAATCACGCGCGGGCGCATCGTCGAATCGATCCATTACGGTTCAATTGCCGTCGTTGATTCGGACGCAAAATTGATCGCATCGCATGGCGACCCGCAGGCGGTCGCTTTTTTACGCTCCAGCGCCAAGCCGTTCCAGGCGCTGCCGTTTGTGGAGCGCGGCGGCGCGGAGCGCTTCAACTTCACAAAGCATGAACTTGCCTTAGCCTGCGCTTCGCATCTGGGCGGTAAACTGCATCTACAAACCGTGACGGAGATGCAAAGGAAGATCGGCATCCAGGAGCGTCATCTGCAATGCGGCGCGCACATGCCCGACGATATGGATGAACTCAAAGATATGATCATTCATGATCGGCATCCGACTCCCAACTACAATAACTGTTCCGGCAAACACACCGCCATGCTTGCCCATGCAAAGATGCGCGGACTCCCGCTGGATAATTACCTCGATCTCGATCATCCGATTCAACAGGACATCCTCGCCTCTTTCTCCGACTTGTGCCTGTTCCCCGCCTCCGACATCGAACTCGGCGTTGACGGCTGTTCCGCGCCCAACTTTGCAATCCCGCTGTTCAATGCCGCGCTGGGGTTTGCGCGTCTGTGCGACCCGCGCGCGTTAACGTCCGCGCGCGCGGAGGCTTGCCGCAAGATCACATCCGCCATGTCAACGCATCCCGAAATGGTGAGCGGCTATGGCGAGTTCGACGAGCAGTTGATGAAAGCAGGCGAGGGGAGGATCGTCACCAAACGCGGCGCGGAGGGGTTTCAGATCGTCGGCGTCATGCCCGGAGTCATCCGCGCCGATTCGCCGGGGGTCGGGATCGCGTTGAAGGTCTCCGATGGAGACGCCGCGCGCATGGCGGACGATCTCACTTCAAGCCCGCGCGTCCGCCCGGCGGTGACGATTGAGATTCTGCGTCAGCTGGGAGCGATCTCGTCGAAACAGGAGCAGGCTTTGGTCAAGTTCGGACCCATGAAGGAGATCAGGAATCATCGCGGCATCCTCACCGGTCAATCGCGCCCGGCGTTTGAGTTGTGACGGACATGCCTTCGCAAAGGCCGCGGCTATTTAATCACAAACTGTAACGCGCAAGAGTTGGGGGAGGTGTTACATTCTGCCGGGACGCGGATGTACCCACAACGCTAAAAACGAAGTAAAATTCCTGCACTGTTCTATGCCGAAACCCGACCTGATTCTGATCGCGCTCGAGGCCTCTACCACTTCGAAACTGATGGAGCGCGTCCTGCGCGTTAAATATGAAGTCGCCGTCGCCAACGACGTCAAAGCGCTAAACCGCCTGTTGATCGAGATCACACCGGCGCTCCTGCTGGTGGGGGAAAAATTCGACGGGCAGGACGGTATTCAGATCGCCGCAGACGTTCTCGAACGTTTTCCCACCCTGCCCTTTCTGATCTATACCGAAAAAGTCAAACCTGAATTAATCAAAAGTATTTTTCGGCTCGGCATCACCGGCTACCTCGCGCCCCCCCTCAAAACGGACGATATCGTGGACGCGGTGGAGAGCAGCCTGCGTCACGCGCATCGCATCGGCGACTGGCTGCGCCGCGAGGTCAGGCGCACCACTTCGTCTTTGAAAAAGCGCGCCCAGATTTCCGAATCCGAACGCGCCCGGCTGGAGACGGTCTTCAACAGCATCCATGACAACGTCATGATCCTCGATGAAGACAACCTGGTGATATTGGTGAACCCCGCCATGTGCCGCACGTTCGGATTGAGCGCGCAGGACGCGATCGGTCTGCCCGTCCTGAACATTCTAACCCATCCCGACATTGTTGAACTGCTCAGACAGCCATATACCCAGAACGTCCAGCGCTACCATGAAATCAGTTTTCCCGATGGCAGGGTTGGGAACGCCCAGTTGATCCCGATCCCTGAAATCGGCTTTGCCCTTACCATGTACGACATCACCGACATCAAGGAGATGGATCGCGTCCGAAACGAACTGGTGCATACCGTCTCCCATGATCTGCGTTCCCCGCTGACTTCTGTGATCGGTTACACCGAACTGATCGAACGCGCCGGTTCACTGACCGATATGCAGCGCGAGTTTTTGAAACGCATCCAGGAAAGCGTCCAGCACATTACATCGCTGATCAACGACCTGCTGGAACTGGGAAGCGTGGAAGCCGGGCTGGACACCAGCCGCGAACTGATCCAACTGGACGGCATCCTGAATTACACGCTGGAGATGTTGCAGGGCCAGATCAGAGCCAAGCACATCAAAGTGCAGACCCGGATAGACGCCCTCCTGCCAGCCCTGCGCGCCAACCCTGTCCGCCTGCGGCAGGTGTTCGATAATATTGTCGGCAACGCCATCAAATATTCCAACGATCAAGGCGAGGTGAGCGTGAGCATGCGCTTTGAGGCGGAGCAGATCATCGTCCAGGTGACGGATAACGGCCCGGGGATTCCCGCCAAGGATCAGGCGCACATCTTCGATAAATTCTATCGCGCCAGCAACGCCAGCGCGCGTTCGGGGTCGGGGCTGGGGCTGGCAATTGTCAAATCCATCGTGGAGGCGCACCAGGGACGCGTATGGGTGGAATCAGCCATTGGCAGGGGCAGTTCCTTCTTCATCGTCCTCCCCGTCATCGCCGAGCCTGTGGCTGTAAAGAAATAGTCGCCAGAAAATCCCCGACCATCTTGATCGCTTCATCCGGGTCGCGATACGCCTTCACTTGCAAACGTTTATCCGGGTTGCCTGTGATCATCTTCGAGACTTTGCGTCCCTGTTGATATAAAGCCAATACGGGCTTGCCTTCCCCCAACGCAAAACCAATTTCATATCCCACGCCGTGCGATGGGACGCTGACCTCCGCGATCAACGCCTCGCTCGCGCAGATCCACGCGACATCGCGCGCATACACTTCGCGTGGATCGAGAACCGCTTCCTTCTCACCCGCGCCTGATTCCGCCAAATGAGCGGTCGGCAACTGATGCCCGGCCTCCGCCAGCGCGCGGACAATCGCCTGATACACAGATTCAAATTCCCGCCCGCCGGTGATGGAACATGCGAAGTAGATATTCATTTCAAATAATAATGTAGGGCAAGATGGCATCTTGCCCTACGCTCATTTCTGCGGCAACTTCGAGAGGATGGAATTTCTCTGTTGTTTTTTTGCAGGCGGAGGGTTGGGGTCGCCGCCCGTGCGATAACTATCCAGTTCGGAACTCAACCGCATCCAATCCTTCACGAGGATCACAAAGTGCGGGGATTTGTCCTTGAAAAAGAATCTCGAAAGGAACATCCGCAAAATGACGGGCGACATGGGATAGCCCTTCAACTCAATCACCACCGCGGTCCGGCTGGCAAGCGGCGCGATGATCTCGCGCATCCAGCCGGACATGCTGTTGGCTGGAAACAATATTCTCATTTCGGTCGCCGTCGTGCGGTGGATGCGTTTGTATGAAATATTGAAGCGCAAAAACGGCGTGACGAATTTCAGGTAGGTCGGGAACGCCCGCACATAGGCGATGCGTCTGATGATCAAAAAGAAGACGCCGACCAGGGTCGAAAGCGCGCCGAGCGCCACGAACGGCGTCCAGCGCCAGGGCGCGAGCCTTCCTATGGGATCCATGTATTCCCAGGCCGCGACGCCGAACAAGATCAAGCCCATCGCGATCATCGGCGTCCACCACCTGCCCACCAGGTGTTGATAAACGATCAACGGAAATTTTGTTCCGCCGCGCGCCATGCGTTAATCGTCCTCGTCGTCCCTTGAAAGCGAAACCCCGCCGTCTGCCTCGTCGTCGCCCGATTCGCCGTTTAATTGGCCGCTCAACATTCTGATCGCCTGGGTGAGATGTTCCCCGCGCAGGCTGAAGGTGACGTCGCCGCGCGTCTTTTCGATGATGCCGCGCGCCACGTCTGTCTGGCGGCGCAACCCACCGGTGATGGCGTCGGGGTAGTCAATGGTCACCAGCACGGAATAGATCTCGTCCATGTAACCGAGCAGGCGCTCCGCCTCCTCGGAATACCCGGAACGCAGAATGTCGAGGGTGCGGCGGCGCAGTTCGCCGATAACCTCCGCCAGCCCGTTGAGATAGGTCGCGTCTTCCACGCTCAGTTCCTCGGGCGTCTGAAGCGGCTGGTTTTGGATCAGGGCGCAGGTCACGGAGGCTTCGACAAATTCCTTCAAGGCGTCCTGTGTGTAACCGGCATAGTAGAGATCGGGGTGGTTCGCAAGGTCGCCGCGTAATGCGTCCGCCAGCGCGCGCGCTTCCTTCAATTGAATTTCCATCGCCTCCTTGTCGTCCCTGTGAACGGCGCGAATGGACAGCGAACAGGCGCGCGTCAATTGACGCGCCCGCGCCAGCGCGTGGTCGCGCTTGGCGTTGCGGAGGTCGAAGTTCTGGCGGATCTGGTCGGCGATCTTTTCGAGTTTGTGCATGTTTGTCTTTCAGCGTTATTCTTTGGGATGCTCCGGCGGGTGGAACGGGCGGAACAGATTATCCGCCAGCGAAGTTGGAACGGGGATCTCGCCCAGGTTGGCTTCGTAGCGGGCGATGTTTTCGGTCAACGCGCGCAGGAGCAGTTTGGCGCTGAGCGGGGACATGAGGATGCGGGCGCGCACGCCAGCCTTGCCTTCGCCGGGCAGGATCTGGGCGAAGTCAATCACGAAATCCGCCGGTGAGTGGGCGATGCGCGCCAGGTTGGTGTAGATCGGTTCCAAGCCTGGCGGCGTTTCCATTTGAGGTGCGGGCGCTTGCTGAGGAGTTGTCATTATCTTTTATCCAGCGACATAAAATAAACAGGTCTAACGAGCCGATATGATGAAGACCCGTTAGACCTGAGGCGCTTTAGAAGGGGATATCGTCTTCCGGCGGGAGTTCGGCTCCCTCCATGCCGCTATGGACGGGCGTTTCGCCGCCGCCCTCGCCGCGCGAGGAAAGGAAGCGCACGGTGTTGGCTGTGACTTCAAAGGACGCGCCGGCGGAACCGTCCTGCTTGGTCCAAATGCGCGGACCGCCTGTGGCTTTATCGGGAGTGAGGCGTCCTTCGATCAAAACCTTGGAGCCTTTTTTGACGTATTGGTTGCAGACTTCGGCAGTCTTACCCCAGGTGGAGACGCGAAACCAGATCGTCTCCTTGACCTGTTCGCCGTTGCCAGTGGTGTACTGGCGGTTGGTGGCGACTGAAAACGATGTGACAGCCTGACCCGAAGGCGTATAGCGCATTTCAGGGTCCTTTCCGACATTGCCGACGATGATAAGAGTGTGATACATGGGGGTGATCTCCTTGAGTCTAGGTACCCGCCGTATCGCGCGGCGGGGAAAAGTGAATGGATGTATTTTACTCCATCCTGATTTGTTCATCTAGTGGGTTGTGGTCTAAGTTTTGCAACGAATTAATCCGGGCGTATTGTTGAGCCAGAACAGGAAGTTGCGGCATGACCAATCCCATTCAAAAGGATGAGCAAAGCGCTGGTTATAGTCTTGG
>Ga0247727_10013428_pt1 | contig 13815 bp, 12 predicted proteins | sample WisWelCaveWW1625_FD_202498 | JGI IMG/M metagenome (GOLD analysis project Ga0247727, IMG submission 202498) | Biofilm microbial communities from Wishing Well Cave, Virginia, United States - WW16-25 | ecosystem: Environmental > Aquatic > Deep subsurface > Groundwater > Cave microbial mat | place... | reverse complement strand
GATTCGTATTTTGTCCTGCATCATCACCCCTCACCCTGGCCCTCTCCCCCGAGGGGCGAGGGTTCGTGTTTTGTCCTGCATCACCACCCCCCACCCTGGCCCTCTCCCCCGAGGGGAGAGGGTTCGTGTTTTGTCCTGCATCACCACCCCTCACCCTGGCCCTCTCCCCCGAGGGGCGAGGGTTCGTGTTTTGTCCTGCATCATCACCCCTCACCCTGGCCCTCTCCCCCGAGGGGCGAGGGTTCGTATTTTGTCCTGCATCACCACCCCCCACCCTGGCCCTCTCCCCAGAGGGGCGAGGGTTCGTATTTTGTCCTGCATCACCACCACTCACCCTGGCCCTCTCCCCCGAGTGGAGAGGGGAGGGAATGCGTCGTCTGGGACAAAAGATGCCGCGTGGTGCGGACGGCCGCCGTAGGGTGGTTACCCGCCGAACAGCAGCCCTGCCCAGTCGTCGGAGCGAATATGGACGGCGATCCGGACGGCGCGGCAGTCGAGGTGGGCGGCCAAGTCGTGTTGCGCGAGTTTCACGGCGTCCTTTTCTGTGGTGACGATTGGCAGGTCGCCAGCCTCCTGCTGTAGTCGGGCGAGATCGGCGGCAGTATAGCGATAATGATCCGGGAAAATTCGCCGCGCCGCCACGCGCATTTTTAATTGTTCAAGCGACGCGATGAATCGGTCGGGGCGGGCGATACCGCAGAGGGCGAATACGTCGCGTCCTGCAAAATCGGAAAGCGGAGAGACGGCGCCCATCGTCACGTGAACCAGCGCCGTCGGTTCAAACGCGAACGAGAAGACGGGACAGCCCACAATGGGAAGCCGAGTATCGACTCCAGCCATTGCGCCGGGGAGGAAAATGGCGTCGGCGCGGGCAATGGCCGAGGGCGGCTCACGCAACATGCCGCGCGGCAGCAGGCGGCCGTTGCCAAACGGGGAGATGGCGTCGAGCAGAAGAAGATTCAGATCGCGGTGCAGGGCGAGATGCTGAAAGGCGTCGTCGAGCAGAACGACCGATACGCCATATTGCTCGACCAGCCAGCGACAGCCGTCATATCGATCAGCCGAAACGACCACCGGCACGTCGGGCAGACGCGCGGCGATGAGATACGGTTCATCCCCCGCCGTCTCCGGTGTCGCGAGCAACCGCACGCCATCCGACACCGCCAACCGTCCGCCGCCTTCTCGCCCGTAGCCGCGGCTCACCACGCCAACTTTGATGCCCCGCGCCCGATATTGCTCGGCCAAGAAAAGGACGAACGGGGTCTTACCGACGCCACCGACCGAGAGGTTGCCGACACTGACCACCCGGCAGTCGGCCCGCCGTGTCTTGAACAAACCGGCGCGGTACAGTCCGGCCCGCGCACGAACCACGCCGCCATAAATCCAGGCCAAAAACGTGAGCGGGAAGAAGACGAGGTCCCACCCTCCGCCCGACCGTCCCCAGAGCCACCGCAAAATTAGCCGATCCATGCCGCCAGATGCTCCAGGTTGCGCGCCACCGCGCCTTGATTCGCCATGACCACCGCGAAGGCGGCCTCGCCACGCGCTTTCATCTCGTCTTGCTGGCGAATCAATCGCGCCATTTCCTCGGCCATGTCGCTCGCGTCTGCGACCGGAATGCCGCCGCCGGATTTTTCAAGTTGCGCGGCCACGTCTTGAAAGTTCGCCATGTGCGGCCCGAAAAAGACCGGCTTGCGGCAGGCGGCGGCTTCCAGCACGTTATGTCCGCCGACCGGTACGAGGCTGCCGCCGACGAAGATCAAGTCGCCGATGGCGTAGTAGGCCGCGAGTTCTCCTAGGGTGTCGAGCAACACCACGTCACAGTTGTGCTGCGATGTCACCGCCGTTTTCCGAATGACGGTCAGGCCGCAGCGGGCGATCGACTCTTCCATCTCTTCCAGTCGGGTCAGATGGCGCGGCGCCATCAACAGCATCAACCGCATCGGGGGCGTGGCGGTCTCCAGCGTCTTCCGCAGTCGTTGGTAGGCCGAAAGCGCCGGTTCGTCTTCGCCGGGATGGAGACTTCCGGCAATCATCAACAACCGGTCGCAGAGGCCCAGATCGGCCCGCAGCACCGCTGCCGTCTTGTGCGATTTGGCCGTGGCCTGGTCGTATTTCATATTGCCGGTGCAAAAGAGTTTCTCGCGCGGCGCGCCGAGGGCGGCCATCCGCTCCACATCATCCGGCGTCTGCATTAGCATCACCCGAATCGCACCGAACAGGTGGGGAAGAAAGCGGCGGACGCGAAGGTATCTGGGCAGACTCCGCTCGGAGATTCGGCCGTTGATCAGCAGCACCGGCGTCCCCATCTCACCGAGGATGCGCAAGACGTTCGGCCAGAGTTCCGTTTCTAAAAGAATGAGAACCGATGGCGCCAGTCGCCGAATCGCCCGCCGCGCCGTCCAACAAAAGTCGAACGGGAAATAGACCACCCGATCGACGCCCGTAAGCCGTTGCTGAGCGGCGGCACGGCCGGTGGGGGTGCCGGTCGAAACGATAATCGTGGCGTTGGGATCGCTCGCGCGCAGGCGCTGAATAAAAACGCCAGCGGATAGCACCTCGCCGACCGAGACGGCATGAATCCAGAATCGGCGGCCACCGGTATCGGGGGGCCGTCCTGAGTAGAACCCGAAGCGTTCCCCCAGTCCGGCGCAATATTCCGGCCGTCGGAGGAGGCGGAAGGCGAGAAACAGGAAGAAGGCGGGGAGCAGCAGGGTGGTCGCCACGTTGTAGCAGAAGTAGAAAAGGCGCTTCATGGTGAGGCGAGTAGAACGATTGGGAACATCCTCCCCCTGACCAGGGGGATCGAGGTGGTTTATCGGATGTTTTAGGGGCAACCCCACTACCCCCCTTATCAAGGGAGTGGCGCAACGAAACGCTAGGACACTTGGCCCCTGTCTCCCTGCGCGGTACCCTCGTCGTCGATTGAGGCATCGTCTTCGCGGAACTGCATCTGGTGGATGCGGCGGTAGTAGCCGCTGTCGCGCAGGAGTTCGTCGTGACGGCCGCGCTGAACGATTCGGCCGCGATCGACCACCAGGATGCAGGTCGCGCGCTGGATGGTGGAAAGGCGATGCGCGATCACGAACGTGGTCCGGTTTGCCACGAGGTTCATCATCGCCTTGCGGACGATCCATTCCGACTCGGTGTCGAGCGCGGAGGTCGCCTCGTCCAAAATGAGAATCGGCGGATTGGTCAGGAGTGCCCGCGCGATGGCCAGCCGCTGGCGTTCGCCGCCCGATAGATTCATCCCCCCCTTCGTTAGAACAGTCTGGTAGCCCTGCGGCATCTTTTCGATAAAGAGGTGGGCATAGGCTGCCTCCGCCGCCGTGCGCACCGCCGCCTCCGACGCGGTCGGACAGCCGTAGGCGATGTTGTCGTGTACGGTGCGGTCGAACAGGATGACCTCCTGGCTGACGATGCCGATCCGGCTTCGGAGCGAGGCGAGCGTGACCTCCCGCGTCGAGATACCGTCGATGGTAATCTCTCCGGCGGCGGGTTCGAAGAAGCGGGGGATGAGGTTGACGAGCGTGCTCTTCCCCGCGCCGCTGCTGCCGACGAGCGCCACGACGTCGCCCGGTTTCGCGTCAAACGAGATGTCGGACAACGTGGCTGGTCCGGCGGCGTCGTAGCGGAACGAGACGTTTTCAAATCGCACGACGCCACAAGTCTCGGGCAGCGTGCGGTGCCCGCGGTCGCGTTGGGATTCGTTGGGCTGATCCATCGTAGCGAAAATCCGTTCCGCCGCCGCCGTCGCCTGCTGAAGCAGGTGGCCCGCCGCGCTGAGGGTCTTCACCGGAGCGTACATCATCATCGCCGCCGCCATGAACGAGAAGAAGGTCCCCGGCGTCATCGTGCCAGCGAAAATCTGCGCCCCGCCATACCAGACAATCCCCGCGATGCCGAGGCTCGCGACGATCTCGATGATCGGCCGCGACATCTCGGAAATCGCCATGGCGCGCATCACCTTTTTTCGGAAGAGACGGTTTTTTCCCGCGAAGCGCGCCGCCTCGGCCTCCTCTCGCCCGAAGGCCTTCATCGTTCGGATGCCAGACAACACCTCCTGCAACAGGCCGGTCATGTCGCCCACGGTCTCTTGCAGGCTTCGCGCAAGGCGTTTCAGGCGATGGCCGAACCGCACCAGGGGATAGATCACCAGCGGCAGGCCGATGAGGGCAATCGTGGCGAGCATCGCGTTTTGATAGAAGAGGACCCCGGCGAGCGCCACAAACGTGAAACTCTGCTGTACGAGATCCTTAATCACCGAAGAGAAGGCGACCTGCATCATCTGGGTGTCGTAGGAAATGTGAGAAAGGAGATCGCCGGTCGTGTGGCGCATGTGATGGTCGATCGGCATGAAGACGATGTGCCGGTAGAGGTCGTTTTGAATGGTCTCCAATATCCGCGTCCCGACCCAGCGGACCAGATAGGCGTGGGCATATTGAAACAGCCCCTTCAGCACCGTCACCCCGCAGATCGCCACGGGGATCAGGACCAACATCCGCGCATCCTTCTCAATGAACAGACGGTCAAGCACCGGCTTCACCAGCCAGGCATGGGCAGCGGAGAGGGCAGCGACAAGAATGCCGCAGGCAACCGCGCCCGCAAGGTGGAGACGATACGGTTTGAAATAAGTGGCCAGCCGCAGGAATATCTTCATGGTCGTTTCGCGGGCAGGGCAGGAAATGAGCCGTCTTCGATCATGGCTGTTCCCAGGGCACGCGTCGAACCACCTCAGACGCTAGCGCCCCGTCGGTGAGTGCGGCAAACGCACCTAGAGACCGGATAGAGCTGTTTGCTTCTAACAGCAAGGCGATGTTGTTGACAAGGTGCGGGGTTTCGATTCATGATCCGCCGCGCTTCTGGTTGTGGCGTTTGGGGCGGGGCACAGGCGCGTAGCTCAGGGGTAGAGCGCTTGCTTGACACGCAAGAGGTCGGCGGTTCGAAACCGCCCGTGCCTACCCCGCCGCGCGCTTCTCGTTCCGGGAAATCAAACAGGTTCAGCAGCGTCTATCGTACTGCCCGCGTCGTCCTCGACCGAGGTGCCGTCATTCGCAGCGCAGCATCCCCACAAGGAAAACGCATCACGATGATTAACCGAAATCATGCGCGTCCCATTTTGATGACGGGTGGTTTGTGAACGACGTCGTATTGCGCATCGAAGGCCACCCCGCAACTCCCGCGCCGGAAGGTGCGTCGTTCCTGGATGTTCTCCAAACCCTTGGCCACCCCAAAGGCGTCCTTGCCGTCTCCGTTGACGATCATCTGTTTGACCTCGCCACCCGCGTGCCCTCTGGTGCCGCAAACTCGAAAATCCGCCTCATCACATTCGACTCCCCCGAAGGCCAAGAAATCTACCGCCACAGCTCGGCCCATCTGATGGCGCAGGCGGTGAAGGAACTCTTTCCCGCCGCGCGGATGACGATTGGCCCGGCGATTACCGACGGCTTTTATTACGACTTCGATGTCGCGTCGCCGTTCACGCTCGAAGACCTCAAAAAAATCGAAGATAAAATGGTCGAGATCACCCGCCGCGATCTTTCCATCCGCCGGATGGAACTTTCGGCTGACGCGGCGAAGGCGCTCTTCCGCGAGCGGGGCGAAGACTACAAGGTCGGCCTGATCGACGAGATTGTGCCGCCGATTTCGGTCTATCAGCAGGGCGAGTTTGTCGACCTTTGCATGGGGCCGCATGTGCCGTCGACCGGCGCCATTCACGCCATCCGGCTGACCCACACGGCGGGGGCCTACTGGCGGGGCGACGAAAAGAACAAGATGCTTCAGCGGATTTACGGGACGACGTTCCCGACGCAGGCGGCGCTGAACGCCCATCTGGCGCGGCTCGAAGAGATCAAAAAGCGCGATCATCGCAAGATCGGCGCGGCGCTCGACCTCTTTTCCATCTCCGATAAAATCGGCCCCGGCCTGATCCTCTGGCATCCGAAGGGGGCGATCCTCCGCAAGACCCTCGAAGATTACTGGCGCGACGCCCATCTCACCGACGGCTATGACCTCGTCTTCACGCCGCATCTGGCGCGGCTCGACCTCTGGCGCGAGTCGGGCCATCTCGACTTCTATCAGGAGAACATGTTCAGCCCGATGGATGTCGATGGGATGCCGTACGAAGTCAAGCCGATGAACTGCCCCTTTCACATCCAGATTTACACCTCGCATCCGCGCAGCTACCGCGACCTGCCGTTTCGCTGGGCCGAACTCGGCACGGTCTATCGCTACGAGCGCTCCGGCGTGCTGCATGGCCTGATGCGCGTGCGCGGCTTCACGCAAGACGACGCCCATCTTTTCTGCCGCCCCGACCAGATTGAGGAAGAGATTTTACGTGTCCTGGACTTCGTCACGCGGGTTCTCGCCACGTTTGGTTTTTCGGATTACGACGTCTACCTTTCGACCCGCCCCGAAAAATATGTCGGCGACCTCGACCACTGGGCGGAGGCGACCGCCGCACTCGAATCGGCGCTCACGCGCAAGGGGCTGGCCTATAAAATTGATCCCGGCGAGGGGGTATTCTACGGGCCAAAGATTGATCTGAAAATTAAAGACATGCTGGGCCGCGCCTGGCAGTGCAGCACGATTCAGGTCGATTTCAATCTGCCGGAGCGGTTCGATATGACCTATCGTGGCGCCGACGGCAAGGAACACCGGCCGATCATGATTCATCGCGCCCTGATGGGATCGCTGGAGCGATTCTTCGGCATTCTCATTGAGCATTACGCTGGCGCCTTTCCGGTCTGGCTTTCGCCGGTGCAGGCGGTGGTTGTCCCGATTACCGAACGGCACGCGGCCTATGCGCAATCGGTGGCGGAGGCGTTACGCGCCGCTAAAATCCGCTACACGCTGGATGACCGGAACGAGAAAATGGGGCTGAAGATTCGAGAGGCGCAGACGCAAAAAGTTCCCTATGTGCTGGTCGCAGGCGACCGGGAGGCAGCGGACGGGACGGTCGCCGTCCGCAACCGGCATGGCAAATCAACGACGATGCCACTGGCGACGTTTGTCAGCGATATTCAAGAAGAGATCGCCAGTCGCAGCATCGGCAGCACGGGCGGCGGCGCGGCGTGATTTTGCTTCGAATCTACTACTGGATTGGGCATCACAGCGAATACGACCGGCTGATGGGCCGTTTCCAATAGGCACGAAACGCCGTGTAGGCCCTCACACTTAATTAAGGAGTTTTCTATCGTCACTCAAAAATTACGGACGAATCGACTCATTCGCGTTTCGGAGGTTCGGGTCATCGCCGCGAACGGCGACCAGCTCGGCGTCCTGCCGACGGCGGAGGCACTCAAGTCGGCGCAGGAGGCGGGGTTGGACTTGGTGGAGATCGCGCCGACCGCCGCGCCGCCCGTCTGCCGGATCATGGATTACGGCAAATACAAATATGAGCAGAGCAAGAAAGATCATGTGGCCCGGCAGCATCAAAAAGGGGGCCAGTTAAAGGAAATTAAACTACGGCCGGCGACCGGGGCACACGATTTGGAGTTTAAGATCAACCACGCGAGAGACTTCCTGAAGGCGGGCAACCGCGTGAAAATGTCGATGATGTTTCGCGGCCGGGAGATGGCCTTCCAGCAGCGCGGCCACGAGGGGATGGCGCAGATTATCAAACAGGTGCAGGACGTGGCCCAGGTCGAAGTCCCCCCGCGCATGGAGGGACGGTGCCTGGCGATGTTCCTCGTCCCCAAGGCCGGTAAAAGCTAACGCCGCGCCGATTCTTTCCTCCCTCCCGCGTCCGGCGCTGCCGGACGTTTTCTCATCCTGTAACGAATCAAAATGAATCGAGTCGTTGTCATCGGATTGGCTGTCGTTATGGCGGCGCTCACCGTCCTGACGATGTTTTCGCTTGTCCGCGAGGCCCATCGGGGAAAGTCTGTGGAGCAGACCGCCCAGGCGGTGCGCGCGACGCAGGCGGCGCCCCCGGAAATTGCGCGACAGGATTTCAGCGCCCTGAAGACGCTCCGTGGCGGCGACGACCGCGAGATGGTGGAGATTCCCGCCGGACCGTTTTTAATGGGCGGCGGCGCGACGGGAAATTTCGACGAACAGCCGCAGCGGGTTTTTTATCTCGACGCCTACGCCATCGATCTCTATGAGGTGACCCACGCCGACTATCGCCGCTTCGTCGGGATGCTCAAGCGATCGATGCCGATCATCCCCGTGTTCGAGGATGACATTACCCTGCTGACGGGCGACCGGCAACCGGTCGTCGGCGTCCGATGGATCGACGCCTTCGACTATTGCAAATGGGCGGGGGGACGCCTGCCGACCGAGGCGGAGTGGGAAAAGGCGGCGGCGGGCGAAGAGGGTCGGCGCTGGCCATGGGGCAGCGTGTTTGACGCGCGCCTCGCCAACGGCCTCGGCGAGGACGACGGATTCAAATACGCCGCGCCGGTCGGCTCATTCGAGGCGGGGCGCAGCGTCTACGGCCTCTACGACATGTCGGGCAACGTCGCGGAGTGGGTCTCCGACTGGTACGATCAGTTCTATTATAAAAAGGCGCCCTTCAAAAATCCGAAGGGGCCAGCCGAACCCGATTTCACCAAAATCGTCGTCTACCGCGGCGGCTCCTATTCCCACAGCGCCCACGATCTGCGCGCCGCAAAGCGATTTAGCGGGGCGCACCCAGAACGCGGAGAAAACACCGTTGGCTTCCGCTGCGCCCGTGACCTCGACGCGGCGTATCCAGATCGAATCTTTCCGAGTGACGACGCCGCCGTCACGGAGCAAAAATAGGACGGCCCCATCTCCCCTCTTGGGAGAGTGGGAAAACCTTGAAATGACCCACACTGAAACCGGAAGACCAAAATCATGCCCACGCAAGTGCTCCCGATTCCGGATCTGCTGACCGAGCGCGATACCGGCCACGGCGATGCCGCGCCGTGGGACGTGACGCTTCATAACGACGCGCACCACACGGTGAAAGAGGTCGTCCTTCAGGTGCAAAAGGCGACCGGCGTTTCGTTGGAGCGCGCGTTTGAAATCACCATGACGGTGCATACCGAGGGGCAGGCGGTCTGCTTTACCTGCAGCCTGCCGAAATGCGAGCCGGTCGCCGCCGTCCTGCGCGAGATCGACCTGACCGTTACTCTCAATCCATCGGTATCTTGATCCCCGCCACCCGACGTGACAAGCAAATGCCCCGACCCGCGATGAAAAGATGCCAGCGGTTTCGCCTGTTCCGCATGGCATTGTTCGTAACACTTCTTTGGAGTGCGCATCGCGCGTTCGCCGCCGACCCCATCTCGCTCTCTCTCAATGCAGCCATTGATCTCGCCCTGCAGAACAATCTGGACGCTGCGATCCGCGTTGAAGCGACGCGCGGCGGCGAATGGGATATCCGCGCTGAAGCGGTGGCATTTGATCCATCATTTCAGGCGGCAGCTGCGGTCGAGCGGTCGGAGGAGCGCCTCTTTACGGACGACCTGGGCGACGGGATCGGGTTCAACACGCAGACCCAGCAGCGCCTCTCGGCCGATCTTTCGCAACGCCTTCCCGCAGGCGGGCGCTACTCGATTGGGCTGGAACGGAACCGCTCCGGCGCCCACTTCGGGTCAGACGGCCTCTTGCGGACTGACCTCGTCTTTCGCCTCACCCAACCCCTGTTGCGCGGCTTCGGACGGGAGATTGTCGGCATTCCGCAGGCGGCGGCGCGAACGGGTCATGCGATTCTTTCGGCGGAGGCGCGGGTCGAGCAGGCGCGGATCGTCGTGGCGGTGACCGAGGCGTATTGGGAATGGGTCTTTGCGCGCGAGCATCTCGCCATTCAACGACAGAAGCGTCAGGCGACCGAGGCGCTGCTGGCCCAAAACCGCGTGAAGGTCGATCTCGGTCTCTCCGCCGCGATCGAAGTGCTGGTGGCCGAGGCGGCGGTGGCGTCACGCGAGGAGACGGTGGTGGTTTCCGAGGCCGCCATCGCCGATGCCGAGGATCGGATCCGGTCGCTGCTCAACCTGCCGCAGATCGACATCGTGGCGGTCGACCGGCCGCCCGATCTTTCGGACGACCTAGGTCTTGAAGAGGGGGACGCTGATCGAATCGCGTCGGCGCTGATACAGCGTCCGGAAATTGCGCGCCAGCGGCTGGACCTGCACCAGCGACTGTTGACCTTGCAGCAGGCCGACCACGACCGTCAATCGTCGCTCGACTTCACCACGGCGCTCGCGGCGGGTGGCGCGGGAACCAGCGACGGCGATGTCCTTGATCGGCTCACATCTGCCGACACCACCCGCTGGGAGGCCGGGTTAACGTGGAGCTATCCAATCGGCAATCACGCGGCCGATGCACGGACACAAAAAGCATTCTCCGAGTGGAAGGTGGCGCAGCTCGTCCGACGAAAGATGGAGCGCCAGGTGACTGACGAGGTGCGGCAGGCGGCGCGGCGGGTGCGGACCGACCGAAAGCGGGTGGAGACGACGCGCCGCGCACGCGCCCTGGCTGAGCAAAAGCGGGCGGCGGGCGAGGAACGGTTTCGGTTGGGGTTGATCGACAGTCGTATCCTCCTTGAGATACAAGATGAATCGGCCGACGCGGCGGCCAACGCGTTGCGGGCCATCACCGATGCGCAGGTGTCGCGGGCGCGGCTTGAGCACGCCGAAGGTGTCCTCTTGCCATCTTCCCCATGATAAGGGGGATTGAGGGGGTTTACGGGATGCTTTTGGGCACCCCCCCTGCCCCCCTTATCAGGGTGGTGGGCACTGCGGTCAATATCGTTGATTCGCACAACGAAACACTCATTTAAGGCTCCACGTGAAAAAGGCCCTGCTCATTATTGGCGTTTTGGGAATTGCCGCCACCGTCTATTGGGCGCGTCGCGGGGACTCTCACACGGCGCCGGCTGCGGAAACCGTGGTGGTGAAGCGGGGTGACGTCGTTTTGCGTGCCACCGAGACGGGGTCGCTGGAGCCGATGACGGTGGTGGAGATCAAATCGGAGCAGGCGGGGGAGGTGAAAAAGATTCACGTCCGAGCGGGGGATGTCGTGACGATGGGACAGGCGATTGTCACGCTGCAACAGGAGGCGAATCAGGCGCGGCGGATCGCCGAGGCGCGCGCGACGATTGAACAGACGCGCCTCAAGGCCGAATCAGCGGGACGAGAGCAGACGCGACTACGGGCGCTCTTCGACGCCGGTTTTGTGGCGCGTGTCGAATGGGAGGAGGCCGAAAGACGCGCCGAGAGCGCCGCGATTGAGCACGACCTGGCCCGACGCCAACTGCGACTGACCCTCGGCGGCAACCGGCAACGCTACGATCAATACCTCAAGCGCACCCTCCACAACCTGGAGGGAGAAGATGCGTTTACGATCAACGCGCCGATTGCGGGGACAGTCATCGACGTGAATGTCGAGGAAGGAGAGATCGTCTCCTCCGGCACCGCCACCGTCGGCGGCGGCACGACGTTGATGCGAATCGCCGACCTGTCGAAAATGTGGGTGAAGACGAAAATTAACGAGGTAAACGTCGGTCAACTCGCGGAGGGACAAGCGGCCGAAATCAGCCTGGATGCCATTCCCGGCCAACGATACGCGGCGAAAGTTGTTCAGATTCCCCCGCGCGGCGAAAAGGAAAATGGGATCGTTACCTACGAAGTCACGCTGGAAATAACCGATGCCGACCGTCGAATGATGCCCTCGATGACCGCCAATGTCGATATCGTCATCGGCCAGGAGAAGGCGGCGCTCTACCTGCCGCAGGCCGCGATTGTCGAAGCAGACGGCCAGGCAATGGCGACGTTGTCCGGCGGCGAAAAACGCCCCGTCCGGCTCGGATTAAAAAACGAAACGGTGGTCGTCATCGCAGAGGGTCTGAAAGAGGGGGACGCCGTAGTGCTGCCGGAACCCACCCCCGACCCGTCGGAAAAAGATTAACCTCTCCCAACCTCCCCTTTGAACAAAGGGGAGGAGCGAATCAAGGGGCAGAACCCCCTCTTTATCCAAATAGGGGACAGGGTGAGTTGCCCCGTATTCTTATAGGAGTGAAAAATGCCCGCAGTTAAAAAAGTGGTTCTCGCCTACTCTGGCGGCCTCGATACGTCGGTGATCCTCCGGTGGCTGATTGAGACTTACCATTGCAAAGTCATCGCCTTTTGCGCCGATGTGGGGCAGGTGGAGGACCTGGCCGAAGTCGCCGAGAAGGCAAAAAAGGTCGGCGCCAGCAAGGTGGTGATCTCCGATCTGAAAGCCGTTTTCGTCCGCGACTATCTCTTTCCGATGCTGCGCGCTAACGCCGTTTACGAGGGGGCCTATCTGCTCGGCACCTCGATCGCCCGGCCGCTCATTGCAAAGGCGCAGATGGAAATCGCCCAGCGCGAAAAGGCTGACGCCGTATCACATGGCGCTACCGGCAAGGGAAACGATCAGGTGCGGTTTGAGTTGACCTATCTTTCGATTGATCCCGACATTCGGATTATCGCCCCCTGGCGCGAGTGGGATATGCGCTCCCGCTCCGAACTGATCGCCTACGCCAGTGCCCACCACATTCCGGTGACCGCCACCGTCGCCAAACCGTACAGCATCGATCGCAATCTCTTTCACACCAGTTACGAGGGGGGGATTCTGGAAGACCCCTGGGCCGAGGCGCCCGCCGCGATGTACACCACAACCGTTGAGCCGGAGGCGGCGCCCGACCGCCCCAAGATGGTGGAGATCGGCTTTGAGCGCGGGAATCCGACGACGATTGACGGGAAGAAATACGCGCCGGATGCGCTGCTGACCGCGCTCAACAAACTGGGCGGCGCGCATGGCGTCGGGCGGGTCGATCTGGTGGAGAATCGTTATGTCGGGATTAAATCGCGCGGGGTTTACGAAACCCCCGGTGGGACGCTGCTCCATCTGGCGCATCGGGCGGTGGAATCGCTGACGCTCGACCGCGAAGTCCTCCATCTGCGCGACAGCCTGATTTCAAAATACGCGGCGCTCGTCTACAACGGCTACTGGTTCTCTCCGGAGCGGGTGTTGCTTCAATCACTTTTTGATGCAGCGCAGGAAAATGTCGAAGGCGTCGCGAGGCTGAAACTTTACAAAGGAACCGCTAGCGTGGTGGGCCGAAAATCGTCCCAATCGCTCTATCGACAAGACATCGCCACCTTCGAGAAGGACGCGCTCTTCGTCCCGAAAGAGGCGGAAGGCTTCATTCGGATCAACGCCCTTCGGTTGAAATTGCAGCGGATGGCCGAGAAGACGCCGCGCGGCCGCCCCAGTCGGTGAATGATCTGATCTCGGTTCGTCTGGGAAGGGTGGAGGGCGTTATTGTTGGGTGCGGCCTGTTAGAAACACAACCGCAAGGCCGGCAATCGCGGTGCTAGCAGCCTGTCGGACATCTCGTTTAACTCATCAACAGCTCTCAACAATGAATCTCGCCAAGTGATGTTTCGGTAACCAGTCGTTCATTGACGGCGGAAACAGATAGTCCATCTCACGCGTCATCGGCTTGAATCGGCTCATCAGCAATCTCCATCTTATTGATCATAAAGCACTACTATACAGCATCGCTCATTTTAATGGGTTGTTTTTACGATCTCTTAATGAGGGAAGTCCGACAGGCTGCTAGCAATGGGGCCACACGCCCAGGCCCAATCGACGGCATCTGGCTTGAATTGATTTAGCTGAGGGAGAATACTGTTATGGGTGAGACACGGGTTGATCTACAGCACCTTCTTGAGGATCTTCGGGATGTCGCGGTCGAACCGTCGCACCAGCGCGCCTTCGTCAACACCTTCCTCACCTTCTGGGGAAAGGCGCTGGCGGGGCCAAAGCGAAACAAGCGGAAGTAAGATGGGAGCGGGACATTTATCGAAGTTCGAT
>Ga0247727_10013427_pt1 | contig 13816 bp, 4 predicted proteins | sample WisWelCaveWW1625_FD_202498 | JGI IMG/M metagenome (GOLD analysis project Ga0247727, IMG submission 202498) | Biofilm microbial communities from Wishing Well Cave, Virginia, United States - WW16-25 | ecosystem: Environmental > Aquatic > Deep subsurface > Groundwater > Cave microbial mat | place... | reverse complement strand
GCAGGCGCGGGAGCGCATCCAAGAAGCCGTCAAGCTCTATCGCGAAATGGGCATGCCCAATGGCGAAGCGTTCGCGCTCAAGCTGCTGGCGGCGGTTCACGAAGCGCAGGGAGAGTTCGCGCTGGCGCAAGCGGCCTACACGCGCGCCCTCTCGCTCAGCCGCGCCGGCGAAGACCGCTGGCTGGAAGGAGAATTGCTCGCCGCGCTCGGCGCTCATCACGCCGCGCGGAAAAAGCCGGCCAAGGCCATCGAAATTTATGAGCAGGCGCTGGCGCTCTGCCGCCGTCTCGGCGCGCGCAGCCGTGAAGCCGAGGCGCTCGTCGGGATGGGCGCGGCTTACGCCGCCGCCGGTCAGCGACAAAAAGCTCTGGAACTCCACCAGCAGGCGCTTGAGCTGGCGCGGAAGATTCGCGAGCCTGCGGGAGAAGCCAAAGCCTTCGCCAGTCTGGCCCGAATTCAGCGCGACGCCGGAGAGTTGCAGCTCAGCCGCGCGAGCCTGGAAGCGGCGCTGCGATTGATCGAATCCATCCGCGCCAACGTCGTCAATCAGGAGTTGCGCGCCTCTTACCTCGGGGCCACGCGGGAATATTTCGAGGCTTACACCGATCTGTTGATGAAAATGCATCAGCAAAACCTGGGCAGAATGCATGACGTCGAAGCGTTTCAGTCCAGCGAACGCCGCCGGGCGCGGAGTCTGTTGGAATTGCTGGCCGAAGCGCGCGCCGACCTTCGGCAAGGCGTGAATCCGGAGCTTGTGGCGCACGAGGCGAAATTGTTGGAACAGATCAGCGCAAAGTCCGAAACCCTGCGGGCGCTGAAGACCAATCAACAAACGACCGGACAAGCCGCCGATCTCAACCGCCAACTGAATGCTTTGTCGCTTGATCTCCGGCAGGTCAGAGACCAAATCCGCGCCGCCAACCCGCGTTTCGCCGCGTTCACCGAAGCCCAACCGCTCAGCCTCGCTGAAATTCAACGGCAGACGCTCGACCCCGACACGCTGCTGCTCGAATACGCGCTCGGCTCGGAGCGCAGTTACTTGTGGGCAGTGACGCAGACTTCGCTCCACGGTTTTGAATTGCCGAAGCGGGCTGAGATCGAAGCGCAGGCCAGGAAGGTCTACGGCTTGATGACGGCTCGCGCCTCGCAGAAGAAGGGCGAAACGGAAGCGCAATTACAGGCGCGCGCCTTCGCGGCGGACAAACAATTTTCGGCGGAGGCGGCCAAGCTGAGCCGGATGTTGCTCGGCCCCGTCGCCGCGCAGTTGGGCAATAAACGCCTGCTCATCGTGGCCGACGGCGCGCTGCAATACATTCCGTTCGCGGCGCTGCCTGAACCTGAGACTGGGAAACAGGGAGAAGTGGGGACGGAGAGAAGCAAAAACGTTCGCCCCGTCGCCTCGTCGCCCCGTCGCCCCGTCCCGTTAATCGTCAACCACGAGATTATCAACCTGCCGTCGGCCTCGACGCTGGCCGTGCTGCGGCGCGAACTGGCGGGTCGGGCGAGCGCGCCAAAGTCGGTGGCGGTCCTGGCCGACCCGGTCTTCTCGAAAGGCGATCTGCGAGTGACGCAAGCGGCGACGCGAGCGCCAGGCGATCACCCGCCGACCGCTCCGGCAGCCAGATCGGTTGCGCAGTACGAGTTGCTGCGCGCGGCGGCGGAATCGGGCGCGGTGGAAGGCGGAGGCGATTTAAGGCGGCTCGAGGCTTCGCGCAAAGAGGCGCAGGCGATTGCGGCAATCGTGCCGCGCGAGCTGTTCCGTCTGGCGCTCGATTTCGACGCGAGCCGCGCCACGGCGATGAGCGAAGCTCTGGGCCAGTACCGCATCATCCACTTCGCCACGCACGGCCTGGTCAACAGCGCGCATCCGGCATTGTCCGGCCTCGTGCTGTCGCTGGTGGACGAAAAGGGGAATGCGCGGGACGGCTTTCTGCGCGTGCACGAAATCTACAACCTGCGTCTGCCCGCCGACCTGGTCGTGCTCAGCGCCTGCCAGACGGCGCTCGGGCGAGAGGTGAGCGGCGAGGGACTGGTCGGTTTGACGCGCGGGTTTATGTGCGCCGGCGCAGCGCGCGTGCTGGCGACGTTGTGGAAAGTGGACGACCAGAAGACGGCGAGCTTGATGAAGGCGTTTTATGAGCGATTGCTCGGCAAAGACGGCCAGATGCGGATGACGCCGGCGGCGGCGCTGCGCGCGGCGCAGATCGAGATGTGGCGGAGCAAGTTGAACAGCCCGCCGTTCTACTGGGCGGGCTTCGTTTTGCAGGGCGAGTACAAATAGCGATCCCTGGGGAGCGCACGCTAGGAAGCGCGCCATCTGTTTCTACACAAATCCCTTTCCCCGCTCCGTAGGAGCGTAATGTTTATAGTTCGTTGTTAGAGAAGAGTCCTTAGCTCCGTAGGAGCGGCATTTGATGGCGCGCAGATGCCGCTCCTACGGAGCTTGCGGGTTTTCCTCTACGGTTTTCTATAAACATTGCGCTCCTACGGAGCTAAAAACCTGTGTCGGAATAAATAGTGTGAGCTCTCAGGGGCACTCTCAGGGCTAAAGGTATAGATGAAGGATGAGGCTTTTGAAAAACTGCTGGCCTGGTTGGACGCTGATCGGGATATCGCTGGCGAGCGGTACGAACGCTTGCGCGAAAAGCTGATCGCCTACTTCAAGCATCACAACATTCCGGCGGAGGAGTGGGCGGACAAAACCTTCGATCGTATTGCGGAACTGCTCGAAAAAGGCAAGGTTCTTCCCCCGGAGAAGCAGGAACAGTATTGCCTCGGCGTGGCGCGCTATCTGGCAAAGGAGTTCTGGCACAGCCGCGAAAACCGGTTGAAGAAACACGAATCATCCGCGATTGCCAACGACGACCCGGTCGCCGAGCAACTCAACGAGGAGCGACAACAAGCGTGGATAGACCGGAAGAACGATTGCGCGAAGCATTGCCTGGGGCAGTTGAAGCCCGATCAGAGAAGATTGCTGCTGTTGTATTACGACGGCGATGAGAAGACGCGCGCCCGCAACCGGCGAAAACTGGCGAAAGAGTTGGGGATCAGCGACAAGGCTCTGCGCGTCCGCGTTCACCGCGCGCGCCGCATAGTGCGAGAATGTTACAAAGATTGTCTGAAACGCCACGGGATCGAACGATAATGAGCAGCGCGGATGTAACAACAGAGGCCGTTTTCGACATTACTGCATGAACGATTCGCAATCGAACAAGGCAAAGAGCGAGGAACGCGCCATGATCCAATACTGGCTGGGCGAACTTTCGCCCGAAGCGGAGCAGCGTCTGGAAGATCGCTACTTCGCCGAAGACGAACTGTTCGAGCAATTGCTGGCCGTCAGAGAGGAACTGTTCGACGCCTACGCGCGCGGCGAATTGAACGAAGCCGAGCGTGCGCGCTTCGAGCAGCGCCTGCTCCAATCGCCTGAAGATCGCGATGAGCTTGAATTCGCCCGAAGGCTCACCGGCGCGCTCGACAGTGAAATCGCCGGGAATGCAGCCGCGCCTGAGCCTGCCGGGTCGCCAGCGGCAGGCAGTTGGTGGAGCCTCCCGCGTCTGGCCTGGGCGATTGTCTGCGCGGCGCTGCTCGTCAGCGTCGGATGGCTCGTCAGCGACCAGCTTCGGTCGCGCGACCGGCTCGCTGGATTGCCTTCGGATCAGCCGGCGCAACCGACGCCGCAGCCCTTTTCAACTCCATCGCCCAACCCTTCGCCGCCATCGCCCATCGCCCCGCGCGAAAAGCAATCGCTGCCCGCCAACACGCTGGTCGTCACTTTGTCAGCGGTCAGTCTTCGCAGCGCCGGAGGCGACGCGGTCCAACTCACGCCGGAGACGCGCACGCTGCGTTTCAAGCTGCTGCTGGATGCGCCGGACGTTTTCCGCCATTACCAAGTCGTATTGACGCAGGGTGGGCGCGAGATCAGAAGCTGGCGAAGGTTGAAGCCGGCGCGCAGTGGCGGAGTGGCAGTGGTGGTTGAACTGCCCGCAACGCAATTGTCCTCCGGCGAATACTCATTCGAGCTGCGCGGCGTCAATGACGACGGGACGATTGAAAGCGCCGGACGCTACTCCTTCCGCATCGCCAAGCCTTGAAGCTCGCCTCAGCTTTCGACATTCCCAGCGGCCTGGAAGATTTCTTGTAACAAACTCTCCCGATCCGATCATTAGTCAGTGAGAGGCCGACCGGCCACTCACTCTCGAACAGACTGAGCGTCAGATCGCCAATCCGGCGCGCGCGGGATTCGCGCCCCGTTTGAGCGGCGGAATCCCGAGCGAGCGCGCGTCGGGTTGGCGGTCAGACTCTCAGCCGCAGCAGCGCAGATGCGGCAAGGCGAGTCGCGGACGAGGTGGACGATGCACGCGGCAATCTTTGAGGCCGATGGTACGGCGGCCAATTGGGCCAGGCGGCATCGCGCGAAGACCAAGATTTTGCCGGATATTTCCGCACATTGAGAATGTTTCTGAGGTAGGGGGGTATTTGCGCGTCTGCTGCCGATGGCGCCTTGCGGTAATCAGATCTCGTTTAGAAATGCATCATCAGGGGAGTAAATCCGCGCTATGAAAAAACTATTTGTCTTCCACACTGTGCGAAATTTTGTACTGGCAATAATCGGGCTGGTCTGGTTCACCCCTGTTGGGCTAGCCCAATACGCGCCCTCGCCTTCGTCCACCAACTCCGGCGGCGGCACGTTTGGCAGCATCCTGAAGATGACGGCGACAACATCGGGGACGACCGGTATCTTCACCGTCAACAAGACCGACGGTAGCGCCTTTTCCAGCGCGGGTACCATCAAGCTGCAAGTCGGTACGTATGAGAGTTTTGGGACGGTGCGCAGCTCTCAATCCGTCTCCGTTGGGACATACTCGTTCACATTCACGGATAATTTTGCCTCCGTCTCAGGTTATCCCAAAGCCTACTACATCCGGTTTGAAAACACGTCCGGCGGCGTTGCCTGGGTCGGTCCCATCACCGTTCTTTGCAGTGCGCCGTCTGCGCCGACGCTGTATGGCATCAGCAAATCCGCGCCGAACGGCGTCATCCAATTCACGCTCAGTTGGAGCAGTGTCGCCGGGGCCAACACCTACCGCCTGTTCCGCAACGGCACACAGATATACTGGGCCGGAGGCGCAAGCTATGTGGATTCAGGCGTGCATCTGTCCGCGAACACCACCTACACCTACTCCGTAAAGGCTGATTCGGACACCGGCAATGGCAACGGCTGCGGGCAGTCGGCCAACTCCAACAGCCAGAGCGTCACCTGGAACGTCCCATCCGCGCCGGCTGGCGTGACGGCAGCCACGGCTTCCAGCAGTTCGATTGCCATCAACTGGAATGCAGTCAGCGGTGCGACGCGCTACAAAGTGCGTAGGGTGGATACTGGTCAGGAGACGGATAGCCTTTATAGCACTTCGCATACTTGGGCGGGCTTGCCCACTGGACAGCAATTCTGTTTCACCGTCATCGCCTGCAGCGATAGTTGTTCGACCGACAGCGCGCAGGCGTGCGCCACCACCAGTTCGGGGGTGACGGTTTCCAACGTCAACGCCAGCGTCAGCACCGTCGCCATCGGCGCGCCATTCTCCGTCACCTGGAGTTGCAACGCCCCGGCAGGCGACGCAATGACCATCTCGCTCAAGCGCACCAGTTACACCGGCAGCACGCAGAATGCCGATTACGTCGTTCTGACCAGCAGCCAGGGCAACATCGGCGGCGCCAGTTTCACCGTTCCCTCCGGCATCAACCCAGCCAGCGATTGGCGCGTGTATGTCAAACATAACAACTCGCAGGTCTACAGCCAGTCCGACTTGCTGACCATTGCTCCGGCGGGGACGTCCACCTGCTACCGGTCGTACAGCATTGACGCCGCGAACAACGGCTTGGCTTCCTGGCTGGACACCGGCTTGAACGTAACCGCCGGGCAATCGCTCAGCATCACCGCCAGCGGCACGGCCTGTTTGGTGGGGCAAACCTGCACGGGGCCGAACGGAGACCCCAACGGCAGTTCTTCCAATGGCTTTCTGAACGGCGCATTGGTCGGAAAGATCGGAGCGGGCGGCGCGACTTTTCTCATCGGCGCGAACTTCCAGCAGAACGCCTCGGCGACGGGGCGGCTCTACCTGGCCTTCAACGATTCATATTACCCGGACAACTCCGGCGGTTACGACGTGTGCTTTGGCAGTTGCAGCGGCACGAAGTTCGGCAACCCCACGTTGACCGGCCCGGCGGACGGCGCGGTCAACGTTGGTTCGGTGGTTGGCAATTCCGTCAACGTGACGCTCAACTGGTTGCTGAACGCTTCGACCAGCGTGGCCGATTCGTGGCTGACCGTGCGCGACCTGACGACCAACCAACTCGTCTTCAACCAGAACCTCGTTGATCTTCAAAGCCACACGCTTAACAACTTAGTCCCCAACCGCAGGTACCGCTGGGCGATCAAGGCAATGCCGGAGACGTCCGCCAACTGTGTTTCCGACGGTATATTCCGCACCTTCACTACCACCAGCGGGCCGACCGGCTTCACCATTGCTGGCAAAGTCTTCGCATCGGACAACACCAGCGGACTTTCTGGCGTAGCCATCTGCATCAGTGGGCAGGGCGTCAACAACTGCTCGGCGATCACGCCCGCCGACGGGACGTTCACGCTCGGCCTGGTCACGCCGCTCGTCTCCGGCCAGTACATCATCACGCCGCAGAAGGCAGGCGTTACGTTTTACCCGGGCAGCCGCACGGTCATCATCGCCGCGCAGAATGCGACTGGCGTCAATTTCTGGACAGATGCGAGTGTGCCGTTGGTGGGCATCGTCAACCCCGGGCACGGGGCTTCGGTCTCCGGCGACATTCAATTCACCGGCGCAGCAATTATGAATTCGACCCTGCTCTCGCTGAACCGGCTGGTCTTGACGGTTGACGGCGCTGACATAGGCCAGGTGACCGGCAGCGACTTCGGCGCGAGCTTCTTTGGCTACCAGGCCTCGCTGCAAGAAGTTACCTGGAAGACGATGGCCGGCGCGCCGTTGACAACCTGGACTCAGATTCTGCCCGCCAGCGGATATGCCGACGTTCAGATCAGGGCCGAAGGCAGCAACGGCAAGAACGGCTATTCGCCGCACGTGATGCTCAAACGCGGAACGGCCCTGACCGTGGCGATTGCTTCTCCGACAGCGGCGGACATGCCGCTGCTGCACGGCTCGACCGTCACGGCCACTTCTACCGCCACAGGCTGTGTCTCTTCTTGCGCCTATGAATGGTCGGTCAATGGCGATTGCCCTGCCGGAGCAAACTGCACTGGCTCTACGCTGACCTTCGTCGCGCTGAGCGTCGTCTCCGCCAAACTCACGCTGGCCGTCACCGATGCGCTGGGCAATTACGGCAGCGTCAACCTGCCGCTGGCCATTGACACAATCAGTCCAAACGGGGACCCGGACGACCTGCTGCAAGCCAGCGCCGGGTACGGCGTCAACGTGGTCAACGGCAACTTTTTCATGCAGCGCACCGATATGGCTTTACCGGCCGTTGGCATTCCCCTGACTTTCACTCGCGCGTACAACAGCAACCCGAAAGGCGCGCCCGCCACCAGCCCGATCAGCAAAGGATGGACCCATAGCTATAACATCAAGCTCCAGGGCAGCTACGGCGCCAGCACAAAAATAGACGTGACCTGGGGCGATGGTATGGTTGATTCGTGGTACTGGACGGGAACAGAGTATCGCTCGGTGATCAATAACTTTTCCATCCTGAAACAGAATGGCTCGAACATCGAGATCATCACCAAGACGCAGATGAAATACGTCTTCAATTCGTCCGGGCGTTTGATTGAAATCCGGGATCGCCAGAACAACTACGTCGAATTGCTGTACGACGCCAGCAGCCGCTTGCAGACAATCATCAATCGCTCCGCCGTCAACGGAAACGGACGCTTCATTGGGCTGGCTTACGACGGGGCCGGACGAATCCAGACGCTTTCTGACAACGCCGGAAGACAGGTGACTTACGCTTACGACGCGAATGGCAACCTGTCCGCCGTCACCGATCTGCGCGGGAAAACCGAGCGGTACGAATACGTGGCCAAAGGCAGCAACTGGCTGCTTCAAGTCGTGCGCGACAAGAAAAACAACGTCGTCCTGACCAACAGCTATGACGATTTCAGCGGCCCGGCCCGCTATCGCTGCTATCAGCAAACCGATAACGCCGGCCGCGCTTATGGCTTTCTATACACGAGCGATTACTCAAACCCAACGCCAACAGTCGTCACGAATCCGCTGGGAAATCAGACGAGGTTTGCTTTTGACAGAACGGGGCGGATCACAGACATTTTTGATCCGCAAAACTACCAGACAACAACCGGCCACCTCAGTTCCAACACTCCATCGAATCGTGGGCTGGCGAATGTCAGCATCAAGCCGGCTCAAAATAACAGTAACCCGCTGCTGCGCACTGAAATGCAATACGCCGCGGGGAACACGCGCGGAAACTTGAGCAAGCTGACCGAGCCATCGGCCGACGGCATCAGCAGTAACAGTCGTTTGGAACATAATTTCAACTATTTGTCCGACGAGCAGAGCAATCGCAATCTGCTCAACCGGTACACCGATCCGGCTGGCAACCCAACGGAAATTACCTATGACGCTTCGCTCGATCTGCCGGCGACTATAACTTACCCTTCCGGCAGCGGCATGTCGCCTGTCAGTTATGCCTACAATTCACGTGGACAAACGCTGACCGTTACAGCTACGCGGGACGGGTCTCCCCAAATCACCCAGAATGAATACAACAACAGTTATTTCGACCTGACGCGGGTGATCACACCAATGGGGTTCAGCGCCAGTTACGAATACGACGCCGCCGGACACGTCGTCAAAATCACCGACCCGTTGGGCAAGACGGTCGAGTTCACTTACGAAGGCGATCTGGTCAAGACCGAAAAGGCGCAGATTGATACCGGTCGTTATGCCACGACCACTTACAATTACGACGACAACGGACAGGCGCTCAGCATTCAACGGCCATTGGGACTGACCACCAACGAATACAATGCGCTCGGCTTGTTGACTAAAACCACTGCGCCCACCGGCGAGGTTACGAACTACGAATATGATGCGCTGAATCGTCTGATTCGCACGACTTTCACCTCCAATGGCGTCAACCCAATTGAAAGCACGTATGACGCCAGCGGGCGCGTCGTCAGCCAGCGCAACGTCAATTTGAACGAGACGATGAGTTATGCCTACGACGGCAACGGCAATGTTTTGTCCGAGGCTGTTAGTTTGGGGGGAAACCAAACCAGACGGAAAACCTACACCTATGACAACCTTGACCGTGTTATCAAAATTGTTTATGACGACAACACAAACGAACAGTTCACCTACACCGAATTGTCCAAAGTCGCCACAGCGCGTGACCGTCGTGGAAATGTGACAACCTACGCTTACGATAAGCTTGGCCGCCTGAAGACGACGACTGAGCCAGTGGCTTCCGGTTCCACTGTTACGACGACTGTCAATTACGATTCCGTCGGCAACCTGAAAGAGATTATTGACCCGAACACCAAGACGATCCGGTTCGAGTACGATAACGACAATCGGCTGATCAAACGTATTGAAGATGCGACTGGCTCAAACTTCCAGTTCCAGTATGCCTACGATGCTAAGAATCGCTTGATAACTTACACCGCGCCGGACGGATTGACAGCCACGTACACCTACTATGACTCTGACTGGCTTAAGAGCGTCGTTTACTCGAATGGAACTCCAGGCAATAACACAACTGTCAATTTCAGCTACAACGACAATGGGCATCTGACCGGGATGACTGATGGAGCAGGCAGCACAACGTACACCCGTGACGCTCTGGGGCGGATGCTTTCGCGCACCGATCCATTTCTGAACACCGTCAGTTATGTTTACAACAACCTCGGTCTGCTCTCGAAGATAACCTATCCGGGGAACAAAGATGTCAATTATGACTACGACGCAGCCAACCGGTTGCAGACAGTGACAAGCTGGCTGGGCACGATGGCGACTTACAGCTACAACCAGGCGGGGCAACTCGCTTCCGTCGTCAACGGCAATGGCACCAGCACGACGATGGAGTATCAGGCGACCACCGGTAGGCTGACGGGCCTCTTCAATCGCAAATCGGACGGCACGGTGATCGCGTCCTACCAGTTCACGCTCGACGGCAATGGCAACCGCACGAATATCGACGCCGTGCAGCCGCTTGACGCCACACCGACGGCGCAGACGGTCAATTACAGCTACAACGGCGCAAATCACTTGCTGACCGCCGGAAACAAGACCTTCACCTTCAACTCGCGCGGTGTGCTGACCAATATCACTGCGCCCGGTGGCAATTCCACCTTCAGCTTCGACGTGCTGGATCGCCTGACTAGCCTGACTGCGCCCGGCGGCATCACTGCTGGCTTTGTTTACGACGGGATGAATAATCGCCTCTCCCAAACCGTCAGCGGCGTCACGACTCGTTACGTGCTGGATATTAACAAAGAACTGACAGATGTGTTGATGGAGACCGATGCGTCGAATGCTCCGCAGCGGTATTACATCTACGGCTTGGGCTTGATCTCGCAGACCGACGGCAGCGGCAACAACCCGCGTTATTACCATTTCAATGGCATCGGCAGCACGGTCGCGCTGACGGATAGCAGCCAGAGTGTGACGGATGCTTATGCTTACGATCCGTTTGGGGCAGTAGCGAACCAGCTTGGTAGTACATCCAATCCGTTTCAGTTTGTTGGGCAGTTTGGGGTTCAGCAGGCAGCATCAGGTGGGGCGCAAGTGCAGCAGGCACTGGCTGGGTTGCAGTATATGCGGGCAAGATACTATTTACCAGAGGTAGGTAAGTTTATAAGTAAAGACAGAATCCAGGGAGATATTAACCAAGGCCAAACGTTGAACTTATATACCTACACTAACAACAACCCTACAAGCGCTATCGACCCTAGCGGCTATCTCACTATAGTGATGGCTGGCTTCAAGCATGACACAGCGGAGTGGAAGAAGAGTGACATATTAGACCGCGCAGCCAGTCTTTTTGGTGAAACAGCCAGAAGCGATAGTTTCGATAAATCTATTTCAGTAAATGGCCTAGAAGAAAACAGCACAATCTATTGGGAATGGGACGCTTACTTTCTTAGACGCAGTTCTGTGAATACCAGAAAAAGGAAAGCCGCACAAAGCTTATACAATTTCGTCGTCGAATATAAAAAAGCGCACCCAGAGAGAAAGCTCGGAGAAGAAGGAGGAGAGAAACTAAACATAGTGGCTCACAGCTTTGGGGGTCGAGTAGCAGGACTGTTTAGCCAGAAGCTACAAACAACCCGCATTAACACACTCATTACGTTGGGGACACCATGGTTAAACCAATATCTACCCAAAATGGTTAATAATCATATCAACGTCTACAGTAATTTCGACTATATGCAGCCCTGAGGTGGCGGTAGGCGTCTACCCAATGCATACAACTTAGACGTAAGCTACTGCCCTGGCGATACCGGGCATTCTGGACTTTGGCAAAACACGGATATTTGGTATCAGGCAATCGTACCAGCAGTTCAGGGGAATAGGGCAAATAATTGTCCGCGGCCTCAACCCACTCCTGCCGCTCCTAAAACTGGTGCAGGCTCTACTGTACGGTAAACATCGCATCAACCCGTCTTTGATTTGATGAGGCGAATATGCGCATTAAGACTTCGACGTTACATTTACTAAAAATCGGCATCATAATATTGGCGTTCGCTGTGTGCCTGACTTTACTGGCAGAGCTTCAAACACCTAAAGCGGAGGATTACGCCTACGACCATCTTGGCCGCCTAACCAAAGTAACCAACTGCGACGGTTCGACAATCAACTACACCTACGATAACGCGGGCAATCGCACGGCGATGACGGTGACGGCGGCGACCAAGACGATCACAGTGACGAGTCCGAATACGGCGGTGACGTGGACGTTGGGCAGTACGCAGACCGTCACTTGGACGAGCAGCAATGTCACCGGCAATGTGGACATCCTGCTTTCGCGCGATGGCGGATTGACGTGGGAGACGCTGGCGGCTGGCACTGCCAATGACGGCAGCCAGAGCGTGTTGGTGAGCGGCGCGGCAACTACGCAGGCGCGCATTCGGGTGCGGGCGACGGGGTGCGGGCTACTCAAAGATGACAGCGACGTGAATTTCACGATTGCCGCCAACGGCGCGGACACTATGCCGCCGGACACGACGATCACCGCTGCGTTGTGCGGGCAGATCATTGCGACCAACTCGGCAACGATTACCTGGACAGGCTCTGACAACGTGTCGCCAACAGGAAGCTTGCAGTACCAATGGAGGCTGGACAACGGCGACTGGATGGCGGCAGCGGCGGCGACTTCCGCGACGTTACCCGGTCTGGCGAATGGGGCGCACTTCTTCGAGGTGCGCGCGATAGATCAGGCGGGCAATGCCGATCCTTCCCCAGCGGGCTGCACCTTCACGGTCAACGCAGGCGGCGGGGCGTAGGTTCCGACCATCACGTTGATGACGCCCGGCAGTGGCGCGCCGGGAACGACGGTGACGATCCTGGGGGCGAATCTTCTGAATGCGACCACACTGAGCTTCGGCGGCGTCAGCGCATCGTTCACGGTGACTTCGCCGACTTCGATTGTTGCTACTGTGCCGATGGGCGCGCTGACCGGACCGGTGATGGTGACGACGCCGAACGGGTCGGCGACCAGCGCATTGACCTTTACGGTGTTGGGGACTGGAGGAGGAGGCGCGACTTGCCCAACCTCTGGTTTTACACAACCGACGCTTTATTCGGTTGATTCCGGGGCCGCGGCGCTTGTTGTGGCGGATTTCAACCATGACAATTTCCCCGACATCGTGATATCCGACCACCAGGATCACAACGTCGTGACTGTCAAACTCGGTAATGGGAATGGCACTTTCGGCGGTAGCTCCACTTATTCGGCCAACCGTCCTTATGCGATTGCCGCAGCCGATTTCAATCAAGATGGTAAGCTCGATCTTGTCGCCTCCAACGAAAATAATTTTGGACCTGGAATTATCTCCGTATTGCCGGGCAACGGAGCGGGTGGGTTTAGTCTGGTGATTACCTTTCCTGCCGCCAGCGACACGCGCTCTGTAGCCGTCGCTGATTTCAACGGTGATGGCAAACCTGACATAGCTGCCGGCAGCTTCATATCCTCGCCTGGTGTGGTCTCAGTGCTACTAAATACGACCAGTGGCGGATCATTCAGCTTCAGTTCACCTACCAACTTCACAGTTGGAAACTCGCCATTTGGAATTACAGCAGGTGATTTCAATGGCGATGGTAAGGTTGATCTGGCTACGGCCAACACCGGCTCCAACAGCATCTCCGTGTTGATCGGGAACGGGAACGGAAGTTTCCAGCCAGCAGTGCAATATCCGACGCCCAGCGGCCCGGCCTTTGACATCACGACCAATGATTTCAACAGCGATGGGAAGCTTGATTTGGTTGTAACCAACTACACTGGAATTCAACTCTCGGTTTTACTCGGAATTGGGAATGGCACGTTTGCGTCAGCCACAACCTTCTTGCTGTCCGGCCAGGCGATTGGAGTATCGGCGGGTGACTTCAACAACGACGGCAAGCTTGATCTGGCGGTCGCAATGACCAACATCGCCACCGTAGACATCTTGCTCGGCAACGGCGCTGGCGGGTTTACCACCACGGCAAGCTACGTCATTGGGGAAAACTCTTATGGCACAGCCGTCGGTGATTTCGATGGCAACGGAAAGCTGGACGTAGTGGCAACCAGCTTATCCGGGACGTTGGGGGTGTTG
>Ga0247727_10013426_pt1 | contig 13816 bp, 11 predicted proteins | sample WisWelCaveWW1625_FD_202498 | JGI IMG/M metagenome (GOLD analysis project Ga0247727, IMG submission 202498) | Biofilm microbial communities from Wishing Well Cave, Virginia, United States - WW16-25 | ecosystem: Environmental > Aquatic > Deep subsurface > Groundwater > Cave microbial mat | place... | reverse complement strand
AGCGCCCGCTGCGCGTTCACGTTGAACTGCATGATGTAGGGCGTCTCGAGCTCGAAGTTCACCGTCTGGAGCTGCGCCCGGATGAAGGCGTTCGGGTTGAAGTTGGCCACGACGTTGGGGAACGGCGGGTTGGCGATCGACGTGCGCGTGGTGAACGGCGGGTTGAGGCTGCCCGAGAAGAAGTAGTACTTCGGCAGGATCTCGTCGTAGAAGAGGCCGAAGCCTCCCCGCAGCGAGGTCTTGCCGCTCCCGAACGGATCCCAGGCCACGCCGATCCGCGGCGCGAGGTTCTTCAGCGAGGGATTGTTGTGCCACGGTCCCCCGACGCTGAGCTCAGCGTCCGTCACGCTCCGAAGGTTGGAGATCTTCCCGTCGGCTTCGCTCGGCACCGTGACGAACTCGTAGCGCAGCCCCAGGTTGGCCGACAGGCGCGGGCTGAGCCGCACGTCGTCCTGCACGAAGCCCGCGAACAGCCACTGGCGGTAGCGACGATCAGGATCGATCTTCCCCGGCACGGCGAGGTCCACGTTGGCCGCGCGGCCGGTGAGGAAGGCCTCCAGGTTGTTGAAGGTGACGATGCCGCCCCGCTGGCTGGTCGTGTTCTGGTCGTACTGCAGGTACTGCGCCTGCACACCCAGCCGCATCGAGTGGCGTCCGCGCGTCAAGAGCAGCGTGTCGCCGAGCTGCCAGTTGTTGAGGCGGTCGTTTCGCGGCAGGCGGAAGTCGCCCGCCAGCTCGCTCACGAGGCCCTGGATCGTCAGATACCCGAACGGCTCGCCCGGGATCCAGGCCATCGAGGCGGGGATGTCGATCGTGCGCTGGTTGTCGGCCAGCGAGACCGAGCGGTTCAGCCCCAACCGCAGCTGGTTGATCAGCCTGGGCGAAAAGGTGTGCTGGTGCTCCAGCGTGAGATAGGTGTTGCGCGTGGCCTCGTTCGTGAGCGAGATCGGCGGCTTGTTGGTGGGGATCCGCTCGACCTGACCGCGGTCGTGGGTCGCGCGCAGGAACACGCGGTCGCCGGCCGACAGCCGGTGGTCGAGGCGGAGCTGGAAGTAGTGCTCGTCGGTCGGCTGCGTATCCGAGAACAGGTACTCGGCCCCGCCGCCGCCCAGCGAGCGTCCGTTGGCGCGCGGGAACAGCAGCTCCAGATAGGCCGGGACCGCCGGGTGGAGCGTGATGACGCGCCCGCCGGGCAGGATCCCGCGCCGCGCGTCGTCGTCGGGGACGGCCGTCACGCCGGTCACGCCGAGGCGCTCGATCAGGCCCTCGTAGGCCGCGAAAAAGAAGCTGCGGTCGCGGACGAGCGGCCCGCCCAGCACCGCGCCGAACTGGTGGCGCGTGAAGTCTGGCTTCGGCTGGCTCGTCGGGTCGAAGAAGTTTCGCGCGTCGAGGGCGGAGTTCCTGTGGAACTCGAACGCGGAGCCGTGGAAGTCGTTCGCGCCCGAACGCGTCACCGCGTTGATCACACCGCCCGCGGAGCGCCCGAACTCGGCCGAGTAGGCGTTGGTCAAGACCTGGAACTCGAGCACGGCTTCCACCCCGAGCAGCACGCCCGCCGAGGAGCCCGGCGTCTTGTTGTAGACGTTGTTGATGTCGGTGCCGTCGAGCAGGAAGTTGTTGTGCTCCGGCCGCGCCCCGTTGATCGAGATCTTGGGCGCGCGGCCGCCCACCACGTCGTTGCCGGCGGCCAGCGCCGCCTGGACTCCCGGCTGCAGGAGCGCGAGCTGCTGGAACGAGCGGCCGTTCAGCGGCAGATCGCGGATCTCCTGCTCGCCGACGAGCCCGCTGACCGCGCCCGAGGTGAGGTTGACGCGCGAGGCGTCCGCCTCCACGACGACCTCTTCGCTGCGCTGCCCCAGCTCGAGCGTCGTGTCCACCACGGCGTCCTGGCCGAGCGTGAGTCGGACGCCGCGGCGCGCCACCGGCCGGAACCCGGCAAGCGAGAAATGGACCTCGTACTCGCCCGGCGGGAGCAGCGGAACCTGGTAGTGCCCGGCGGCGTCGGCCGCCCGCTCCCAGGTGGCGCCCGTCGCCACGTTCTTCACCACGACCTCTCCGCCCGCGAGGACGGCGCCGCCGGTGTCCTTCACCGTCCCTTGGATGCTCCCCGAAACGCTCTGGGCGCCGGCCGGTCCGGCCGCGCCGATCAGGCCTGCCAGTACCAACGAAAGCTTCGCTCTGCTCATGCAGCGCCTCCTCGTTTCCGAAGCGAGCCCACTCCCGGAAGAAACGCTAGAGTGTAGGAGGTTCCAGGTGATTTGTCACGGCCGAAGAGCGCCCCGCGAAGGGCCCGAACGTCCTCGAGGTCGAGATCACGACGACGCTCGGCAACAGCACAGTGAACCATTCCCGGCCTGGCGGTGTCTGGTTGGGGTAGGACGGACGATGCATGACCTGGCCGGCATCCCGCAGGGTCTTCTCTTGACCGGCGCCAGCGCCGAGTCCCGCGACGAGGCGCTGGCGCAGAGACTGGCCGACGGGTCCCGGCTGGCGTTCCGGGTCGCCTACTCGGTGCTGCGCCAGCGTGAGGACGCCGAGGACGTCGCTCAGGAGGCCCTGGCCCGTGCCTGCCGCCGCTTCGCCTCGCTGCGCGAGCCTGCGCGCTTTCGTGGCTGGCTGGTGCGGATCTGCTGGCGCCTCGCCCTCAACCATCGGCGCGCCAGCCAGCGGCGGGAGCGGCGCGAGCGGGTGGCCGCGGATCCCGTGGAAGCGCCGAGCGTCGAGCAGCAGGCGGCGGCGCTCGAGTTCCGCCTGCGGCTCTGGGACGCGATCGACGCGCTGCCGCAGAAGCTGCGGCTGGTGATCGTTCTGGCCGGGATCGAGGGCCACGACTTGCGAGCCGTGGCCGCGCTTGCGGGCATACCGGAGGGAACGGTGAAGTCCCGGCTGTACCTGGCACGCAAACGCCTCGCGGAGGTCCTGAAATGAGCTGCACCGAGTACTGCACCGAGATTCTGGACCTGGCGCTCGGGCAGCCGGCCTCGCCTGCCCTCGAGACCCACCTGCGGTCGTGCGCCGGCTGCCGAACGTCGCTCGACGAGGAGCAGGAGCGGCTGGCGCGGATCGACGCCGGCCTCGCGCAAGCCCTGTGGGTGGAGCCCTCGCCCCGCCTCCTGGCGCAGGTTCGCGAACGTGTGGCGCGAGAGGCGGAGTCGGCGGGCCCGGCCTGGCTCCTGCCGCTGGCGGCGTCCCTGGTGGCCCTGGTTGTTCTCGTGCCTTTGGTCTGGAACGCCTCGCGGCCGATCGCCGCGCGGCACGCCCCCGCGAGCGAGCCGAAGGCCGAGGTCAATCCGCAACAGGCCGCGGGCTCCCGCGAGGCGACGCGGCCTTTGCGGGTCGGCCGCTCTGCCCATACGAGCCTCGCGGCGCGGCCGCATGGAGCGGCACGACCGCGGTCCGCAGCTTCGGCGCCAGAGCCCGAGGTCCTGGTGTCGCCGGGAGCGGAGGCGGCGCTGCAACGCTACGTTGCGGCCATCCGGGATCGGCATCTGGCGCACGAGACGGTGGTGGGCGCAGCGTTCGTGGAGGTGGCCGGGGCGGAAGCCAGCATGGTCCCGGCCTGGCCCCGGCCACTCGATCGTGTTCCGGCCGAGGCGGAGCGCGTGCCGTTCGTGCCCGAGATCGCCCCGCCCACATGGACGCATTGAGCAGGAGGTCGAGCATGCAGAAAACGATGCCGGTCGCGGTCCTGGCGCTTCTCCTCGCCGCCGGAGTGGCGAAGGCTCAGGAAGCCGAGGCAAAGCCTCCCGCGAAGCCGAAGCCTGCCACGCCGCTCAAGGTGCAGGTGGTCTTCAGCCGCTACGAAGCGGAGAAGAAGGTCGCGAGCCTCGTCTACTCTCTGCCGGTGAACGCCGACGACAGCCGCAGCAGGCTGCACATGGGGATCCAGGTCCCGCTGAAGTACGAGACGAAGGACGGCGGCGGCGGCAACGTCGTTTTCAAGAACGCGGGGAACTCCATCGCGTGCGGCGCGGAAGCGGTCGGGGACGGGCGCTTCAAGCTGAACTGCAGCTTCGATCAGTCCTCGGTCTACTCGAGCGACGCCGGTTCGGCGGCGAGGCAGCCCGATGGGACGCCTTTCCCGCCGGTGCTCCGAAACTTCAGCTCCGAAGCCACGCTGTTCCTGCGCGACGGCCAAAGCGTCCAGCACACCGTCGCCACCGACCCGGTGAGCGGCGAGCTGCTCAAGGTGGACGTGACGCTCACGGTCCTGAAGTAGCGGCCGGACGCGACGCGGCCAGGGGCGGGTCGTATAGAATCCCGGGCATCCCGCGCGGCGTTCCGCGGGCTTCCCGAGGTTAGAAACGACATGCGTCCGAGAACCACCGGCGTCTTGCTTGCTGCGGTGACCGCGGCCGCCCTCGCCCTGCCGGTCGCGCGGGCACAGGCCCCGCGCCACGTCCCGCCGCCGCTGCCGCCGCCCGCCGGCAAGGACGCGCCGGGCCTGCCACCGCTGCCCGAGGTCTCGCCCCGCAACGCGAGCTACACGATCGAGGCCCGCCTCGATCCCGAGAAGCGGACCCTCAAGGGCACGCTCGTGCTCGACTGGAAGAACACCAGCGACCAGGCGCTCTCGAGCTTCCCCTTTCACCTCTACTGGAACGCCTTCCGCAACAACCTGTCGACGACGGCGCGCGGCGAGGGCCGGCGCGCTCCCGAGGAGCGCCGCCGGGAGGACCGCAGCTTTGGCTGGACCGCGGTCCGCAGCGTCCACCTGCTGGGCGAGGCGGAGGAGGACTTGACGCCGACGCTCCGTTACCTGAACGAGGACGGCAACACCGACGACCGGACGGTGATGGAGGTGCGAACGGCGCAGCCGATCGCGCCCGGCGCGAGCGGCCGCTTCCGGATCGAGTGGGAGTCGCTCATTCCCCACGGCACGATCGGACGCGCCGGCTGGGTCCACGACTACCACTTCATCGTCCAATGGTTTCCCAAGATCGGGGTGTTCTGGAAGGGCCAGTGGAACTGCCACCCCTTCTACACCTGGACCGAGTTCTTCGCGGACTTCGGCGTCTACGACGTGAAGCTCACGCTGCCGCGCGGCTTCGTCGTGGGCGCGACCGGACGGCTCGAGGCGAAGACGGAGAACCCGGACGGTACCGAGACACACCGCTTCGTGCAGGAGGACGTCCACGACTTCGCGTGGACCGCGAGCCGCCGCTTCCTCGAGCGGCGGGCCGGCTTCGAGGACGCGGGCTACCCGCCGGTCGAGATCCGGCTGCTGCTGCAACCCGATCACGCGCACCTCGGCGACCGTTACCTCGAGGCCACGAAGATCGCGCTCCGGACCTACGGCACGTGGTCGGCTCCCTATCCCTACCCGCAGATCACGGTCGTGGACCCCGCCTGGCGCTCGTCCTCGGGCGGCATGGAGTACCCGACGCTGTTCACGGGCGGCGCGTCGTGGCTCGCACCCGAGGCGCTGCAAAGCCCCGAGGGCGTCACGATCCACGAGGCCGGCCACCAGTTCTGGTACGGGCTCGTAGCGAACAACGAGTTCGAGGAGGCCTGGCTCGACGAGGGCTTCAACACCTACATGACGGCGAAGGCCAGCGACCACTCCCTCGGCCCCGAGGCCTGGGGCCGGCGCTTCTTCGGCTTCGACCAGGGCCGCGGTGGACGCGGCGGCTGGCCCTTCGTGGCACCAGGCGTCCGGATCTCGCGCGGGAGCGAGAACGTCCCCGGCCTGCGGCAGGGAGGCGAAGCCGACGTGATGACGAGGAAGGCCTGGACCTACCGCGACGGCGGCTCGTACGGCCTCAACTCCTACGGCAAGCCCGCGCTCGCCTTGCAGACGCTCGAGGGCCTGCTCGGCGAGGAGACGATGGTCAAGGTGCTGCGGACCTATGCGCGCCGCCACCGCTTCGCTCACCCCACGACCGAGGACTTCCTGCAGGCGGTCGACGAGGTCACGGGCGGGGGCTGGCGCTGGTTCTTCAATGAGACGTTCTTCTCAGCGGATCTCTGCGACTACGCGGTCGAGGTGAAGAGCGAGCCCGTGCGCAAGCCCGCGGGCTTCTTCCCGGGGCCCGACGGCAAGCTCGCGCTCCAATCGGCGCCGAAGGAAAGCAAGCGGGGGCGCGGCGAGCGCGAGGGCGAGCGCTTCGAGTCGCGCGTCACGATCCTCCGGCACGGCGAGGTGCGGCTGCCGGTCGAGCTGCGCGTCGAGCTCGCGGACGGGCGCGTCGTGAACGAGCGATGGAACGGCCGCGACCGCTGGTACCGCTTCCGCTACGAGGGCGCCAAGGTCGTGCGCGCCACCGTCGACCCGCTCCGGAAGATCGCGATCGACGTCGACCCGGCGAACAACGACTGGATGGCCGAGAAAGGCCCCGCGCGGCGCGCCGCCACCAAGTGGGCCGCGCGCTATCTCTTCTGGCTCCAGAACCTGCTGGAGCTGCACACGGTCGTGGGGTAGGACGATGCTCACTGCGCTTCGCGACGGCTGCCGCTCGGTCGGGCTCAACTGGGGCCTGGTCGTGCTCGTCCTGGTCACGAACCTCGCCTTCGCGCTCGTGCTCGCGGTACCGCTCGCGCTGCAACTCGAGAACGATCTCGAGAACCGTGGCGCCTCGAGCGCGATGATGTACGGCTTCGACTACGACTGGTGGAGCCGCTGGTCCGAGCAGCAGCAAGGCCCCGAGAAGTCCCTGGCGCCCGACCTGCTGGGCACGGGCTTCGCCCTCAAGAATCTCGACCTGCTGCTCAAGGGATGGCTGCCCGCGGGTCTCTTCGCGCGTGGCAGCGACGCCTCCCCGGTCGATCCGATGATCCTGGGCCTGGGGTGCCTCTACCTCGTGCTGCAGGCCTTCCTGACGGGCGGCCTCGTCTCGGTCTTCCGCCGTCCGCGCGGCGGCTGGACGCTGCGCGGCCTGGTGCACGGCTGCGGCTTCTACTTCGGCCGCATGCTCCGCGTGAGCCTGCTGGGGCTCGGCGCGGCGTGGGTCGTGTTCGCGCTCAACGCGCCGTTCGCACGCTTGGTGGACGGCCTGGCGCGCGAGGCCGTGTCGGGCCGGACCGCCGTGCTGCTGACGCTCGGGCGGCACGCGCTGCTGCTCGTCGCGCTGCTGCTCGTCCACATGGTCTTCTCCCACGCGAGAGTGCTCATGGTCCGCGAGGAGCGGCTGTCGGCCGGGCTCGCGTTCCTCTCGAGCCTCGGCTTCTGCGCGCGCCGCTTCCTGCCGGCCTTCGGGCAGTACCTGTGCATGGCCGCGCTCGGCGCCCTGCTGCTGGCGCTCTTCGCCGGGCTCGACTCCTGGCTCACGGTGATCGGCTTCAGGACGCAGCTCCTGGCGCTGCTGCTCTTCGAGGCCTTCGTGGCGGCGCGCATCGCGTTGCGGCTGTGGCTCGTCGCCGCGCAGGTCGAGCTGCAGCAGGCGCACCGGCGCTAGCCCCTGGTCCCCGTGAGCGTCGACTCGGCCGCCTTCCGGCTCGCCCTCGGCCAGTTCGCGAGCGGCGTCACGGTCGTCACCACGCGCGACGCTTCCGGGCAGCCACTCGGCCTCACCGTGAGCGCCTTCTGTTCGGTGAGCCTGGAGCCCTCGTTGGTGCTGGTGTGCATCGACCACCGCTCGGAGGCGAACCGGGGACTGCGCGAGAGCGGCTTCTTCGCGGTGAGCGTGCTGGGCGAAGGCCAGGCCGAGGTGTCCCGCCGCTTCGCCCTCCCCGGCGCCTTCAAGCTCGAGGGGTTCGATCTCCTGGAGGGCGACCACCGACTCCCGCTCATTTCGGGGGCGGTCGCCCATGTCGAGTGCCGCGTTCGGTCGTTCCACGACGAGGGCGACCACGCGGTCTGGGTGGGCGAGGTGACCCGCGTCGCCACCCACCCGGGCGAGCCGCTTCTCCACCACGCCGGCGGTTATCGGCGGCTCGCTCCGGGCGCGGACGCTGGTAAGCCCGGCGACGATCGGTTATAAAGACGTGTCGGATAAACCAACCTTCCCAAAAACCCAAGAGCAGAGAGAGCGCGGAAAGGAGCAGAAGGGACGCCCGCCTTCGAGCACAATGGCCGAGAACGTGCTGATGCCCGAGATGAGCTGGACCGAGGTGGAGCAGGCCCTGAAGGACCGACCGATCGCGTTGCTGCCGGTCGGAAATACCGAGGCCCACGGTCCGCACCTGCCCGTGGCCACGGACACCGTGATCGCGATCGAGATGGCGCGGCGCACGGCGCTCCGGCTGAAGCAGAAGGGGCTCCACGCCCTGATCGCTCCGCCGGTGACGTTCTGCGTGTCCGAGCTGGGAACGGCCTTCCCGGGGACCGTCAGCCTGCCGCCCGACACGGCGGTGGCGCTGGTACGCGACCTGTGCGTTTCGCTCGCGAAGCAGTTCCGCGCGGTGGCGCTCGTCAACGTCAACCAGGAGCCCGCCAACCTGGAGGCCTTGAAGCGGGCCACGGAGGAGGCCAAGAAGGCGGGCGCCTCCGTGTGTCTCACCGAGTTTCAGAAGAAGCGCTGGGTCGACCGCCTGGGCGCGGCGTTCGCCGCGGGCGACCACGCCGGGAGCTTCGAGACGTCGCTGATGCTGGCCTGCGCGCCCGCGACGGTGCGCGAGAAAGAGCGGATCAGCCTGCCGCCGATGGACGCGCTCGGCGGCGCGCTCAAGAAGGGGGCGAAGTCCTTCGCCGAAGCCGGCGGCGAGGACGCCTACTTCGGCGACCCCACCGCCGCGAGCGTCGAGGAGGGCGAGGCGCACTTCACTGCCCTCGCCGACATCCTGACGCTCTCGGTCATGGAGCACCTGGGCAGCAAGGCTTAGCTCCGGGGGGCCAGGGGGAGCGGGATGCCCCCCCTCAAGCTCAGTCCAGGCCGTCGGGCTGTTGTCCGTTGTCCGTTGTCCGTTGTCCGTTGTGCGTTGTCCGTTGTGCGTTGTCCGTTGTGCGTTGTCCGTTGTGCGTTGTCCGTTGTGCGTTGTCCGTTGTGCGTTGTCCGTTGTGCGTTGTCCGTTGTCCGTTACTTCTTTTCGGGCCCGGGGAACAGCCGCAGGTTCATGTTGTCGGCGGCGATGTCAGTCAGGTCGACGACCGCCGCGGCGTTCACGCCGATCGCGATCGCGATGGTTTCCGAGATCTCCTCGCGGCTCGCGCCGAACTTCAGCGCCTTCTTGACGTGGCCCTCGAGGCAGCCCTGGCACTTCGCGGCCAGGCTCGCCCCGATCGCGACGAGCTCCTTGGTCTTGCGGTCGAGCACCGAGGGCTTGTACGTCTCCTTGTAGAACTGGAAGTAGCGCTCGCGGAAGCGCGGCTCGACCATGGTGTACGAGGTCGGCTGGGGCCGTGGCTCGCCCTCCTCGTCTTCCGGGAACGGCTGGTGATGATGCGCCTTCTCGTCGCTCACTGTGCTTGCCTCGTCTCCTGGCTCGCCGAGCCGGTTCCGTGCGCCGCCACGCGCGTGGCAGCGCTGCCTTCCGCCGCTTTCAGCACTACGCTTGCCGCGGCCGCGTAGGCCGCCGTTCCGTCCCGCCAGGCGCCACCGTGACTCTTGCCCGGGACGATCAGGACTTCCGCGCCGTGGCCGGCCGCGGCCTTCAGCTCGAACGCGATCTCCTTCGGCATGCGCCGATCGTCGGAGTTCGCGACGAACAGCACCGGCCGCCCCCGCAGGCGGGCGGAGGCGGCAAGGACGTTCGACGCCGCCGGGTCGAAGCCGCCGCGGCGGCCCATCCAGTAGATCGCGAGATCGGTCACCGGCCAGCTCGGGACCACGCGCAGCCACCAGCTAAAGCCTCGGAACAGCCGCAGGTGGTGGCGCACCGTGTCGTCGAGCGAGCGAAAGCTGCTGTCGCAGAGGACTCCCGCGACCTCCGGGTCCTCGGCGGCGGCCAGCACCGCGGACGCTCCGCCGAGCGAGACGCCCCACAGCACGACGGGCCCGGGCGAGCGCTCGCGCGCGAAGCGCGTGGCGGCCTTGACGTCCTCCTTCTCCTTGACGCCGAACGTCGTGGCCGACCCGCCGCTCGCGCCGTGGTGACGCAGGTCCATCAGCATCGCGTTCCAGCCGGCGGAGTGGACGAACGGCAGCCGCCGCGCCATCTCGATCCGCGCACGGTTGAGGCCGTGGATCATCACGACGGTCCCCCTGGCCCCGGTCGCCGGGACCCACCAGCCCTTGAGATCCGTCCCGTCGGCGGCGCGGAACGCCACGTCCTCGGAGGCCAGCTCGAACGAGGAGGGCGTCAGGTTGGCGTTCTCCTTGTCGGGGAACTGGAAGCGCCGGGTCGTGGCGAGACCACCCAGCCAATAGGGCACCCATCCGACCGTGAAGAGCACGAAGAGCGCGACGAGCGCGATCGCAGTCCGCTTCAGCCAGAGCCGCCACATCGAAGTCGCGCCCTCCCTGCCCCCGAGCCGAGCGTCCGGCGCCGACGAAGGGGCTGTGGTTGGAGGCCCATCATAGACGGAAGCATCGAAAAAAAGGCGGGGGAGCGCTCGGCTCGACTCGACGGCCGCGGCCCGGGCTTCTCTGGGGGCAGTTGATCAGCCCGGTCGCGCCGTCACCCCGTCGATAGCGTCGCGCTCCCCCGTCCTATCTCTTTGTACGCTCGAAGCGCCCGGTAGTTTCGGCGCCGCGCGTGAAAGGTTGTCACGGGTCTGCGGGCAGGCTCTCGAGGTGCTCTGCGCAGGGCTGCCGCTCTCGGCGCGCCCATTCTTCTGAATACACCGGCGGAACCCAGACGCCGGGCTCCCCCACGCGCCGGCCCGCGAGGGCGGGCACGAAATCGCGCACGCCGTCGGCGGCGCAGATCGACCCTGTGAGCGGGACGCTCGCCGCGGCGCGAGCGAGCGCCGAGCGCGTCTCGTCACTCAACTGGCCCGCGGCGAACCACGCGTGGACGCGCACCACGAGCAGCAGCGCCGCCACGACGGCCACGCCCGCGAGCACGGCCCGTACGCGCGGCGAGCGCCGTTCGGCGGCCCGGACGAAGGCGAACGGCGCGAGTGCGGCGAACAACAGGCCGAGCGCGAATGGCGGCAGCTCGAGTGTTCGGGGCGCCAGGGCGATCGCCGCCACCTCGCGCAGCGAGAGGGCGCGGGCGAGCGGCCACAGTCCGGGCGCCGCGAGCACGAGCGCAACAATGAAAGACAGCGCGAGCCTTTGGGCGGCGGGGCGCCGCTCCCGGGAGCGCGTCAGCGCGGCACCCGCGGACAGAAGGGCCGCAGCCGCGGTGAGCACCGGCTGGGCCAGCGCAGAGGCGGCCAGCAACAGGGCCCCCGCTACGGCCGAGGAACGCGAGGCGTGGCCCACCAGGAGCGCCACGGCCGGAAGCAGGAACGCAAGCGCCACGAGCGCTTCGCCTTCTCCAAGGAGCGTGAGAAACCCGGGCCAGGGCGATACCGCTAGGCCGAGCAGCGCACCGAGCGCCGCCGGCCACGGCCGGGCCCAGGTCGCGTGCAGCGAGAAGAGGCCGACCAGCAGCAACCCCGCGGCCGCCGCGACCAGCCAGAGGGCGGCGGGCCCCGGATCGAGGCCGCTGAGATGCGAGACGTCGGCGGCGAGCGTCGCGAGCGCGGGAGCGTGGGCGCCCAACGGCTCGAGAGGCAGCAAGGGCTCCGCGTTCGCCGGGACCCCGTCGCGCCAAACGAGCAGTCGAGCCGTGGTCGTTTGGAAGGCGAGGCGCGGCCCCGGAGCGTGGTGCCAGAGCGGGACCGGCGCCAAGAGAGCCAGCGCGGTCGCCAACACGAGCAGCGACGGCGCCGATGCGAGCGCCGGACTGGGCACGAAAGCTCGAGGAGGAGGAGGAGGAGGCGCGAGGGGAGGCCGCCATCCGGGCGGCGGCTCCAGCTCGTGCTTCGGCACCAGGCGCAGGAGCGCGAGCAGAAAGGACGCGGCCAGGGTCGCGGCCACGATGCGGCCGCGGCCGGGTCCCGCGAACGGCGGCCACCAGGCGCTGAGCGCCCAAAACGAAAGCGACAGCGGCGCCACGGCGGTCCACGGCGCGCGCACCACGAGGAGCCCCGGCAGCACGACGAGCGCGAGGCCGAGCAGCGACACCGCCGCGCATTCTACGCTCCCGTCGGTGCGGGGGTTTTCGGGCTACGATGGCGGCCCAATGGTCCGCGTGAACGGCCGGGGCGCGATCCTCTTCGATTGGGACGGGACGCTCGTCGACTCGGCCGAGCGCACCTTCCGCTGCTACGCGCGGGTCTTTTCGTTCCACGGGATCGCGTTCGACCGCGCCGCGTTCGAGCGCAGCTACTCCCCCGACTGGTACCGCACCTACGAGCAGATCGGGCTGCCACACGAGGTTTGGGCGGACGCCGACGCGCGCTGGATCGCCTGCTACGAGACCGAGCCGAGCACGCTCGTGGCCGGGGCGCGCAAGGGACTCGAGCGGCTGGCCGGAGAGGGCCTGATCCTCGGGCTCGTGTCGAGCGGCGACGCATTGAGGGTCCGGGGCGAGGTGGCGGCGCTGGGTCTCGAGCCGCTCTTCGCCACCGCGGTGTGCGGCGGTGAGACGGCGCGCCGCAAGCCCCACCCCGAGCCCCTGCTGCTGGCGCTGGGGAGGCTTGGCATAGCACCCTCGGAGTGCGCCTACGTCGGCGACAGCCCCGAGGACGTGGCCATGGCGAAGGCGGCGGGCGCCTTCGCCGTGGGCATTCCCGGGGGATTCCCGAATCGCGAGGCGCTCGCGGCCTCGACACCCGACCTGCTGGTTCCGAGCCTCGAGGCGGCGGTAGAAGCCCTCCTTGGCGAGCCTTCGGCTTGATGCGCTCTTCCCGCGGCGCGGTCGCGCTCTCCCTTCTCGGCCTGATCATCGCTGGGGAGGCGCCCCTCGGCGCGCAGCCCCTTGCCTCCGCTCCCGTCCCCCCGCCCCGCCCGTCGCCGGCCGCGGGTGCGCCAGCCACGGACATCTTCCTGCTCGACGTGAGCGTGCGTGCGGGGGCGCTCCGCCTCGGCCGCCCCGAGCGGATCACCGACCGCGAGGGCTATGACAACCAGCCGGCCTTCTCGCCCGACGGCCGGTGGATCTACTTCACGGCCGCGGTCGCGGGCCAGACGGACGTCCAGCGCTACGACCTGGTCTCGCGTGAGACCCGGCCCTGGGCGGAGTCTCCCGAAAGCGAGTTCTCGCCCACCCCCGCCCCCGGCGGCGGGCTTTCCGTCGTCCGCGTCGAGGCGGATGGAACGCAGCGGCTGTGGCGGCTGCCGGAAGCAGGAGCGCCGCAGCCCCTGCTGCCCGACTTGAAGCCGGTGGGCTATCACGCCTGGGCCGACGCGGAAACGCTGGTGCTGTTCGTGCTCGGGGATCCCGGGACGCTGCAAGTGGCCGACCGGCGCACCGGCCGGGCCGAGGTCGTGGCCAAGGACGTGGGCCGGTGCCTGCGGCCGGTGCCGGGCCGTCCCAGCGTGAGCTTCGTGCGCAAGGTCTCGAAGGGCGAATGGTGGCTCGAAGCCCTGGAGCCGAAGTCACGCACGACGACGCGGCTCGCGCGGCTCCCCGAAGGAGTCGAGGACTACGCCTGGCTGCCCGACGGGCGGGTCGTCGTGGGCCAGGGCGCTCGGCTGCTCGAGCTTCCGCCCGCGGGAAGGGAGTTCCGCGAAGTCGCGCGGTTCACGGAGAGCACGCTGCAGAACATCACCCGGCTGGCCGCGAGCGCCCGCGGCGACCGGCTTGCCCTCGTTTCCGACGAGGCCAAGGCCCTTCCGCTCACCGTGGACGGCATCATGCGAGGTCCCGAGCTGGTCGGCTATCCTCCCTCCGGCCTGCGCTGGTCGGGGGACTCGAAGGAGCTGTTCTTCGAGTGGCGGCAGCCGCGAGAAGACGAGCCCGCGACCTACGTGGTCTCGCGGGAGGGCGGCGAGCCCCGTCGGCT
>Ga0247727_10013425_pt1 | contig 13817 bp, 11 predicted proteins | sample WisWelCaveWW1625_FD_202498 | JGI IMG/M metagenome (GOLD analysis project Ga0247727, IMG submission 202498) | Biofilm microbial communities from Wishing Well Cave, Virginia, United States - WW16-25 | ecosystem: Environmental > Aquatic > Deep subsurface > Groundwater > Cave microbial mat | place... | reverse complement strand
CTCCCACTCTCCCACTCTCCCACTCTCCCACTCTCCCACTCTCCCACTCTCCCGGTCATTCCGTTGGCTTTGACTTCCTGGATTGCGGTGCGGATTTCAACGTCGCGGATGCCCGCGCGACGGTAGATGAAGAGTTGATATTGCGCGAACCGTCCGAAGGCCAGCAGGTGCCACGGCTCGAACTTCGTGATCAATCGCGGTTTGACCTGCGGGTTCTTCTCGAGGAAGTAGTTCAGCCCATCGGCTGTCGCCTGGCAAATCTCCTTCATCTGATTCCTCAGTTTCGGATATTCAGCCTGCGAGAGCTTGACGATTTCGAGCGCGCGGTTGGTCAGATCGGCGTTGAGCGACTGCTCGCCGTAAACTTCAGACGCGCGACCGAGGGCTTGAATGTAGCTGTCTTCGATCTGCCAGAAGTTGTCTTCGGCCTGGGCGTACATAAAACCGAAGATGACGCTGGCGTCGGTCGGGCCGTAAACGTGCGGCACGCCCCATTGGTCGCGGTGGATCGTCACCGAGCGGGCGAGCTTTTCGAGGCCGTTGGCTTTGGTTTGCGATGTGGCCTGCGCGCGCGGAACGAATCCGGCTTGTAACGCAAGCGTCAGAAACAATAATGCAAATGCGGACACGCGAACAAGGCTGGTTTTTTTCATCGCCGGTTCTCCTGATTGTCTGAATTGAATTGATTGGTGGAAGTGGGAGTTTATCACGCTCAGTCAGTTTCAGACCAACATCTTCCGCTTTGCTCAAGCGGCCGCGCTCTTCTCTTTCTGGTCGAGCTTACCGATCATCCCGTTCCAGGGCGGAATGACCAGCGTCACGTTCCCGCTGGCCCTCGACTGACAGGCCAGCCGGATCGGCGAATCCTTCTCACCGGTGAAGCCTTCGTAGCCGAAATACTTCCAGCGATTGATCTCGTTCCCGTTCGGCGGGGAAATCCTGGCGGTATCGGAAAGTATGCCGACCCAGCAAGTGCCGCAGGAGGCCGAGCGGCACTCGACCGGGATCGGCCCTTCGCCCGGCATCGCGCGCGGGTCTTGCGAAGTTTGATCGCCTTTGTAACTGCGCCCGGCCATCGTCACATTTTCCATGTTGATGACTTTGAACGAACCGCCGGGCTGGTGTTCACGGAAGGTGACGGTGAAGGTTTTGTTCACCGATCTGAAGATGCCCATCAATCCCTGGCGGTCGTCTTTCGCGCGAGCTTCGACAATTCGCTCCGGGGATTTGTTCCAGTCTTTGCCGTAACGGCCTGGGTTGGCAGGTTGTTTGAACATCTCCAAACCGACTTGCTGTAACGCGCCGAACGCGACCGCGGTGATACCGATGATCAATGATTCGCCGGCTTTGACCTTCGCGGCGATCTGGCCGGCGACTTCGCGGATTTGATTGGCCAGAGGCGCGGTCGAGTTTGCGGTCGCCGCGTACTCGGCGACCACGCGCTTCACGTCGGGCCAGTAGCGGTGGCCGTAAAGGAACTCGGCGGACGAGTCAACCTGATCGGCCAAGCGATATTTGCCTTTGAGCAGGAGTCGGCTCGCGGTCTCTTCGGGGTTGGGAGAATCGGCCAGGGCCCGGTGGAGCTTGACCGGGAAGAACGCAAACCAGATGCGCGTGGCCGTTCTGTCCACCGGGTGAATCTCGGGCTGCAATTCATTGACGATTTCCGCCCACGCCTCATCGTCATGCCGGTTGAGAAAGGACAAGAAAGGACTCTGATTGTTTTCCATCGGTGAACAACCCCCTCGTTTCGCAGGTGTAGTCGAAATTTTCAGGGTGGAATTAGCGCGTAAAGATACAGGCACAATGCGCGATTCGGCAAGACCTCGACTCACCCGCTCAACGCCCGGAACCAAACGAAGCGTGGTTGAGAGAGAAGATCAGCGACGGCGTCTGGCCGCGGCTTTTCCGGCGAAGACGTTCGCCTGCGCTTCAAAGCGTTCCTGCAAATCCCTGCGCGCGCCTCTGGCCATATCTTCCTCCCCGGCATAGAATTCCAATAAAAATGGCGCTTGACACAAGCCGCAAAAATCGTGAAAGGGGAAAAACAATGAGTGAATTGATCCGTAGATGCGCGATTGATGAATTCCGAAGCGTCCTGACCGGTAACAGCGATTGTCAGGTGGTGGATGTGCGCGAATATTCGGAGTTTGAAGCGGAACGGGTTTCGGGAGCCAGGCTGGTTCCGCTTTCGTCTTTCGACAAGCAGGCGAACGCGATTGACCGCGACCATCCAGTCTATCTGCTCTGTCGTTCGGGCAATCGAGCGGGCAAGGCGGCAGAAAAGCTGAGTCAACTTGGCTACACCGACGTGCGCGTGGTTGAAGGCGGGATGCAGGCTTGGATCGCGGCCGGGTACCCGGTTGAACGCGGAGCGAGCCGTGTCTGGCCGTTGGAGCGTCAGGTTCGGTTTGTCGCCGGTTCGCTGGTTCTGATCGGCGCGTTGCTGGCGTGGTTTGTCCATCCGGCGTTCGTCTGGCTTTCGGGATTCATCGGCGCGGGATTGGTCTTCGCCGCGGTGACTGACACTTGCGGAATGGCTATGACGCTGGCGAGAATGCCGTGGAATCAGAAAGCGAAATCCGACAGTCAGGCTTGCGCGCCGAGCGGAGTCTGAAATCCGCTCGACGCAAAACCCACATCCGAATCGAGGCGCTTATGTTGAGGAGAGCCACTCCGTTTGGCGCATTGGAAGTCTTCGACGCGCACACCCACTTCTTTTCGCGCAAGTTTTTCGAGACGCTCATCGGCCAATCGCCGGCGCTCAGCAAAGACTCCGATCCGATTGCTCGCGTTGCCGGAATCACCGGCTGGGTGATGCCGCCTGCCGATCCGGCTGAGCTTGGCAAAATCTGGGTCGAAGAGCTGGATAAACACAACGTCTCGGCGGCGATGCTGATTGCCAGCGTGCCGGGCGACGAAGGATCGGTCGCGGCTGCCGTCGCCGCGCACTCCGGCCGAATCAGCGGCGCGTTCATGTTCGATCCGGCAAAGCCCGATGCCGAAGCGCGCGCGAAACGGGCGTTCGACGACCTGGGCCTGCGCGTCGCAAGCCTCTTTCCCGCGATGCACCATTTCCAGGTCGCCGAAAATGAAGGCGTTCGAGCGGTGGTCGCGCTCGCCAGCGAGCGTCCGGGCACGGCGGTCTTCGTCCACTGCGGCGCGCTTTCGGTAGGCGTCAGAAAGAAGCTCGGATTGCCAAGCCTTTTCGATCTGCGGCGGTCGAACCCGCTGGATATTTACAAGCTCGCCGCCGAATTCCCGCAGGCGCGGTTCATCGTTCCGCACTTCGGCGCGGGGATGTTCCGCGAAGCGATGATGCTGGCTGACCTGTGTCCGAACGTTTACTTGGACACTTCGAGCACGAACAAATGGATGAGTTATGAGCCAATGCCGGTTGATCTGCCGATGGTCTTCAAACGCGCGTTGAACGTGGTTGGGAGCGAGCGGTTGCTCTTCGGCACAGACTCATCGTTCTTTCCGCGCGGGTGGCACTCGGCGATCTTCGATGCGCAGCTTCAGGCTTTCGGTGAAATCGGCGCGAGTGCAGAGCAGGCCCGGGCGATTTTCGGAGGCAATCTGCGACGATTGCTCGAGTTGAACTGAGAGCCGTCATTTTTCAGGAGCCATTCATGTCGTCATTGATGACGCCCTGCAACAATGCAAAGGTGGAACAGACTTCAGTCTGTTCAGAATGCGAACAGACTGAAGTCTGTTCCACCTTTGCGGAGGAGGAAAGGTCATGTACTTCAAACAATTTTATCTGGGTTGTCTGGCGCACGCTTCGTACTTAATCGGTTCCGAAGGCGAGGGGGCGGTCGTTGATCCGCAGCGCGACGTTGATCAGTACCTCAACGAAGCTGAAGCTCAAGGGTTGGAGATCAAATACATCATCGAAACGCATGTGCACGCCGATTTCGTCAGCGGCCATGTCGAATTGGCCGCGCGCAGCGGAGCCGAGATCGTTTTCGGCGAGAAAGCCGACGCCACCTTCCGGCATCGGAAAGTGAAAGATGGCGAAGAGATCAAGCTCGGAAAAGCCGTTTTGCGTTTTCTCGAAACTCCCGGTCACACTCCCGAAAGCATCTCCATCCTGGTCATGGACACTGAAGCCTCGAACGAACCGCAAAAAGTTTTGACCGGCGACACGCTCTTCATCGGCGATGTCGGGCGGCCCGATCTGGCCGGTTCCAAAGGTTACACGGCGGAGCAGATGGCCTCGATGCTTTATGACAGTTTGCACGGCAAACTGCTCAGGCTGACTGACGAGACGGAAGTTTTCCCGGCCCACGGGGCGGGGTCTTTGTGCGGGCGCAACATTTCAAAAGAGACATCTTCGACCATCGGACAGCAGCGCCAATTCAACTACGCGCTTCAGCCGATGGCGAAAGAAGAGTTCGTCAAAATGATGACGACCGATTTACCTGAAGCCCCCGCCTATTTTCCAAAAGACGCCGAGATCAATCGTCGTGGCGCAGCCGCGCTCGATGAATTGCCGCCGCCCCCCGCGCTCACACCTGACGAGGTCAACCGGCTGGCGCAGGAAGGAGTGGTGATCCTGGATGTGCGGCCAGCGGCTGAGTTCGGCGCCGGCCACGTCCCAGGCGCAATCAACATAGGTTTGAACGGTCAGTTTGCCTCGTGGGCGGGAAACCTGCTCAAACTGGATGCTCCAGTGGTTTTGGTCGGCGAAGACGACGAACAGATCAACAGTGCAGTGACGCGGCTTGCCCGGGTCGGCATCGAAAACGTGAAAGGTTATCTGGGCGGAGGAATGTATGCCTGGGATCAATCCGGATTTGCTTCCGCGACCATCGCGCAGATAGCAGTTGATGAATTGAAGCATTGGCTGGATGAACAGCGCGACGTGCAGGTGATTGACGTACGCCAGCCAGGCGAATACCTGGGCGGCCATGTCCCGGCGGCGGCGAGCGCTCCGCTGGCGCATTTGGAAAAGCAGGCTGCGAGCTTTGACCATGATCGAAAGACCGCAGTGATCTGCGCGGGCGGGTATCGTTCGAGCGCGGCGACCGGGATTCTGGCGCGTCACGGCTTTCGCGATCTTTACAACGTCATTGGTGGAACCAGTGCCTGGGTCAATGCGGGGTACGCGGTCGAAGGTGAAGGCGCGGGGGGCGGCTTGCCAATCGTAAATTGAAATGAATCGCCCCCGGTGCGATTTACAATCAACGAGGCTACGGGAATGTCTTCCGGCGAGAAACGTTATCACAGAGTGGCGAGCGCAGGCGAAATCGCGCCGGGTTCGGGCAGGATGGTCGAAGTCGCCGAGCGGGAGATCGCGCTCTTCAACTTCGGCGGCGAAGTTTATGCGACGAGCGATATGTGCCCCCATCGCGGCGCGTCGCTGGCCGAAGGTTTTCTGGACGCGGGCAAGGTCTTCTGTCCGTGGCATTGCTTCGATTTCAATCTGGAGACGGGCGAGTGCGCGACGGTTCCGTCGCTGCGCGTGCAAACTTATGAGGTGAAGATCGAAGGCGGCGAGGTCTTCGTGCTGTGTTGAAGAGAGTTTATGATCGAGTGCTGTTTGGTCTGGCCGCCGCGTGGAATTTGGGGGCGGCGGCGATGCTCCTGTTCAATCCCGATTTTCTGCTCGCGCGATTGAACGTCGGCGATCCGGCGGCGCGGTTGCTGGCGCGTTCGTTCGTGTCGAGCGTTGCGACTTGGGGAATCGGTTACGCGCTCGTCGCAATTGACCGGAATCGCTTTCGCGACTTCGCCTGGCTGGGGGTGATTTCAAAGACGATCTTCTTCGCCATTTACGCCGTAGCGTTTTTCAGCGGGCAAATTTCTTTCGGCGCATTCATTCCCGCGCTGGTTGACCTGATCTTCGCTATTTTCTTCGCCGAATTCCTCTGGCGCACATCGGCAAATCGCTACCGCTCGCGGTGCTGATCCAACCGCTTTCTTCACTGAATCGCCAGCATCCGGTCGAGCGCGACTCTGGCCCATCGGGCGGTCTCTTCGTCAACTTTGATTTGATTGACGACGTGACCGGCGATTAGATTTTCAAGCGACCACAACAAATTTTCAGGCGCGATGCGGAACATCGTCGCGCACATGCACAGATCGGGCGCGAGCAGCGTCACGAATTTGTCGGTGTGGCGTTTGGCCAGGCGATTGACCAGATTCAGCTCAGTGCCGACGGCCCATTTGCTGCCTGCCGGAGCTTCGGCAACCGTCTTGATGATGAACTCGGTCGAGCCGTTCAAATCGGACTTCGCCACTACCTCGTAGCGGCACTCGGGGTGCACCAGAATCTTGATGCCCGAATATTCGGCGCGGCGCTCGTCAACGTGGCGCGGCAGGAAGCGCCCGTGAACCGAGCAGAAGCCTCTCCACAAAATGATCCGCGCGTTCTTCAACTGCTCTTCGGTGTTGCCGCCCAATTCCTGGCGCGGGTCCCACACCACCATCTGGTCGAGCGGAATGCCGAATTTGACGCCGGTGTTGCGACCGAGATGTTCGTCGGGGAAGAAGAAGAGCTTCTCGCGTTGATCGAGCGCCCAATCGAACAGCGGCACGGCGTTGGAGGAAGTGCAGACGCCGCCGTCGTGGCGGCCGCAGAAGGCTTTGATGTTCGCGGCTGAATTCATATACGTGATCGGCATCAGCGATGTCAGCCCCATCTCCTGCAACTGCTCCCACGCGGTCTCGACCTGTTCGAGCTGCGCCATATCGGCCATCGAACATCCGGCGGCGAGATCGGGCAGGATCACCTGTTGGTGATCCGCGCTCAGAATGTCCGCCGATTCGGCCATAAAATGTACGCCGCAAAAAACGATGTACTCTGCTTCGTGGCGCTCGGAAGCCATTCGCGCGAGCTTGAAAGAATCGCCCGTCAGATCGGCGTGGCAGATCACGTCGTCGCGCTGGTAGTGATGGCCGAGAATTACCAGGCGGTCGCCGAGCTTCTGTTTGGCTTGCTGTATCCGGTCGTAGCTTTCCTGTTCCGAAAGATTGAGGTAATCGTCAATAGGTTTGACCGTGGATTTTCCGAGCGCTGTTGCTGTGTTCATCTGTCTCCCCCTTTGCTTTGTTCCGCGTGACTTAGTGTATCTCGTACACGATGGTGCGGAGTGTACAAAATACACTAAGTAAAGGCAAACGGAATTTCGAGCGGGGAGATTTGCCCCGCCTATTCGCCGGCTTCGCGCAGGCGGTTGATGCCGAGCGCCCGCATGCGCCGGTAAAGATGGCTGCGGTCAATCCCCATCAGCTCGGCTGTCCGCGAGATGTTGCCTTCGGTCTCGGCCAGCTTGCGCAGAATGAACTCCCGTTCGTATGTTTCAGCGGCCTCACGATATGAATCGAAGTTGTAACTGGACGCCGGCGGGGCTTCGCCGCTCAGGATCGGCAGGTCGTCTGCGGCGATTTGGCTGCGCGTGTGCATGATGATCACGCGCTCGACTGTGTTGCGCAGCTCGCGCACGTTGCCAGGCCAAGTGTAATTCTGCATTCGTTCGATAGCTGACGGGCTGAATTCCTTCAGCGGTTTGCGATTGGCGAGTGAGAATTCGCGGTTGAAGTGTTCGACCAGCAGCGGCACGTCTTCCAGCCGCTCGCGCAGCGGCGAAATCTCAAACGGAATGACGTTGAGGCGGTAGAAGAGATCAACGCGGAATGCGCCGCGTTCGATTTCGGCTTCGAGCCGTTTGTTGGTGGCGGCGATCACGCGCGCGTCAACCGTGACGTGGGATTCGGAACCGACCGGCTCGAAGCGCTGCTCTTCCAGCGCGCGCAGGACTTTCGATTGCGTCTTCAGGCTCATATCGCCGATTTCATCGAGGAAGAGCGTCGCGCCGTCGGCCCGCTCGAACTTGCCGCGCTTGGCCTGGGTCGCGCCGGTGAACGCGCCTTTGACGTGACCGAACAATTCCGATTCGATCAGCTCTTCTGGAATCGCGGCGCAGTTGACCTCGATGAATGGGCGAGCTGCGCGCAGGCTGCGTTCGTGAAGCTCGCGCGCCGCGAGTTCTTTGCCGGTTCCCGACTCACCGTAAATCAGCACGCGGCCGTTGGTCGGCGCGGCGTAAGCTATCTGCTGCCGCAAGGCGCGCATCGGCGCGGAATCGCCGATCATCACGTGGCTGCCTTCGAGCTTGACCTGCAGATCAAAATTCGCCGCCTCGAGTTCCCGCTGGCGGATCGCATTCTTGACCGCGAGGATTGTCTTTTCGAGCGAGAGAGGTTTTTCGATGAAATCGAATGCGCCGAGTTTCGTCGCGCGCACGGCCGTTTCGATCCGCCCGTGACCGGAAATCATCACGACCCCGACATCGGGATAGCTGGCTTTCAACCGCGCCAGCGTTTCAAGCCCGTCAATGCCCGGCAGCCAGACGTCGAGCAGCACGCAGGTATAAAGCCGTTGCTCGAAGGCTTGCAGGCATGCTTCGCCGCTGGCCGCGGCGGAGACCACGAAGCCTTCGTCTTCGAGCACGCCGGTCAGAGATTGGCGGATGCCGGGTTCGTCATCAACGATCAAAACGGAATGAGCCATAACTTCAGTTTGCGGTCGGTAACTCGACGATGAAACGCGCGCCGCGCGGATTGTTTTCCTGAACCCGAATGCGCCCCTGATGTTCGGCGACGATGCGGCTGACGATGGCCAATCCCAGGCCCGTGCCGCGTTTGCGCGTCGAAAAATACGGATCGAAGATGCGTTCGCGAACTTCAGGTGGAATGCCAGGCCCGGTGTCGGCGACGATCAATTCCACCGTTTCGCGGGCGGCGATTTCGCGCGTGATGACGGCGATGCAGCGATCTCCGGCGGCGCCTGCCAGAGCTTCTGCGGCGTTGTCAATCAGGTTGACCAGCGCGCGTTTGATCTGTTCCGCGTCAATCAAAACCGGCGGCAATTGCGCGGCGAGATTGCTCTCCAGGCGAATGCCATCGAGCCTCTCATCGTAAAGCCTCAGCGCCTTTTCGACGACTTCGTTGAGCGAAGCCGTTTCGAGATCGGCTTTAGGCAGACGCGCGAAGTTTGAGAACTCGTCAACCATCCGCTGCAACGTAGCGACTTCCGCGCCGATCATGGTTGTGCATTCGCGCACCAGGCCCGCTTGCCGTTCGCTCAGGCAATCGAGCCTGGGCGCGCTCTCCGGCGGGCCGTTGGTTTCGCCGAGCAGATTTTTCGCCAGCCGTTCCACCGACAGCCGGATCGGAGTGAGCGGGTTTTTGATCTCGTGCGCCATTCGGCGCGCGACTTCGCTCCAGGCGGCGCGGCGCTGGGCTTCGATCAACTCGGTCAGGTCCTCGAGGACGATCACTGCGCCGCGCAACTGGCCTCGCGGATCGTGGAGCGCGGTGACCGTGACCGCCGCGTCGAGCTTGGCCTGGTTGGCGAGCGTGAAATGGACTTCACGCGCGACCGAGCGCATCCGGGCGGCGCGCAGGATCATTCTTCGCAACTCTTCGCGTTGCTCTTCGGGCAGGAGAGATTCCAGCGTGGCGCCCGTTACCTGATCCTGTTCGATTCGCAGCAACTGGCGCGCGGCCTCGTTGATCATCGTCACGTTTCTGTCTTCGTCGAGCGAGATCACACCAGCCAAAAGGCTTTGCATAATCGTTTCGATGTAATGGCGCCGTTCGTCGAGTGCGGCGTTGCTCGTTTGCAGCTCCGCCGCCGATTGTTCCAATCGCTGGCGATTTTCGGCCACCTCGGCGGTCATCTCGTTGAACGAAAGCGCGAGCGCGGCCAGCTCGTCGTCTCCGATGATGTCGGCGCGATAGCTCAGATCGCCGCTTTTGATGTGTTCGGTCGCCTGCGCCAATTGCTGCACCGGATCGGCGATGGTGCGCGCGACGTAAAGCGCCAGCCAGAAGGCGATGAAAAGCACGAGCAGTGTGATCAGGGCCAGCGTCAGCAGCGCAGTGTTTTTCAGCAGCTTCTGTCTGTCTTTCAGCGCCTGGTATTCGACTTCGAGCTGATTGATGCGGTTGATGCGCTCGGCGAATTCCGGCGACACCTGCTGGGCGATGACGAGCGCGCCGCCGCCTTCACCTCGGACGGGCGCAGCGGCAACCAGGAACATCATCTTCCTGCCGTCGTCATTAACGCGCGAGGCGTAGGTCTTGCCGCGCTCTGACCGCGCTCTGGCCTCGCGCCAGGTTTCGCGGAACTTTTCATCGAACGATTCGGGGCTGTGGGTTGCGTGCCCGGCGAGGCTCAGGCCATTTTGATCATAAAGCTGCGCGAGTATGATCTGCTGGTTTTTGCTTTCGACTTCGAGCGTATGCGCGATCCGATCCTGCGGCGTGCCGGCAATCAGACGCGCAAGTGTGATGGCCACGCGTTCCAGACCTTTCTGTTCGCCTTCGACATAATCGCCCTCGATCCCGCGCGCGTTCATCACCATCTGGATCGCCGGCTCGCTGAACCATTTCTCCACGCTGCGGTTGATCAGGCCGCTGGTGGCAAAGAAGAGAAAGATCGCGGGCAGGAGCGAAAGCGAAATGAAGTAGGCGACGAGCCGCGTCTTGAATTTCGCGCCGAGCTTCATCTGCCGGCGCTCGCGGCGCAGCTTGATGAGGTTGCGCACCAGCACCATCAGCAGCACGACGAAGGCCAGGAAGTTGATGGTTGAAAGCGCGTAAAGGATCACCGCTTCGCTGGCCGAAGACGGGCGCAGCCATCTCAACGTGTCGAAGGCCGCTTGCACGAAGAGCAGCCCGAACATCACTATAGTCGCGACGGCCAGCAAGGCTGTCCGCACGGGCCGCCGCCGGATGCGGCGCCGGGCGCCGGCGGAATGCTCTGACCCTGATTGTCGTTGTTGCGTGGGCATTGGATCAATGAATTGCCAGCGGAGTTTTCCGTTGCGGCCAGATTCTAACAGAGCGTTTTCAGCCGTAGCAATTGAACGATCATTGCGCCTTTCGGATTGTTTACCCATTTGCCGCGCCTCGCTTTGCCGCTATGAATTCAATGGAGCTTTTCATCAATCCGCAAACGAAGCGGTTGCGAAGCGGTTGGCGCGCGGCCGTTTTCGCTGCGCTGCTTTTCTCGCCGCGTTTGCTGCTCGATTTGTTTTTGCCGGCCAGACAGGCGGGAGCAGCGGCGGTGTTCGACCTCAGCGTCGAAATGATTCTGGCGTATGTGGCGCTGATTGTTTGGGCACTTGGAGTTTCGGGCGTCTGTCTGAGGTTTTTGGAAGGAATGAAATTGCCCGCATTGGGATTTGCCTTGCACAGCGGGTGGCTTGGCGATGTTATAAAAGGATGCGCAGTGGGCGCATTGATGATCGCATCGGTTGTGGCATTGCAGATCATCGGCGGCGGCGCGCGGTTGAATTTCAATTCAGTCTGGTGGAAAGGGCAGGGAATTGATTGGGCGGGCGTTTGGACGGTTGCGCCGGAAGTCTGTGCGGCGCTCGTGCTGTTTATTCTTGCCGGGGCTTTTGAAGAGCTTGTCTATCGCGGCTATGCGTTTCAAACCTTGCTGCGGGGCGCGCCCGCATTTTTGCCGATACTGTTCTTCTCGATTCTTTTCGGCGCGGCTCACTGGGGCAATCCGAGCCGGACTTTCTTCTCGACTGCCAATACAATTCTGGCGGGAATCTGGCTTTCAATGGCGTATCTGAAGACGCGAAGCCTGTGGTTTCCGGCTGCCCTGCACACAAGCTGGAACTGGACGATGGGCGCTCTCTTCGGCCTGCCGGTGAGCGGATTGCGAGTCCCGCAACATCCGGTTTTGGCTTCGACCGGCGGCGAGCCGGTCTGGCTGACCGGCGGAAGCTACGGAAGCGAAGGCGGAGCAGCGGCGGCCATTGTTTTGATCATCGCCATTGCCGTCATTTGGCGCGCAAAATGGCTGAGCGTTTCGCCTGAAATGAATGCGGCTTTGTCAATGCGCATCACCGGCAGTGAATCGTCAATCAATCTCGGCTTGAGAGATTGACGCAGGAACATCGCCCCAAATTGGCTTCGTAGCGGCGCGCCTCGACAAGCCGCGCCTTTTTGGCTATCGTTACGGCGCGATAAATTTCCGTAATAACCCTATAGCGCGGCTTCGACCGCGCTTAATCAATTTTCGGACAACACTTGCCCGGTTTGTTTGACCAGGCTCACAACTGGTGGAACCGGCAGACTCGTCAAAGGAGTCAGGAGAGCTATGGCAGAGCAATCAGGTTGGAATCCCAGTTCATACGGCCTCGACCATCACGGCATCAAAAAGGTCAATCGGGTTTTCTGGAATCTCAGCGCAGGCGAATTGTACGAACACACAGTCAAACGCGGCGAAGGACAGATCGCGCATCTAGGCCCGTTGGTCGTTAACACGGGGCAGCACACCGGACGTTCGCCCAACGACAAATTCATCGTGCGCGAGCCGTCGTCGGAAAAACACGTCTGGTGGGGCAAGGTCAATCGCCCGTTCGAGCAGGCCAATTTCGGCAAGCTGCGCGACAAAGCGCTGGCGCATCTGCAAGGCCGGGATGTTTACGTGCAGGATTGTTTTGCCGGGGCCGATCACGAATACCAGATTCCGATTCGCGTCATCACCGAATACGCCTGGCACAGCCTGTTTGCGCGCCATATGTTCGTCCGCCCCGATTGGAACACGCAGACGGTCAACCACGTCCCCGAATTCACCGTCATCAACGTGCCGACGTATACGGCGAACCCCGAAGCCGACGGAACCAGTTCGCCGACGTTCATCCTGATGGATTTCGGCCAGCGTCTGATCCTGATCGGCGGCACGAGTTATGCCGGCGAAACCAAGAAGTCAATCTTCACGCTGTTGAATTATCTGCTGCCGCTGAGCGGAGTGCTTTCGATGCACTGCTCGGCGAACATCGGCGAGGCGGGCGATACCGCAATCTTCTTCGGTCTGTCGGGAACGGGCAAAACCACGCTCTCGGCCGATCCCGAAAGAAGACTGATCGGCGATGACGAACACGGCTGGTCGGATCGCGGCGTGTTCAATTTCGAAGGCGGTTGTTATGCGAAAGTGATCAACCTGTCGGCAGAAGCCGAGCCTGACATTTACGCCTGCACGCGAAAATTCGGAACGGTGCTCGAAAACGTGGTGATGGACCCGATGACGCGCCGTCTGGATTTGAGCGACGGCTCGCTGACTGAAAACACGCGAGCGGCCTATCCGATCTCCTACATTCCGAATTACGAGCCGTCGGGACTGGGCGGGCATCCGAAAAACATCATTATGCTGACGGCTGACGCTTTCGGCGTCTTGCCGCCGATTTCAAAGCTCACGCCTGAGCAGGCGATGTATCACTTCATCTCCGGTTACACGGCTAAGGTCGCCGGCACCGAGAAAGGTTTGGGCAAGGAACCGCAGGCGACTTTCTCCACCTGTTTCGGCGCTCCGTTTATGGTTCATCATCCGGGCGTGTACGCCGGGCTGCTGCGCGAGCGCATAGCCAAACACAAAGCCGATTGCTGGCTGGTCAACACGGGCTGGTCTGGCGGGCCTTATGGCGAAGGGCAGCGGATGAAGATCGCCTACACTCGCGCGATGGTGCGAGCGGCGCTCGATGGACGGTTGGCGAATGTCCAGACGGAGCCGGACCAGGTCTTCGGCGTTCATGTGCCGGTGTCGTGCCCTGATGTTCCGAACGAGGTTTTGAACCCCCGGAAGACGTGGAAGAATCCGAGCGCTTACGATGACAAGGCGCGCTACCTGGCGAAGTTGTTCCGCGAAAATTTCGAGCAGTTTGCCGCAGGCGTGTCGGATGAAGGGGCAAGTGCAAGCACCTCCATGACAGAGAAACTCTGAACCGATGTCAGTGCAAGCACCTGCATGACAGTCATTCAATGATGTAACGAGGTGGCAGCGTGTA
>Ga0247727_10013424_pt1 | contig 13820 bp, 7 predicted proteins | sample WisWelCaveWW1625_FD_202498 | JGI IMG/M metagenome (GOLD analysis project Ga0247727, IMG submission 202498) | Biofilm microbial communities from Wishing Well Cave, Virginia, United States - WW16-25 | ecosystem: Environmental > Aquatic > Deep subsurface > Groundwater > Cave microbial mat | place... | reverse complement strand
CGAGTAAATTCCCCCGCACTAAACCCTGCTAGGATGTTTTACATTCCCTGATAGCTTTTGCCACCCGTCCAATGATAAAATCCCTGCGAGTTACTTCACGGGAGTTTTCATAATGGCAGACCATGGCTTATCGAATGCGAAATTGATGAAACCCGCCCGCCCGGTCGGCATTGCGGGTTATGGCTCGTACGTGCCGCGCTATCGCTTGCCCGCCAGAGAAGTGGCGCGCGTGTGGACAGAGGGCACCAGCGCCCTGCCAATAAAAGAGAAGGCCGTGCCCGGCCTGGACGAGGACGTGGCGACGATGTCCATTGAGGCCGCGCGCAACGCCTTGCGCCGCGCCGCGATCAACCCGGAGGAAATCCGCGCGGTGTGGGTCGGCAGTGAAAGCCATCCATACGCCGTGAAGCCCACGTCCACCATTGTGGCGGAGGCGCTGGGCGCAGTGCCCAACACCCAAGCCGCCGATTGGCAGTTTGCGTGCAAAGCGGGCACGGAGGCGATGCAGGCCGCCATCGGCTTCATCGGCTCTGGCATGGCGGACTATGCCATGGCAATTGGGATGGACACCGCGCAGGGCCGCCCCGGCGACGCGCTGGAGTATACGGCCGGCGCGGGCGGCGCGGCCTACCTGCTTGGCCCGGCGGAAGATTCGCTCGCCGTCTTCGAAGGCTCGTACTCCTACGTCACCGACACGCCCGACTTTTGGCGGCGGCAATACGAGAAGTATCCCGAGCACGGCCAGCGCTTCACCGGCGAACCAGCCTACTTCAAGCACATCACCAGCGCCGCGCAAACCCTCATGGAACTCACGGGCACGACGGCCAAAGATTATCGCTATGCCATCTTTCATCAGCCCAACGTGAAGTTCCCGCAGAAGGCGGCCAAGACGGTGGGCTTCAGCGCCGAGCAGATCAAGACCGGCCTGCTGGTCGGCGAGATCGGCAACACGTACGCGGGCAGCGCGCTGATCGGATTGACGGCGGTGCTCGACGAAGCGCAACCCGGCGACCGCATCCTGCTGGTCTCCTTCGGCTCCGGCGCGGGATCGGATGCGTTCGCCCTGCGCGTCGCCGAGCCGATCACGGAGCGGCAGGCGCGCGCGCCTAAGACCCGCGATTACATCCGCCGCCGCACCGAGATCGATTACGCCATGTACACCCGCCTGCGCGGCAAGCTGGTCATGAAGTAAAAGTAAACAAGTAAGATACGCCCACAGGTAGACAGGTTGACTTTGGAAGGTCACTTGTCTACCTGTTTACATCTCTACCCGCCATGAAACGTCTTAACCTATTGATCATCGTCTTCCTTGCGACGTTCGCTCTCACTGCCTGCGCCGCGCCCACCCGGATCATGGGCGATGCCTGGGATTATCAACTCAAGGTCGAAGAGCTGGGCCTGCCCGGCGTGTGGACGTTGGGCGAGGCCAACCTGCTCACGGCCTACGATCTGCAAGCGGGCGGGATCGTCACGCCCACCGCCAGCCTGGCCAATGCGCAACAGGTGTACACCGTTCGCTACCAGCCTTCAGAGTCGTCCCAATTTGGCGATTACACGCTGGAGATCGTGATCTTTCCCAGCGTGGCGGACGCGGACTTTGCGTTGAACGTGGAGACGCTGTCGGAAGAGTGGCGCCGCGTGGAGTCCGCCCCCAGCCTCGGCGACGCGAGCCGCGTGTGGAGCTTCGTCTCGCCGGACGACACGATCAAACAAGGCCTGTTCCGCGTGGATTTCCGCTACCTCAACGCGATCGTATCGGTGACTCTGCTCGGCTCCGCCAACGTTCTGCCGGACGCCACGGAGCCGCTCAACCAGGCGCGCAAGGTGTTGGCGAAACTTCAGGCCGCCGCCGAGCCGCCGCAATTGAGCCGCCTGCGCTCCGCGCAAACGCCCGACTTGCGGACACTCCTGCTGACTCAACTACAGCTCGCCGAGGTCGTCCCTGCCAACGGGAGCGCCTGGAGCGTGAACCCGCGCCTCCTGCCGGGCTGGACGAACAACGAGGACTTCGGCTCAAAGGAAGCGCAACAATTGCTCCAACAGCTCGGGCGCGTCACCGGCTACCAGATGTGGTTGGTCAAGCCGCCTGCGGCAGAGGCCGCGTCCATCGATCCGGGCGCGGGCCTCTTTCAACAGGTCTCCGCTTACCAGCGCGCCGACGCGACTGCGAACGGCTTGCAGTCCATGATCGGCATCCAGGGCGCGGCCGAAGCCTCACCACCGCCGCCCGTGGGCGAGGCCGCCCGCGCCTGGCGCGCGCTCGTCCCGAGCAAACAGTCGAACGGCGCAGAGGCCGTGATCGCCGCCACGGAGATCAGCTTCCGCGTGGGGCAGTACGTGGCTTCCGTCCAACTGCAATCGCAACTGATCACTGACGTTAGCAGTCCAGCGGTGTTGAATGAGAATTACGATCTGGCGGTGAAGCTGGCGCAGGCGCTGGAGCAAAACCTGCGCGCGACTAAACCCTGAAACCAAAACTTGAACCACGAAGCACACGAAGAGCATGAAGAAAGCTTGGTGTTCCTGCGTGTGCTTTGTGGCCTGTGTGGCCTGTGTGGTTTAATGTTTTGCCTGGAGAAGAGAAATGCGGGAAGTTTTTGTGGCGGGCGTGGGGCTGACCCCGGCCGGAGAGCATTGGCAATCATCATTGCGCGAGCTGGCGTACTTCGCCATCGAAGCGGCCCAAAACGATACGCCCGGCCCGAAGCCGGAGGCGTTGTTCGTCAGCAATATGCTGGCGGGCGCGCTCAGCCACCAGGAGCACCTCGGCGCGCTGATCGCGGACTTCGCCGGACTGCGCGGCATCGAGGCGGTCACGGTGGAAGCGGCGGGCGCGTCCGGCGGCGCGGCCCTGCGGCAGGCGTATTTGGCCGTCGCCTCAGGCGCGCTTGAGACGGCCCTCGTTGTTGGCGTGGAGAAGATGACGGACAAAGTCGGCGCTGGCGTTGTGGCCGCAACGGCGACTTCCGCCGACAGCGATTGGGAGTCCGCACAGGGCACCACGCCCGCCGCGCTGGCCGCGCTGATCATGCGCCGCTACATGCACGAGCACGGCGTGGAACTGCGCGACTTCGCCGGGTTCAGTGTGAATGCGCACGCCAACGCCAAGAGCAATCCCAACGCGATGTTCCGTAACGTGATCACGGCCGACGCCTACCTCAAAGCCGGCATGATCGCCGACCCGGTCAACATGTTTGACACCGCGCCGGAGTGTGATGGCGCGGCGGCTCTGCTCGTGTCGTCCAGGCCCGGCCCGGTACGCGTGCGCATCAGCGCTTCGGCGTTGGCGACCGATACGCTAGCCGCCCACGACCGCCGTGACCTGCTGGTCTTTGAAGCGGCCCGACTCTCGGCGGCGAAGGCGTATCATCAGGCGGGCGTCCCGCCAGACGATATTGATATCTTTGAACTGTATGATGCCGTCACCGTGTTCAGCGCCCTCAGCCTGGAAGCGGCGGGCTTTGCTGAGCGCGGGCAGGGCTGGCGGCTCGCCTCTAACGGAGATATTGTCATAAAAGGCCGCATCCCGATCTCGACCTTTGGCGGGCTGAAAGCACGCGGCAACCCGGGCGGCGCAACGGGTGTCTACCAGGCGGGCGAAGTCGTCTTGCAGTTACGTGAACATGCCGGCCCAAACCAGGTGACTGGCGCTCGGCGCGGCATGGCTCAGTCTATCGGGGGAGCAGGCGCTACCGCCGTAACTCACATCTTCGAGAGATTGAATTGACAGTAATCGCATTCGGGCCAACTCAAAATTGGCTTGAGCAACCTTCGATAGTTTCTGACAGCACAATCGAGATAGGATTGGCTTAGAAATTACGGAGGAACTACGCTTATGGAAATATCTCGGCATTGGCGACTGCGCCAACAACGGTATGTTCTGGTTGGTGAAATCTGCCCGCATTGCGAGGAGAAAATCTTCCCGCCTCGGGATGTTTGCCCGAATTGCGCCCAAGAAGCGAAGACGCCTTATGTCTTTTCTGGCAAGGGTGAGGTGTACTCCTACACCACGGTTTATGATGCGCCGGAGGGCTATGACGGCAACGCCCCTTACACCGTTGCGTTAGTCAAGCTGGAGGAAGGCCCCATGGTCACCGCCCAGCTCACAGACATGGACAACGGCGAAGTCACCATCGGCACCCCGGTGGAGATGGTGACGCGCAAGCTCCGCGAGGACGGCGAGCGCGGGATGTTGGTATACGGGTATAAATTCCGACCGCAACTCGAAGCTGTAGCACACTGAACGCACTAAAGTTCAGTTCAATTCAATTCAGACGGCCTGCCCATCTAGTTGGGCAGGCCGTTTTTGTTGTTGACATCTGCCGCCCCTCCCATTACACTCCGCGCCACACAGCCAGCCCACCTCCGCAAAACCGAGAGAACGCCCATGTCCACCGATACGCAACGCGAGGAACAGATCGAGCGCCGCCGCCAGCGCGCGCTGGAAGAGATCACCAAAGTCGTCAACCAGGGCGAGCATCCAGTCTTCAGCACCTTTGCGGTGGCGTCGCAATCCGGGCAGACCTACCGCGTGGAAGTGCGCGCGCTCGACGACTTGCAAAACTCCTGCACCTGCGCCGATTACAAGACCAACCTGATCGGCACGTGCAAGCATATCGAGGGCGTTCTGCTCTTTTTGCAGAAGAAGCACGGTGAGCGGCTGGTGGAACTGGCGAAAAAGCGGCCAGCGGGCACGCAAGTGTATCTGCATTACGGCGAAGACATCACGGCGCGCGTGGCCTTACCCCTGCCGCGCGTCCCGGCGGTGCGCGCCTTGCTCACGCGCTACTTCGGCCCGGATGGCGCGCTCATCGGCTCACCGCTGGAGAACCTGCCGCGCCTGTTCACCGCGCTGGAGGCGCTCTCGCCGCGCGAGCGCAAGTTCGTGCGCGTGGCGGAGGCCGTGCGCGAACATCTGGAATTACTGCAAGACCGCGAGGCCGTGCAACAGCAAAAGGAGTGGTTCCTGGAACAGGTGAAATCCGGCCATCGCTCCTTTGGCGTGCTGGCGACCAAGTTGTATCCGTATCAGGAGCAGGGCGCGATGCACCTGGCCTTCGGGCGGCGGGCCATGCTGGCCGACGACATGGGCCTGGGCAAGACTGTGCAGGCCATCGCGGCGGCGGCCCTGCTCAAGGAACTGCGCGGCATTGAGCGCGTGCTGATCATCACCCCGGCCTCGCTTAAGCACCAGTGGGCGCGCGAGATTCGGCGCTTCACCTCGTTTTCGGCCACCGTGGTCTCCGGCGGCTTGCAGGCGCGGCGCGCGGCCTATCGCTCCGACTCGTTCTTCACCATCCTCAACTACGAACTCGTGCGGCGCGACCTCGCCGAGTTGGATCAACGGCGCCCGAACCTGATCATCCTCGACGAGGCGCAACGAATCAAGAACTGGCGGAGCAAGACCGCGCAGGCCGTCAAGCGACTCAAGAGCCGCTATGCCTTCGTGCTCACCGGCACGCCGCTGGAGAACCGCCTCGACGAGCTGTATTCCATCATGCAGTTCCTCGACCCGCGTATCCTCGGCCCGCTCTGGCACTTCAATGACCGCTTCTATGATTTGGAGAAGCGCGACGACGGCTCGTACAAAGTCATCGGGTATAAGAACTTCGCGGAACTGCGCACGACGGTGGAGCCGTACTCCCTGCGCCGCACGCGCGATGGCGTGCTCAAGGATTTGCCGGAGCGCATTGACAACAACTTTTTTGTGGAGATGACCGGGCCACAATGGGCGGCTTATGACGGCTTTCGTGAGAACGTGGCGCAATTGGTGTCCATCGCCAAACGCCGTCCCCTCACACCCAAAGAGCACGATATTTTGTTGATGTCACTGCTCAAGATGAGGATTATCTGCGACGCCCTGGCCCTGCATGATAAAGAAATCCCGCCGAAGGACCGCGAAAAGACCGCGCCCAAACTACGCGAACTCGAACACATCCTCACCGACGAAATTGCCAACAACGGCCACAAAGCCATCGTCTTCAGCCAGTGGACGGGGATGCTGGAATTGACCAAGCCGATTGTCAAGCGGGTGGGCCTCGGCTATGTGACGCTGACGGGCAGTGTGCCCTCCGCCAATCGCGGCGCGCTGATTGAACGCTTCTTCGAAGACCCGGATTGCCGCGTGTTCCTCTCCAGCGACGCGGGCGGCGTAGGCCTCAACTTGCAAGCCGCGAGTCTGGTAGTGAACCTCGACTTGCCGTGGAACCCGGCGGTGCTGGAGCAACGCATCGGGCGCGCGCACCGGCACGGGCAGCTCAACCCGGTGCACGTCGTCAACCTCATCGCGCAGGGCACAATTGAGGAGCGGATGCTGGACACGCTGGCCGCCAAGCGCAACGTCTTCGCCGGCGTGTTCGGCACGGAAGAAGCGCCGAACAAGATCAGCTTCCACGATGCGGGGCAGGGCTTGCTCAAGCGGCTGGATACACTGCTGGGAGGCGCCGCCCGCCCGCCGGTGATTGAACTTGAGCCGGCCCAGGCCGCCCCACTCGCCGAACCCGAAGCCGCCCCGGCCACGGCGCGCGAACGCAAAGCCGCACCTGTCGCGAAACCCGCGCCCACGCTCAAAGGCTTCGCCGACGTGTTGGTGGCGAAATTCGCGGCGCGCATTTTGCTCGTCCGCAAACCGCCGATGGGCGAGGGCATTCTGGTCGTCGTCGATCAAAATCCCGCCGAACTGCGCCCGGCCATCGAGTCCACGTTGAGCGAGTATTTTGAATCCAACGCGCCCGCTTTGCATCTGATGGAGCAGGAAGGTTATCGCGCGCTGGTGGCCTTCCTGCCCGCAACGCCGGACGACGACGCTTATCGCGCCTCAGCCCTGCCCTCGCCCTCCGGCGCGAGTGGCCGCGCTGAAATCCAGCGGCGCGCCAAGAAGGCAAGTGAGGGGTTGGACTTCGCCGCCAAGCGCCTCGCGCTGGCCGACGTTCTGCTCAAAGGCGGCTTCCCGGAGGAGATGTTGCGCCCCATCCGCGAGGCGTTGGGCTGGGCATTGACTTCGTTGTTGGCGTTGCGCCAGGAGCGCGACCCCAGCGGCGATCTGCCCGCGCCGCGCCTCATCCAGACCGAGTTGATCGAACCCGGCCATCTGCCGGATGACCTGGCCGCGAAACTGGCCCGTGTGCGCGAGCTGACCGAGCCGGTGACGAATGGCGATGCGCCCGCGCCGCTCACCGCCAAAGTGGGCGAGACGCTGACGCGCGCGGTGAGTGAGTTGATTGAAATCGGACGGCAGAGGGTCGTCGCAGAGGGGTTGTGATCATCGCAAGCGCATGAAGCTGGGCCGCCCAATGGTGCCGGGCGGCGGCCCGACGCGCTCACGATACGTGTGATACTCGGCAATCGGCTGCCAATTAGGTGAGGTGAGGTCGCAGGGGAGCACGCCCGTTAACCCGGCAATCATCAACTCCTGCCCCGCGCCGGTCGGCACTTCCATGTAAATGCCCATATTGCGCGCCTGATCTGGTTGCATGGGCAGCAGCCCGGTGACGGTTTTGACCACGTGCTCGCCTTTGGGAGGCGTCCGGACAAACGCCTGGAACGGAAAGGTCAGCCGTTCTTTGAGCCAGCCGTGCCACTCGCGCATTTTCCATGCACGCAAGAAATGATTCTCCGCGTCACGATCCACCTTCCAGGGGTAGGGCTGACATATGAGGTTTGGTTGTTGCAGGCCCAGCATGATGATGGCCGCGGTGCCTAGCGCCTGGCGCTTCTTGATCGTGAAGCCGTAGCCCATCGCGCAGTACAGCCCGGCCTCCGGCGCCCACGGCGCAACGTAAGTCAGCGTCACCTGCCCGCGCTGACCGCGATAGTCGCGCGCCCCGCCCATGCTCAGCGCAATCGCGCGCACAGGCTCACCCGTATGCTGACCCGCAATTGGATCCCAGGCTTGCAGGCCCACAGTATGGTCCTTGACCTCGCCAACTTCGTAGAAACCCACGTGCGCTTTTTTCCAGCGGCGTAGTTGCGTTTGCGCGGCGGGCGGGAAGCGCTCAGCTTGCGCGGCCAGATAGGCTTCCAGTGGATGCCAGTCGTCGCCCGGTGAGCTATGCCAAAAAAACTCTTCCATGGACCAATGGTGATACACTTCTTCGTCAAATCCCAGCATCCCCTGACGCAAAGCCTTTTCCAACGACTCGAGTTTTGATTTGCCCGGCTCCTGCTGGCAGGCGAACTCGGCGAAGTCGAATTTGATCATGTCCGGGGCGGCAAGGCTGGGATCACTTATACCCGGCCACGGTGGGGCCGGTGACACGTTTGAGTAATCCTGTTGATATAATCGCAGCAGATGCGCGTAAGGGGAGCGGCGTTTTTTAGGCATGGATGTTTGTGCCTCGTTGGAGGCAATGGTAACATCTCTCTCGTCCGAGGCCAACATGTCCGTTGCGCTCCTCCTCGCCCCTGCCGCCCACGGCAAAACGGAACACACCCTCGCGCGCATCCGGGACCTGCGCGCGCAAGAGCCGTTGGCTCCCATCGCCGTTGTCCTGCCCAATCAAATTCAACTTTTCGCGTTTCGCCAGCGCCTCGCGGCGCAGGGTGGCGCCCTGGGCGTGTCGCTCTTCACGGTCTACGGCCTGTATGCCGAAGTGCTGGCACGCGCCGGTCAGCCCGTTCCGCAGTTGAGCGGCGAGGCGCAGAGTCGGTTGTTGCGCGCAGTGGTGGATCAACTCGCGGAGCGGGGCGCGCTCACGTACTTTGCCCCACTATGCGACAAGCCCGGCTTCGCCGCCGCCCTGCGCGAGGCGATTGAGGAACTCAAGCGCGCGCGCCTCTCGGCCGAAGACTTTGCTCCCGCCGTGCAGAGGCTTGGCCCGCGCCTCACCGAACTGGCGGAAATCTATTCCGCCTATCAGCGCTGGTTGCGCGAAAAAAACTGGGCCGACCCGGAGGGCCTGGGCTGGCTGGCCGCCCTGGCGCTGGAGAACGATGAGACCCTGGGCCGCGATCTGCGTGTGCTGGTGGTGGAGGGCTTCGACGAATTCAACCCGACCCAGTTGGCCGTCCTCACGCACCTGGCCGCGCGCGCGCAAGAAACCCTCCTCACGTTGACCGGCGACCCGGACCGCGCGCGCCTCGCCCATCGCCGCTTTCAACGCGCCGAAGAACAATTGCACCGTGTCGCCGGGGGCGCATGGCGCGTCATCCGTGACGCCGCCCCGCCCATCGCCCACCTCGCCGACGATTTGCATTTCCTCGAAACGCATCTTTTTGAGTCCGCGCCGCCCGTCGCTCAGCCTCCGGCTCACGTCACATTCCTGGAGGCGCAGACCCGCGCCGCCGAGGCTCGCGCCGCTCTGCGCTGGATCAAACAGCGCGTGGTGGCAGACGGCGTGCCGTTGAACGAAGTCGCGCTCCTCGCGCGTTCCCTCGACCCGTATCGCGCCTTCATCGAAGAAACCGCGCGCGAGTTTGGCCTGCCCGTGCAGATGGTGGGCGGCGCGCCGCTGGCCGAGAGTCCTCTCGTCAGCGCATTGCTCGCCTTGCTGGCCCTGCCCCTCGCGTCGCACGCCTGGTGTCCGCGCTCCCTGCTCGCGGCCTGGCGCAGTCCGTATTTTGATTGGGCCGCGCTCGGCCTGGACGCTTCTCACGCGGCGACGTTGGACGCCGTGGCGCGGCTGGGCCGGGTGGTGGGCGGATTGGAACAATGGCGTGAAGCCCTTCAGCAATATGAATCGGCGCCCACCGATTTGGAAGACGAACCGGAGAGCAACGCGCCCCGCCCTGCGCCGGAGGCCGTGGCCGCCGCCCGCGCCGCATTCGAGATTTTTGTTGCGCGCCTCACCCTGCCGCCTCGCGCCCATCTCCGCGAGTTCGTGGCTTTCGTTGAAGACTTGATCGGCGATGACCCAACCGTGCCGGCCTCGCGTTTCGGTCACGCCGGGGCGACCATGCGGGTCGCCCCGGCGTTGAATGTGGTGGCGCGCGTTCTCGCCGGGCCGGACACCGCTGCCCGCGATCTGGCCGCCCTGCGTGCCTTCAAAGAAGTCATGCGCGGACTCGTGATGACCGAGTCGATCATCCACTCCCCTCACCCCCCTCTCCCTGTGGGAGGGGGGCTGGGGGTGAGGGAGTGGGATTACGCTTCATTCGTCCTCGCCCTACGCGAAGCCGTGGAAGCCGCCAGCTACTCCCCTCGCCTGTCGCACTCTTCAGCGATGGGGGAGGGGCTGGAGGTGGGGGCTTTCGTCTCCTCCGTCCTCGATGCGCGCGGCCTCTCCTTCCGTGCTGTCGCTTTGCTGGGGTTGGCCGAAGGCGATTTCCCGCAAGCGGAGCGCGAGATGCCGCTATTGCGCGAGGCCGACCGCGCGGCTCTGCGTGAGCGCGGTCTGCCGGTGGAGGCGCGTTTGCGCGGCGACGAGGTGAGCATCTTCTACGAAGCCGTCACCCGCGCCCGCGAGCGCCTGCTCCTGTGCCGCCCCTATCTCGCCGACGACGGCCAGCAATGGGAACCCTCGGCCTATTGGCGCGAGGCGCATCGGCTGATGGGCGAGCCGGAGCCGTTACGCGCCCGGCCCGAAGACCGCCTGTCCGCTGAGGAGGTAGCCTCGTCCGCAGAGTGGATTGAACACGGCTACAACGCCTCTGCCATCGCGCGCGGCCTCGCCGTATTGCAAGCGCGGCTAGCAGATGAAGCCGCCGGCCCGCACGAGGCCGAACTGCCCGAACTCGCCGCGCTCATCAGCGCCCGTTATCCGGCCTTGCAAAGTTGGAGCGCCAGCCGCCTGGAAGCCTACGGCACGTGCGGCTTCTACTTCTACGTCGCGCACGCGCTCAAACTGGAGCCGCGCGCCGAACCCGAAGAAGGCTACGACGTGCGCGCGCTCGGCAACATGTATCACACGATCCTCGAACGGCTTTACCGCGATGCGCCCGATCTGGATGGGCGTTCAATTGAACGTCCCGACGCCCTGGCCGAATTGTTGACTCGTTTGCCCGAAGTGGCGCGCGCGGTCTTCGCCACCGCGCCTGCCGATTACGGCTTTCGGCCCACCGCGTTGTGGGCGCAACAGCAGGCCGAACTGCTCCGCATCCTGGGCGACACCGTGACCGCGCTGGCCGAAGAGTCCGAGGGCTGGACGCCGCGCTATTTCGAGCAACGCTTTGGCTTCGGCGAAAAGCCGCTCATCATCCACACGCCCGAGGGCGACGTGCGCGTGCATGGCTACATTGACCGCATAGACGTGGACGCGGCCGGCCGCCTGCGCGTGGTGGATTACAAGGCCAGCGGCGCGCCCATCTCCGCCGACGACCTCCGGGACGGCCATCGCCTGCAATTGCCGCTGTACGCCCTCGCCGCGCGCGATGCGCTCCAACTGGGCGAGGTGACCGAAGGGTTTTACTGGCACATTGGCCGAGCGGAGGCCAGTAGTCTCAAATTACAGAAGTTCGAGGGTGGAGTCCCAGGCGCATTTGAAGCCGTTAAGCAACACCTCGCCGCGCACGTCGCCGGGATTCGCGCCGGGCAGTTTCAGCCCACGCCGCCGGAAGGCGGCTGTCCGAGTTATTGCCCGGCAGTAGGTTTTTGTTGGCGGTACAAGCCGGGCTATTAATGTCGATCCTTTCCCTCTTTGACCTCAAAGGCGCCCAGAAAGACGCCGCCGAGCGCCTCGATACCCACCTGGCCGTCACCGCCGGGGCCGGGTCGGGCAAGACGCGCGCGCTCGTCGGGCGTTACCTGCATTTTGTGGAGCAGGGCGCGCCTCTGCGCTCGCTCATCGCCATCACCTTCACCGAAAAGGCCGCGCGCGAAATGCGCTCCCGCATCCGCCGCGAGATTGAAGAGTGGATAGCGAAGCAAGGCTGGGAAGCAGGGGCGCAGGGAAGCGGGGGAGAAGATTTGTGGCGAACGGCGTTCATTGACCTCGACTCGGCCCGCATCGGCACCATCCACTCGCTGTGCGCCGACCTCCTGCGCCTCTTCCCGGTCGAGGCCGGCGTGGACCCGCGCTTCGCCGTCCTCGAAGAGGGCCGCGCCGCGATGTTGCAGGCCGAGGCCGTCGAGAGTGCCTTGACGTGGGCCGCGAATGAGCGCGACGTGGCGCAACTGTTCGCCGCGTTCAAGGAGAACGAACTGCGCCGCCTGTTGAGCGCCCTACTCCTCAAGCGCCTGGACGCAGCGCCGCTCCTCCAACAACCGGGGCCGCTGGCGCGTTGGGAGCAAGCCGTGAAGCAGTGGCTCGACGCGCAACTTTCTTCGGCTACGTGGGCGGAGTCACTGGCGACACTGGCCGATTATCACAGCCCCAAAAGCGATGACAAACTCGAAGGCGCGCGGCGCGCGGTGCTCGCTCACTGGCAAGCGTTGCAAACTGCGCGCGCCTCTTCCGAGTGGGACGCCGCTTTCACGGCTTTGCGCGAATTGCGCGGCGCGATCTCCACTGGCGGGCAGAAAGGCAATTGGGGCTCGGCCGCGCTGGAGGCCGTGCGGGAGGCAATGAAGACCCTGCGCGACGATTACGACGCGCATCTCAAACCCGTGCTCAAAGACGAGTGCCGTTGGGCGCTTGACCAGCACGCCGCCGCGCTCCTGCCCGCCCTCCGCCGCCTCTTCGACCACACGCTGAAAGAATACCAGTCCCTAAAAGATCAGTCCCGCGCCCTCGACTTCGACGACCTCGAAGACTGCGCCACTCAACTTCTGGCCCCGCGCTCCCCCCTCCCGTCGGCGCCCTTCCCGATGGGAGACGAGTCCCTCGAAGTGAAGCGGAGCGGGGAGGGGTTGGGGGTGAGGGCCATCCTCGTAGACGAGTTTCAAGACACCAATGACCGCCAGCGGCAGATTGTGTACGCGCTTGCAGGGATTAGAGAAAAAGAAAGAGAAAGAGATAACGAGCGGGCTAACCTGTTCATTGTCGGGGATCAAAAGCAGAGCATTTATCGCTTTCGCGGCGCAGACGTGACCGTCTTCCGGCGCATTCAAGCCGACATCACGCGGATGGGCGGCGAAGGGATTAACCTCGACCTCACCTTCCGCGCGCACGAGCCACTCCTGAAGACGATGGAGCGCTTGCTCAGCCCGCTGATGGGCGACCACGACGACCCCACGCGGCCCTACCACGTCCCCTTCGCGCCGCTCACCGCGCATCGCGCTCAACCGCGCAAAGATACGCGCGCGCCCTTCGTCGAATTTCATCTGGGCCTGGGCGATGCGGAGACGGGCCGTTACGCCGCCGCCGCCGCCCTGGCCGCGCGCCTGCGCGACCTGCGCGCGCACGAAGGCTTTGCGTGGCACGACATGGCCCTGCTCTTCCGCGCCTCCACCGCCTTCCCGGTGTACGAAGACGCGCTCGAAGCGGCGGGCATCCCGTTCGTCACCGTCGCGGGCAAGGGCTTCTACGACCGTCCCGAAATCCGCGACCTGCTCAACGCCCTCACCGCGCTCGCCGATCCCACCGACGACCTCGCTCTGGCCGGATTGCTCCGCTCGCCGGCCTTCGCCCTCACCGACGCCGACCTCTACCATCTGCGCTTTCCCAACACCGCCCATACGCCTCAGCCTCTCTTCCAATCTCTACGCGAAGCGTCTAATCTCCAATTCTCTACTACCGCTCAACGCCTCACCCAGCTCCACACCCTCGCCGGCCGCCTGCCCGTGGCCGAATTGCTCAAGCGTTTCCTCGACGCCACCCACTACCGCGCGATTCTGAAAGCGGGCGGCTCGATGCGCCTCAGCCGCAACGTGGACAAACTGCTGGCCGACGCGCACCGCAGTCGGTTGGTAGCGATGGGCGATTTTCTGGAGTATGTGAGCGCCCTGCGCGACGTGGGCGCGCGCGCGGGCGAGGCCTCGGCCGATCCTTCAGCAGGCTCAGGCG
>Ga0247727_10013423_pt1 | contig 13820 bp, 11 predicted proteins | sample WisWelCaveWW1625_FD_202498 | JGI IMG/M metagenome (GOLD analysis project Ga0247727, IMG submission 202498) | Biofilm microbial communities from Wishing Well Cave, Virginia, United States - WW16-25 | ecosystem: Environmental > Aquatic > Deep subsurface > Groundwater > Cave microbial mat | place... | reverse complement strand
CGCTGCCAAACACCCTGTAGATCCATCTTGAGCCTCCTGGTCGCGAAAAAAGTTGTCGTCCATTAACAACTTAAGCGCGATCGGAGGCTCCTTTGTTTGGAGGCAGATGAATAATTCGGGCTAGAGCTTGGAATTATTCGCTTTTTCTTGTGGGCCGACCTGGACGTTTTTGGATCAGGCATTTTTTGAGTACAGTTGGCTGATCGAAACAGGGGCGAAACAAAGAAACTCCATCGTTTCCACGATTCGGAGCTTCAAACTCTCTCAAAGGAGTCGCCCCATGCCACACGCTCGTCGCGGATTCACCCTCATTGAGCTGATCGTCACGATTGTAATTCTTTTTCTTTTGGTATTGCTGATCCTGCCGGCCATTCTCGGGCAGCGTGAAAGGGGGTGCGGCAGACCCCAGTGTCTAAACAATCTTCGCCAAGTCGGGCTGGCACTGATCAATTTCGACAGTGCTCAAAACCGGTTGCCGAACAGCGGCACCTGGGCCACGGAACTTGACGTTACCGGCACTACGACTGGCGGCGCTGCCAGTCCGCTGCCCGGTTGGCCGAGTGCCGAGGTACCCGATGGCCTTGGACTGCTCGACGACCCAAACCGCAACGACATTCGCTGGGACTTTCCGCTGCACAGTTGGGTCGTAGACATCCTGCCGTACATGGAGCGCGCCGATATGGCCGATCAGTGGAAGGCCACGGAGCGGCAGAACACTGCCGGCTTTGGGGCGAAATCGTACGCATTGTTCGACGAAAAGGATCACACACCAGGCGCCCCCGTTAATGGCTACGAACGAAATCACAACGTGCCCACGCACTACTCATTGAGCCTGACCTACCTTGCCTTATTGGTCTGTCCAGACGACGACAGCATTCAGGGCGGCAAGGGCAATCTCAGCTATGTGGTCAACGGCGGCCCGACGCTCTTGTGGCAACATCCCAACAACAACGCCTCCCATCCTGCCTGGCTGGGATTGGCTCAGGGAGGATACTCTCCGACTGGACACTCTGCACACGACCACAAAAAAGATGACCAAGCGGCCGCCAAGAACATGGGACTAATGTACCCGGGTAGCCTGAGAGGAAACTCGCCCTGGGATTCGCGTAGTTCGCTGTCGCGAGTACCGGACGGGATCAGCACGACGATCATGGTTTCAGAGAATCTTCGGGCGGGCTACGACCCAGCCATCGCAACCACTTGGTATGATCCCAATCACATGGGTCAGCCGGGCACTGCGGGCTTTGCTGAGGGTACCTGGTCCAACCCCGACCCCTTCTACTGTGCGTTTCACATGAGCGACGACATTTGTAACTCGGCAGGTGACTGCAAGACTGGTGCGTGGGAGAAGGTTCTGGTCGGAACGATCGAGAGATCAGTAATTCGGGCCAAGTGGTCGAACGCCAACAGAAAAGGTGCGGGAAACAATGCGTACGGCTATCCCGAGAGCATCAACGGTTTGTTGAGCGTCAGAGAAGGTTGGCCTTATTTGTCGAGTTACCATCCCGGCGGTGTCTTCGTTGTCATGTGCGACGGCTCAGCCCGGTTCTTAAGCCAGGATATTGACGGCGAGGTCCTCGCCAAACTGGTTTCGCCTGCGGGTACAAAAACCATGAAAGAGTCCTGGCCGGCTTATCAATCGACTATTGCTGAGGAGGATTTTTAGGAACTTGCGAATCTAACGAGTCCCCAGCAACGCCTCGGCTGCCAGGGGGTCGATTAGCCTCAGGGCGTCTGAGGCGGCTTGGCGGACATCGACGTCGTCATCGTAGATGGCTGAGACGATCGCTGGAAGGGCGCCATCGGCGAGAGGACCGATTCGGCCGAGAGTTGAAGCCGCTACGTAGCGAACGTCCTTTTGAGGGCTCTTCAGGGCCTCGACTAACACTTCCACCACGTCATCCACCTCGCCGGTAATTCGCCAGAGGGCTTCACCGGCGTAGACTCGAACTCGGGCATCGGCATCTTTGAGAGCGCTGGTGAGTGCCGGGATTGCCGTCTGAGCTGCCGGCCCCATTCGGCTGAGCGCCAGTGCGGCGGCAGATCGGACCGTCGCATGACCGTCAATCAGGGCACCGGTTAGGCCGGCGAGCGGCGCGGCCGACGTGTCGCCGATTCGCCCCAACGCCGTGGTTGCGAAAACGCGAACCTTTTCATCTTTGTCTTGGAGTAACTTGACCAGTGCGGGTACGGCGGACTTCGCGGGCGGACCCAATTTGCCAAGCTCTTCGGCCGCGGCCGCGCGAGTCACTTTGTCGGGGTCGCTGAGTTGTTGGGTCAGCCGCTCCAACCGTCGGCCTTCACGTGAACTTGTCCACAGACCCCAGCTCACAAACATCAGCATCGCCAAACCCGCGACGATCAACTTGTGTGTGATGGCGGTTCGAGAAGTCATAGCGTCTGACGTTTTCTTTGGCGGACGTGCATGGAAACAGTTGCCCTTCTGTCTATCCTAGTCAAGACTCCGCTCGAAGTGTTAGGCTCTGCAATTGGACTATGCCTACGAACTCCCATTTGCGGCGACTGGAAAAATTGCGATCAACGCCCATGGTGATCGCGCACCGCGGGGCTCGCGCGTTCGCGCCAGAAAACACGCTGGAGGCCATCGAGAAGGCAGCCCGGCTCGGGGCCGACATGGTAGAGCTGGACGTGCAGCTCACCGCCGATGACCAGATCATCGTCGTGCATGACGATACGCTGGAGAGATGCTCGAACGCCCGCGATTTGTTTCCAGGCCGGTGCAACCAATTCGTCCGGTCGTTTGCGCTCGAGGAGGTTCAGCGGCTGGACGCCGGAAGTTGGTTCGTTTCGGAGTTGGGCAAGGACCCTGAACAACGCCAACCGTTTCTTCGGTCGCTCAGCCAGCAGGAGGCTCAGCAATTCGTTTCCGGCGAGGAATTCGCTCGATATGAAAGCGGCCAGGTGAGGCACCCGACGTTGCGGGAGGCGCTCGACCGTGCAATGCAACTCGGCCTGAGAGTGAATGTCGAACTTAAGTACCCCTCGCGAACGATTCACACTCATACCCTTTCAGCTGTGCAACGAGTTTTAGTGGAACGAACCGTGCGACTAATTGAAGAGCGTGGGCTTTGTGACCAAGTGTTGGTATCGTCGTTCGATCACGAGAGTTTGCGAATGGTCAAAGCGATTCAACCAGCGATCAAAACTGGCGTCCTGACGGCTCAACCCTTGCCCGATCCGGTCGCGTACTGCCGTGATGCAATGTCCGCCGCCGCGTACCATCCCGGTTTTTCCGAGAGCTATGACGCCATCGGGTTCGATTCGGACGAATTCAAGTCGAACGGTCATTTGCCGGCGGAGCCGATTCGGTCGCTTCGCAATGCGGGCATCGCAGTAAACGTGTGGACGGCGAACGATCGGGTGCAGATGAAGGCCCTGATGGAGGCAGGAGTCAGCGGGATTTTCACCGACTTTCCAAATCGGCTTGTCGAACTTTTGAAAGTCGACACAGGCGGAAGAAACGATTAAATTCAATTGGCCAATGGAGAGGAACAGAGGCCCGGCCTGCGCCTTTTGGAGTTGCGTTTTTTGGTGGTCACCACGCGGCTTGCCCGCGTGGGAACCTGTTTCCAAACCAGAACCGATCTTCAACTGTCCAGATTCCTCGCCCCGGCCGGGCTTGTCCCGGCCGAGCGATGTTTTTCCCGACGGCAACATCATCCGACGGAGGCAAGCTCCGTCGTGACGAAGAGATTCTGACAAGAAAACTGTTCTGGTGACAAAACGTGCCCCCGTCCGAACAAGCCGGGCGGAGGGCCTGCGATAAGGCGCAACTTCAAAATCTGCGCCGCACCTGTCGGTTACCGGAGAGTCGATGCGCGTGATCCTTCAAGATCTGAAGCGAATTGTGCAGAGCCTCACGCTGCTGGTTGCTTGTGCTGCGCTCTGTTCGATTGCTGCCCAGGAACCCAATTCTAAGCTCACGCCCTCGACGACTTTCACGGACGCTGAGCGGTCCTTCTGGTCGTTTCAGCCGATTGTTAACCCCGCCGCCCCTGCCGTTGGCGAAACGAACTGGCCCAAATCGCGGCTGGACCAGTTCATCCTGGCGGGACTTGAGGCCCGCGGGTTGCGGCCCGCGCCGCCCGCCGACAAGCGGACGCTGATTCGGCGGGCAACGTTTGACCTTGTTGGCGTGCCGCCGACCCCCGAGGAAGTGGAGAACTTCCTGGCCGATGACTCGCCCGACTCTTTTGCGAAAGTGATTGACCGCCTGTTGTCGTCGCCGCACTACGGCGAACGCTGGGGCCGCCACTGGCTCGACGTGTCCCGCTACGCCGATTCCAACGGCATGGACGAAAACATGGCCTACGGCAACGCCTGGCGCTACCGCGACTACGTCGTGCGATCGTTCAACTGCGACAAACCATACGACCAATTCGTGCGCGAGCAGCTTGCGGGCGACTTGATCGAGGAAGGAAGTAGGCAGTTGGCAGTTGGCAGTAGTGAGGCGAGTCAGAGGCTGGTTCTTGCTGCCGACCGCCAACTGAGTAATGGCTCGGCCGACCGGCTCACCGCCACCGGTTTTCTGTCACTCGGACCAAAAATGCTGGCGGAAGATGACCCGGTCAAAATGGAGATGGACATTATCGATGAGCAGTTGGATACGATCGGCCGCACGTTCATGGGGCTGACGATCGGCTGTGCCCGCTGCCACGATCACAAATATGACCCGATTCTCATGGAGGATTATTACGCGCTGGCGGGTATCTTCAAAAGCACGAAGACGATGGACAACTTCAAGGTGGTCGCCCGCTGGCACGAACGGCCGCTAGGCACGAAGGACGAGATTGAACGACAAGAGGCTCAGCAAAATGAGATCAACGGGAAGAAATCTGAAATCAACAAGCTGACCACTCAGGCAAACGAATCGCTGCTCAGCGAGGCCCGCCGCCGCTCGGGCAATTACCTGCTGGCCGAGGCGGAACTTCGTCGCCATCAGGCATTGATCTCAGATATCAAATCTCAGATCTCAGAATCTCAGTCGTATCCGTCGGGGGCCATCGTAGTCGAGGCCGAAGAGTTCGTGCGCGGCAATGTCAAAAAGGATTTCGCCGGCTATGGGGAGAAGATCGGGGTCATCTATAACCAGGGTGAGCTTCCCAACTTTGCGGAATACGACATCGAGATTGCAGAAGCCGGAGCGTATCAGCTTGAACTTCGCTTCGCGGCAGCCGAATCTCGGCCCGTGCGAATCGCCATCAATGGTCGTGCGGTTCGGTCAGACGCGGCGGGCAAGGTGACCGGAAGCTGGTTCCCAGATACGCAAACCTGGTTTGCCGAGGGCATCTTCAAGTTGGATGGTGGCAAGAATACCATTCGGCTGGAGCGAGCCGGGCCGTTTCCACACTTCGACAAGATGGCGATCATCCCAAAAAAGTCATCCGTTGGAATCATCACGTCCGCCCCAATGACGGCCGAACAACTCGCGGCCGCCAGCGGCCTCAATCCGGAATTCTTGCAGCAATGGGCTCGCACCGTAGACCAAGCGAAGGGTGACCCGAATTCGGCCTTGTACGCCTGGCACGTGCTGACAACGGCCGCGCCTGCTGAATCAATAAGCAGTCTCTTCGTGGATTTGCGACGATCGGCCGAGCGGGCACTGGCCAGCCGCTACCAGGAACTCTTCGATCAAGCGGACAAAACATGGCAAGAACTCAAGGCCGGTGAGAAGGGCAAGGATGCCAAGGAACTGCCCGATGCGATGCAGGAATCACTGAGAAAGATTCTGTACGATCCCAAAGGACCATTCGCGGTGCCTGCCAAACCGGAGTCGTACTATTCCGATGAGGCGGCGACGGCCCTAAGAAAACTCCGCGACGAACTAGCGCCACTTGAAAAGTCCTTCACCCCGTTGCCGGAAGCGATGGCGGTCACCGAAGGCAAGATCGAGAATTTACGAGTACACCTGCGAGGCAATCATTTGACATTGGGTACAGAAGTGCCCCGCCAATTCCCGCGAGTTTTGGCAGGTGAAAATCAATCACCCATCGACGACAAAAAGAGTGGTCGGCTGCAATTTGCCGAATGGCTTACGCGGCCCGAGCACCCGCTCACGAGTCGGGTGATGGTCAATCGCATCTGGCGCTGGCATTTTGGCGAAGGGCTCGTGCGATCGACCGACAACTTCGGTCAGCTTGGCGATAGGCCGACCAACCCGCCGCTCATCGATTGGCTCGCCAGGTCGTTCGTCGAAAGCGGCTGGTCGATCAAGGCGATGCACCGAATCATCATGCTTTCCGCCACGTATCAAATGAGCACGACGCCCAACGAACAGGCCAGCACAATCGATCCAGATAATCGGTTGCACTGGCGAATGAATCGTCGCCGACTAGAAGCCGAGGCTATTCGCGATGCAATACTGGCGGTCACCGGCCAACTCGATCCGGCAATCGGTGGATCGCTCTTCGAGGGCAAGAACCGCGCGTACGTGCCCGGTTATCCGAATGGCATCTACGACAAATACGAGTTCAATCGCCGGTCCATTTACCTTCCGGTCCTGCGCAGCGCGCTGTACGACGTTTTCCAGGCATTTGATTTCGCCGACCCTTGTACGCCCAACGGTGAACGGCCCGCGACAACGGTCGCCCCCCAAGCCCTCTTCATGCTCAACAGCAAACTCGTCGCTGACCAGACCCGACAACTGGCCACTCGATTGCTGGCCCAAGCGGAGCTTGACGACGTCAGCCGGATTCGGCAAGTCTACGAGCGAGCGTACGGCAGGCCGGCCACTGATGCGGAAACTCGCCGTCTCATGGGATTCGTCGGTCTCTACGAAGCTGCCAGCGTGGCCGGTGCTGCCAACGCAGCCGAACACAAGTTGAAGGCCTGGCAGGCCCTTTGTCGTGCGATTATTGCATCGAACGAGTTCATCTACGTGGAATGATCTGGAATCAACTCGCAGATTCTGTCGGAGACTTGAAAAAGCTGAGAGGATCGGCGGGCCATTGCGTCTAATGGAATGCTGCTGGTGTAAACCAAGCGGACCATGATTCCTGTTCCAATACAACTTGGACCAATTGAAAAACGTCAGACCGTTCGGTTTGGCCGTGTCGGCATATGGCACGACGATTCTGGGGTTTCATTGGCGGCTGCAGTGTCACTCGCCCTGGTACTGTTCGGTTTCCACTGGATCGTCACGCTGCGAGCCAAGCGGCATCCGGTGGCACTGGTGACCGTGGCCATGCAACCGCTGCTGGTAGATGCCGATGGCCTGCTTGGTGGGACGGCACGAGGGGACCGAGAGAAGACCGAAACGGAGAGCGAATTCGATTCACTGCGCGATTCTCAGAATGAGACGGTGGATTCAGAATTGACCGTGCCGGACCTCCCGCAGATCGAGGTCCAACTCAAGAAACTGGTTCTGGTCGGCAAGGATGTGGAGACATTGGATGCGGCGCTGAGCCGAACGGCCGCAAGCTTGCAGAAGGCAGAGCAATTACTGAAATCCCGTAGCTCAGAGGGAATCGGTGACCCAGCAACCGCACGGTTTTTTGGACTGGGTGAGGAAGGAGCGAACAGCGTCGTTTATGTCATCGATTGCTCGCTCAGCATGGATCAGCCGTCGTACAAATTTGAACTCGCCAAGCGAGAGCTGATTCGGTCCATTAATTCGCTCCAATCGGAGCATCGCTTCTATGTGATCTTCTTCGCGGGCGTTCCCGTCAGCATGCCGGGTTCCGAGCTTGTGTCGGCGACCGAGGACAACAAAGAGCGGGCAATTACGTGGATCAAAGGCGTCGGCGTGTTGCCCAACACGGTTCCCGTCCCGGCCATGCGTGATGCGATACGTTTGCGGCCCGAGGTGATCTACTTGCTCTCGGACGGCGAGTTCGTTCCGCAGTATTGCGATGAGATCCGCGCGGCCAATCGCGGTTCATCGCCCGCGACGATTTACACCGTGGGGTTCGGCAACCGCAGCGGCGAGGCGCAATTGCTTCGGATTGCCAATGAGAGCGGCGGCAAGTACCGTTATGTGGAGTTCGTGCAACGACGCTGAGAATGGAACCAATGACATGAGTGGTCAACTGATTACACCTCCAGATCAAGCGCCGACGATTCCAGATGGACTGCCGCCCTATCGATACATCGCGATGTGGGCAGATTTGCTGGATACGTGTGAGCAGTTCTTGCTTGCTCGACTTCGCGAAGAGGTGGGGCCGGCCGGCGACGTTTGGGCCGCCTATCAGAAATGGTATGACGACAAGATGAGAGAGCACGACGGCACCATGTTGCACATGCTCGAAGAGTTTGATCGCCGGGAGAAATCATGCCCGCCGAAGCTGTCATGCGTGCCCTTGAGCACGTCTGGGTAACTCTCGAACCGCTGGGACGACCCATGGCGGTAATGGGAGGCATCGCGCTTTCCGCGTGGAAGCACATTCGTGCCACGCAGGATGTGGACATTCTGATCGCGTTAGACCTCGATGATCAGTCAGTGGTGCTGGAACTGCTTCGTGCAGCCCAAGTGAGTCCCAAGCGAGAACCGCCCATATTGAATATTGGAGAAACTCAAATCCTACAGTTGCTTTATGAACCTCCCCAGACTTTTCTCACGCTTCAAATTGATTTGCTGTTGGCCAATTCGGAATTTCATCGCTCCGCCCTCGCCCGAAGAAACTCGGTGATTCTTCCCGGAGTGGGGACAAAGGTTGCGGTTGTGTCGTGCGAGGATTTGATAATTTACAAACTGATGGCCGGACGAATACTCGATCGTGTGGATGCTGCGCACCTGTTTCGCGCCAACCGTCCGAGGATTGATCTGGTGTATCTTCTTCGCTGGACGGATCAACTTGCCGTTCGTAAGGAACTAAACGAAATCTGGAAAGAAGCACTGCCCGACGAACCGACTCCGCCGGATGAATTAGGAAAGTCCGTACTTTAGAGCAGTTCACGATTGTGTTGGCGGAGCTGTCCGTTGGAGTTCACGCTTTAGCGTGCTTCTGCAGCCTAAAGGCCGGACTCCAACATCCGACAAGCCAAGCGTGAACTGCTCTAGGTGTCGCAACTTTGGAGTAGAGTGATGAGTTGCAACTGCAATCGATTCGACACAGTCTTCACGCGCCGTGATTTGCTTCGGATCTCTGCAGGCGGATTTGGCTGGGTTGCTCTGCTGGATATACTGTCACGCGGAACGGCCGCCATGGGACAGCGCGGAGTGTCTGGCCGACTTAAGGACCCGCTCGCCCCTCGGCAGCCACAATTCAAAGGCAGTGCCCAGCGAGTGATCTTCTTGTTCATGCACGGTGGGCCGTCGCAAGTCGATACATTTGACTACAAACCACTCTTGGAACGAGACGATGGAAAGCCGCTGCCGTTCGCCAAGCCGCGCATCGTTTCCAGTGAGACGGGTAATTTGCTTCGCTCGCCGTGGAAGTTCAAGCAGTACGGCCAAAGCGGCGCGTGGGTGAGTGAGCTGTTTCCTCACGTCGGTAATTGTGTCGATAACATCTGCTTTATCCGCTCAATGCACGGTTCCAATTCCCGGCACGGCGGAGCCCTGCTGGAGCTGCACACCGGCAGCGACACATTCGTCCGGCCTAGCATGGGATCGTGGATCGCTTACGGGCTCGGCACTGAGAACCAAAACCTGCCCGGTTTTATCACGATTTGTCCGACGCTCACGCATGGCGGCGTGAACAATTGGAGTTCCGCGTTCCTACCGGCCGCATTTCAAGGCACGCCGATCGGCACCGCCAGCGTGCCGGCCGAGCAAGCGAGAATTCCCTTCATCGAGGGAAACGACACTTCCCGCGAACTGCAACGACTGGAAATCGACCTCATCCAGCAGTTGAATCGCGAACGCTTGGCACAGACCGGTCCCGACCAGGCGTTGGAAGGCCGAATCAATTCGTTCGAGCTGGCATTCCGGATGCAAACGGCTGCACCGGAGCTTCAGGATATCGCGGATGAAACCGAGGAGACGACCAAGCTCTACGGTTTGGACGAGCCGTCGACGAAGAACTTTGGACGGCAGTGTCTCATGGCCCGCCGGTTCGCCGAACGCGGCGTTCGATTCGTGCAAGTGACGCACAGCTACAAATGGGATCAGCACGACAATCTCAAAAATGACCACGCAAAGAACGCCCGGGAAGTCGACAAGCCGATCGCCGGTCTTTTGATAGACCTCAAGCGTCGCGGGCTGTTTCAGGACACGCTGGTGATTTGGGGCGGCGAGTTCGGTCGCACACCGGTGGCCCAAGGCACGAACGGACGCGACCACAACCCGCACGGCTTTACCATGTGGTTGGCCGGAGGCGGTGTTCGAGCGGGCTGTCAATTTGGAGCAACGGACGACTACGGCTACTACGCCGTTGAGAACAAGGTACACTTCCACGATCTGCACGCCACAATTCTGCACTTGCTCGGACTTGACCACACCCAATTAACCTATCGCCATGCTGGGCGTGAGTTCCGGCTAACCGACGTACACGGTCAGGTTGTGCGCGACATCCTCGCCTAACAATTTCCGCCTACGCCAAGAATTCAGTGCGCACGACGCCGGTACCAGCGATTGGATTGGGGCGATTCAGGCGGTCGGTGATGGTAGTGTGTGGATCGATACCCAGCAGAAAGAAAGCAGTGGCCAAAATGTCTTTGGGCGAGATCGGTGTGTCCCGCACTTCGCCGCCGAGCCGATCGCTGGAGCCGACGACCTTGCCACGCGCGGTGCCGCCTCCGGCGAGAACTGCGGAATACACGCGCGACCAGTGGTGGCGGCCAGCCCCTTGAGGCTTCGGATCGATCTTTGGCGTGCGCCCGTGCTCGCTCATGTAGATGACGAGCGTTTCATCCAGCAGACCGCGAGTATCGAGGTCACGAATCAGGCTGGAGAACGCCAGATCGAAGCCTGGCAGCAAGTATTCTTTCAGCCGCGGGTAGTGGTTCGCATGGGTGTCCCAGGCACAGCCGGAGAACTGGCCGTAGCCGTCCCAAAAGACAGACACAAATTTGCTGCCCGCTTCCACCAGCCGCCGCGCCGCCAGGCACCCTTGGCCAAACAGGGTCATCCCATAACTCTCTCGCAGAGGCATCGGCTCGCGGCCAATGTCGAGGGCATTGCGCATGGTGTTCGATGTGACCAACGAAAAAGCTATCTGCTGGTACTTGTCGAATACGCCGCTCGGCTCGCTCGCGTCCAATTGCAATCGGGCCCGGTCGAACTGCCCGAGCAGGGATCGGCGAAGGTTGAGTCGCTCGACCGGCACATCGTCGGGCAGCTTGCCGCCGGCTGGGAGGAAGAATCGTGCGTCGTGCGTCGTGAGGCCGAACGGATCGTGAAACTCCTTCGCTTGGCCTTCGGTGTACTTTGGGGCAATCTTCAACCCTTTGCCGTCGAAGTCGACCCAAACGGGATCGTAACTTTGTCCGAGAAACGCCGCGTACGGGCCGGCACTCACGTCGAGATCGGTCTTGGAGTTGAGCAGCCACGGCAATCCGATGTTGCGTGGCAGATCGGGTCTCACTTTGCCCGTGCGTTTTTCTTCGACGTAATCAACCACCGATCCGATAAACGGCCAGTGCTGCGGATCGCGTGGCCGCGTTTCCAGTGCCGGCGTGTAGGTTGGGATGCCGGTAACCGCATAAGCCACGCCGTGCTCGGGATACGGATGCGTCATGGACCGCACAACCGTGACGCGATCCATCACCTGTGCAACCCCAGGCAACATTTCGCCGATTTCGATACCGGGAACGACGGTCGGAATTGCTTTCAGTTCGCCCTGAATTTCGGCAGGGGCATCGGGCTTTGGATCAAATGTCTCGTGTTGCGGCGGCGAGCCGTATGGAAACAGCAGGATGCACGCCTTTGCCTTGCCAAACATTCGCGACACGTCGCCCAGACCCGCCTGTGCGCTCTCTAGTCGAATCATGTCACTCAGGGTCAACCCCAAAGCACCCAGGCCGCCGATCTGGAGAAAATCGCGGCGGGTTAGTCCGTCACAAAGGGTGTGCTTGGAGCCGAGAATGCTGAGCATCGAGGGTCTCAGCGATACGTGGTTGGCCTAGGGGCCGGGCCATGCCGTAAAAAAAACACCTGCGTACCGTACGCGATTGAGACCCGCTCGTCAACCACCGAGGCTCAAAGTGGGGCTGCTGTGAAGGTCGCCACAGTGATGGAGTGGGCGGTGGTGATGCCGTGTTCCACTGAATAGGCCAATCGAGCCCGATCCTGGGGCTGCAGGAGCTGTAACTTCACACGCTCGTCGTTCATGCAAATCGTGCATTGAATGGGCACGAAGAAATTCATGCACACACCATCGACGATGACCGGCAGTTCGCGACCGACCGGATCAACATGCTTGATGACGCCTTCAACCTCAATCAAACTACGATTTGTTTTTCGTCTGGCGACTCGGGCCTGCTTCCTCGCAAATGCACGTGAGGCTAGAACGGATCGTAATGCTCGGCGGACTCGATTGCGCATGGTTCTTTCTCCTTCCTGATAGAGCACTCCTTGCGAACGGAGGTTCATGAGAGCATGGCCCGTGCCAACAGAAGGCGCTCGGCCCGAAGTCATTACCGGAACGCAGGATAGAGGTTCAGTCCCTTGAGCATTTTGAATCCCTAGTTGGTAAAAGTTACAAAGATAATCCCTGTTCAGTCGGATCGTCCTGCTATATTCTGCCGACCCTGAACCTGGCTGGAAGGAACAAATGTTTTGGAGAGCAAATGGCTGGCGCATTCGATCGAGAGCTTCAAGTGGCCATCCGGGCGGTTACTGAGGCCGCGAGCCTGTGTCGAGACGTCCAGGCTGGAATTACGGCAGACGTGCTGGCCAAGAAAGACCGCAGTCCGGTGACCGTTGCTGATTTTGGTAGCCAGGCGTTGATTTGCCGGACCCTTCACGATGCCTTTGCTGACGATCCGGTTATCGCCGAGGAAGATTCCGCCGAATTGCAGAAACCCGAAAACCATGAACTGCTCAGCCGAGTTTTGCAGCACGTTTCGAAACACTGTCCCAACGTGAACGAACCCGAAATCTGCAATTGGATCGATCACGGTCGGACGCGTGTTTACAAGCCGCGTTTTTGGACGCTCGATCCGATCGACGGCACGAAAGGCTTTCTTCGCGGCGAGCAATACGCCGTTTCGCTGGCCCTGATTGTCAACGGTCGCATTGAAGTGGCGATTTTGGGATGTCCGAACTTGCCTGTGTCACCTAACGAGGGCACGGCGCTCGGGGTCATTTTCTACGCCGTGCGCGGGCAGGGGGCGTGGTCAAAGCCGATCGTGGGCGAGGACACTCCTCGTCGCGTTCAAGTTAGTCCCCGATCTGATCCGACGCTCGCCCAGTTTTGCGAATCGGTGGAATCGGGCCATAGCTCGCACGATCGCGCGGCGGTCATTGCCGGGAATCTGGGACTGACCCAGCCGCCGGTGCGAATGGACAGCCAGGCGAAATACGCCGTCGTGGCACGCGGCGTAGCAGAGATTTATCTCCGTCTGCCAACGCGGGTGGATTACCAGGAAAAGATCTGGGACCACGCGGGGGGTGTATTGATCGTTACAGAAGCCGGCGGAACCGTAACCGACATCGCCGGCAAGCCGCTGGAGTTCACACACGGTTCCGAACTCATCGCCAATCGAGGCGTCATAGCGACCAACGGTCCGCTGCACGCACGAGTGCTGACCGAAATCCAGGCTCTAGGATTAAGGTAGCTGCCGCGATTCGCGGGCGTGCGACGCACTTTGTGATTCTTTTAGGCTGCGGTTTGGTATTGGCAATAGTTTCGGGTTCCGGTGGCTCGCTCGTTGCGGCGGATCCAAAAGATGTTGAGCGGCCCGGTGTCACTCATTTG
>Ga0247727_10013422_pt1 | contig 13820 bp, 13 predicted proteins | sample WisWelCaveWW1625_FD_202498 | JGI IMG/M metagenome (GOLD analysis project Ga0247727, IMG submission 202498) | Biofilm microbial communities from Wishing Well Cave, Virginia, United States - WW16-25 | ecosystem: Environmental > Aquatic > Deep subsurface > Groundwater > Cave microbial mat | place... | reverse complement strand
CGCAGAAAACGCAGATTTTTCTCTCTGTGAATCAGCGTGAGTCAGCGTTCATCTGCGTCCCAATTTTATTTCCGATAGAGTCTAATATATACTGTCGCGATAATCTACTCACGACGACTTCCTCGCCAAACTCAGCGGCTTGGTCTCAGCCGATGAATTGGAAAAAGCCAAATCCTATCTGGGAGAATAGTAATGAATTCAGATGCCATACTCGCCAGGCTGCGGCAGTTCCTCTTGATTATTTCTGCGGGCATTTTCGTAATGACCGTCACGGAGTTGATCTTCGTCGGTCACTGGAACGTAACGATCCAATTCCTGCCGTTCGCCTTGTGCGGTCTCGGACTCATCGCCGTGGCGTTGGCCTATTTTCGCCCCAGCCGCGCGACCCTATCCTTTATGCGCTGGTCGTTCATCATAATCGGGGCTTGTAGCTTCATCGGCTTTTACCAGCATTTGCGGAACAACTATACGTTCTGGCTGGAGATTCAACCCAACTCCACAACCTGGGAATTGATCGTCGCGACCTTCAACGGCGGGATTCCGGTCCTCGCGCCGGGCATCCTGCTTCTCGGTTCGGTCATCGGCCTCGCGGCGATTTATCAGCATCCAACGTTGGAGAGAAAGTAGACAAGGAAACAGGTAGATAAGTAAACAAGGAACATGTTTACCTGTGTACTTGTCTACCTGTATACCCCGCCGCGTTATACTGTATGAATTCCAACCACAAGGAGCGCGCAATGGAATTCAAGGATACGGTTCTCAAACGACGCATGGTGCGCAACTTTTCCGATAAGCCGGTTGACATGCAGACCATCGCCCGCATCGTTGACCTGACTCGTCACGCGCCGAGCGCGGGATTTACCCAGGGACAATCCTTTGTCGTCGTCACAAATCCCGAAACGAAGAAGGCGATTGCCAATACGTGCGAAGAGGCGGAATACGTACAGCGCGGTTTCGCGCCCTTCATTTCAAAGGCTCCAGTTCTGTTGATTCCGTGCGCCAGCGAAGCCGCTTATCATCGCCGCTATCAGGAAAAGGACAAGGTCAACGCGGATGGCTCGGAGATCGTCTGGCCCGTCCCCTACTGGTTCATGGATATCGGATGCGCGGTGATGATCGCGTTGCTCGCCGCGATAGACGAAGGACTCGTCTGCGCGTTTGCCGGATCAAAGGATTTGGATTCGCTCCGCTCGATCTTAAGAATGCCTGCTGAGGTCGCCCCGATCGGAGTCGTCGCTGTAGGCTACCGCGCGCCGGATCAACCATCGCCATCCCTCAAGCGCGGACGCAAGCTGGACGCGGACTACGTGCATTATGAGTCGTGGCGACCCGCGTGATATACTCCCGCCAATACCCTATAGTGAATCCCCTTTCCAAACGTCAATACCCGTTATCGCTCGATTTCTATAGCAAAGGATTGAGCAAAGCGCCAAAATCTGTCTGGCGGCATGTAAAGCTCGAAAAGTTGAACCTGGCGGATAATCGTCTCAAATCCATTTCCAAAGAGATCGGGAACCTCTCCGCGCTTCGAATGCTCGACCTCGGGCATAACGAATTGAAATCCCTGCCAGAGTCGCTCTACGAATTGAGTAAACTGGAATTTCTCTACCTGAGCGCCAACCGCTTCAAGACCGTTTCGCAGAATATCGGAAAACTTAAAGCGCTGATCTACTTGAATATCACAGACAACCAACTGACATCCATCCCTGAAAGCATTGGGGAACTTTCCCACCTGATCGAACTCCGGCTTTACAACAACCAGATCGAATCCCTCCCCGAGTCTATTGGAGCGTTGTCAAAACTCCAGGAATTGCACGCCATGAAAAACAGGCTAACCTCGATCCCCGACTCAATCGGTAAACTCAAGAGTCTCAAAAAATTGATCCTGCAAGGGAACGCGATACCGTCTCTCCCGGATTCGATTGGCGACGCGGCGCGCCTCACCGATCTTGTGTTGAGACTCAATCGTCTCGCTTCAATCCCGGACTCAATCGGCAAGTTGAAAAACCTCAGGCTGCTCGATCTCAGGGCGAATCAACTGTCAACGCTGCCGGATAGCCTCGCCAGACTCAAGCGCCTCGAAAAACTCGACCTGCGCTGGAACCCGTTGACCGCGACTCCCAAATGGTTCGCACAACTTAGAAAACGCGGTTGTGTTATCTATGTATGAGGAGAAGCCAGGATGACCACCCGTCTCTATCTCGTCCGGCATGGAGCGACGCCGCTCACTGCGGAAGATCGTTTCTCCGGCGCGGAAAACGTTCATCTTTCGGAGGAGGGGCGCGCGCAGGCGGCTCAACTCGCGCATCGTCTTGAAGACGACAGGATTGACGCCGTCTATTGCAGTCCATTGGATAGAACGCTGGAAACGGCGAACGTTATCGCCAAACCGCACGGACTGACGCCGATTACGCGAGATGGGCTGCGTGAGATCAGCCACGGTCATTGGGAGGGACTCAGCCGCAAAGAGGTCGAAGAAAAATTCTCCGAGGAATATGCCACATGGGAATCGGATCCGTTTACGTTTGCGCCGGAGGGCGGCGAATCGGGCATCAGTGTGTTGGCGCGCGCCTTGCCGATTATCCGTGAGGTGGTTGTCAACCATGTGGATATGAACGTCCTCGTCGTCTCACACAAAGCGACGTTGCGGCTCATCATCAGCAGCCTGCTTGGATTCGACGCGCGCGGCTACCGCGACCGCCTCGACCAGGCGCCCGCGTGTTTGAACGTTTTGGATTTCAAGGACGCCGTCCGCGCGCGCTTGATGTTGTTCAATGACATTTCGCATTATGCCGATCATCCGCATCGCCCGGACAAGCGCCTTTCGAGGTGGTGGGATGTAACCGTATCCAATTCGTAACGAGACATTCATCTCGCCCGCGCCGCGCGAGACTCAGAGTGGGAAAAGGCTGATGAAACAGAAGCAGGCCTGCCCTGAGTCTGAGGCGGGTTTGTGTCCACCTGACAAAATTTAGTATTCCAAGCCAAGTCCAATTTGGAGTAAAATCCATCTAGCACTTAAGTCCCATATCGTTCCGACAATTCAATATTTGCAAGAGCCTGGAGGTTGATCATGTTCAAAACGCAAAATCTTTATCAGAACGACGCGAAGTGGAAAGGCGCGAAACTTGGCAACTCGAACGAAACCATCGGCGGTTGGGGTTGTTTGCTTACTTCCACCACGATGATGCTGAACGGCATTGGCTATAGCGAAACTCCCGAAACCGTCAACGAAAAGATGAAAGCGGCTGGCGGCTTTCAGGGAGCGTTTTTTATTCCCAGCGTGTTGCCCTACGTGTGGCCCAACTGCGCGTTCCGCGACGTGGTGCCCTGCGAAAGTTGGCCCGCGCCCCTCGCCCAGATTGACGAGGCTTTGGCTCAGGGCAAGCCCGTCATCCTGCAGGTGGATTGGAACAAACAGGCCGGCATTCAAACGCACTTCGTATTGGTGAAGGAAAGAAAGGGCGACGATTACGTTTTGTATGATCCCTATCAATACCCGGGCGACGGTCCCGATAAAGAAGTGTTGCTGACCAAACGCTACAAATACAACGGCGCGACTCTGGAAGCGGAGATCAGCGCGGTGATTTGGTTTGATTCCTACAGTTCCGCGCCGCCCGAACCGCCGAAGGTCGTAAAGGTTCCCGTGCCGGCCGACGCGTTCAAAATTTTCGCCATCGAAGACGATCTCGCCCTGCGTTCCGAACCGGACCGCACCGGCTATCTTTGGAAGCGCATGGTCAAGGGCATAGAACTCACCTGCCTCGAACCCAAAGCCACCGCCAAGGCAAAATTCGGCGTGAACGGTCAATGGATCAACGTGCAGGATCCAAACGGAGATCAAGGATACGTCGCCGCGTGGTACGTATCGGATTCAAAGGACGCCTCGCCTGCCGCGTCAACCGCGACTGTTTCGGCTCCCGCGGCCTCTTCCACATCCAAGCCTGCTACAACGACGCCAGCGGTGAAGTTGCCTCCTGGCGCTATGGCATTCTTCCCCACCGAAGAACTTTCTTTTCGCACACAACCCACCGTCTCGCCCGAGACTTTGATCCGCCGCGTGCCTGTGACCGAGATGTTGATCTGCGTCGAGCCTGCCAATCAAGCCATCCCCAAAGTTGGCGTGACCAATCAATGGCTCAAAGTGAAAGACGGCTCCGGCAAGGAAGGTTATGTCGCGGCATGGTATGTCAAATACGCCAGCGGATCGCCTCCCCCTCCAGCCAACGGCGCTCCCGCTCCTGCGCCCGCGCCAGCCCCCGGCGGCGTGTTGAAAGTAAAAGCCACCGCCGAAGGCATCGCCCTCCGCAAGCAGCCCGTGGTCAGCGACGCGACGCTGATCTATCGCCTGCCCCTCGGCACAGAATTCACCGTCACCGAAGCGAACGCCGAAGGCAAGGTTGGCAAGAACGATCAGTGGCTCAAGGTCAAAGACCCGAACGGCGCGGACGGTTACGTGGCCGCGTGGTTTGTGGCGCGCTAAAGAGAATTGACGGAGAACAATATCATGGAAACTGAAACCCCAAAATCCCCGATCCTTGAAATCGCGTGGACGCGTCATGCCAACCTTGATTCTGCCGCGTCACGCCGGACCAGGTCGTTCTATAACATCCGCAAGTGGATCATCTGGCTGGCCGTGGTGGCAACGTTCTTTGCGATCATTACCCAGCTCTACTTTTCAGATACAACGAATATTACGGGAATCGTTGTAAAAGTCTTGCTGGTTTCCACACCGGTGCTGGCATCCGTCCTTGCGGCGTTTGCCACCAAGTTCTATTCCAATGGGCATTGGCTGGTCTATCGCGCCGGCGCGGAAGAAATCCAAAAGGAAATCTATTTCTTCCGCACCATTTTAGCAAAGGACCCCGGCCGCCGCGCTTATCTTGAAAAGAGGCTTGGCGAGATTCAACGTCAACTGTTCCGCAGTTTGAGCGGTGAGTTTGCCTTCGAAGGTTACAATGGCCAACTCCCTTCAAATTATTACCCGGGCGACCCTAACAGCGATTCTGGCTATCACGATCTGACCGGCGAGGAATATTTCAAGTACAGGCTCGAGAGTCAACTTGCCTGGCACAATAGAAGGGTCAACGAGCGCAAGCAGGAACGCCGTAGTATGACGATCTTCGTGCTTGCCTCAGGCGCTTTTGGCGCGGTCTTGGCCGCCTGGGGCGGCGCGTTGAGTATTTGGGTCGCGCTTACCGCCTCTATCACGGCTGCCTTGATCGGCTGGCAGGAATTACGCAATGTCGATTCCACGATCAAGACCTACAGCAAAGTCGTGATGGAATTAACCATCCTGTACGATCACTGGCACAACCTCGAGCCTGAAGAACGCACCCCAGCGGAATTTTATACAATGGTGCGCGGCTGTGAAGAAGTGCTCTGGTCGCAAAACATGGAATACATCAAGTCCATGCAGGAGGCGCTGGCAGAATCAGGTCTCGAAAAAGAAACCAGCCTGATCAACCGCGTGATCAAAGAATCGGTTGAATCCGCCGACCGCACCAAGGAAGCCATGGCGGACGCGGTGGTGGATCAAACCAAAAAGACTTTGGTGGAATCCGAGCAGAAAATCGAAGAGACCTTCAAAGCCGCGCTGGGATCGCTCGCCGAGGAAGCCTCATCCGAACTTGTGCAAAAGGAACTCGAAGCCATGAGCAAGGCGGCCTCTGAGATGGCGCAAGCCGTCACCCAAAAGGTCTCCGGGATGACGTCGCGCCTCGCGGATATCGCCCAGGAGTTCGCCCACATTGACATCGGTCGGCACACCACCAAGGAACAACTCAACGCCATCCTGACGCGCTACCCCAAGACCAATGATGTAAACGGATAGGCTTCAGACCCTAAAGGTTTTGGGAAACCTTTAGGGTCTCACTGCTTGAAACAGAAGGAACAAGTCATGCAACCAACAGCCACACCAACGCCCGCGCCGCCCGCGCAAGTAACCGAGCAACAGGCAACGCCAGCCGCGCCGCCCGCGCAAACCGCGCCGGAACCCAAAAAGGCGCCTGAAATAAAAACGCTGAACCTTGCCTCCCCGGCCGCCGACGATGGCGAAAAGAAAGGCAATCCCCTGCGCCCGGAGCATCGCCCGCACGCCTTTGTGATTATGCCGTTCGGCAAAAAGAAAGGCGGCGACGGTTCGCTCTATGATTTCAACGCCATCTACACCCAACTCATCAAACCCACATTGGAAAGCGTTGGTTTTGAATCCTTCCGCGCCGACGAAGAAGCCTCCAGCGGCGATATCCTCACGGACATGTTCCAGGAATTACTGCTGGCTGACTTTTGTCTCGTGGATATGAGCATTGACAACGCCAACGTTTTCTACGAACTCGGCGTCCGTCACGCGTTTCGCAAGCGCGGCATCGTACACATCCAGGCGGGACGCTCCTACATGCCGTTCGATATTTTCAGCGTCCGCACCATTCCCTATCACGTCACGCCTGAGGGCGTACCCGACCCGGCATTCCTCGAAAAGGATAAAGCCGCCATCGCGCGCATTGCGCGCGCCACCTGGTCTTCCGAGCCGGAGCGCATCCACAGCCCGGTTTTCAATTTGTTGACGAGTTTGGAGGAAGCCGATCGCAAGAGCCTCCGCACGCCGCTCGCCACCGGTTTCTGGCGCGAATACAACGAATGGAAACAACGCGTCACCGTCGCGCAGCGTCAAAAAAGAATCGGCGACATCCTGCTGTTGACCGAGGAGATCAAGAATCCGCTCATCAAAGAGGAAGCCATCGCCGAAGCCGGAAGAGCCCTCGCCAACATGGGACGCAACGAACTTGCGCTCGATCAATACCGCAAAGGACTGGGGATCAATTCGCGGAATCCGTTTTTCCGGCGCGAGGAGGCGTTCCACTTGAACCGGCTCGGGAAAGTGGACGAAGCCATCGTCAAGATCGAAGCGATTATGGCGGACAGCCCCAACGACGGCGAAGCCATCGCGTATCTCGGACGCATCTACAAGGAAATGTGGGTGGATTCGTGGAAGTGGGTCAACGATCCTGCGACAAGGTTTCGCACCGCCTTCGACTCATATCACTGGCTGATCAAAGCGATTGACATCTACATGAAAGGCTATCGCGTCGACCTCAACCGATTCTATCCCGGCGTCAACGCGCTCACCCTCTCCACCATGCTCGTGGATCTGGCGACTCGTTTCGACGATCCCAAAAGCCCGGACCCGGATATCGAATGGGTGCGCGAGAATCTCGACGATTTGCGCGGCTCGCTGGTCTTCGCGCTCGACACCCAGATTGACGATGACAGGGCGGATTACTGGACTCTTGTCTCCATGGCGGAACTGCGCGTGTTGACCGCGAAAAAAGTAAACGAAGTAGTGCGCGCCTACCGTAAGGCGATCACCGCTTCGCGCCGCAACACCTTCTTCCTGCAAACCTCGCTGGCGCAACTCGAGATGCTGAAATCGCTCGATATGCGCCCCGAATTTGTCGAAGCGGGCATCCAGGTCATCAAGGAGGAAATACGCCGCATGAAGAAAGAGGAAGCGACCGAAGAGGGCGATAAGAAAATAGACGCGCCCAAACGCGAAGGTTATGTCTTTCTGTTTACCGGCTACATGATCAGCAATGCCGGCAAAAAGGATAATCACTTTCCGCCTGAAAAGGAAGAGGAGATCAGGAACGCGATTCGCGCCGTGCTGGAGAAACATCACGCCGGCCCCGACGATCTCGCCGTCACCACCGGCATGGACGCGGGCAGCGAGCTCGTCTTCGTCGAATGTTGCGCCGAACGCGGCATACCCGTACGCGCCCACTTCCCCACCATCGAAGCCCCGTATGTGCGCGATTTTGTCAGCCCGGGCGGCGAGCAATGGGTGGATCGTTTTTACAAAATGCGCAACCACCCGCTTGTGGACGAATTCTACCAACCCGATCAGGTCGGCCTGGTAAAGGAAGGCGACGATGTGCACGAACGCAACAATCGCTGGGCGTTGTATTCCTCCCTCGCGCGCGGCGTTGACAAAGTTCGCTTGATCGCCTTATGGGACGGCAAGAACGAACCAGCCCGCGATCTGGACGCGCGCCTCGTCAAACACATGGTTGACCTGATGCGCGACACCGGCGGCATGATCGAACATATCAACCCGTTCAAATTGGCAAACCTGAATTTGACCGCCGACATCCCCGCTGCGCCCACTCCCGCTCCCGAGGTCGCCGCCTCCGCAACAAGCGCCGCGCCGAAAAGCAAGCCGAAAAACAACAAGAAGAAATAATCGCGTAGAGTAGGATTTATCCCGCTTCATCCTGCTCGCGCCAATGTATAGCGAGATGAATCTCGCGGTACGCCTATCAAACAAAAACGCCCGCTGATTAATCGTCAGCGGGCGTCATTACTTGATCGATCTTTTCTTTCGGGTACGGCCACACTTCCCCTTTCACGCCCTTCGCCAGGTAAAAATCCCCGGCGCGCACAGTCTCGGTCCCCTCCAATGTAACCACGCTGACCATTGTTTCGGGGTCGCCGGTGATTTCGGTCAGCGGCGCGAGCAACGTGACCGCCTTTTTCACGCAATACCCGGGGCGGACAATAATATAACTTTCTTCAAAGATCGACGCGTCGATGGGCCAGTAATCGTTTGGCTTGTCGAGTTCGCTAATTAAAAAATCCCCGCTGGTCGCGGTTAACACGCTGCCCCACGGCGTTTTGATATCCACCGCTTGCGGTTCTTCAGGCCTGGGCATGAACGGAATCACGCGCCGCTCCACCTTGCTCCTGAAAGGCTTGAAGGGCATAACCTTCAATCTGGGGTCGTCCGATGTAATGACAATGGGATTGTTCATGGCGTATAACGCTAAAAATATTCTACCATAACCGTCAAGCGCGTAAACATTGCAAAAACGCGCCACTTCATGCTATAAAAGTTTTATGAACAAACTCATCAGCGTCGTCGGCGCGAGCGGAGTCGGCAAGACAACGTTCGTTCACGCGCTGGCGCAGGCATACCCATTTGCGACCGCGTTCGAACAACATAATGAACGTCCATTCCAGTCTCTCTTCAAGCGGGATAAAAAATACGCGCTCGCGAATCAACTGGATTACTTTCTCCTGCGCGCCGAACAGGAGAAGGAACTGCGCGCCCTGCCTTCGGCACAATTTGGATTAATGGACGGCGGACTCGATCTCGACTTCCACGGATTCACCCGCCTCTTCCTCACCCGCGGCCTGCTCGCACAACCCGAACATGATCTCTGCCGACGACTCTACGCGTTCATCCGCGAGACACTGCCGCGCCCGGAACTGATCGTCAGATTGAAAGCGGATGAGGAAACAGTAGCAAGCCGAATGTCCGGCAGGGAGCGCATCAACATCGCCCGCGCCGAAGACACCGCGTTGTTCAATTCCTATGTGGACGAATGGCTCGCGTCCATCCCATCGCGTCAAGTGTTGACATTGGATGTATCAGACGAATCAATGGCTTATGAGAAAAGCGTAAACATCGTACTTGAATATCTGCGTGGGCAGAGTTTTGACTAACGCCCACGAGATAGATAACCATCTTCCGGGCAGGCAAACTTAGCCGCACTTGGAAGCGGCCTCTCAGATCATACAGGTTCGTGGCAATGTCTGCACATGGACGCATTGGCGGAAATACTTTTTCCACAATGTGGACAACGTTTCTTTGGGGCTGGTTGAATCTCAGTTTCGGAAGATTGGCTCCTTTGGCTAAACCCTCCCACTTCAATCCCTGAAATGGTCCCGCTAGTCGGTCGTATTAACGTTGGTCGAATGTTTTTAAGGATAACAGATGAGTGGCCCTTCATATAGGAGCGGATCAAATGAAAAACGCTCATCGGAAGAATGATAAAGGGCCAGAGGACGTTTGCGCTGATCAGATTGATCAGGGCGAAGGAGAGGATCGCCCGGCGGATGCAGGAGGGGCAACCGACTTCGTCCTTCGACTGCACCGACCAGGCAATAAAGATAAATATGATTGTCCCCATACGAAAGCATTTGACGCTGTCAGATGGCTTTCCGCACCGGGGACAGTGGATGAGAAGAGAAGAAGGGGGCTGGGAGAATTTAGGAGTGTTCATTGACTACGCCTCCGAATCAGGCCATGTTGGTTGTACCCTGGTTTTGAGAATGCCCTAAACTGGCCGCCTACGCATATTAAAAACTGATGCAGCAAGTGTAGCGCCGCTTGCAACGGTAAAGATTACATCTTCACATCAAACACACTCCCCCCGCATCCCCTACCTGCATCCGGTAAATGAAATCTCGCATATCACGATCTGGGTGGATGGGAATCTGCTCACGACGCTATCTTCCCCGCCCTACCAAGCCTGGTGGCTCTCTCCGCAGGCGAGCATCGCTTCTGGACGGAAGGATAGAATGAAAATGGGGAAATAGTGAGAAGTGATGTGGTAACGATTGTGGTACTTGGCAAATGAGTTTGTTCTCAGTCATAACTCATTCTGGCGGAGCGAATCCCACCGCCTGAGGAGATTGCTCGCTGTGTTAGACACCCTGTGAAAGTTCTAGTATTCCCATTCGCTACCAAGGACTGGTCTGGGACATTGCGGCCCTAATTCTGCTAGAAAGGTCGATGCTATAGTATCGGCACTGTACTGATCGCCTCCTTCTACATACGCCCCTATTTTGTGCGCCAGATTACGCGGAAGAGTGAGAACACTTGACAGAACCAAGGTTTTCTTTGGGCGGGTGATTGCGACATAGAAAAGTCTGCGCTGTTCTTCGACGTAGCGCATTTGCTCTTCAAAGGGCAAATCTTCTTTTCTATTAGGAATCAGACCTTCAATACAACCAGTAACAACAACATGGTCGGCATTTAGACCTTTCGATTTGTGTAGGCTCATTATTCGAATGTACTCAACATCTGAAGGTAATTCGGGCTGAGTAATGTTTGTATGTAAGGCATCGAGTATGTTTTCAATAGTTAGGTCAGTAACGGATTCGTCGATCATTGCTCGAAGCGGTTCTGCCCACTCCTGGTCAGCAGGAAAGAGTGTATCAAGTATCTCTTGTCCTGATAATGCTCGTAGCCTCTCAAGTTTCTGAACAAGCTGTAGATAACGATCTCTTATTCCTCTTGTGCGTTGGATAGCCAAATCGCCATTTGTGAGTGCATCAAGAGCTTCCTTGGTGCTGACATTGCTATTTGAGCAATACTCACGTAAGCTTTGGTATTCCGCCGCACGCAAACTCTGGCTTCCGAAACCTAACCAGCAACGAAGGGCAACTCGATCATTCGGATTGACCAACAGTGTCAAGAGCGTGAAGGCCTCCTGTGCTTGACAGTCGTCGATACTCTTAGGATTGCCATCAAGTACCTCCTCATGAAAGAAGCTATGCGCTGATCGTCCGCGTTCCCTGAGTGCGTCTCGAATCATATAGCCGAACTGCCGACGGGGGCAAAGTACAAGAATCTTTCCAGGATCAAATTCACGCGTTTCTATTTTACGGTGAATGAATTCTGCAATTCCTGCCGCTTCTGCTTCCATATTTGGCCACTGAACAATGTGAATATCTCCTGCGCAATTGTCTGGTTTGGGAAGTAAATCATGGCCTATTCTTCTGAGGTTACTTCTAATCAACTCACTCGCAAGCGCCACGACTCGAGTCGGGCATCGTCGGCATTCACTAAGCGGAATATCAAACGTGCCACCATGAATTTCATGAAATCTTGAAATACCTTCAGGGTGTGCATATCGAAATGCTTCATAGATAGATTGATCCTCATCGCCGATTACCGTAAGCGAGCCTCTTTCACCAAGTATATCTACCAGACCCTGCTCGGCGCGATTAAGGTCTTGATATTCATCGACTAATACGTGCTCAAACTGAAATCGCTCAGGGCAGCCGGGATTATCACGTAGATATTTCAGGGTTACAGGTACAAGTTCACCCAGTAACATTGCTTGGTGAAATCGTAACCATTCGTCCAAGATAGCTTGAAACCGGTGATCGTCGTCATTCTGGGGCCAGCCTGGCTCTTCATTTTGTTGTCTGGCCCAAGCTGCCTCAAATGCCTTAAGTCTTCTTTTTCGATTATGGTAATCGCCAAAGTCGTGAAACCCCAAGTCTTCAAGTAAGAATCGCTCTTCAAAGCCAAAAAGCGGGCGAGGGATTCGTCCTGTTATTCCGAGTACATTGGCTTGGCTCAAAGTTGAGAAGCAAAACGCATGAAGGGTTCCTTTTCGCACGAGATTGACATTTTGTATATTTAGGCGGCCTAACTCTTTTTGAAGATCATCCGCCGCGACTCGGGTGAAGGTTACGAGAAGAACTCTTCTTGGGTCATTACCTTGTTCGAGCAAGCGCGCAATTCTTCTCATCAAAGCAAATGTCTTACCTGTGCCTGGCCCCGCCACTACTCGCAACGGAGATGCGTTATGTGCTGCGATTTCTAATGCCCTGCCACTGAGATTTTCATTCCATGCCATTTGTTTTCTCCAATGATCTTTCCTATTCTTAGACATGTGCTAAACACTTGACTGTAATCCGAAGCTGGTAGCGCCGCTTGGGACAGGCGCAGATGGCGCCCTAGCCGCTATTGCCAGAACCCAACAAAATCTTTTTGAGTTCTTCCCAAACTTCAACACCTTCGCTAGTAAGTTCAAATTCTCCAATTAATGTTGAATCAAATATTCCTGCTTCTTCGTCTATGGCGGATTGCCATTCGTTATAACGCAAAAAGCCAAAATCAAACATTGCTTCTTGCTGGATTTCATTGTACCCTCTTGCTCTAAATTCAAACTCATATTCGCTGTAATCTTCCTCAATAACTTGCTGTCTAGTGTGAAAATCAAGAAAATCTTTGAATTCTTGGGCATCTTTGAATATTCCTGCTTTTATTATGCCGTCAATTCCACCGATACCTTCAAAACTCCTGCTTGATGCTGATACCAAATCAAGAAGTTCACTGGCCAAAATCATTATGCGGAAACAAATAGTCTTATTAATTTTTGCCCCATCATGAGCAGCATAATTTCGGTAATAACCAAATGTGCCCTTGAATAAAGCAAGTGCCTTTTCTTGAAGGTCATCCCCTAAAGGGACCGCAAGCTTTATATGCTCTCCTTTTCCTAAAACCCAATTTACTAATCTGTCACCGAAACGGTCTTTTGGAACTATCCCCTTATCTCGCAATGCCATTTCAACTTGCTTCATACTTTCTAATGCAGCATGCTGGTAATGTCCGTCATTAAACAATGGCAAGCAAGTGTTAATAACTCTTGGATGGAACACTTCATTTTCTTGAATTTTCATTTTTTATCCGACGAAGCCACTCATGAAGGACGGACCGCCTGAAGATACGTGTTAGTTTCTCAATCACTGTCCGTTGGAGCCCGTGTTGGGCCGTTCGACTTCTCTTTCTTCATTAACAACCGAATAGCAGCGTGGTATGTTGCCAAATAGAAATGGAAAATCCATGAATACCAAATTGCACGGTCATAGTTCGTCTTCTGATTTGGGTTGTGATGTCGGATACCAAAGTTGTTAGCAAGGTCGAATAATGCTGATTCGTCTTTGTTGTCCAGAACGTTTCCTAGATTTTTAGTTTTTTTCAGCCATTCGAATACATCAGCAAGTTCCCGTATAGCTTCTTTCTTCTCAGATAGGGACAAATGACGGTTTCGCCATTTTGTTATAGCATTTAGTACTTTGCTATCAACATTAACTTCATCATAAGGAATAATTTCTGCATCTAGTGGGTTGTGGTCTAAGTTTTGCAACGAATTAATCCGGGCGTATTGTTGAGCCAGAACAGGAAGTTGCGGCATGACCAATCCCATTCAAAAGGATGAGCAAAGCGCTGGTTATAGTCTTGG
>Ga0247727_10013421_pt1 | contig 13821 bp, 9 predicted proteins | sample WisWelCaveWW1625_FD_202498 | JGI IMG/M metagenome (GOLD analysis project Ga0247727, IMG submission 202498) | Biofilm microbial communities from Wishing Well Cave, Virginia, United States - WW16-25 | ecosystem: Environmental > Aquatic > Deep subsurface > Groundwater > Cave microbial mat | place... | reverse complement strand
GCTATTTTTTCAACGTGAGTTTTTGTGTTAATGCTTTCAAGGGGTTTTCGGATATGGTAAGCAGTTGCATAGTCGGTAGGGGTGCGTTTGCCATAGACAAAATCTCTATGAAGCGAACCTCTTGCGGCTATTCCTTTATTAATGTAAACATTTCCGTTTCTTTTAGTTTTTGTGTTCCGGACGGTAAGCACTCTTTCGGATTTTTTGTAGGAGATGAGGATACGGGTTACTTTTTTTTCAGCCTCGTCACGAAAGGTCTTCCATGGGAGCGGAAAATCTTTGAGGTCATAGGCGCGGTTGTAGCGATTCCATTTTGAAATTTCGTTGAGATGAGCGGGGTTGAAGCAAGCCATCACGAGCGCATCAATGGCATGGTGGCGATGGTCGGTTCTTTCTTTTTCATCCAAGTCGCTGAGGATGGAATTAAGCCCCCATTTATCGCGCAGGTTGGCGGTAAGCGCTCCCGGTGCTACTTTCACTTCTTCGCATACTTTTTGGAGATAAGCCTTGGCTTCACGGCTGATGTAGCGGGTATCGTTGAGCTGGCGCTGGATGAAATCATCATTGAATTTTTCTGCGATAAAGCGTTTGTATTTCCTATAGCGATTGGGCGTATAGGTGATCGGGTTGTTTTTGTCGTAGGTTTTGTTATCGTAAAAAATTTTAATCAAACGAGTTTTTACTTCTTCCCATTTGTCAGCGCCAAAATCTTGCGTAAAATATTCAAAGGGGGTGCGGTTGCCTTTTTTGCGATTCTCATCGGCAAAGCAGATAGTTTTATTAAGGTAGCTATCGTCAAGGGATCTATCCCAGGGAAAGATGTGTTCTATTTGCACTTCACCACTGAAAAGCTGGTTTACGCCAATTTCTTTGTTTGTGAACGGGCAGCGATGGGCGCATTCTTCCCAGAGTTTGTATTTCAGGATATTTTCGTGAGTAATGCGCTGCCCGTATTCGCGTAATTGTGCAATTACGTAATTATTAACTGCTTCAAGTTTTGTTTGCTCCCATCTTATTTCCTGCCGTTTTTCCTTGTTGAGTTTTAAATCGCGCCCAAGTTCAATTTTGATTTCATCAATGGAACCGTGCTCATCAATGATGGCATTGACAAGTTTGCGGAGTTCAAACAATGCCTGAATGACGACAGGATTGCGAATTGACATGATTTCCCTGTCAGCCTCCTTTCCTACGGGCAATTTGGGAATTATCTCAGATGCGTGAATATTGACGCTATGGTGATAAAGTTTTTTGAAGCGGGTTTCATCGAATACGAATTCGGTTTTCAGAAATTCTTTCAGTTGATCAATGAAGCCACCGCGTGTTGCTGAACGCACGAGCGTAACCACTTTATTGATGATGAATTCTTTGTTTTTATCTCCGAGATTATCCCAGTGGTTTCCAAAGGCATTTTTAACGCCTCCGAGCGCAACGGCAACATCATAGGTGAAACCTGATTTTAAGAATGGCAGCAAATTGGAGATTGCTTTGCGGCTTAGGGAAGAATAGTCATCATCGAGATTCTTCCATGTTTTGATAAGAGCAGGTATTTGCTCATCATCAAATGCCCAATGTTTTTTCGCATAAGCTGCCAAGTATTCCGCGTCATCAAAAGAGAAAAAGATGTGCCAGATGTCGTCCTGCTTTTTTTCAGAGAAATCAAACCATTTACTTCCAAATAATTTTTTTGAGGAAAGCTGGCTTGTGGTGTAAGTGCCATGGCAAATATTATCATCCTGGTAATTGAAATGGAAGCCTTGGTCTTCTTTGCCAAGTATTTTCCTGACTTTGCTAAACTTCGGTTCTGCGTATCTCAATAACAACTCCAATACTTTTTGTTTGTCGCTTTGGCTGAGTTTTTCTCCGTTACATTCTATTCCATTAATAAACTGGAGAGCACGGTAAAGCTCGAATTGAGGATGGCTTGCAGGACAGCGAGTTTTTTTGATTTCTAACGGACAATTGCCAATAAGATATTTTTGAGAGCGTAAAGGACGCTGAAAGAAGATAATGCCATCTTTTGCGTATCCGTCTTTTTTTCTGCCGCCTAAGGTTTCTTTCAGTTCGGGAGTTAGTTTTTTGTTATGTTTCTTCTGTTCTTCCCAAATTTGTTCAAACTCATCAACATACATCTGACGGGTAGTGTAGCGATTTCGAATACGGGGTAAATCTTTTTGATAGGGTTCGTTTTCATTCGGATGAATGGAGGCGAGATACTGTCCCAGCGTTTTTCCTGCTATTTCATTAAGCGTTTGATTGATTCCGGTTTTACCTTCTTTGGCTTCCCCCTCAAATATTTTTCCTTCATCTTTTGCTGCACTTTTACTGTTACTTAAAAATCCTCTACGTTGCGCCAAGTGATAAAAAATGCGACCTAATTCATGTAAGGATAAAGGTTTACTCACTGCAAGAGAGCGCAGATGGTAGGGATTGGGTTTAAACCATTCGCGTATAGCCGGTGTTTCCGGAAACTTGCCGGTATCAGCCCATGTTTGAATTTCATTTTTTTCTATAGGGCACATCCCATTTCTATTCAACTCGTTCAGAAGCATCAGCTTACGCAGTTTTCGCCTTAAATATTGCCTGCGGATTTGCCGTGCACCTCTTCTGGATGCATTGCGCGACATTTCATTTTCACCTTCGCCAAGGTTCTCAACACCTTCAGGAAAAATTCTCACGCCTATATCAATGATACTTTCACCGTCAATTACTCCCCAACCGATAGAGTTTGTTCCTAGGTCCAAGCCAAGTATTTTGCTCATGGTTGTGTTTTTAAAGTAGAAAGAAGGAATAAATCTAAAAAGATGATTGGAAATTTCAAAGGACTTGCTATATTTGGGTCAAGAAGATTTTACATCCATCTTATCTTCTTACCACAATAAGGCTATATGCCGAAGGTGAAAACCTTTAGCCCCGCGTACTCCGTGGGGCTTTTTGTTTTACAGGTATTTTAATGTAGCGCAAATCCCCCTGCTCCCTTTGGCAGGGCTTCAATCATCCGCACAAAGGGGGATGGACACACATTCGCACAAGTTAGCCCCGAGTACTCGGGGCTCAAGGCAAACGCCTCGAAACTTGCGCGAGCGAATGAGTTACCCCTCTGTGTCTCCCCTAAGAGGGGAGAAGCCTTGCGCTCATCTTTTTTCTTCTTCAAGAAAATATTTTTACATCACATACAATATAACCCAAGCCCAGCCGTTATTACAGCAGTTTTCAGCTCCTGCTCCTAAGACGATTTACTCTCCCCTCAAGAAGAAGCGTTCTTAATTTTTAGTAGTGAAGTGTTTCACTTGACTTACCCCTCTGTGTCTCCCCTAGAAGGGAGAAGCCAACACGCAGGCAGTTTTTCAAACTGAGACACTTCCGATTGTTTGATTTTTTAAAATCTAAAACTATTTTTTATGCCAACGCCAAAACCAGAAAGGAAGTACAACAGCACCCAGGCAGAACTTTATTCCATCTGCGACATCGGGTGGACGAGCTTCGAGGAGAACTTAGCCGATTTTACGGCAGCGAAAACTTTTTATGATGCGGCATTCCTTACCGCGAGGAGGGGTGAAGTGCAGGCTGCGAAGCTGCTTCCTGACGAGCAAGCGCGCGGTGCGGTGCCGGAATCATTTAACGTGCAGATGCAACAGGCGGCAAACGCGGCTTTGCTGAAATGGAAATTCCTGCGCTCGCATATAGGAGATGCGTTCACGGGAGACTTGACGAAGCCGAATGTGGAGGCAGCGGGGTCAGCGTATTATGATACGGCATCAACGGGCAACTGGGAGGATTTGAAAGCCATGCTGGTTGCGGGGCAGACCTTTATCACAGAAAACCTTGGCGCGCTGACTGCGGCAGGGATGCCTGCGGGCTTTCAACTGAGCTACAACAATGCAATGACGGCATTTACGGACCTGTATGATGATTTCAAGGACGGGGAGCAGGATGCGGGGGAAGGGACGGACGAGAAAATCATCGCGAACAACGCCATTTATGACAAGATGATGAAGATGTTTGATGACGGACAACTCATCTATGATAATAATGCCGCGAAACGGAACCGGTTCATCTTCGCACAGGTGAAGTCATTAGTGACCCCGCCCGGAGGCGGGAACGGGATTCCGGTAACATCATTAGTGATAAAGGGGAAGGTGACGGATGATAGCAGCGGGACCGGAATCGTGAATGCGCAGGTACAGGTGAATGACGTGGCTGACCCTGCGAATGTTCAAGTGACCAACACGAACGCAACCGGTGATTACTTTTTCAAGTTTGACGGGATGACTGCCGGAGCTGCCGTTTCCATCCATCACCGGGTGACGGCTGCTGGATTTGTGACGGAGGATAAGAATATCAACATGACGGTGGGGCAGACGCATAAGGTGAATGTGGCGATGCTACCGGAGCCGTAATGATGATGATTAGTTCGCGCAGAGACGCGGAGGGAAGTTAGTTGTCACGGCAATGTCAATTGTTTGTGCAGTCTTTCACCAGCATTTCGCGATTCGCATTATTTTTCAGAAATTTAACCCCCGGTTAATCATCCGGTAAGAAATGACCTGCCCTTGCGGAAGACGACCTTTGAACAAACCCCCAAAACCAAAATCATGAAAAATCTTTTTGCCTTGCTTTTCGCGGCAGCGTGCTGCCTGCTTTCCATTGACGCTTCGGCTCAGTGCAACGGTCGCTATTATGACGAGGTGTTTCCCAAACCGGATGTGTTTATCACCATCCTGGGCATTCCCCTTCCCGATGTTTCCAAGCTCAATCAAACCAAGGTAACCTACGGCAGCGCTGAGGGGCAAAATCTGGAAATGTATGTGCTGCAACCCGAAGGAGATACGGCAGAGAAGCGCCCGCTGGTAATGCTTGCTTTTGGCGGCAGTTTCACGGCAGGCTTCAAGGAAAGCCCGGACATCATCAAGCTATGCCAGGAGTTTACTGCGCGCGGATTTGTGACTGTCTCCATTGACTATCGCCTGCTGCCGGGCACCTCGCCCATTGACTCAGCGAATATGCTGAAGCAGGTGGTGAAAGCCGTGCAGGATACAAAAGCCGCCATCCGCTATTTTTATCAAGATGCAGCCACCACCAACACTTATAAGATTGATACGAACAAGATTTTCGTGGGCGGCACTTCCGCAGGCGCATTCATCGGGATTCATCTCGCTTACCTCACCGACACGGTGGGCATCCAGCAATGGATGAAAGACATCATCGCCTCGCAGGGCGAACTGGAAGGCACCAGCGGCAACCCCGGATACTCATCGCGTGTGGCGGGTGTCATCAACCTGGCGGGCGCCATTGGAGACACGGCATGGATTGACGCGGGCGAGGCTCCAATGGTGAGCATGCATGGCAACCAGGACGGCACCGTGCCCTACTGTTCTGAAATCATCAATGTGTCGGGCAATGACATTATCGTGGTGGATGGCAGCGCCACGATTAAGGCGCGCACCGTGCATTTGGGAATCAAGAACTCGTTTTACACCTGGCGCAATGCTGACCACGTTCCTTATGTTGACCCTACGCCCACGAGCGAAGGTCCTGCCTATATGGATACCACCGTTTGGTTCGTGCGCAACTTCCTGTATGAGCAGATGACGGGCATCGAGTGCGGGCAGGCGCTGGCTGCAGCCGGAAAAGTTTCAGCGCCTTGCGGCTACCCGATTGAAGACACCACGAACACCGGAATCGAGCCGGTTCTTCTGAGCGGTGATTTTTCCGTTTATCCGAATCCGTCAAGCGATGTGATATATATTGAAAAGCCAAACGAAATCACCGGCTCTGCCGATGTGGAAGTGTATGACAACATCGGGAGAAGGGTAAAATCGTATCACAACATTCCCAACACATTCACCATCTCCAAAAAAGAATTGGGAGCCGGAGTGTTCATCGTGAAGATGATTCCCGCAAACAAAAGCCTCGGCATTGCAAGGACTAAAGTGGTGTTTGAATAATGGAGCTTGCAATCAAAGCGTCATTGCGAGCGAGGAATCCCGCAAAGCGGGAAAGCAATCCGCTTGTGATGAGCAGCTTTAAACAGGGGATTGCTTCGTCCCGCTCATTATTCGCGCTCAGCGGTGCGGGACTCGCAATGACGGTTTTTCTGATTCTGATATTTTCCCTCACCGCCACAGCCGGTGGCTTCCAGGCAAACCTACAGGGCATCAAGCAGCTTGGGATGGGATATACGGGCGTGGGGTTGAGCCAGGACGCAAGCAGCATCTTCATCAATCCCGGTGCGCTTGCGTTTTTGAAACACCGGCACAACATAGTTCTCGGTGCGAACCTCGTTTTACCGAAAGTCACCTACCAGGAGCCGGACCCCGGATTTTATACCGCATCCACCAAAGACAGGATTGGAACTCCGTTTTTGGTTTATGGCTCTTTCAGATTTAAAGACAAATGGACCGTGGGGCTGGGTGTGAACACTCCGTTTGGAAACGGTTTGGAATATGAAGATGATTGGAAAGGGCAGTTTGTAATTCGCGAGATTGAGTTGAAAACATTCTCCATCCAACCCACTGTGAATTATAAAATCAGCGACAAGGTGGGCATCGGTGCAGGGTTCGCTTTTTACCTCGGTGATATTTTACTGCGCAGGGGGATTCCCGTTGCAGATACGGGCACGCTGAGCTATGGAGAGGCAAAGCTGACAGGAAGCGCGTTGGGTTTCGGGGCGAACATCGGAGTGCTTTACAACATCAATAAGAAATTTTCGGTAGGAGTTGATTTCCGCACACCCATAAAAATGAAGATTGACGAGGGCGATGCCGAGTTCAAAGTTCCTCCCGCCATCAGCGATTCATTTCCGAAAACCACCTTCAGCTCTGAAATCCTGTTGCCGCTTGCCGCCAACATCGGCTTCGGTTATCACGTGAATGACCAATGGACGGTGGCGCTCGATGTGAACTACACGGGATGGTTTTCTTATGACACTTTGAGATTTGATTACGCTTTCAACTCGGAGCAGTTGGAAGACACGGAGCTTCCTCGCGAATACAAAGGCTCGTTCACGTTCAGGGCGGGGGCGCAGTACGATGTTGTAAAAAAGCTTTCATTGCGGGCAGGCGCCTATTTCGACATGACGCCCGTGCAGGATGGATTTGTTTCTCCAGAATCACCGGATGCCAATCGCTTCGGGCTTACTGCGGGATTATCATTCATGCCGTCTGAAAAGGTGGGGATTGATGCGTCATTCATTTATGTGCGCTCCATCGAGCGCAGTGATGGTTCTGACGAAGCTGGATTTTACGGCAGCTATAATATTGTTGTGGTGGTGCCGTCCATCGGAGTGCATATTGCATTTCCGGGGGTGCCAAAGGGACCGCCTCCCAATCCGAAGTTTTAAATGACTTAATGCATATTCAGCATGTTTAGAAAAAACACGGGGATTGCTTCTTTGAATAGCCTCAAGCCTCAAGCCTCCAGCTTCAAGCTAAAATACAAGTCAGGCTTGCGGCTTGCAGCTTATAGCTTGGCGCTCTTTTTCTTTTCCTGCGAACCCAAGCTGGATATTCCCGAACCTTCCGCAGGCACTGCTGACTTCACTACTTATGTGGCAATCGGCAATTCTTTTTCATCAGGCTTTGCCGATGGCGCGCTTTCGAAAGAAGGGCAGCTCGCTTCATTTCCGAGCCTGCTTGCGCAACAGATGCGGCTGGTGGACGGTGCAAGCACTTTTAACATCCCGCTTCTGAAAGGCAACAAGGGCACGTATCCTGATTACGATATTTCCAAGCCCAACCACTACCGGTTCACGCTGCCGCGATTTGCTTTGGTGAAAGAAGCCGACTGCAAAGGTGAAATCGGCATCTTCCCCGAACGGATTGACACAGTGGGCGACAATGAAATTGATTTGGACGACCCTTCGCAGCGCATCTGGGAGCCGGGAGACATTTATCATCATCTCGGCATTGCGTTAATGAAGTCGTTCCACTTCGCCCAGCCCGGCTATGCGAAGGTTGACAACTATACGCAGAACCTGCCTTTCAGCCCTTATTTCTGGCGGTTTGCGCCCGAGCCGGTTGATTTCTCCACTGTGTTTGGCGATGCTGTTGTTGCTTCCCCCACCTTCTTCACCTTCGAAATGGGCATGAGCGATGTGTTGTCGTATGCTCTGGAGGGCGGCACGGGCGGCATTGGCAACCGTGACGAAGACATCACTACGGTGGCGCGTTTCCGCTCCACCCTCAACCAGGTTTTAGATACATTAATCAACAGAGGTGGAACGGGCGTCATTGCGAATGTGCCTGATGTCAGCACGTTTCCTTATTTCACTACGATAGAATATGATGCGCTCGAACTCGATGCTGCCGAAGCCGATTCAATGAATGCGCTTTATCCGTCCATCGGCTATACGTTTCATGAAGGAGAGCACAATCCTTTTGTGGTAAAGGAAGATAATGTGGTGAGAATCATCAAGCCAACCGAATTTGTACTGCTGGGGATTGACATTGACTCTTTGAAATGCCTGAATCTCGGCTCTTATGAACCGATTGGCGATGAATATATTTTGTCGGAAGCGGAAATCGCCAACGTGAAGACTTTCACAGAAGATTATAATGAAGTGATTCAGGAGCTTGCTGATGCAAAGGGGCTGGCTGTGGTTGACCTCGCGGGATTCATGAAAAACATTTACAACGAAACCACCATTGAAGGCATTGACTTCACTGCTGAATTCGCCTCAGGCGGATTCTTCTCGCTGGACGGGCTTCATCCCAATGACCGGGGACAGGCTTTAATTGCTAATGAGTTCCTCAAAGTCATCAACCAAAAATTCGGAGCGAAGCTGCCGCTGCTGAACATCACCGAGTACAGGGGGGTGTTGTTTCCGTAAAAGAAGTTATCGGTTATTGAGTTATTGAGTTATTGAGTGAGAGACACTTCTCCTCCCTTCTCCCCAAACTTCAAAATCGTCCAGTAGATGTAAGTCTTTCCCAACTGCCCTGCAAACCAGTTGCGGTTTTTGTCGTGGATATTGCTGGAATAGTTGAACAGCAAAAACCTGTTTTCGTCCAATTGAACAATGCCGGGAAAAGCCGTGTCGCCCGTGCTGGGAAAATCCATCAGGTGCTTCAATTCCATTGTTGATTTATCGAGCTTAAACAAAGCAGTCTTTTTTGTCGTGAGCCAGTATTTAACGAGGTTGTATTTCTTCTTCATATTTTCAGGAAACCATTTGGGAGCTTTTGCCATCGTGCCGTCCACGTTCCTGCGCGACACGATATAAATTTCATCATTGTAAGTGAACATCAGCGCGCTGTCATACTTGTATTTTGAATAGTTGACGCACCAATCCCCCGGCTGGTCTTTATCTGCGCAAGCAATGAGCGAGCCTTCGCTTTCGAGGCGCACGGTTGCCCACAAGTGCCCGTCATTATCAAAAATGAATTCTCCCTCCTCGCAAGTTTCGAGCGTCACCTGTGCGAACTCGGTGAGCGGTTTCCAATCGTATCCGTTGACGCTTGTGAATAATCGCAAATCGCTTTGGTGATTGGAAGTGTAAAGCCCTTTGCCATAATAGGCGGAAAGGTAAATGGTGTCATTGCGCGTCCGCAGCCGCCAGGGAACATAACCGTCAAGCCCGATATTTTTTTTGGGCTGCCATCCCGAAGAGGGATTATATTCCAGCATCCAGATGTGGCGCGGGTCAAAGCGAAATGGAGATTTGCTTCCTTCGAAAAAATAAAAGAACAGCTTGCCATTGTGTTCGACAAATCTCGGCTCGCGCAAATCATAGCCGTGATGAATTTCTTTTTCCAGCGTCCAGCTCTGCAAATCTTCGGAGCTGAGGATGTACATTTTTGTTTTGGTGGAAGCAAAATGCGTGGGCGCAGTTCGGAACGCAAAGTAATAGCGCCCGTTGAATTTCACTAAATCGAGATTATTGTTCGAATGCCTGATTTTGATATTCCCGGGAAGGTTTTTTGACGGAACCAATTTTTGCCATTCGACAGTGGTGATGCTTTGCGGGAAAAGCGGTGCAATGAAGAGCAGGGAAAGGATTGCGAGGAGAAGAGATTTCATGGGTTAGCAGTTCTTAAAGATACGGGGATTGCTTCGGTCGCAGCAACAAATGCAAGGCGATGCGCTTCCTCGCAATGACGATTACCTGACTAAGATTTTAAATACCCTTGAAGCTTCTGATGTTTCACAGTTCAGCAAATACATTCCGGGTGCGCAAGTTTCAACCGACAGGGTTGTGAAGTGAGGCTGAGGTGACAGGTTTTCACTTACGACTTTTCCGGAAATATCAGTCAGCGTAATCTTTTTCAAATCTTGATTTTGAATTTCAATGGTCAGCATCCCATCAGCCGGATTGGGATAAATTCTGAATTGCTCATGCTCCAAATCATTCGCGGGAACAGAATTCGTTATCTCCGGCAAAGTGTATTGCTTGAAAAATTCCCAGATGATTTCGCTTGCCATTACATCAAGATTGATGTTGCCTCCAACTCCCAAAAAGTTTTCAGTATTTCCGGGCCAGGTGTGACCGCCATTATTCACCCGGTAATGGAGCACTTCCACTTGTCCGTCACAGGGTGCCCATGAGTGGCGGGTAACGGTGGTTTGGTCGCCCGGCTCAGTGTCGGGAAACTCAGTTTTCACGGAGTCAGAAGGGCAATTGTTGTATTGCCGCCAGTAGCGCAACGCTTTTTCAACGCCATGTATGTTTCCTGCCCCGGTGTAGCTCACGATGGGGTCTGCGGTTCCGTGAAAGTGCAGGATGGGAAACGGTCGGGAAGGAGTGCAATAATATTCGATGCTGTCGGTCATGGAGCCGGTGACGGAAGCGATGGCTGCGATTTTATCATTCAGCTCGCAAGCCAGACGATAGCTCATGAATCCGCCATTCGACATGCCGCAGGAGTAAACGCGGTTCAGGTCAATGTGATATTGCTGATGGAGCGTCTCAATCAGCGCTGAAATAAATCCAACGTCATCCACCCCGCTGTTGTAAGGAGTGCCAAATGTGTTCCATGAATTACTGATTCCGTTCGGATAGACCACAATAAAGCGCTCACGGTCGGCAATCGGGTTGAATTCGGAAAGAGCAGACTGGCTCTGCGCATTCATCACCAAGCCGTGAATGCTGAACACAAGCGGCAGCGTGTCACCGGGTGAAAATGAGGATGGCTTGTGAACGATGTAAGTTCGGGGTATGCCGTTGTGCATGATGGTGTCCGTTTGCGCGCTCAGATTCAAATTGAATACAAGCGCGCTTGCTGCAAGAAGGTTTCTTAAATGCATAGTTTGATTTTTCTGTAGAATATCGAACTAAAAAATAGGGATTTAAAAGGAATAAAAGAAACAAGTCCGCCTGTCAGTAGTGTCTTAGTTTGGATTTTTGCGCGTCAGGCGTTTCTCCGAGGCGGAGAGAAGCCAACACGCTAAAGCCAAATATTTCAAAGTGAGACACTACCCGCCTGTCAGGAGATTTTGACGCTCTTTTCTTTTGAAGCGTTTTCTTCCGGGAAGGTAGCCTGCTCTTTTTTCCAAAGCTCGCGCAGATTTTCTTTCAGCCGCTTTTCGAAAAGGCTGAATCCCGGCATGGTGGAGTCAACGGTGATGAAATCGCTCTCTGAAAGATACAAGTGGATGTGGCTTACCTTCAGCAAACCATCTTTGTTTTCACCGGACTCCGCTCTTAGAATATCAGCCCAGGTTACGTTCATGCTTTTTCTGTCCCTGTTGATAAGCGCAAACCCGTTATGGGTGTATTCAAAGATTCCTTCGTCATTGTAATAGGTGTCGGCATTTTCACGCCATTCGGAGGGGTTGATTTTGCGCACGATTTTAGTGGAGTAAAGTATCAGCGCAAGCGACAATAACACTCCGCTAATGCCCGCAGGCAGGAACTGAATGGAGCCGGTCGCCATGCTGAATGCAGCTATGCCCAGCGAAACAGCAAGCAGCGCAAAGTAAAACGCATACAATGCAAGAGGACCTTTGTAGGTAAATATTGATTTTGATTGGACTTTCACCATGCCGTGCTGATAAAATGACGCTGTAAAAGCGCGAGGTAAATCTACGAAATTTACGGAAATGAAAATGTCAGCCGAGGCGGTCGGCTATCTTATCCACAATGCCGTATTGAACGGCTTCGCTGGCATCCATCCAGTAGTCGCGGTCGAAATCTTTCAGCACTTTTTCAATGGAATGCCCGCAGTTTTCGGCAAGGATTTTAGCTCCCAGCTCTTTGGTGCGCCTGATTTCCCTCGCGGTGATTTCCAAGTCGGAGGCGGTTCCCTGGGTGCCGCCAATGCTCGGCTGGTGAATCATCACCCTGCCATTGGGCCAGATGAAGCGCTTTCCCTTCGCACCCACCGACAGCAGGATGGAACCCATCGAAGCAGCCAGCCCCATGCAGATGGTGGATACGGGCGAAGAAATCAGCTTGATGGTATCATAAATCACCATGCCTGAGGTGACCATTCCCCCCGGGCTGTTGATGAAAAACTGGATTTCTTTTCCCGGCTCTTTGGTTTCCAGATAGAGCAGGCGGTTCGTCACCCGCTCGGCTGACTCGTCATGCACCACGCCCCAAAGAAAAACTTTCCGCTGCTCAAGGAATTGCTTTTCGAACTTGCTGAATTCCGAAAGCTTCTCGGCTATGCCTGCGCCCGGATTTTCTTCTTCATATTTTTCTCTCATCATGGAGTCTTGTTTGCTCATGTTGCTTTTTTATGGCGACCAAAAATAAGCATATTGGCGAAAAGAAATTTTTTGAGGTTGACAAATTGTTAATAGCAAATTCAGAGCTTTTCCAAATCACTTTTGCGAAAGGTGGCGAAAATCCATATAAAAACGGGTACGATGAACCGGGTGCCCATGCTCTCCACAAAAAGATAATGCAGGGAGTTCATCACTTTTTGCCGGAAAGGGGGAAAGCTGACCACCTGCAGAAATTCGTTGCGGTCAAATTCATAAAGGATTTGCACATAGAGTTGAAACCAAATAAAAACATGAATCAACAGCAACCCCCAAAGCAAAGCGACCATCTTGCGCCTGAGCCCGATGAGCGGGGTTGCCAGAATTAAAGAAAGCACCAGGGCTGTAGGCAGGAACCCCGTGTACCAACTGCTTACCTGCGACCTGCCATCTCTGTATCCCATGTTATTGTCCAGGGCTTCGTCCATGACCTTCCTGTTTGCCAGGCGGATTTCCGAGGTGAATTTTGGCTGCTCCGGTTTTTTTAATTCCACAAATCCCACCGCCCCCTTATCAATGAAAGAATAAAAAAAGAATCTGCCGAAGCTTCTGAAATAATCAGCATACAATTTATCTCCCACCGGGCTGGTCAAAAGAAACACTCCGTAGATGAGCATAAAAAACAAAACGAACCTAAGGACAGGCTTAGCCGGGAACATGATGGATTGATTTTGATTTCATCACCCACTGTATCCAAACCACCCAGCATACAAGAGCAAGCACGATAAAAATCACCTGCCACACTTCCAGGTGCATCACCTCGAAAAGCGAGGGAGCATGGATGCCGGTCAGAAAAAGGCTGACGATGCGAATTAAGTTGACCGTGAGCAGAAACATGATGCCGGCTGCTATTCCCGGCAATTTCTTTTTGACGGAAGCCGGAAATGAAAGCACTGCAGAAACGAACAACGCGGTTGGTTCGATGGCGTCACAGCCGCGCCTCACGCTGATGGTGAAGCTCTCATTAAAGATTTCCTTCCCAGCGGCAGTGGTGCCGTAGCCCAGCAGATTGAGCAGGAAGCTCGCTATTTTGGCATTGACATGAAGCACCGGGTTGAAGATATTCTCCTTGAAGAATTCGGTTATCCAGATGGAATAGAACACCGCCATCAGGGCGCC
>Ga0247727_10013419_pt1 | contig 13822 bp, 11 predicted proteins | sample WisWelCaveWW1625_FD_202498 | JGI IMG/M metagenome (GOLD analysis project Ga0247727, IMG submission 202498) | Biofilm microbial communities from Wishing Well Cave, Virginia, United States - WW16-25 | ecosystem: Environmental > Aquatic > Deep subsurface > Groundwater > Cave microbial mat | place... | reverse complement strand
GGATCGAAGCGCTCTAAACAAGGAGAACTGCTCGATTCCGGGAAACTGTCAATATGTTACAAATGTGACGGAATGACAGAAACAACAGTCAACCAGATTGGCGGCGCAGGCGCCACGAAGTATTTGAGTTCAGAAACCTGCAACGCAAAGCGAAAGTTACGATAAACGAAGAATAGAACCCTTAGACTCCATGGGTCCGGTTTTGGCTGTCATCGTCCCTAATTCGTCTCTCATTTCAATCATACTTACGAATTGTCTCTCAAGAATGCGTTGAATGTCCGGTAGTAAGTTCTTCTCAAAAACATCCTGGTAAACGTTTAGAGCATGCTCTTCGCCACGCTTGCACTCCTGAAGGACTACTTTATCTTCATGTGGATTCAACTGATGCAGAAAGCTGATCCAGGAGCGGTGAAGTTTTCCCAGGAAACTCCCCTGTGACGCAAGCCTCAATCCCATTTGAAAAGCAGTATCCCGAAGGTCAAAGGCAAAAGCGTTTCGTTGAAATGCAACTTTGCGGAGCATCTCCCTGGAGGATTTGCTTTCAACCTCTAAAGCAGCTTGCCAGAAGCCGCTACGTCCATCCTTACAAACTTGAATCAACTCATTCAGCTTCTTCATTCTCTCGCTATCTTTTTCCATGATGAAACCTCCACATTGATAAACTAAGCAAAATCAAGGCCAGGGCCTTCGGTGTCGAAACTATTAGAAGAACCTGTGTTGGTTCGTGTGACTTTACCCATTTCTTTGCCATTTTTTGAAGCATGATTTTGCAGCGTCTCGAGGAGCGCAGGGAAGTACGATCACCGGCCGTTTGAAGCAAATCTTTGCCCAAAGTGCAAATTTGAAGCAAAACCTTGCCAGAAGTTCAGTTGTAGGCGCATTGAGCTGCCGGCGGGTCTTTGAAGGTATATAATCAACAGCGGTCGATTCGCGTTGAAGACGCGGGCAGAAAATGTCGGTCGCCCTGAAAGACAGGCGGATCGGAGTTTGAATACAGCACAGCGAAAGCATTGTTCAAGACGCGGATGCACGCCCACTGCCGGCTGTTTCACGAATACGATGCGGCGTAAAGGCAGCGGTTTCTCAACGACACATGAATCGGGCGAATCGAAAGCAACACCGCTACCCTGATTTTGAGCCGGACGGCGGATTTGAAGAAATGACGTTAAACAAAGGCGCGAAAATAGGGCATTACGAAATTCTTAACGCAATAGGCGCGGGCGGCATGGGGGAAGTTTTTCTCGCCCGTGACACCAGGCTCGAACGCCAGGTCGCTATCAAACTGCTCGGCGAAGAGTTCAGCGACCATGCTGACCGTTTGCATCGCTTCACCCAGGAAGCCCGCTCCGCCTCCGCCCTCAATCATCCCAACATCCTTACAATCCACGAAATCGGCGAGACCGAAACGGGCGCGCGCTTCATCGCCACCGAGTACGTCGAAGGCGAAACCCTTCGCCACCGCATTCGACATTCACAGATGAAACTACGCGAGGTGCTGGACATCGTCGTGCAGGTCACTTCGGCGCTCGCGGCAGCGCACCAGGTCGGCATCATTCATCGCGACATCAAACCGGAAAATCTCATGCTACGCCCCGACGGACTCGTGAAGGTGCTGGATTTCGGACTCGCAAAGCTGACCGAGAAATCAACGCCAACAAACGATTCAGAAGTCGGGACGATTTCCCACAAAGGCACTGACCCCGGCACGGTGATGGGAACGGTGCAGTATATGTCGCCCGAACAAGCGCGAGGCAGGAAGGTGGATGCACGGTCGGATATCTTCAGTCTCGGCATCGTACTCTATGAACTGGTTGCAGGACGCCCGCCGTTTGCGGGCGAATCGAGCACCGATGTGTTGGCGGCGATACTTGAGAAAGAGCCGTTGCCGTTGTTGCGATTTGTTGCTGAAGTGCCGCCGGAGTTGCAACGCATTGTGACGAAGTGTTTGCGCAAAGATTGTGATGAACGCTATCAAACGATGAAGGATGTGTTGCTCGATTTGAAAGAGTTGCGCGACGAGTTGGCACTGGAAGCCAGGTTGGAACGCTTCATCCGACCGGTCAGCAACATCGAGAATCAACAAACACCGATTGCTGATGGTGAGAGAACCAAAGCCCGGTCAGCGCAGGCGACCAGCCCGGCAAGCGCACAACCTGCGTCGAGCGCCGAATACATCGTCAGCAAAATTAAAAATCATAAGCGCAGTGTCGCCGTTGGGCTGATATTGCTCTTTACAATGATCGGTGTGGGCTACTGGTTGTTCATTCTGCGCCCGCCGACTGCCAAACCAATCGAATCCATCGCGGTGATGCCATTTGTCGATGAAAGCGGCAATTCTGATGTTGAATATCTTTCGGATGGCATGACCGAAACGCTCATTAGCAGTTTGTCGCAAGTTCCGAATCTGAATGTCAAACCGCGTTCCTCGGTTTTTCGTTACAAAGGCAAAGAAACAAATTCACAGACCCTCGGCAAAGAATTAAACGTACAAGCGATTTTGAACGGGAGAGTCGTTCAACGCGGGCAGGATCTCTCACTCTATATGGAATTGATTGATGTCGCTTTGGATAAAGTCATCTGGAGCCGGCAATACAACCGCAAACAAACCGGTCTGGTGACGCTTCAGACCGACATTGCCCGTGATGTTTCAAGTCAGATCAAAACCAAGTTATCAAGCGCGGATGAAGCCACAGTCACCAAGACTTACACGACCAACCCGGAAGCCTATCAGCTTTATCTCAAGGGCAAGTATTACGCGAATAAATTCACCAAAGAAGGATTCCAGCAGAGTATTGAGAGTTTGAATCAAGCCATTGCGATTGACCCGAACTATAGCTCGGCTTACAGCGGTTTAGCGTACGCCTATATATTGCTTGATGATTGGTTTGAATCTCCGCGCGAATCCGCTCCGAAAGCGAGAGAAACGGCACAGAAGGCGTTGGCAATCAATGAAGAGGACGTTGATGCTCACGTTGTTCTGGGAATGGTTGCCCACTGGTACGATTGGGATTGGGCAACGGCAGAACGCGAGTTTAAGCGATCTCTCGAACTGAATCCTAAGAATTCCGATTCTTATACGTATTATGCGTTTTTTCTGGCGGCTATGAAGCGAGACGACGAAGCCCGTCTGGTAGCGCGCCAGGGACTGCAAGTTGATCCACTTTCGTCGGGAACAAATTTCAGCCTGGCGGCGACTTTGATTTTCAGACATCGCTGGGATGAAGCGATTGAGCACTTGCGAAAAGCGATTGAGCTTGACCCGAATTACTGGTTTCATCATTCCTATCTGGGGCGTGCTTACGCGCAGAAAGGAATGATGCCGGAGGCAATCGCCGAGTTTAAGCTGGCTCTTGAGTTGGATAGCCAACAATCGGAAAACTGGGCGGGGCTCGGACAGGCTTACGCTGTTTCGGGGAAAAAAGCCGAAGCGCAGAAGATGATCGATGAGATGATTAAAAGGTCATCGCAGAACATTTACGTCGCGCCTTATAACGTGGCAGTTATTTATGCCGGACTCGCAGACAAAGACAAGGCATTCGAATGGCTTGAAAAGGCATATTCGGATCGTGCGTATTATCTGTCGGTTTATTTGACGACTGACGAACGTTTGGACAGTCTTCGTTCCGACCCGCGATTTAAAGATTTGGTTCGGCGAATAGGAATACCGGAATAATTTTGAATGAGGACCTGTCGGGCACATTGCCGCATTCGCTAACCTTACAAAGGTCTGGGACCTTGCCAAGACTGATTTCCATGATGGAGCGCACGATACAGTGAAAATTCGGTAGTTCGCTTAACCATATAACTTCCAATGCTCCAAATTAACAATGTGGCTTCCACCGATCGTCATCGGCAATGTTCGGCGGCGGCTTTTCCGGATTGGGTTTCTTTGGCCACCCGGCGCAACTTCTATAAGATATATTATGTAAACTAACAAAGGGTAAAGAACCAAAAAGAGTCTACTGACAATAAACCTGTCTTTGAGGATGGTAGTTTTTCCAGCGCAAATAGTACGATAACTGTAGTGCGCCCCTGCTTTGAGCTTTAATCGGGTGGACAATGTACGCAGGAATCAACACAGCGGCTACGCCCGGCAACAGCACAATCAGGATCAACAACTCTTTCATGTAACGCATTGCATCCTCAGACCATGAAAACTGAACTGAGGTGAGGCAGGTAGTAACTCCAAATTCGTGTCAGCGAGCACCCTCACCTGTTCCTGTGACACGTTCTGCAGTCATTAGACGCTTTCATCTCATCATGACAGTTCATGCAGGTACTCATTTTGAATCTTTTTTCGTGAATCCATCTGCCGGCGGCGGTCATTTGTTTATGGCATTCCGCGCAAGGAATCTGTGTATGTTTTGCATGGCCGAAAATAATATCGGGCGCAACGCGGTATACACGAATCCATTGTACTTCAGGAGGCGCTTTCATTCCGGAATGGCACGACAGGCAATCAATGCTCGCAGGCAGCGTATCTGTGTTTACATGGCAGGTTGCGCAGGCAATTTGCTTTTTCACGTGCTGCGCGTGCGAAAAGTTGATCGGCTGGACAATAGCTGACGACCACCAGGAATAGGCAAAAAACAAGGCAGCTGCAATTGCCGACCCTATCAATATTTTCCATTTGCTTTGCACGAGGAAGTTTTACCACTGCTAAAACAGCCTTGCAACAGCATGCCGGCGCAGAGGTTCGAACAGGAAGATTCTCGCGCTCCCGGCCCGGTCAAGCGCATTGCAAGGTGGTGAACGAAAAACTGTCATCGTCCGGACAAAACGACAGGGACCAGGGCGCAATGCCCTTGACGGAGCCTGTTGGTAAGGTTTTTGCTGAATTAAGGTATGAAAAAGGAGGTGATGAATATGGCAATGGTGCGTTGGGAACCATTCAAAGAAATGGAAAAGTGGTTCGAAGAAGAATTCCCAATCATACCGATGTTTGCGGCCCCCAGAATGGGCTTGGATCTTGCCGTGGATGTTTTCGAAGAAAAGGACAATGTAATTGCCGAAATGAACCTTCCAGGCGTAAATCCTGAGAAGATCGAGATTACTTTTCATGATGGACTGTTAAAAATTACCGGTTCACGAGACGAAGAAAAGGAAACGAAAGAAAAGAACTTCTACTGCAAAGAAATCAAGCGCGGTGTGTTTGAAAGACTGGTTCGGCTTCCTGTAGAAGTAAAGACAGAAAAAGCCGATGCTCAGTACAAGAAAGGTGTTCTGAGAATAGTGATGCCGAAAAAGGAGGAAATCAAGACTGAAAAAGTCAGAATAACAGTCCATTAAAATATCGAACTATCCCAAACAGCCTGACGTCAACACCTCAAGATGTCAGGCTGTTTTATTTCTTTGATGGTGTGTCGCAGAATCGACTCTTCAGCACGCGCATCGCGACACGCGTCGTAGCTGGCGGATCCTCCGACGTATCAACAGCGCTCAAAACTTTCCAAGGAGTTCTGCCTTGATCCGTTCTCCATCCTCAGCCCTGTATTTATACGGTTGATCTTCCTGAAGGAACCAGATTGCGTTTCTTGATGAAAAAGCCCATGAAGGAAGATCATGAATGTTATCCTGTCTTGGAGGATCTGATATTCGCGAAACTTCAACCAGATAGCTCCCGTTAAATACAGTAAGCAGGAGATTATCGATATAAAAATTTCTGCTTTCGGACGTAAGAATGCTCATGCCCGTTCCCTGTGCAATTGCCATGCCGGTTTTGGATTGCACGAGAAAACCGCAATTCCGCAGGCGGAACCGTAACAAGTTGTCACCCTGTGGAACAAATTGTCGTGCCTGACCGTGGACCCTACAACTCGTCGGAATAAACAAAATTCGCTTCGGCGGGTTGATTTTCTTTCACCTGTACCAGCTGCTCCTTTACACCAAAGTACTCGTGCCATGAGACAAGCGTGTATTTGCCGGGAGGTACATCCTCCAGAAGGTAGTTTCCATCAGCATCGACTCCGGCAAAGTATGGATGTGACATCACCACAGCGTACGCAGTCATCCAGTAATGTCCGGCCTCACAAATGAACTTTACGATGCCGGGATTTCCCAGTTGCTGAAAACTCTCTTTTCGCTGTGCCACCATTGCGATGTTGAACAGGGTGTGCGCAGGATATGTCACGCTGTTTGGGTAAATAACGAATTTCGATCCCAGAGGAAACCAGAATGCGTGCACGCTGTGAAGTATGTTGTCGGCGTTCGTGATCTTGATGCTGCTCATTGGGGGCACAAGCTGCAGATGCGGTTGATAATCGCAGCGGTCTTGAGTCAATACGGGTGGCTCGGCAGGCATTACAAAATTCTTTCCTGCGCTGATACTCTTCAAATAAACGACCGCATTCCGTAAACCACCGCCTGGTCCAATATCGACTGCCTGGATCATTCTGGATTCTGGTCCGCAAGCCTTTGTATCCCTGTTCACTTCCAGTTTCGGAATCTCAAGACCGGTCTGCGTATGCGTCACTTTCCCCTTGATCCATCCCTTGTAAAGAAGCTTTGTGGGGCGATACTTTGTCTCATCTGCCTCTGCCCGTATCAGAAACATGGGCCCGATTAACAGTAACAGCCACGCTATTCTAAGTTTCATGATTGTACCTCCGTCTACTCGACCGTATTTGCAAGCGGAATGCCAGTTTGGCCTCGTCGGTACCGCCCGATTGTTGTCTGACAAAATGGCAACTGCTTCTCCAACGCCTATTCCAGGAAAAGGACAGAGAATATGATCAATAGGATCAGAATCAAGCCAATCGTTAGACCCGCGGCTCCAATGATGTATGCGCGCCTGATGGCTCGCGAATCGGGTGGCGGGACGAGCATTTTTTCCAGTTCTCCACCTGTTTGCAGCCTCTTAAATTCTTCGGGCCGCTCTTCCTGGAATCGACTCAGGGGCATCGAACCGGTAAAAATCACAAGATCCATTGGAAAGGATTCGGCCCTCAAATGCGTATGGAAGAAATGAAAAACAAAAATAAAACCAACCGCCAGCATGGCCTCTTCACTGTGAACAATCTTCGCAATGTTCAATGCATATCCAGGCAGGAATTTCGTGAAAAAACCCGGGAACCAGAGCATCAATCCGGAAATACCAATAACCGGAATGCCCCAGAATACGGCAAAGTAATCAAACTTCTCCCAGTACGTCCATCGATCCAGTCGTGCCGGCTTACCGAGATAAAGGAACCAGCGAATCTGCTGCAAAAGGTCTCTGAAATCCCCGGGGCGCGGAATCATCGACCCTGGTCCATACAGCATTCCTTTTTTCCCGGCCCAAACCGATGAAACCAGATGACCGAGATGAAAAAATGCGTAGCCGAAAGTGATGACCGCGAAGAAACGATGGAAGAATCTGAATACTTCGATTCCGCCCGATAGATTCACCAGAATCTGATTCCATCCGCTGTAAGGGAAACGGATCGGAATACCCGTAAACGCAAGTCCAAGAAAACTGATCATGACAAAACCATGAACAATGCGGTCCGTCATTGAAAAGCGCATGATCCAGGGGCCTTCGGAATGATGATACGACGGTAGTTCTTTGCGGATATACGCGGTTACGGACCGTTGCAACCAGAGTATCGTGTGAATCGTAAAGAATCCGAATACAGAGTACAGTAGACCGACCATCGCATGATAAATGTAGTACAGCAAAGGAGACTTCCCTTTGTCCTCCGGGTCCGAGTGCGGATCAAAAGTCGTAAATGAAGCGCTGGTTTCTGCATGACATTTACCGCAGTTTTCCTGCAAGTGATTCGGATGAACTGATGATTGCGGATCCTCTTTTTTTAAGTTTAGATGTGCTGTATGGCAGTCGGCGCAAGTCGCGGATCGGACAAATCCCAGAGTCAGGGCTTTTCCATGGAACGTGTCTTGATACGTTGGAGCTTCCTTTTCATGGCATTTTGCGCACAGTAAGGGTATGCGCTGGTGAAACGTCCAGGTGATCGGATCCAGAATGCCGTGAGCTCCATGACAGGTCACGCATCCGGGAGAAATCTCAGAATTCTTCTTCCACATTTTGCCATGTTCGCTACGCCGAAAATCTTCCAGTATGCCAAGATGACAGGAGCCGCAGGTTTCGGGAATTCGGGATTTATGAATGGTTGAGGCAGGGTCTGTTTTGGGAAGCACACCATGAGCTGTGTGACACGATACGCACGTTGCGGATACCAGTAATCCGCTTCGCAGCACTCCCCTTCCGTGAACCCCGGTTTTGTAATCCTGTATCTGATCGACCCGCGGCAAGTGAGATTTTTCTATCACCTCCGGATCCATATGGCAGGACGTGCAGATTTCGATCTGGTTCAGCGGATGGATTTTCGATTGCGGATCGGTTCTGCTGAGAATGTCGTGCTTTCCATGACAAGTGAAGCAATCCGGAGATTCCTTCTTTCCAGCCGCCATGGCTTTACCATGACTGCTTGCCGAATATTTTTCACTTTCATCGCTATGACAGGAACCACATTCAACTTTCTTCAGAGCTTCCTCATGCGGAATTTCACTGATTGATTCGTGGCAGGAAATGCAGTCATTGCTTCCGTGAACAGACGTGGCGTATTTCTTTGGATCCACGAAAAGAGAGATTGCCTTACCGGTGACGTCTTCGCCGGTCAGTTCGGAATCACTATGACACTCAAAGCAACTCTCGTTGGAAAGATCGGACTTTTCCTCCTGTGCGAAAACAGCGGACGCAGCAGCGGCAAAAAACAGAAACAAGAAGTTTCTCATGTAACGCATAGCATCCTCAGACTATGAAGACATGACTGCGGTGGACAGGTAACCGCAGCGCTATCTCGGATGGATCAAACCCTGCTTTCTCATTGCTGAAACCCGGGAGCCGGGCTATCGACTCCCGGTTTTCTTACAATTGTAGTTACTTTTTCGCTTCAGTCTTGAGGGTCTCCAACCACTTCACAAGTATCTCCAGATCTTCTTTTTTGCCGGTCCAGGCCTTGATGTGCTTCTTGTCATTCCTGGCTTCTTCTTTGTTTAGATACTTCGTCATCCAATCGGCCTTGTGCAGCGCACCAACATTGGACAGATCCGGAGGTCCATCCGGCTTGTTACTCGTGGTTTTTTTTGCCACACCCTGGGAGTCGATAGAGTGGCAAACGTTGCACTTACTGTCTATGAAAATTTTCTTGCCCGGCGAATCCTCAGCGAACACCGAACAAGAAAAGAACACAAATACAAGTGCAATCAATCCAACGTGGATCAAAAACTGTTTTTTCATGTTGACTCATCCTCCTTTTCAATCTCAGATTCCATTCTCAAGCAAAACCAGAGCCAGGGAGCCCAATCAGATCTAAACTGCTGTAAATAAATGGTATAGATTGAGAGCAAGCCGTTAGCGCAGACCCTGCAGCAGAGACATTCTGTCAATAGGCAGACAAATTATTGAAGGCAGTCATCAACCGGGCACCGGCTCTAAAACGCATAAACGGGGATCCCCGTAACCATGGTTGTTCGTTCAGCGAGTTCTGTCAGGAAGGAGGGCTTAACCGCTTGAAGGTCCTTTAATGCCGGTTCTCTACTAATTGTGTAGATCTGGACGGAGTTTGGTTTAATTTTCAGTAACGCGTCTCTCCATGCGCGTAAATCCGGGACGCTGTCGTTCCAGTTGTGCACAAACATCGTCTGCAGAATCAGCTTGCGGAACTTTTTCAGGTCATCAATCATCTCAGGTAGATTTACAGGAACGAGCGGCCGGTTCAAACACTGTTGTTTTTCCCGGATTACGGAATCAAACTTAACCACGGGTTCATCGAGCATTTCCATAGCGCGACGAATCTCATCATTTCCGGCTCGATAACCGGTCGACAAAACGGACAGCCTGATTTTCGGGTAATACCTGTCCCGAAAAGCAACGATCCCGCTCACGACTTCAGGGAACCGGGGGTGCATCGTGGGTTCTCCGTTCCCGGAAATTGTTGTGTGAGCAACGCGGATTTCTCGATCCGCGTTGCTCGTCAACTTCCGGCTCCATTCGTGAATCACTTCGGAGGCAGACACAAATGAAGTCTGGTTGTTGATCAGAGGAGGAGTGAAGCCGTATTGACAGTAAACACAGTCATACGAACAAACTTTATGGCCTGCGGGCAGAAGATTAATCCCTAGATCCCAACCGAATCTTCTGCTGAACACCGGTCCATAGACGATTTCGTTCTCTAATTCCATTAGTTGACCCGGATCGTGATCACAGGGACCCTGGATTCACTGATAACCACATATGCTTTCGATTCGATGAAGCGCGAAAGTATGGTTTGCCGCTTTGCGCCCATCAAAACAAATCCGTACTTGCCGGACTCACTTTCGTGACCGATTTCCGTTGTGCAGTCACCAAACTGAACGATAGCATCGGTAGTCGTCGCATTCTTTGCAATTTGCCGGCCGATTCGAAGAAGATCCTCTTTCTTTTCAGCCGTTTCATATGTTGTTACCAGAACGGGATTCGCACTGAAGCTGGAGCCAAACATTGCGTCCTTTAGATCAACAACGTGAAACAACGTAATTGCCGCATCCAGATCTCTGACGATTTTGCGGAGCCGGATATACCCTCGTGCCGGGAACGTCAAACTTGAGACGGGAAGCAGTATTCGTTCCTGCTGCGGTCCTGAGGTTCTGTCAACGTGAGGTGAAAGAGTAATCACTGGAACCGACGCATTCCGGATCACGCTTTCCGTTGTAGATCCAACCAGTTTGTGTGCCGCGCCTCGCAAGCCTCGTGTGCCCATCACGATCACAGAAGCGCCCAGCGCTTTCGCAAGAGCCACAATCTTTTGAGAAGGCACTCCGCTGCTCTGGATGCTCTCGTAATGTATTTTCAACGGTTCAAGAAAATTCTGCATGTCGCGTAGAACCGTCGCATGATACCGGTCGTAGTCAATTCCGATATCAACGGCTGCCGGGTAAGGTTCCATTACGTGAAGTATCGTGACCTGTGATCCATACTTCTTTGCCGCAAGTTCCGCCCATTGCAGCGTCTTAATTGAGTCCTCGGAAAAATCAATCGGACATAAAATCTTGTCAAATATCTTCATGGTCGTATGCCTCCACTACTTAACTCGTATCAATCTCCATGCCATCGTGTGAAAAAATACCTGATCCGTGGCGGCGGGCCTCCGTGCCCGCTGGTCCACTCGACGAGAAAACGACAGGCAGGGACGCCTGCCGCCAATGGCCTGGGGATTTTTCACAGGGTCGGAGCGCGCGTATTACAAACGATTCATTCACGCGGGCCGTGGTAATGACTCTGTGTCAATCTCAGGACACAAAGTCGAGCGGCAACTGTGACTTCGCTACTCGGGATTGACCACTGTTTCCAGGTTTTCCTTTCGCGCGTCGCGCCTGTACAGGGTTCGCGAGCTCACACCCAGGATCTGGGCTGCTCTCTCCTTGTTCCCACCAACGGATTCAAGCACTTTATCTATGTAGATGCGCTCCATCTCGCGGAGCGGTAGAAATGCCCCACCAAAATCGAATTTGCCTTTTCGTGTGCTGCGACTCATCGGCACAAGCTCTGAAGTGGTGATGGTTTCCCCTTTGCAAAGGACAACCGCGCGTTCAATCGCGTTCTCCAATTCACGAACATTCCCGCGCCATGTTGCATTCATAAGATAGGACATTGCCGCCAGATCAAAACCGCTGATCTTCTTGCTGTTCAAGCGGGTGTAATGCTTTAGAAAATGTTGAGCAAGAAGCGGTATGTCTTCCCTGCGTTCTCTCAACGGAGGAAGCACAATCCGGATTACATTCAATCTGTAAAAAAGATCTTCCCTGAATGTTCCATCATCAATCGACTTTTCAAGATCTTTATTGGTTGCGGCAAAAATCCGAACATCAACCTTTCGCGTCTGCGTGTGGCCCAGTGGCCGGATCTCGCCATCCTGCAAAGTTCGTAAAATCTTTGCCTGCAATCCGATCGGCATACTTGAAATTTCATCCAGAAACAGCGTTCCCCCGTCCGCCACTTCAAACAAACCTTTCTTGGTAGCTTTTGCGTCGGTAAATGCCCCTTTCACGTATCCGAACAATTCACTTTCCAAAAGAGTCTCGGGCAAAGCCGAACAGTTAATCGCAACAATCGGATGTGAGGCGCGGGGACTGTTAAAGTGCAGCGCGCGTGCAACCAACTCCTTACCGGTGCCGCTTTCTCCTTCAATCAGCAGATTGGAATGACTGGCTGCGACTTGCCGGATCATTTCATACAGTTGCTGCATCGTTTTACTTTTTCCAATGATGCTGTGAAAGGAGTATTTTTCCTGTAACTCTCCCTTCAGCATCTCGTTTTCTTCAACGATCCACTTCTGTTCTACCGCTTTATCTACGATCGCCTTTAATGTTTGCATCTTAAACGGCTTCGGTATGAAATTCGTTGCCCCTTCCTTAATGGACTCGACTGCTGTTTCGATCGATCCGAATGCTGTAATCAGAATCACCGGCAATTGTGGATTTCGCAGATGTATTTCCCTCAGCAACGCAAGACCGTCCATCTCCTGCATCCGTAAATCGGTAATCACAACATCAAAATCAGAGTTCGCCAGTTGTTCCGTCGCATCTCTTCCATTGATTGCCTCAGTTACCGTATAACCTTCGGATTGGAAAAAATCAATGATGAGCTGCCGCATCTCTGGATCGTCATCCACAAACAGGATCCGTTTCTTTTTCATAAAAATAGACTCCTCGTTGATCTACGTTTTAAGCAACTGTAGTGCCAAAGCAGTTAAGTGTCTTATTTATAGTAGCTTACTTAAGACCGGGTCCACAACTCTCTGGTGACAGAATGTCCTGTATGAGGTTAAACGGAGAAAGCGCAGCATCAGGATTGAAATCAATTCTCCAGACTACCGCACTGTTCCGATTCTTCAAATCCTCAGAGTGACTATTCGTCAGTAATTGACAGTTTGTCCGCACTGATAATTGATGTAGGTGCACGTTGCGGGACTGGAAGTCCGCGGCCCCTTAACTAGTGCAGCCTGGAAGCCTGCGGACAGGATGTCCGAATTATGGGCCGCAGGCATCTTGCCTGCTTCGCACGAAATGTAGAAAATCGACAGCACCCAATTGATGTAGCAGCGTTATGCCATTCTCCTGTATCATGATCATCGGAGGATTCTGAAATGTCACAACCGCCATCGTTTTACATGAGTTTCAAGAATAAGTATGTAGATCTTGCCGCCGCATATGAGAATCTGGGAAAAGAATGTCAAAAAGCAGGTCCGCTGAATTCAAGAGAACGGGCACTCGCGAAACTTGCCATCGCCATCGGTGCCGGATTGGAAGGTGCAGTGCATTCGCATACAAGACGTGCTCTGGATGCGGGTGTATCCTCTGATGAGATCCGCCATACGGTGTTTCTGTCTATGACAACGATTGGTTTCCCTTCGATGATGAAAGCTCTGGCCTGGATTGAAGATGTGTTGCCTGCCGGGCAGGCAACACAGGAATAAATAATTGCGGGGCAACGCCGGGTTGCGCTGCCCCAAAACAGCAGAATTTATCCAGGAACCGACAGGAGGCTGAATCTGCTGTTATAAGGTAGGGTTATTAGGAGTCCGTTCATTCTGCTTAATATGCCTCCGCCAAAAAAACACCCTGATTGAACATGCATCCCGGCAATACGCAAACCTCATGCCAGATCAGGATCGTCGAGAATTTTCTTTTTGTTGAACGACACTCTGTCTGTGTTTTTGACAGATGACGGTCTCAGCACTTATGGCTCATTGCTCATTACTCGGCACTCAAGCCTCAGCTATTCGTGTTTTGACCGGATTGTAGTCAACGGATACCTGTTGGCCTTGATCAAACCTGCATGGGT
>Ga0247727_10013418_pt1 | contig 13822 bp, 15 predicted proteins | sample WisWelCaveWW1625_FD_202498 | JGI IMG/M metagenome (GOLD analysis project Ga0247727, IMG submission 202498) | Biofilm microbial communities from Wishing Well Cave, Virginia, United States - WW16-25 | ecosystem: Environmental > Aquatic > Deep subsurface > Groundwater > Cave microbial mat | place... | reverse complement strand
ACGGAAGAGAGAAATATCAAATCCCAACATTGAATGAAGTTTTGGATATCATTGGCGGAAGAATAGGTTTGGAAATCGAAATCAAAGGACCCGAACCTGAATCGGCAACAATTATTGCCAACACGCTTCAGGCTACAAAAGAACCTGGGACAGCGTTGAAATTACATCCTATGAACCTTTGCTTCTTCGCAAATTTCAAGTGGAATGCCCAAATATCCCAACAGATTTACTTTTCCCGCGTTCCGAACCCTGGATGAAATTGGATGTTGTTACTTATACGGCAATCCACCGTTCCAGGCTGGCAGGCGCTCGTGCAGTCCATTTACACCCAACCCAACTAACAAGTGAGGCAGTCGATAAGATCAGAGATCACGATATTGAAATCCACGCATGGGATGTGAATGACGAGAAATCGCTAACAACTTGTGCAGAGTTGGAAATTCCAAAAATCTGCACCGATAAATTTCAACAAGCAAAAATTTTCCGCCAGAATTTAATCATGGCAAATTAGGTGAACACATGGCAGACGTCGTTATCGCAGGTATCGGACAAACGGAAGTCGGCGAACATTGGGAGATCGGTTTGCGCGAGCTTGCCTTCGCCGCTATTCAGGACGCGGTGAAAGATTCAGGCGGACTCAAACCGCAATCATTATTTGTGGGCAACATGCTCGCGCCGAATCTTTCCAATCAAGCGCATGTTGGCGTATTGCTCGCGGACTACGCGGGTCTTCTCGGCATCGAAGCCGTGACCGTTGAAGCCGCAGGCGCGTCAGGTGGCGCGGCATTGAGGCAGGGTTATCTCGCGGTCGCAAGCGGTATGATGGATGTGGCACTGGTCGTCGGTGTGGAAAAGTTTACCGACAAGGTCGGCTCTGGTGTTGAAGAGGCGCTGTCCACCGCGAGCGATTCCGATTTTGAAGCTGTGCAAGGCATGACGCAAACCGCCCAAGCTGCCCTCTTGATGAAGCGCTACATGCACGAGCATAATGTCCCTGCAAATGGATTCGCTGGATTTGCTTTAACTGCTCACGCAAACGGCGTCGCAAATAAGAACGCCATGTTCCGCAAAGCCATCAAGCCTGAGACTTATTCAAAAGCGGAAATGGTCAGCGACCCACTCAACATGTTCGACATGGCTCCCAATGCGGATGGCGCAGCCGCGCTCGTTCTGATTCGCCGCGAGCTGCTCCCGTCAAATTTTGCGAATCCACTCGTGAAGATTTCCGGCTCCGCCGCATCGTCTGACACTCTTGCATTACACGATAGAAAAGACATGTTGTTCTTCGACACTGCACAAATTTCTGCGGGCAAGGCAACGAAGCAGGCGGGCGTAATTTTGGAGGACATCAATTTCTTTGAATACCACGATACATTCAGCATCTTTGCCGCCTTGCAACTCGAAGCCGTTGGGTTTGCGATCAAAGGTCAGGGCTGGAAACTCGCCGCGAACGGTGATATCGGTCTCAAAGGTAGAATCCCCTGCGCGACGATGGGCGGCATGAAAGCGCGCGGGTTCGCCGGAGGCGCAGCAGGTGTGTATCAGGCTGTCGAAGCGGTGACACAGCTAAGAGGTCAGGCTGAGGCGAATCAAATCCAGAATGCAAGAACTGCATTGATCCAGTCGCTTGGCGGGCCGGCATCCACCGCTGTGAGTCATATCCTGCAAAGACTTTAGTGCGTCGCATATCATCCCCTTTGGGGACCAGATGGGTAGGATTATCTGCTTATGAAGATTTACCCCTCGAGCGAATCAGTCATATTAAGTTTGGTGCGACGCACCTCAAAGAATTATTTCCCTTCAGTGGCAATCATCTGAATAAAATTCAGAATACGCTGTTGTAATTCTGTTCCACTCTCCCCATCAAATAGATCGGTGCCATGCGCAGTCCCTGGATAGGTCTGCCATTCCTTCGGCTCAGCTGCCAAATCATACAAGGCGCGCGTTGCATCCGCTGGAACGGTATCGTCATTCTCCGCCGTGATGAACAGTTTTGGAATATCGGTATTGAGGTCAGCGGGTTGAATTTCAAAGCCCCATTGTGAAATTGATGGCGGGGAAGCAAGCACGATGATTCCGCTGGCTTGAGACTCAACAACAAGTTTCGCGGAAGCGCAGCCACCCAAACTCGCGCCAACAAGAATGATTTTCTCCGCGCCTTGTTCGCGCACAAATGTAATTGCGGCACGGGTATCGTCAAGAAATTTTTGGATCAACACTTCATCCACTGCGCCAGCTTTGCACCCGCGCCATTGATAGGTTAGCGCCATATACCCTTGCGCAGCTGTGAGTTGTGCGAACTCCCTCCAACCTGGTTTGCAGTTACCCATCACAGAGAAGATCACGGCAGTCTTGCCCGCGCCATAAAGTTCGCCAGTGATCGTCGCGCTATCTTCCGTATCAAAGGTGATAGTGTGGGACGCTAAAATATCATCCAGCGGAGCAGTTGTGGGATTTCCAGGCGCAAGCGCGGATTCGACAGGTGTGACGATGAAAGCTTCAACAGTTGGCGATGGTTCATGTGATGAAACAAGGGTAGTAGCCTGAGTAGTCACGGGAGCGGCACTACAAGCCGCGATGATAAACATCAATGACGAAATCAACCAGCGGATGAAAAAGTGTTTTTTCATGTGAATGCCTCAATACTTCAAACGAATATAACGCGGATCAAGTGAAATGTCCCCGTCCCATTGAACTGAATAAAATTAGAGATCATTAATCCCAGGTTTGCAAAAGATCACTGTTCAAAGCGTTGAGGTCGTAGTAATTGAAAGAAAGCAAACACAGCCAGTGATGCGCCGAACATAATGCTGGTGAGAGGCACGAGCCAGCGGTAATTTACAAGAAAACTTTGCCAGAGCAAAATACCCTGAATTCGAATTTGAATGAGAGCATGAGGCGGCAGGGACTGAAACGCAAAGAGCATTGCACCGAGAACTAGTGAAAGCACAACTGCCAATACATAATCGTTGCGAGTGAATTGGAAACGCGGCGCAGGTTCCGTGCGGATGCGCGCCAGCACAAGTTCGCTAACGCCTTTGGGCATTGTCGCCATGGGATACGAGCGCAGCGCGTCTTCAATGATCAAGTTTTGTTCGTTGGGGTTTAGGAGATCGTCCATTGTTCCTCCGCATGATAATTTGCAAGCGCAATTCGTAATCTCTCTTTTGCGCGAAAGAGACCAGTCTTTACAGTGCCAAGAGGGAGATTGAGCAGGCTGGCAATCTCGTCATAGGAAAGTTCATCCTGATAACGTAAACTGATCAGTAATTTGTAATTTGCGTCAAGCCCGTTTATTGCGTGATGCAGGTAAGTCCTGGTTTCGTTGGATTCGAATTCGCGCGCAGGGTTGGTCGGCGCGTTCTCTGGTTCCGGGATGTCGGGCAATACGTCATCGCCGAGGTCGGCGAGTGAACGCCTCAGAGTAGGTAAACGGTTGTAGCAGAGATTGGTGACAATGCGATACAGCCATGTGCGGAATTGTGAATTGCCGCGAAAGTTTGGCAGCGCAGTCCAGGCGCGCACGAAAGTCTCCTGTGTGAGGTCAAGCGCTTCGTTTTCGTCTTTTACCACGCGGAAAGCAAGGTTATAGACATAGCGTTGATGTTCATCCACGAGCGCGGCAAAAGCAGTATGGTCACCTTTTTGCGCGCGCTGGATGAGTATCTGTTCGTTGTCCACACAGGGTCCCTTCAAAAGGTTAGACAGGAAACTGAGGAAAAAGTTTCACCCGCCCTCACCCTAGCCCTCTCCCAAAGGGAGAGGGGACTCCCGTCCATCTTGGGGAAGGGTTGGGGATGAAGTTGAAACTTTTTTGCGACTCGCCTGTCAAACGAAGTGAGAACATCTTACCGCTTGTCTCATAAATAAGTAAGCTTTTGAATGGCTTCATAAGCCAAAATCCAAATTTCAAGTTTACATAGTACTGCGGTACTTCGTAAACAAGGAGAACGAAAATGAAAAGACCTATTGTAATCACCCTTTTAGTTATAGCGCTGACATTTGTATGTCTGGGAATTGGTGCGGTGATCTTCTTTACTGCCAATGGCGGCTTCGCAACCAACAACCCGTTCGATGTGCGGAATGTCCCGTCGCAGGTGGAGGAAAGCAAGACCCTCAAAGTGGACGCAAATAAACCACTCACATTGAAAATCACTGACGATGCGGGCGATGTCACCGTCACAGGTGCAGATGTGAACACTGTGCAGGTCAAGGTAATCAAGACTGCCTATGACTCATCCCAAGCCCGTGCAGACGAGGAAGTGAAAGGCGTCAAATACACCATCGAACAGACCGGCAACACCATTACCCTCACATATGAACTGCCCAAGTCCATGAACTTCAACAACAATATTAACACTGTCGATTTCATCGTGACGGTCCCCAATGAAACCACAGTGGATGTGGATACCAATTTTGGTGAAGTCAGTGTCGCCAACACAAAAGGAAATGTCGATATCAAGAACGACTTTGGCGATGTGACCCTTGAGAACATCGAAGGCGCCTTGACCGTTAAAACGAATAGCGGCGAAGTAACAGCTACATCCATCAAGGCTGGCAGTGAAAATATTGATCTGAGCTCGGACTTTGGCGGCGTTACCCTGAAAAAAGCCGGCGGCAAAGACATCATTCTCGATTCAAACAGCGGCACCATCACATTAAGTGAAGTCCGCGCCACAGGTGAACTGAACTCGAACACCGACTTCGGCAATACGAAATTCGAGAATGGCTCTGCTGATTCGCTCCATATCGAAACCAATAGCGGCGAAGTGTCACTTGTCAAAATAAATGTTACCAAGGAAATCTTTGTAAAGGATGACTTCGGCGATATCGAATTGGAGCAAGCCTTCGGAGCCTCCTACGACCTGCATGCGAACAGCGGCTCCATCACCGTGGATGGCGCCAAAGGCAAACTGAAAGCTGATTCAGATTTTGGCAACATCACCATTAATAATGCCCAGTCTGTGACATTGACTGTCGAGACGAACAGCGGCACAGTGGAATTCAGCGGCACATTAGGCGTGGGTCCGCACTTTATCAAGTCCGATTTTGGCGGCATTGATATCAGCCTGCCCACTGATACAAAACTAACCGTGGATCTCAAAACAGATTTTGGCAAAATCACTTCGGATATTCCGATCACTGTCACATTGACTGAAAGTTCCAGTTCAGATAAGAGTCAAATTATCGGAAGCATCAACGGTGGAGGCGAGCAACTCACCGTTCAAGCCAACAGCGGCAGTATCAACATCCAAGTCAGTGGCAAATAAAAACATAAAATCAGGTGACAGTCACTCACTGTCACCTGATTTTTTTATATGCTATCATTGGCAGGAAAGGATTCAACATGAACGACATCTTTCCCTGTCTTGGCGTGGTCGGCTCACTGGCGATCATCTTTGGCTTTCTTGCCTTCCTCCGCTATATGAACTACAAAGAAACCATCGCACTGGCAGAAAAGGGATTGACCAAACCTGAACTAAACTCAAACAAAAGACTCTTGCGCTGGGGGATTGTCATCACTGCAATCGGATTCGCGCTCACGATCGGACTCTACACCATCGGCTTTGACTCTGCTAACAACTACCCGCTTCACCTCGGACCCTGGATGCTGGGAGGCTTCGTCCCGCTTTTTCTTGGCTTGGGCTTGGTCCTGCTTCATTACCTTGCCGAGAGGAATTGATTTCCCCAAGAAGCTGAAATCTGAGCATGGACATTCAAAAAGCGTATAACGAGTGGTCGGAATCGTATGATGGGGATGAAAACCTTACGCGCGACCTTGATGAAAAAATAACCAGAGAGACGCTTGCCAATCTGCACTTCAACTCGATCCTTGAGATCGGTTGCGGCACAGGCAAGAACACATTGTTTCTCGTCCAAATTGGGACAGGTGTCCACGCACTCGATTTTTCGCAAGGAATGATAGGGAAAGCCCGGGAGAAGGTGAAGGCGGAGAACGTCCACTTTTCAATAGCAGACTTGACAAAACGCTGGCCTTGTGAAGATAATGCCTGCGACCTCATCACCTGCAACCTCGTGCTGGAACACATCGAAGACCTGTCCCACATCTTCTCCGAAGCCGCGCGGATATTGCAATCCAACAGCAGATTCTTTATCAACAAATTGCATCCTTTCAAGCAATACCCAGGCGGACAGGACAAGGTAGGGACTTCTCTACCCTATAATATGCAAGTCCTAATTGACTCTATTCCAGGTTATCCACATAATTATTAACAATTACCAAAGAATTGCAAAAGGATTGTTGTAACTTATTGGAGACTAAATGGGGATTGAATCTGGTTATTATATAGTAATATTATTCAACTGGACTGATCCAAATGACCACGCTCCAAATACCTATTTCGCTTCGTTAATTATTGCAGGGAGCCCAGCTTGTGTTCCTGCTGATGTTAACCTACCCGTGCAACAATCATTCTTCTGCAAGAACTTGTAATTAACACCTTCCAGTATTAAGACTTTATCTGATGTCTATCGGGAATTCTTGGAGGAAAATATGAAATTCATAGAACGCTTATTCATTGTCTTAGTGTTCGCAGCATTCCTTAGTGGGCCGGGAAACCCGATCCCATCATTGCCTGAGACAGTTCTGGCTCAATCACGCGACCCGGTTTTTGTGGGGGCAGGCGATATATCCAACTGCAGCCGGAGCGAAGATGAGTCGACTGCTCAACTTCTCGATAATATCTCTGGCACCGTTTTCACCCTGGGCGACAATGCCTACCCGGATGGAACGGCAAGCCAGTTCAGTGACTGCTACGGTCCCACCTGGGGACGACACAAGAATCGCACGCGTCCTTCACCGGGCAACCATGATTATCATGTTTCCGGCGCATCCGGTTATTACAACTACTTTGGCTCGGTTGCAGGCGATTCAGGCAAGGGCTACTACTCCTACAATCTGGGCGCCTGGCATATCATCTCGCTCAACAGCGAAGTGGGATATGCTGCGGGTTCAGCTCAAGAGCAATGGTTAAAGGCGGATCTCACCGCGAACCAGAGTGTGTGTACACTGGCTTATTGGCACCATCCGCGCTTTAGCTCGGGGCAACATGGCAACATCAATCGCAGTCAACCGTTTTGGCAGGCGCTTTATGATGACGGCGCAGACGTGATATTGAACGGTCATGACCATACCTATGAACGCTTTGCGCCTCAGAACCCGAATGGACAAGCCGACTCAAGCCGCGGCATCCGCGAGTTTGTGGTGGGCACGGGCGGAGCCGGCTTATATCCCTTCCCCAGCATCCAACCCAACAGCCAGGTTCGCAATAACACAACTTACGGGGTGTTGAAGTTAACCCTGCATGCAACAAGCTACGATTGGCAGTTCGTTCCGATTGCCGGGCAGACCTTTACCGATTCGGGCAGTGCCAATTGTGTAGGTGCCAGTGGGCCAACTCCGACAGCCACGCGCACGCCGACGCCTGGACCAACTCCCACACGCACTCCAACCCCACCCTCAGGTTCATCTTTGGACCTGATTTTCTCTGACAGTTTCGAGTCAGGCGATCTGTCAGCCTGGTCGTCCAGCACCACTGATGGCGGTGATCTTGGCGTAAGCACAGCAGCAGCTTTGGTTGGCGGCAACGGGCTGCAGGCGGTGATAGACGACAACAACTCCATTTACGTCACCGATGACCGTCCCAACGCTGAGCCGCGTTATCGCGCGCGCTTTTACTTTGACCCGAACTCGATCTCAATGATAAGTGGAGACACCCATTTCATCTTCAACGGCCTTGATGGCACATCCACAGCAGTGATGCGGATGGATTTTCGCCGGTCCTCAGGCACATACCAAATAAGAGCCCGGATTTTGGATGACAGCTCAAACTGGATCGACACCACCTGGTTCACGATCAGCGATGGACCTCACTTTATCGAGCTGGATTGGCAAGCCGCAACTGCCGCAGGCGCGAATAATGGCGGCCTAACCCTTTGGATTGATGGCGTTCAGCAAGCCAATTTGAGTGGAGTGAACAATGACTCCTGGCGGATCGATCGTGTCCGTCTGGGGGCGGTAAGCGGGATAGACAGCGGCACCCGCGGGGCCTACTACTTTGACGCCTTCGAATCGCGGCGGCAGACCTACATTGGGCCAGCGGGCGGCGTGGTGACACCGCCGCCAACGACACCCACAATAGTTTTAACCGCAACGAACACGCCATTGTCTACTGCAACCCGCACGCGGACCCTAACATCGACACGGACGCCAACCTCAACACCGACCACCATTCATATCGGCGACCTGGATGCGACGAGCACCAGTCAGGGCGGTAAGTGGACTGCTAGTGTGACCATCACCGTGCATGATGCCTCTCATAACCCGATAGCCAACGCCACGGTCAGTGGTTCCTGGAGCAACGGCGCCAGCGGCACGGCCTCCTGCACTACCGGGACCAATGGCCAGTGTAGTGTAAGCATAAGCAACATTTCCAACGGGAGTCACAGCGTTACCCTCACCATAAATAACGTTACTCACGCTACATTTGCCTATATTTCAGGCAGCAATCACGACCCTGATGGCGGTAGCACCGGCACCAGGATCATTGTCGCCATGCCATAGTCATCCGGGCAGGTGATAAAATCTGTGATTATCCCCATACCTCGTCCATCGAACTTCAATCAAATCTATCCCCATCAAACCGTTGCGATCTGCGCACGCGAACAGCGCGGGAACTGGCGCAGTATGACCATCACTGCGTCACCGTTTCGGGACGTGAAGCTGTTCTGCTCACGTATGAATGGATGCCCATTGAGGAGCACACCGGTCCTTTCGTGTTGACCGTTGTGTTCCACCATGCGGAGAAACATCCGCCCGCGCCTGAGAATGTTCAATCCGTTGTGGATGGGTTGAGATTTCAAATTCGCGGGCAGGCCAGGTAGACGGGTTTACGTCAAAACGAACGGTTGTCCCCGATCCTGTCGATTGCCAGTTTCAAATATTCTTCATTTACCTCATACCCTGTGAAATGCCTCCCTGACTTCAACGCAGCTAGCGCGGTCTGGCCTGAACCCATAAATGGGTCGAGCACCACTTCATTCGAGAATGTATAAAGCTGTATCAAACGATATGGCAGTTCAATGGGGAATGGCGCTGGGTGGCCGACCTTCCTTGCGGACTCGGACGCGAATTCCCACACCGATTTGGTAAATTCGAGAAACTCTTCCTTTGAAATTGTGCTCTCACGCCCATCCATCTTCTCGCGGCGAAAACTTCCCTTTGAAAAAACAAGAACGTACTCGTGCGTATCCCGCAAAATGGGGTTGGTCGCAGATTGCCACGATCCCCACGCTGTGGACGTGCTGGCTGAGGCGGCTTTATTCCAAATGATCTCGCCGCGCATCAGGAATCCCAACTCGATCATGTCGCGCATAATGAAGGCATGCAACGGGATGTAAGGCTTGCGTCCTAGATTGGCAATGTTGATGCAAGCCCGCCCGCCGGGGACGAGGACCCGATACGTCTCAGCCCATACGCGCTTCAAAAAGGAAAGGTATTCCTCAAGTGACAGGTTTTCATCATAATCCTTGCCGACATTATAGGGCGGTGATGTGACAATCAAATGCACGGAACAATCGGGAAGTTCCTTCATCTTTTCAGATGAATGCTTGAAAATGACATCCAGCTGGTCCACGCGGTTTTCCACATACGCTTCAGACTCAGCCTGAGGCTGGTCGGCATATAGACGCGCATTATAAAAGGCCGAGGAATCATGCCCCTCGCGTCCCGGGGAACCAAACGATGAAGTGGAAGTGTTCTTGCGCTTGGGCATTTGCAACGTGAAACAGTATGCGTCGCACCTGATGGGTAGATTATTTCCATTAGCCAGAGGCAATCTCCCGATTGGGATGGTCCTCTTGAGTAAGGTGCGACGCATCCTAAAAGTCGTGACGCCAAATATAACACAGGTAAAACATAAAGGCGCAAGGCATTCTTCAACAGAACACCTTGCGCCTTCTTTATTAAGTTTTACTTTGGGTATTATGCAGGCTCAGGCTTCGTAATCTGCAGCATCCTCTTCCACCGCCATCACAGGCTCTTCCTTGTCTCTCTTATCAAGGAACTGCAGGCTGAGAGCCACGACCTTGGTGTAATATTTTGTCTCACCGCCCTTATCTTCATACTTTTCGGTTTTGAGCCGGCCCTCAAGATACACCAGGCTTCCCTTTTTGAGATATTCCTGGCAGACCTCACCGAGCCGCCCCCAGGCTTCAATGTTGACCCATTCGGTATATTCCTTCATCTCGCCGCCCGTCTTCCATCTTTGCGAAACAGCGAGGCTGAAGTGGGCCACTTTCTTCCCCGTGGGGGTAAACTTGCTTTCAGGATCCTTGCCCAAACGCCCGATCAGTTGAACGCGGTTTAGTGCTGGCATGTTTCCCTCGCTTTCTTTTCATTCAAACTTTTAGAGGCAATTTTACGTGTCATGGTTAGTGTCCTTTACTCTAAAATAAACATATTTGGTTGTCTTTTTTACTTCGGCCGCCCAGAGCACAGCGGAAACAATCAAGGTTATACTTTATTTACGCTGCTGATTCTGAGGATGTCTCCGTGGCGGCTTCTGGCTGGCCTCCCGACTTCTTGAGTACGGGCAAGCCGGTCTTCATTTCGACGACATCGTAACCGGCGGGGACTGCATCCAGCGTTCCTTCTTTGATCTCCTTCGAGAAGAAGAACAGGACGCGTTCCTTGCCTGTGGATGTCATGGACCTCTTGGTATGCAGGTAGTAGGTCACACCCTTGGAATTTGTGAATCCGTATGCCATATTTTCTCCTTTGGTATAAGTGGATTGTACCGTAAGTCTAGCACAGATTTTCTAATCCAGCAACAAGGAAATTTGGATGATATGAAAATTGTCTATACATTTGATGAACTGCGCTCTTCCCGCCTCTCCTTCTCAGGGACGGTTGGTCTCGTGCCAACCATGGGATTCCTGCACGAGGGGCATCTTTCCCTTATCCGCCGAGCAAGGGACGAGTGTGACCATGTTGTCGTCTCCATATTCGTCAACCCGACTCAGTTCGGACCCAGCGAGGACCTATCCAAGTACCCGTGTGACCTTGACCGTGACCTGAGCCTGATCGAACCGCTCGGCACGGACCTCATCTGGATGCCCACAGCTGAGATCATGTACCCACAGGGGCACCAGACCTGGGTGGAGGTGGAAGCGATGACCCGTCCGCTGGAAGGCGCGATGAGGCCCGGCCACTTCAAGGGAGTCACAACAGTCGTCGCCAAGTTGTTCAATGCAATCCAGCCGCACGAGGCATATTTCGGCCAGAAGGACGCGCAACAAGTTGCTGTCATCCGCCAGATGACGCGGGATTTGAACTTCCCCATCGAGATCGTGGTTTGCCCGATTGTCCGCGAGCCGGACGGGCTGGCAATGTCCAGCCGCAATGTGTACCTCGATACCGAACAGCGCAAAGCCGCGACGGTGCTATATCGCTCGCTGAGCGCGGCAAAAGACGTCTACGACAAAGGCGAGCGCGATGCAGAGAAGTTGCGTATGATTATGAAAGAAGCGCTTGCATCTGAGCCTTTGGCGCAAGTCCAATACGTCTCGTGCGCGGATTATGACACGCTGGAAGAATTGGAAAAAGTGACGGGAAAAGCCCTGCTTTCGATGGCTGTGTTTGTGGGAAAGACGAGACTGATTGATAATTTTGTGTTGGACTAAAATCCTTGCGAAGGTTTTGAACCTTCGCAAGGATTACTTCTAAGGTCCCCATTTCATTTGCCACCCAGAGGCCGCAAGCCAAACCATGCCTCTCTGCCCGTCTGTGTAATACAGTTCAAGGACGCCGCCGTCCAAATCCCAATTCCGCGCAGGCGCAGTAGCCACGATGACGAAGCTCGCATCTGGCGCCCATAAAGCTTCATTCATCATTCGGAAGTTTTCGTCCCTGAGAACGGTATGGTCCGTCACCCCATCGGGCGCGGAGCAGACAAGTTCAAGAACTGGCGGCTCGAAAAATCCCGAATCTACATTGTAAGTACCGAAGAAGAAATAGAACTGACCATTAGGCGCAAGATAAGGCTCATCAGAGAAGTTGACAGTGCCATCGCTAGTACTAGCAGGGATAAGTGTTGTGACGGCGCCGGTCGCAGCATCCACCCTCCACAAGTTACCATCGGCATAAGTGGAAGTTGGGGTGGAAACGGCGGCATAAAAACTTGAACTGTCGGCTGACCATTCGATGTCACTATAAAACCAAGATGCGTCACAGGTGAGCGCAGCTTCCGCACAAATGAGTCGTACTAATGAATTGCTGGCGGGATAATATATAGCTATCGAGCTGTGATCGGAGTAAAGCAGGTGGATGAGCAGTTTCGTTCCATCGGGCGAATATTTTTCAGGCGAATATGTTTCAAGCGGGAGCGGACCGCCAAGGGGCTGATCCTCGATCACCAGGTTGGAAACACCCGTTGAAACGGTGTACAGGTTTATGCCATCTTGACTGTAAGCGAGAGTCTGTCCATCCGGCGAAAAAGCGGGACTGTAAAATCCTCGAAGATCTGGACCGATACCGCCATCAACCAACACGCGGCGGTTTGAGCCATCTGCATTAGCTAACAGCAGTTGATTGCTCGCCACATAAGCAATGCTTCCATCAACCAATGAGACATCGTAGTCTGTCACATTGACAGGTTCAAATGTAAGTTGGGTTACCGTTTTACCATCGCGTTCAATGCGAAAGACCTGGGTGAGTGACTGGCTGTCCCTGCTGAGATAATACAAACTATGCGGAAGCAAACTTGCGAGCGTTTCAGGCATATTCGTAGGAGTATCAGCGACTTCAGGTGTGACGGCTTGCAGTGTGGAAGCGAACATCGTTGCAACCTGATCGGATGAGGAAGGTTGGGTCGCGCCTGTGCCTGTCGGTGAAGCACAAGCAGACATGACAATTGCCAGCACAATAAATGCAAGGACAAGTCGAAGACGTTTATTCATTAGACACCTCACAATCGTTCGTCGCAAACATGCGGAAGCACTGAGATACCTCTTCGTGCTCCATTCAGTGATGTGCTAGATATAACTCCCCTACAGCCAACTTTGTTCCACATCAAACCTATTTGATTACGGTCCCCATTTCATCTTTTGTGCGAACGGTGTCAACACAATAGGTGACCGACCATCCAAAAAAACGACCTCTGCCTGCCCACCGTGGTAGACTTCCTGGATGGGCGCGATCGCGACGATGACAAAACTCGCATCGGGCGCCCACAGGGACTCATTCATCAATTGGAAGTTTTCCTCGCTGACCACTGTACGGCCCGTCACACCATCGGGCGCGGAACGGACAAGTTGTAATGGCGCTCGAGTGACAAAACCATCAGGAGCAGACACTTTTGCGAAGAAGTAATACAGTTGACCATCGGGCGCCAGATAAGGTTCGTCAGGGATGTTAAACATACCTGCGCCCGCATCGCCGGGAATGAGCGCGGTGACGGCGCCAGTTGTTGCATCCACTTTCCACATACCGGAACTAAACATCCCCATGCTGGGGTTGGCGGCATAAAAGCCTGAGCCATCGGGTATCCACTCCTCTTCACCACAGCAGATCAGAGCGCCTTCGTCACCGGTGAGTCTTACCAGCGCATTTCCATTCGGGTAATAGATCGCGGCAGAGGCACCCTCATAATAACCGAGCGTAATGAGCAGTTTCGTTCCATCGGGTGAATACTTATCGGGCGAATACAATTCGCGCGGGATGGGCAGACCCGAAACATCGTCGATCTGGTTTTCAATCACCCTGTTCGATACATTACTCTCCAGGGAATAAAAACTCAAGCCC
>Ga0247727_10013417_pt1 | contig 13822 bp, 9 predicted proteins | sample WisWelCaveWW1625_FD_202498 | JGI IMG/M metagenome (GOLD analysis project Ga0247727, IMG submission 202498) | Biofilm microbial communities from Wishing Well Cave, Virginia, United States - WW16-25 | ecosystem: Environmental > Aquatic > Deep subsurface > Groundwater > Cave microbial mat | place... | reverse complement strand
TTCCACAGTAGCTTTTCTTATGCTTTTACTGATGCCGAAGGCAATCAAAAGCCAAATTGGCGCGAGCACCTGCTCTGTCCATCTTGTGGGCTCAATAATCGAATTCGTGCAGCCATCCAAATCTTTGGGCAAACATGCAAGCCTAGGCTTGACGACGCCATATATCTCACTGAACAAATCACACCGCTCTTCCACTGGTTTGCACGCAACTATCAGAATGTGGTTGGCAGTGAATACCTTGGCAATAAGATACCCTTTGGTCAGTCGGACAAGTCGGGCTTACGCAATGAAACGCTCACTGGCCTCACTTTTACTGATAGCCGATTTAACTACATCCTGTCATTTGATGTTTTTGAACATATCCCGGATTATCTGTCTGCTTTTCGTGAATGTCTGCGCTGTCTGAAACCCGCAGGAGCACTGATTTTCTCCGTGCCTTTTCAACGCAACTCAGATAGGCACATTGTTCGAGCACGGATGTTGCCCAATGGTGGAGTGGAACATATCTTGCCCCCGGAATACCACGGCGATCCGCTCGATAGTTCTGGTACTTTATGTTTTTATCATTTTGGCTGGGAATTATTGGAGGAACTGCACCGCTTGGGTTTTGGATCCGTAAAATCATACCTTTACTGGTCTCAGGAGTTTGGCTACCTGGGCCATGAGCAATTGATGTTCATTGCGCGAAAAGATATTCCCGAGATTTAAGAATGGAGTCCGGTTTTAGGATGGCTAAACATTATCAGCAACCCTATAATCAAAAGGAGTTTCAATGCAAATTCAATTGCCAACAATTGATCAAATCAATCAAAAGATCTCGCCGGAAGACGATATGTTTATCGGTCATACAGAGCAGCATTATTTCAACGCCGGCGAAATAGCAATAAGAAATATTCTTGGGGCGCTGAATAACCCTAATGTAAAAGGCCTTAACGTGAAGAAAATCTTGGATCTCCCTTCCGGCTACGGGCGCGTATTACGATGGCTGGCAGCTAGTCTCCCGGAGGCTGATATTACAGCCTGTGACACAAACGCCAAGGCAGTTGATTTTGCATCGCAGGAATTTAATGCCAGGGGTGTATATTCGGAATACGACCTCGCCAAGATCAAGCTTCCGAGCGACGATTATGATTTGATCTGGTGTGGCTCTTTGTTTACTCATTTTGATGCAACCCGATGGGCCCAACTCTTCAATTTATTTTATAATCATCTTGCTGTTAATGGCATGTTGATCTTTACAGCACATGGTCGATTCGCAGAACCGTTAATGCGTAAACAAAGCCCCATATTTGGGCTTGAGGCTCATGTCATAAAACGCATCCTGTGGAGTTACGACCGTAAAGGGTTTGGATATGCCAATTACGACGATAAATATCCCGTCTATGGCATTTCCATATCATCACCATCGTGGGTATTTCACCAAATTGGACGGTTCCCAGGTGTAAGAATTTGTTACATGCTGGAAGGTGGCTGGGGTCACCAAGATGTATACGGAGTGACAAAATAGAGCGTGAGCGAAAGTTTTTCGCGCGCCTGTCAAAAGATATTAACTGACTCATAAGACGATTATGTCACAAACCCACCACCGCATATCAGTTGTTATCCCGCTATATAATCACGAGCGGTATATTGCCCAGGCATTGGAGAGTGTCAATTCTCAATCAGTGCCGCCAAAAGAGATAATCGTCATTGACGATGGTTCAAGCGATTCCTCTTTGAACATTGCACTCAAATATTCCAAATCTCATCCTGAAATGACCGTTTGGTCCCATCCTAACCAAGGTGCTCATTACACCATAAACTCAGGGATTCAGCGGGCCACAGGCGAGTTTGTCTCTATTTTGAATTCTGACGATATCTACAACCAGAATCGTTTTGCTGAATGTCTCGCACTATTTGATACCAACCCCGACCTTGCGGCGGTCTGTACCGGCTTGTCCTTTATTGATGAAAACGGTAAAACCATTCAAAATCCGTGGTATGGACAGGCGCGTGACTTCTACGGAAAGGTAAATGATTTGTCGCTGGCCCTGATTAATGGGAACTTTTTTATGAGCACATCAAATTTAATTGTGCGGCGTTCTGTATTTGGCGAGATTGGTTATTTTTCCGCCCTGCGTTATGCGCATGATCTGGATTTTTTCCTGAGGCTGTTATTAAATGGCAGGCAGGTGCATTTTCATGATAAGCCTCTTCTTACATACAGAATTCATGCTGCAAACACCATTAAAGAAGGGGCTCTGCGTGTAAAAGTAGAGTGGGCGGCAGTAGTGGCTTTTTTTATTTACAATCTATGGCAACAACATCAACCGGATTGGAACTATTACGCAAAACTTACCAAGATCACTGATCAGCACACCCTGACCCGGTTGCTCATGTGTTTCTTTGTATTCTTTCAATCCCTGCCTCCCGATAAACTTTCCTCTGATGCCTTCCTGCGTGACAAGGCTTTTTTAAGCTTTATTTCCAGGGAGGTCAAATGAGGATTCTATTTCTTAGCAATCTATATCCTCCGAATGTAGTGGGAGGGTATGAGCGGTTATGTTTCGAAGTGGTGAGCGGATTTGTCGACATCGGGCATCAGGTAATGATATTAACCAGTGATTACGGTGGGAAAGCAATGGATTATCCCGGACAGATCGTGGAGCGCAGTCTGAAACTTTTTGCCACAGAAGGGGATTTGTATCAGCCTTTTAATGGTACAGCAGAACAAAAGTCAGTAATGAATGCCCGGAACAGCTATACCCTCAACAGGGTGATGGAGCAATTCGACCCCCAGGTTCTGTTCGTCTGGAATTTGTTTTTTTACGATCCTTCCGTGATTGAATTCATCAAACAGACTGGACGCCCAATCGTTTATTTACTCACCGATAATTGGCTAATTGCTTTTCTAAATCCCAATTTCATTCAACATTACTTTGCAAGGCTTATGCAAAGTAATGTTTCAGTTTACAAGTTGCTTTATTTCAAAATAAAAAGCTGGCTCAACAAGAAGAGTCGGAAAAAACCTGGTTTTTCGATGCCTGGGCGGGCAATTTTTGCCAGTCGCTTTATGCGTGATCTTTACGCGCAGGCAAACTTTCAGTTTGAGGATGATATCGTCATATATCATGGCATTAATCTTGCAGAAAGCCAAAAAAGGCAATTCACTATTCGCAATAAATTGATCAATGCCGGAGAATTACAGTTGCTTGTTGCAGGGCGCATTGTCGAATTAAAAGGAGTTCACACAGCCGTTCAGGCGTTACCATTGATTTTGAAAATGTTGCCTGGCTTGAAAGTAAAACTAACCATTGTTGGAGAGGACCAGGACGGCGCCTACGTAAAACGAATCCATGATCTAGTAAATAAACTGCAACTTTCAGATTCGGTCGAATTTTCCAAGCCAGTGGCAGAAGATGCTCTCTTTGATTTGTTCCAGCGTCATGACATTTATTTGTTTCCTTCCCTATACGAGCCATTTTCCTTGACACTTATTCATGCACTGAATGCAGGCATTCCTGCAATCGCGTCCGATGCGGGGGGTAACCCGGAAATCATTCTTGAGGGTCAGACGGGACTCTTATTTCCAAAAGACAATGCCCAAAAACTGGCAAAAGCGGTGGTGCGTTTGGCGCAGGATCATGAACTGCGCCGGGAAATTTCCGGTAACGCGCGGCGCACTTCGCAAAATTACACATTCAGCCGTATGTTGAAAGAAGTGGAACAGTATCTGGGGAAATTGCAATGAACGTCTGTATCATTGGCGCAGGCGGATTGATTGGGAAATCCTTAATACAAAGTCTTTTGCAGTTTGATGGATTGACAATCACTGGCTTTGGTAACGCTCCGGCACCGGATGATATATCCATTAGATGGATACAGGGTGATTTGCAACGAGCGGATGATTGCGCGCGGGCAGTGGAGGGACAGGACATAATCTATCACCTAGCGCACACCAACTCACCGCTAACGTCAGATCAGGATATGTCACAAGATACTCTTTCGAATCTTGTTCCGACGCTTAAACTCTTGAAGGCCGTTGAAGAAGCAAAGCGAAAGCCACATTTAATTTATCCCAGCAGCGGCGGCGCAATTTATGGGGTCTCGAAAAATGGGAAACTTTTCAATGAAGATGATCCCTGCCTTCCCCTGAATTCTTACGGGATCCAAAAACTGGTCATAGAACACTATATTCGCCTTGCAGCACATCGTCAAATTCTAACATCCACTGTATTTCGTATCTCCAATGCGTATGGCTGGCTACTCCCACCAGATCGCCCTCAGGGATTTATTGGGACAGCAATCACACGTGTCCTTATGGGCCAGCCTGTCAGACTGGTCGGAAACGTGGAAAACGTGCGAGACTATGTTCATATTGATGATATTATCAACGCGCTTCAAATACCTCTGACCCATTGTAGTGATTTTGAAGTATACAATATAGGAAGTGGCGTTGGAACATCGGTAATTGGCGTGGTTAATCTAATTGAAAAAATTTTGGGTAGATCCATTGCGCGGGTAATTGAAGATATCGAAACTGCCCGGTATTTGCCCAATTGGTGCATCCTCGACACCCGGAAAGCCTATGATAGGTTTGGCTGGTTCAGCAAAGTTAGTCTTGAAGAAGGCATAACAAGAATGCTAAACATTGAGGGCAAATAATTGTGGATATGACCAGGGAGGAAACGCGCATCGTTTTTGCAGGCAGGTTGAGGGTCGGGCGGGAAGCGATGAATTGTTCTGGGACGGATGGCTGGTCTTCGTTTTCTACCTCATGGCATCTTCAATGACTTGTCGAATAGAATCTGTATCAAGTTCCTTTTTATCCAGGAAGGCGATCGCGCCGGCTGATAATGCTCTCCGCCGAAATTCGCGATCTGGATAGGCACTGATGAGTACCATACGCGTATGTGGTGAAACAATTCGTAACCGGCTTGCGCATTGAATTCCATCTTCATCTTCCAACACCACGTCAATGAGACCGAGTTGTGGCTGGGTTTTTTCGCCGAGCATAAGCGCCTCTGTTATATTCTCTGCTTCAAAAATAATCGATGCCGGGCAAATCTTACCGATCAGGCGGCAAAGCTGTTGGCGGTAACGCGGATTATTATCCACTACCAACACAGTTAGATTCTGCCCAATTTGGGAAGACCCTGTCTCAACCGTCTCCTGCCCACTTGTAGCAAGTAATTCAGGATGGCTTAATGCATAGTTTAGCGCCTTCAGCCTGCTGTCTACACCTAAGACCCGGTATAAGGCTGTCAAGTGGTTTTCCACCGTCTTGACACTTAGATCCAGTGCCAGCGCAATATTTCGATTATCGGTGCCTTGAGTAAGCAACCGGAGTAATTCACGCTGCCGGCGGGTGAGCCAGGGAGTGTTTGACTGAGCGATCGGTGGCCGGCGGCTGGTCAGCCGTCCAATCAGGCTGCCGGAAATCCAGCGATCCCCGTTTAGAATCCTTTGTGCGGCTAGTTGCAGATCGGCGAGGGGTTGATCTTTTAAATGATAACCATTTGCCCCGGCCCTCAGTAACCCCACCACATAGGAATCATCATCGTATGCGCTGACTATCAGGATTTTTATGTTAGGATGTTCGGACTTGATTTTTTGAACTGCTGAAATCGGTTCGAAGTCAGGCATGCTCGCATCCATAACCAACAGATCGGGATTGATGCGGGCCAACGCCTCCATTAATTCACGGCCATTTCCAACTTCACCTGATATTTCTAGGTTTGGCAATATTTCAAGAGCATTACGCAATCCAGCTCGAACCACAGTGTGATCATCAGCTAATAAAACTCGTATAAGCGACATAAAGCTATTATGCCGCAAGTGACAGTAACTGACTAGTACCCGATTGTGTGAAATGGGCGTTTCCTTTGATGATTGCTCATTCAGCCAATTCTAAAGGATTCAGGTTAAAATAAGTTTATGGTCGAATCCCTGTTGCGCGTGGAAAACTTATCCAAAAATTTTGATCGCCTGCCCGTTTTGAAAGATGTATCTTTTTCGCTTGCACAAGGCGAGGTGATAGGTCTTGTTGGCCGGCAAAGCGCTGGAAAGTCAACATTATTCCATCTCCTAAATGGTGCCATGCCTCCCTCATCAGGGACCATCCATTTTGATGGAATGCCTCGTCGGTTTTCAAATCGCATTCAAGCGCAAAAGTTTGGAATTGAGACCGTATACCAGACATCCGGATTAATAAATAGGCTCGATTTCTCCGTCAATCTTCTCACCGATAGAGATTCAGGTGTCGAAACAACACGACGAACTTCTGGTCTAGTGGAACAGTTCAATGTAACTGAAAACATTCTATTAGGCCGTGAAATAAAAAAAAAAGCCAGGTTCGGAATGATCGATTGGGATCGTATGGTCGATATCGCACGGGAGTTATTGGCTGAATTCGATCTGTCCCCAGACCTGGCACATGAACAGGTCCGCAATCTCTCGGATGAACAGCGGCAAGTGATTATGTTGTTGCGTACGCTATACAGATCCTGCCGTCTTTTGCTTTTAGACGATATTATCCCGATATTAAGTTTCCAACGTCAAAAGATCCTGCTGGACAAAATCAAAAAGCTGGCATCCCAGGGCACATCCATTATTATCAGTAGCGACGATCTCAAGCACTTGTTCACTGTGACGGACAGAATTATCGTTTTGTATGAAGGTAGATTAGTTGCCGACCGTCGAACAGCTGAATCTACGCCGCGTGAAATTGTTGAGTTAATTGTAGGGTCATCCCGACAGGAACAGGTCTCACCTCTTATCTGGGCACTGGAAAGTTACCATTCTGCTCAACAACAATCCGAAAAGTTACGCCGAACCCAGGTATCCCTGAAAGAAAGCCTGGAGGCCCGCAACTCTCAAAACCGACAATTGGTTGAGCGTCTTGGTAATCAACTCGTCGCACTAGATCAATTAAATGCAGCCCTGCAAGCCACCCAGCGGCGGCTAATTACTGAACGCGAGGACGAGCGTAAAGTTCTTGCACGGGAATTGCATGATCAGGTTATTCAAGACCTGTTGGGCTTAAGTTACCACCTAGAGGAAATTGAAGGCCTGGAAAAATCCTCGGTGTTACGACGGGATGTAGCCGCCATCCGTCAGGGAATTCGAAATCTGGTTGGAGAATTGCGGCAGATGTGCAGTGATTTACGCCCTCCAACGATTGACCATCATGGGCTTTCAGCCGCAATAGACTCTCTTGCCCACGAGTGGGCAGAGCGCAACGATATTCAGCTTCAACTTGAAATTGATCCATCCCTGGGGCGCCTACCCGAAACGATCGAATTATCCGTATTCCGCATTGTGCAGGAGGGATTAAGCAATGTCCGCAAGCATGCGGCTGCCCGCCACGTCAGGCTCTCCTTGCAGCGCACCGCGTCAGCCAACCTGATGGTGCGCCTGGAAGATGATGGTCAAGGTTTGTCTGCCCCAGCTAACCTGGCATCCCTTTCGGTAAACAAACATTTCGGTCTTGTAGGAATAAGCGAACGGGTGGCCCTACTGGGCGGATTCATGAACATCGAGTCATCGAGCGGTGGCGGTATGATCTTGCAAGTGGAAATCCCAAGCCCATATCCAATTGTGTCATAATAACTCGCTTTGCAAAGAACGTTCCGCGGTCTCCTTGCCCAAGCTTGATGGCAAACTTAGCCTGTGGGATGGTACATACCATCAGATAATGTTTACGGGCAATGTCATTCAGGCAAAATTGGGGGGTTTCCCCTATACTTAAAGGGGTATACTCTCATTAATTCGGGGATTTGGATATATACAGGCGCTTGATAAAGAATAAAATAATAAGGTCAAAGCATAGTTAAGCGAGTTTGAATGAGCCGTATTTTTCCTGTCAAATGGCAGTCTGTCAATTTGTTGGAGTCCTGGTCTGCTCTGAATTTATTACTTCCGCTCCCCTGAATTATGCATAACCGGTCAGTCCGCCTGCAAACAAGTTTGGCTTTTTTCCAAAGCGAAGCATATCCCGTTCAGAATCAACGGGTTGTTTCGCTTTTTATCTTGAGTGGTCATTTTGATAAAGGAGGTGATGACAGATAAGAATCCAAAACGAACAGAGCCTGACCCTGTATTCAATAATTAGAAAAAGGAGAAGAAAAGATGTCTAAGAAAATGTGGTATAGCTTGCTGGCTGTTTTTGTAATCGCCGCAACGGTACTTTCTGCGTGTGGCCCTGCTGCGACAGAGGCGCCAAGCAAACTTGGAGTCGGTATTGTTTTGCCGACGAAGGATGAGCCGCGTTGGATCCAGGATGAAACCCGCTTCAGGGATGCACTCACGGCTGCTGGCTATGATGTGGAGATTCTCTTCAGTGAAGGCGATTCCGCCAAGGAAAGAACAAACGTCGATTCACTGATCACCAAGGGTGTGAAGGTTCTTATCATCACCCCGCATGACGGGACCGCCGCCGCAGCCGCCGCTGAAGCCGCTCGCGCGGCAGGTGTGAAAGTGATTTCGTATGATCGTTTGATCCGCGACACGGAAGCGGTTGATTACTATGTGACCTTCGATAGCGTTGCCGTTGGCGAAGCCCAGGCGCAATACCTGGTGGACAAAGCCAACGGATCTGGCAACCCACTCTACCTATATGCTGGCGCCGCTTCTGATAACAACGCCTTCCTGTTCTTCGAGGGTGCCTGGAATGTATTACAGCCCAAGATCGCCGATGGCACCTTTGTGATCAAGAATTCCAGCGAAGCAGTTGCTTTGCAGGATAAGGCAACCTTGACCCGCGATGAGATGGGCCAAATCCTCGGACAGGTCACCACAAACTGGGATTTCAACACGGCTAAGAATCTGGCTGAGTCCAACCTCACTGCCGCTTCCGCTGAAGACAAGGGCGATGTGTTCATCCTCGCCCCGAATGATGGCACGGCCCGCGCGATTGCAGATGCCTTTGGCGCCGACAGTGCTGTAAGTAGTTATGTGGTGACGGGCCAGGATGCTGAGATCGCTTCCGTCCAATATATCATTGACGGCAAGCAGTCCATGACTGTCTTGAAGGACGTCCGCACCTTGGTCGGTGATGCGATTGCCGCCGCCATTGCATTCCTTGAGGGAAATACTCCCGAACAGACCCACACTTACAACAACGGCGCGATTGACGTTCCCGCCAAGCCGTCTGCTGTGGTGTCTGTTGATCAGTCCAATGTAAAGGAAGCCGTGATTGACTCCGGTTACTGGCCCGCCAGTGAGTTCACCGGCGTGGATCAGATTGGCGCGCCTGAAGTAAGCAACAAGGTGGGCATCGTGTTGCCGACGAAAGATGAACCGCGCTGGCTCCAGGATGAAGCCCGCTTCAGGGAAGCCCTGACAGCCGCCGGTTACGAAGTGGAAATTCTTTTCAGCCAGGGCGATTCCGCTAAAGAAAAATCCAATGTTGAAGACTTGATCACCAAGGGTGTGAATGTCATCATCATCACTCCACATGATGGCACTGCCGCCGCAGCCGCCGCTGAAGCCGCCCGCGCCGCAGGCGTAAAGGTCATTTCCTACGACCGCCTGATCCGCGAAACCGAAGCCGTTGACTACTATGTGACCTTCGATAGCGTTGCCGTTGGCGAAGCCCAGGCGCAATATCTTGTGGATAAAGCCTCCGGTTCCGGCAACCCGCTTTACTTGTATGCCGGCGCCGCTTCTGACAACAACGCCTTCCTGTTCTTCGAGGGCGCCTGGAATATCCTGCAACCGAAGATCGCCGATGGTACTTTTGTGATCAAGAATTCAAGTGAAGCCATCGCTTTGCAGGATAAGGCAACCTTGACCCGCGATGAAATGGGTCAGATCCTCGGCCAGATTACAACCAACTGGGATTTCAACACCGCCAAGAGTCTTGCTGAAGCCAACCTCACTGTTGCAACGGCCGCAGACAAGGGCAATGTATTCATCCTCGCCCCGAACGACGGCACTGCCCGCGCGATTGCAGATGCCTTTGGCGCTGACAGTGATGTAACGAGCTATGTAGTGACGGGTCAGGATGCAGAAAAAGCCTCGGTCCAGTACATCATTGACGGGAAGCAGTCCATGACTGTCTTGAAAGACGTGCGCACCTTGGTGGATGATGCGATTGCCGCCGCCATTGCATTCCTTGAGGGAAATACCCCCGAGCAGACCCACACCTACAACAATGGTGCGATTGACGTTCCTGCCAAGCCTTCTGCTGTCATATCGGTTGACAAGGAAAATGTTAAAGAAGCCGTGATCGATTCCGGTTACTGGCCAGCTAGCGAATTCACTGGCTTGCCGTAACAACTTAGTTCAATGAAGACAGGAATAGTGATGGAAATCCATCACTATTCCTGTATAATTGCACAAAACCAGAATATTCCTTGAGTTGGAGCCCCCATGTCTACCCCCATCCTCGAAATGAAAAACATCACCAAGGAATTCCCCGGCGTGAAGGCGCTGAACAACGTCAGCTTCCGGGTGGCCGAGGGTGAGATTCATTGTCTCGTTGGGGAGAACGGCGCGGGAAAATCCACTTTGATGAAAGTCTTGAGCGGGGTGTATCCACATGGCAATTACGAAGGTGACATTCTTTTCGGGGGAGTAGTGCAGAAATTCAGGGGTATCAGCGACAGCGAAAAAGCCGGCATTTCCATTATTTATCAGGAACTCGCGCTTGTTCCCGAAATGGCTGTATACGAAAATATATTTCTGGGCCATGAAATTAATAATGGCTTTAGGATTAACTGGAATGAAACCATCAAAAGGGCCGGCGAAATGCTCAAGACCGTCAGGCTCGATGTAAACCCGGCAGTAAAGGTCAAGGAATTAGGCGTAGGAAAACAGCAGTTGGTGGAAATTGCAAAGGCATTGAGCAAGGATGTCAAACTGCTCATCCTGGATGAACCTACCGCCGCCTTGAACGAAGATGACAGCGAAAACTTGTTGAACCTTCTGCGTGATCTCAAGAATCACGGCGTTACCTGTGTTTTGATATCTCACAAGTTGAAGGAAGTTATCGAGATTGCCGATACGGTCACTGTGCTGCGCGACGGCAAGACCGTTTGCACACTGGATGCCAAAAAAGGCGAAGTGTCTGAAACCGTTCTTATTAAGCACATGGTTGGTCGTGAAATTGACAGCATCTTTCCGAAGAGGGAACATAAACGATCCGAAGAAGTTGTGCTTGAGATTAAAGACTGGACAGCCTACAACCCCGCGCTCGGAAGGCAAATTCTCAGAAACGTAAATATCAATGTAAAGAAAGGGGAAATCGTAGGCTTCGCGGGACTGATGGGATCGGGACGCACGGAACTCGCCTTGAGTTTGTTTGGGAACCCGGATGGCTACCAAATCAACGGTGAAATGTTCATCAAAGGTAAGCGAAGACAATTTGGTCATCCGCAGGAAGCGATAGCCGCAGGCGTAGCTTATGTCACCGAGGACAGGAAAGGCGATGGCTTGATTCTGATTCAGGATGTAAAGCAGAACATCACCCTCGCGAACTTGCGGGAAATTTCCAGGCGCGGCGTGGTTAACAATAATGCCGAAGTGAAAGTTGCAAACGAATATAAAGGCTCTCTTAATATCAAAACGCCAACCGTTGAGCAGAAAGTAATAAATCTAAGCGGCGGCAACCAGCAGAAGGTGTCCGTGGCAAAGTGGCTGTTTGTCAAGCCGGATTTATTGATTTTGGATGAGCCGACGCGAGGAATTGATGTCGGCGCCAAATTTGAAATTTATACAATTATGACGCGGCTGGTGCAGGAGGGGATGAGCATCATCATGATATCGTCTGAATTGCCTGAAGTGCTGGGAATGAGCGACAGGGTGTACATTGTCGCCGCAGGCAGGATCGCCGGCGAACTTCCGATAGAGGAAGCCACGCAGGAAAAGATCATGCATCTGGCAACAAATTGAGGAGGCTTGGATGTCTTTTTTCAACGATCTACGAAAAGTACTGGGCCAGAATATCCGTGACTACGGCATGTTCATCGCGCTGTTCATTATTACAACGATCTTTTCAATCGCGACAGATGGTCTCTTCATTTCATCCCGAAACATAAGCAACCTCCTGAACCAGGCAGGCTATATCGCGGTATTGGCAGTCGGTATGACCCTGATCATTATCATCAGGCATATCGACCTGTCCGTTGGTTTTCTGGCAGGTTTCCTCGGCGCGGTGGCGGCGATTGCCATGGTCTCCTGGCATCTGCCAGTCTATGTTGCCATACCGCTCGTGCTGATACTCGGAATTATTGCAGGGCTTATCACTGCTTTCCCAGTGGCACAGTTAGGGATCCCGGCTTTCGTCGCGTCACTTGCGGGATGGTTGATTTACAGGGGCGCATTGCTTCTTGTCACTTTGAGAACAGGCACGATCATCATCCCAGACGATACTTTTAACGCCATCGGCAATGGGAATATTCCCGATTTTCCCGGCATAACGATTTTGCCCGAAGTGCATAAACTCACGCTTCTTCTGGGGTTGATCGCCATCATCCTTTATATCCAAAACGATATCAGCGCGCGCAAAAAGAAACAGACTTATAACTTTGAAGTCCTGCCGATGGATATATTTATCCTTAAGTTGGTTTTAACGTCGGCGTTGATGAGTCTCGTTACATGGATTCTGGCAGGCTACAACGGTCTCTCGTGGACTGTCGTCGTTGTCCTGATCGTTGTGGGCATTTATCATTTCATTATGTCGCAGACTGTACTAGGCAGGCACATTTATGCAATCGGCGGGAATCCCGAAGCGGCTCAACTAAGCGGTATCAACGTAAAGAAAATAACCTATATGGTCTTTGGTTCCATGGGTATGCTCTCTGCATTATCCGGCATATTATTTGCATCCCGTTTGCAGTCTGCCACCACAACTGCAGGTACCCTGTTTGAATTGGATTCCATCGCAGCCGCCTATATCGGCGGTGTATCGGCGGCTGGAGGGGTGGGCAATGTTTTGGGGTCGCTCATTGGCGCGTTGGTATACATATCCCTGACGAGCGGGATGAACCTCATGGGCATAGACATCTCCTCACAGTACATCGTCCGGGGCGCAGTGCTTGTACTTGCGGTTATATTTGATGTTGCGACGCGTCGCAGCGCAAGATAATATTCCAACATCCGACAATTAGTTATCGGGGATGAAACGCGCATAGTTTTTGCACGCAGGCTGAGGGTAAGACGGGAAGCGATGAAATGTTTCAGGGCGTATGTCCACAAATCGTCTAGCGGCACACCCGGTTATCATCGCAAACCGGTTGTTTCAAGGGGCACTGCAAATCTGATTCAGGTGCGCGGGTATAGACTGCGTCATTTTCATCCAGTAGGATGACAGCAAGAGCATCGAGATATTTTTCCTCCTTGCACCCAAGAACGAGGGCGTCAACGGCATGTGGGAAATATTCAGGAACGTCACCTGGCAGGATCACTCCCCGTTCACCTTCCGGACCGATCAGCATGAATGCTGTGCGCGGAAATCCCAGTGCGATAAAGGGATACAGAAGAATTTCCCCTCGATCAATTGGATAATATCTTGGGTACAAAACGCGCCCAATGAGAAGTTCCGCGTTTGGGCTTTTCAGAAATGAGTCAATGTCGTTCATATCCATTCCAGCATTCGTGATCGCTTGTTCGCGTTCCATGAGTGCTTTAGTCGGATCGATATTTTGATAACGCTGGGCGCGAAAATTTTCGGAGAGAGGGACAAATGATCCGAAACTGAAAAGGGCAACAAGAATAATGGCGACACTCGATACATTGCGGGAGGCAATATTCCGAGGAACACCCTGCCCACCACTAGCGGCGGAAAAGATTTCCCATTTGATTCCACTGGCATTGGCGAGCCATGTGATCAACTGAAAAA
>Ga0247727_10013416_pt1 | contig 13823 bp, 11 predicted proteins | sample WisWelCaveWW1625_FD_202498 | JGI IMG/M metagenome (GOLD analysis project Ga0247727, IMG submission 202498) | Biofilm microbial communities from Wishing Well Cave, Virginia, United States - WW16-25 | ecosystem: Environmental > Aquatic > Deep subsurface > Groundwater > Cave microbial mat | place... | reverse complement strand
GGCAGACCAGGAAGCCATCTACGGCGTGAAGCGCGCGCTTCTTGAGCGAGGCGGTCCCTCCGTCGTTTCGGTCAACGGCGTCGTGGCATCCCTCGCCGTCACTGAGTTCATGGTCGCGGTAACGGGCCTTCGGGCCGCGCGCGCCCTGGTCGAGTATCGGGGCGATGTGGGGGTCGTGAGGAAGTCCACGGATCCACGCGAGCCGGGTTGCTACTTCTGCTCCCTGCGGCAAGCCTCCGGGTCCTAGTCGAAGAGGTCCTCGAGGTCAGCGTCCGAGGGCTGGATGTAGCGGTATAGCTGGCGGCCTGACCGGTGCCCAAGCTGCTTCCGCGCGAAGCGTTCGCCGCGGTCGTTGGCGAGTTCGCGCCCGAGTGTGTGGCGAAGCTCGTGGGGGCTCACGGTGAACCGCTCGCCTTCCGGAAGATGCGCGTTCGCCTGCGCCTCGATGCGTTTGATGATTCCGTAGGCCTGTCTCCGCAAGAGAGGCTTCCCACTTCGAGTGCAAAAGAGCGGCCCCGGATTGTCGCCACGCTCGGAAAGCCAACTGGCGATCGCTTCGCGGTTCTCCTTCTTGTGAACCGGAACGCGATCGCGCCGATGCCCGCCCTTCACGATGACGCCGAGAAAGCGCCGTCCGTCGTACTGGGAGACCTCGAGCGAGAGTAGTTCGGAGATACGCAGCGCTGAGCCCAGCAGCGCGTGAAGAAGCGCCAGGTCTCGCGTTCCCTGGTTCGTTGCGCCGCTTCGCTTGGGCCGGTTCCTTAGGGCGTGCGCCGCGGTAATCAGCCGATCGACGTCCTTCTCGCGGAGCCCCTTCCACGGGGGCTCAGGCTCCTTGGGCGGGGAGACCCCTTCGACCGGTGAGCCCATCGGGAAGCACTTTCGTTCGCGGTGTGCCCACCGTGCGAAGTGCCGGACCGTAGAGTAGACGCGCGAGATCGTGGTCTCGGCGTAAGCGGTGCCGTCGGCCTTCTTGGTCGTCGCGAGCCAACGCAAGAAGCGCCGCGTCGTCGCGGGGTAAAATTCTGCGGCGCGGTAATGCCCGTAGTGCTCGAAGTAGAAGCGAAGCAGTTTCTCCAGATCGTCGCGCTTGGCTCTGAACGTCGCGCCTTGCCCCTGATCATCGACCTGGGTCCCGAGGTAGAGCTGCGCGAGACCGGGAAGCTCGAGGCCGGAGGCGGAGCGCATGAGTTCCGCCGGTCTTGGTGGCTCCGAGACCTTATGAGCTAGATGCTTCGCGGGTGGCCCTGCCCTTGTCTTCATGCGCTCTCAAACTAGGATGCGCGGCGATCCTATCATCTATCCCATAAGGTCCGATATGGGCTACCGCTCAACGGATCCCCGCGGGGCGCGGCATCTGATCGATTCTCTCCCGAGAAGGCCACGCGTCAGCGTAGAATGGATTGCCCCTCGCTCGGGGCTTCCCAAGGAGACCCGCCAGCTCCTGTGATACGCCGGTTTATTCCTTGAGGAGACCGCCTGTGATTCACCTTCAACGCCTCGTTCGCATTGGCAGACTCTGGATCGTCCTTGTTTATTTTCTCGGTATCCCGGTTCCTTGCTCGGCGGAGCCGTCATTCAGACTTCTGCCATTCTATGCACGCGACGTTTCTCCTGATGGGCAAATCGTTGCCGGGAGCGATGGGCGGATCTCAGGTGGGATAGCCCTCCTGTGGAACGTACCAGACCAATCAGTGATACCTCTGAAGTCCCTCGGTGGCGCAGAGGCCTCGTTCGTTTCGAACAACGCGCAGTTCGCGATCGGAAACCTCCGAGATGACGGACGTATTGGCGCCCCCGTTCTTTGGGCGAATGGCGAACCGATCGTCCTCCCCGACCCTAAAAACTGTGGAGGTCTCTCGGGGTCTAGCGCCTCGGATCTAGCGTCGAATGGCATCGCCGTGGGGACCATCTCAATGCTTTCAGGGGAACATTGCGTCAGTACAGCCATTCGCTGGAACCAAGGACAGGTGAGTCGATTGCCACTTCCGGCTGGCGCTGGACCTGAGGCAGACAGCTATGCGAGGGGCATCTCCAACGATGGGATGGTCATAGCGGGAGGCGTTGAAGGCGTCGGAGGTGTGATTTGGACTGAGACCAGCACAGTGCTCCCTCCGGTGGGGACTTTTAATGCAGTCTCCGGGAACGGACGGTATTTCGTTACGGGCGGCGCCGATGCGTGTCTCACCCTCTGGAGCGAGGAAAACGGTACCGAGGTCATCCCGCTTACGGAAGACGTGTCGTTCTGCTGGAGAGCTGTCGCCGTAAGCGACGACGGCTCCACCGTTGTCGGCTATCGCCATCCAACGAACTTCCCTTCAAGTTATGTTTGGGATCGCCGCCATGGCCTTAAGACCATCTATCAGGCATTGACCGACGACTGGGGCCTTCCGGAGGTCAATCTCTACAACGACGTGAGAGCCTCCGCGATGTCCGACGACGGAACCGTAATGGTGGGTGTCGGAAGTTCGCACGGTGAGGACGTCTACTTCCTCGCGTCACGCCGTAGGTGGGAGGTTGTCGATCCCGTGCCTCTCCTACTCGAAGGACCAAGGGTGACTAGCGATCCAGAAAGACTGATTTTTACGGGACGCCACGTTGTCGGACTGGCAGCCGACGGGGTGTCGCAGGTGGTTGTAAGGATTCACCCGGTGTCGGGGAGCTCCCAGGCGACTGTCACCATTCAAGACGAAAATCAAGCCCCGGTCGCGTCCGCTGAGGATGAGGGAGCAGTATCCCCGATCGGTAGTGATCCGCTCGAGAGTTCGCTCTTGGAGATGCAGGTAGATCCTGTTTCAACGAGCCGGGGGAGTGCTGTTGTATTTCTCTACCGAGCGCCGCGGAACTTCGTGCGTCCGTCGGAACCGGCAGACGCGACCGTCGGGGAACGGGATGTCTGGATCAACGTTTCATTCTCAGACGGCCGCGTGGAGCGCATCCCCATCCGTATCGTGCGCCCGCCGCTTCTGTTGATCCACGGAACGTTCTCTGATCCGTCGGTATGGGATGGCAGCCCACTGGCAACGGACTCACGGTTTGTCGTGCATCGCTCGAACTACAGTGAATCCATTGATGATCGTGTGTGGTGGGTCGTGCCATCAAGGACTTGGGAAACGGTCCGACGGAACGTCATTGGAGTCAAGTTCAACGCTCCGGTGCTCTTAAACGACCTGGTTACGTTCATGACAGATTTTAGAACGGGGGCGCTCGGCTCCGGCCCGGTCGCAGCGGTGCAAGCGGATGTCGTTGCTCATAGCCTAGGTGGATTGATGGCAAGAGGAATGATCAGGCTACCAAGGTTCTACTCCGATGAGACCTACCAACGCGGGAGGTTTCACAAGCTGATCACGCTAGGAACCACCCACCTCGGAAGTCACCAGTCGTTGCGACTTCTAGATGGAACGAACGACTGCAGTCGCTCCAAGGGAATCTACTCCGGCGCGTATAACCTCACGGAAGCTGTAATTGACGGGGTTCGGTACAACGGTGCAGTATTCGACCAGACCGGGGATGGAACACTCTCGGGTGCTAGTGAGAAGATCCAGGAGCTTCACGAACCCCTACCGAAGCTTGGCGATGGATCTGCGCCGCCGCGCGTTCCGACAGCCTTTGTTGCAGGTGGATGGACCAATGATAATTCAAGCACCGATGTCGACTCTCAGGGCGGGAAGCTTCGCGTCGTTTGTAGTGACTTCATGGCCGAACACTTCAGGGTCTCATTGTGGGATGAGATATTTGATGGTCTGCTTAACGACGTGATCGTCTCAGTGGTTAGCGCGGCCGATGGTCAAAATAACTTCCGCTACTTCCCAGGTGTGGTTCATGGACCCGGGTCGGTCGGAACCGGAACCCTGCAAGACCCCCACCTAGGATTCCTGGGCCCAAATCTTTTGGACCAAGCTAGCGGTGTTCCCGCGTATGTTGGCGTGTTGCTCAACGCTGATATCAATGATAGTCGTTTCATTCTGACACCATAGGATCTTCATGCGGTCTTCGTTCTTGGCGATTGCTTTTCTCGTCGCCCCCATTGGAGCGCTTGGGGAGCCGACCCTTGAAATTCGGCAGCCGGATTCGGGGTCGACCGCAAGGGCGGGTCAAGTTGTCGAGGTCACAGTTGAGGCGACCGAACCTGGAGACCTAGACCAAATTGTCCTCGCTAGCCGGCTCTTCGGCGGTCTCGGACCGGCTCAAGCTGCGGCACCCACGGTGACGTTCTCGGTTCCGATCCCCCTCGGGGCTCCACGAGGCGAGTATCTCGTCGCGGCACTTTCGAGGAGTGTTTCGACCGGCGCTCTCATCGAATCGACGGCCCGCTGGACCCTCTCGGTCGAGGACGACCCGCTGACGAATCCGCAGGCGCTGGAAGTGGAACCCGCGAGCCCGGTCGTGCTGCGGCATCCGGGTTCGCAGACAGCGCTGGAGATCACAGCCATTCAGGCGGACGGCACCAGAGTTCGAATCGGCGAGTCATCAAACCTCTCGGTGTCGGTGGACGATCCCCTGCTGGTGCAGGTTACACCGGGACGCTCTCTGGTGGGCTTGGCTCGCGGCTCCACCACGGTCCGTTTCGAGTACCGCGGTATCGCGAAGGAACTGGATGTCGAGGTGAGGGGAACAGGCGTCACCGGTGATATCGACGGCGACGGTGACACCGATTCGCAGGACCTACTCTGGGTGGAGGAATGGGTCGGCCGGAGCGCCTCGAACGGAAGTGACGTCCGAGACCTCGATGGCGACAGCCGCATCACGACGCAGGACTCGACTCGGCTCATCGAATCCTGCACGCGGCGACGATGCGCGACGAGCGACGACCTTGCATATGGGATGCTACCAGACCATTCCCCTCCGACGGTCTCGATCACCGTCCCGACGAACGGTGCCAGAGTATCCGGGACGGTTGGAGTCGTCGCGACTGCCACGGACGACGACCGCGTCGGAGGGGTTCAGTTCCTGGTTGATGGGTCAAACTTCGGCGTTGAGGATACCTTGGCTCCGTATTCGGTCGCCTGGGACTCGCGCTCACTACCGCTCGGCGACCACGTCCTCATGGCCAGCGCGCGTGACGACTCTGGAAATTCGACCACGTCGACTCCGGTACTAGTCACGACTGTGAAGAAGGCGGGGGGCAAGGCTTGCGGTGCTGCGGGGAGCCGCTGCAGTCGCAGCTCGTCCTGTTGCTCAAGCTCGTGCACGAACAGGGTCTGCGACTGATTCCACTTCGCGATCCTCTGCGCTCGCGTTCGGGTCACCACCTGGATGATTGTGCAGGATGGTCCCTGCTGCCGCGCCGAGGTGGACTGCGGGCCGGAATACCTCCCGAGGATGAACGAGGCTCGCCGTTGCGGTGCCGACCGACACGATTGCGTGCCCAATCGGGACGTGGCGACCGTCAAGCTAGATCGAAACTAAGTGTTCCTTCGTGTAGTCGTAGACGACTTTCCGAGCGAGCTGGACAGCTTCCTCAGGCCCGCGAATCGCCGGGGACCGAAACGCGAGGCCCACGTACCGAAGCGAAATCTCACGGACGGCGCACACCCTCGCGCGGACATGGCGGCAGCACGCTTCGCGTCGAAGGCAGCTTCTCGGCCGTAGGCCGGACTTGGCTCGCGCACCGCTGAATCGTCACGCTTGAAACCGCGGTCAGTCCTGAGCTTTCGCCGAAGGTCAGCCTCAAGCTCTCGCATCTGCGTCCGCTCGTAGGCGTTGGGCTCCATCGGGCCGAGTTCAGCGAAGAGCTTCTCGCTCTTCCCGGGGAAGACAAGCTCGAAGAGCTCGATGTAAAGAAGAGTCGCGGTTCGGGTAAGCGGTGCGGCTTGCGACGATTCGGCCAAGGCCGCGATGACCTCGGCCGTGGTGCCTTCGCGGATGTCGTCTCCGGTCGCGAGGAGCTCCAGAATCTCGCGACAGTGCGCGCCGTAGACCTCATCGCCAAGCCCCCGAAGAACCGGCGTCGGCATGAGATGGCGGAAGGCGTCGTCAAGCGCAGCGGCTTGTCCGGGATGCCGTCTCTTCACCTTCGCGATTTCGTCCTCAGCAAGCTCCATGCACCGAAACGTTCGGGTGAGCGTATCGCCAAGCGCCACCGGGAGAAGCGCTTCGAGGTTCGGCGCTCCTTCTTGTACTGGCGGCGTTTCATCGGTGTTCATCTCTTCTTCCTCCGTTGTAGCAAGGAGGCTCCGGCCTCCCCTCACCCCGGGCGAGGGGGAGACGGAGACTCCTGCATCGGAGGAGAAAGAGTCACGCGAGGGGAACGACGCCAGGTCAAGCGTCGTGCTCGAGGGGCGCATGTCGCGGTCGGCGCCGGATGACTTCGAATCGCCGCGCTCGGCTGGTGGAACGTTGTCGAAGAGTGAAAGTTGTCGCATGGCCCAGAAGACCAGAAATCGCGGCGCTACTCAAGTCGTCCGTCGCGATAGCGACCGCGTCACTGGCAGGAGAGCCAGAGACGAATGACTTCATCGGCCTCAGCTCGCGTTATCTCCCAGAGCTTGGTCTCGCGTGCCGCGGACACACCTTCGTATGATGCGTCGCGGAGGATCATGACAACATCGCGCTTTTTTCGTCTAGAGAGTGTGCGACCCTGAACGAATTCAGCGTATATGCAAGCGATGTTCTCCCACAATGCGACCTCTCGCTTAGGGGCGTCGTCTTCGAAGAACCCTTTCCTCCAAGAGGCGAGATCACCTCCGTCGGTCTCGCCGAGCGTGGCGTGGATCGCACGAATTCGGCGACAGAGGGCGTCGGAAAGAAAGCCGCGGCAGCTGGTGTCACGCTGCCCGGCGTAGTTGCTCTCTAGCTTTCGCGTCTTCTTCATCCGCAATCCGCTCCAATCAAGTGTGGCCTCTGACTCGGAATCGTCATTTCCGAAAAGGGGTCGTGATCAAGCCTGATTCCGAGCACGAACTCAAGCGGTCGAGAGGCAAGACCTTGAAGAGCTTCGAGGCCGCCCTCCGACAGAACAGAATGCAGCGCCTCAGCCGCTCGCGCATGCCGCTCCAGTGGGTCCGTCATGTCGGACGGGAATTCGGCGCCGGCGCCGATCACTTCAGCGAGAAGGAGACCGGCCGACCTCGGCGGCACGGCGCAACCGAGCGACTGCGAGAGAAATGACGCGATCTCGACCTTGGCGGCAGCGAGCCGATGCGAGAAGGAAAGCTCCGTCGCTCCGGGCTCGCGGAAGCGAAGCGGGTCCAATCGGTTGCAGTGGTTCTCAATGCCCATGGGAGCTTTCAGATGAGGAGGGCGAAGCAATGTTGTTCCTTGTTGGTGAAGAGTGAGGAGTAGGGAGCCCCGAAGCGTTGTCGCGTTCGGGGCTCCGAGCAGACCTAGGCAGCGCGCTCTCGCGTCCGGCCCTTGGGCTTCTCCTCTACCTTCTCCTCCACCTTCTTCTTCTCGGCGCGATCACGCATGCGCTCACCGATCCATGCCTGCGCGAGAAGGGCAGCGTGCGCGAGGGAGACGCAGTCTCGCTCGCCGTAAGAGGAGGTCTCCTTGAAGTCCTCCGCGTCCTTGTCGAAGTACGAGCGTTTGAAGGTCACGTTGAAGTAGGTCGCGCCTTCCTTTCCTTCGTTCTCCCAGATCGCGGCCTCGATACCGGACGCGACACGGAAGCTCTCGACGGGTCGATTGGCCATGGATTTCTTCCTTGGAATCGGCCAGGTGCGTGCGCCAAGCAAGAACTTCTCGCAAACCACGGTCACACCCAACCGGCGAAACTCCGCGTACGGAACTCCGCCGATTGGGCGCTAAAACCTTGTTTGCTTCGCCCGATATTCAGTAGGCCACGAGTAGCGGCGCTAAGCAAATGCGCGGCGAGAAGATCGAGCGAGGCTTCCCTAGCGTCTTCGCCGGGGCGGCGCGGGTCGAGTTGGCTTTCGGACCCAGCGCGGAAGACGGAATGCGACAAGGCACACCAGGAAGACGAGGAAGTGAGGAAGCGGCGTGAGCACGTAGAGACCGTGAAGGAGCGCGGCCACGTCGCCGGTCGAGAGGAAGGCGGCGACCCCCTGGACAAGCCTGTCCAAGTTCCCGCTCGGCCGAAGGACGAGAAAGAGGTAAAGCGACGAGCAGACTAGAAGCCAGAGACGCCACGCCACAGCCCGCGAGTGAACCGAAGGTCCGCTCCGCGAGCAACCACCCCTAGAGAAGCCTCTCCGGCTCGGGCTCGGACGAGAGGTCGTCAGGCAGCCCCTCGGCACGAAGAAGCGCCTCGAGCTCCCGTCGCGACACCACAGCTCCGTCACCGTCTACTACGGTGAGCGCCGTGAGTCAGGCCGGCGGTCCGCCCCGCTCGCGCCGCCGCTCAAGAAAGCGGCGAAGCGTCACGATGCGCCCGCGCACCTCCTGCATGCTCATCTCCCTTCGTGCCCGCCGTCCGGGCAGGCCCCCCTTTGGGGCCATAACCAGCCGTCCGCTGCGGGAAGCGAGCGAGTCAAGGGAGGCCCGAAGGGCCAGGCGAAGCCGGTGCCCTTGACGCGCGAAGCGCGCCGCGGCACTCCGGCGTTAGGGCTTCGGGAGATCCATCTCTGAGGGGATCGAGAGGTACGCAAGCCCGTGGGCGACCACGACGAGCACGGCGAAAAGATCCGTGTAGGTGAAGCTTCGTTCGGTGCGCCAAGCTCCGGAGTCGTCGCAGAAGTTCAGCTCAAGCGAGCAGTGGTAGGCCGGGTCGGCGGGGGCGAGATTCTCTTGCCAGATCGACAGCCTCACCCTCCCCGCTCGAAACTCGCGGACTGGCCGGTTTCGCATAGCGCTTCTCCTCTGGATAGGATGAAGGAGGAAGCGCTACGGCTTCGGAGGAAAGGGCGTTGCGGGCCTCGTTCGGTGTGTGGCTGCTTGTGAGCGTCGGAGCGGTGGGCTGCGTGAGCGCCCGCCCCGAGAATGCCTGCGATTCCACCTGTCGGAGAATCCAGGAGAACCGCGGCTACAACGAGGCGCAGAAGACCTACTACGCCACGGGCAAGCTTCCGGCAGAGACGCCAGGGAGCGCGGCCGGATGCGGGCCGAACGAGATCATCGTGGCAAGCCACTGCGCACGGCGACGGGGCCGGCTCCTCTTTGAAGCGGAGCTTCGAGCCGGGAAGTTCCCGTGCGTTGCCGCAGATCCGCTGTGCCCGAAGAAGGTCGAGCCTTCGGGCTGGGACTGGTCGGGGGCAAGGAAGCGCTTCGAGAGGGGATTCCAAGCTGGCTACGAGGCGGAGCGGGAGGCCTACCAGAAGTCCGGTGTGGTCTTGAGCGGATCGATCGTCCACGTAAGCTCGTGCATGCTGCTCTGCGAAGAGTGCGGCGAGGCGGCCGGGCGCGACGCGTTTCAGGCCGCGTTCTTGAACGGACGCGAGTTCTGCGCCGTGAGTGATCGCGAGTGCCAGGAGCAGAACGCCGCGGACGTGCGGCGGCGAGCTCTTGAGTTCGAGGCGGGGGTTGCGGAGGGCTACGCGAAACTCCTCGAGCGCTACCACGAGGCCGGGAGCGCGGAGCTGCGGAAAAACGGCGAGGAAGCTCTCCCGAACTGCCGAAGCGAGCCGCGTGCATGCGGGCTCTCCGAAGGCGCGAGGCGCGCAGGGCGCGGCCTTGCGGAGGGCCGCGAAGCCTGCGCCGCGCTCGACGCGGGCTGCTCGGCGCGGCGGGCGGACCGGCTCTCGCGGGAGACGGCGGTGGCGCCGCGGGAAGTTGAGATCCTCGCCGGAGTGGAGAAGCAGCGACCCGTCGCCGAGAAGTTGGTCGTCGAAGCGGAGCAGCAGGCGAAGATTGAGGCACAAGCGTCCGAGCAGGCGGCGAAGATTGAAGCACAAGTGTCCGAGCTTGAGGCGAAAGGCGAAGCCATTCTCCGCGGGCTCGAGAACGACGAATTGACCTGCACCTCAAGCTTCGGCGAGAAAGTGCTTCGTGAGAAGAAGGAGGCGGTCGAGCGCTGGAGCGCGCTCTCGGCGAGCGAGCGGTTCGACATCGCGGCCGCCGTGAAGCAGGCCGGGAAACGCGACCTCGAGGAGGCCTTCGCCGAGGCGGAGGCCGAGCTCCGGAGCTACGTCCCTCGGTCCTGTATCGCTGGCTACTAGCGACGGCGGGGCGGGAGGCGGATCCGGATCCCGAGGCCTTCCGTTCGTTCGTCGGTCTTCTTCGTCCCGCGCTCGGTCGGCTCCCCTCCGATGCCGGAGAAGAAATCGCCCGTCGCGGGCTCGGGGCCGACAAAGCGTTCCGCTTCCTCGGGCGTCCAGGTCTTGAAGCGAAGGGCTTCGGGGTCGAGCGGGCGTTCGGGAACGCCGACGGGCCGAGGCGTCCGATTTCGAATCCACTCGGGGTGCATGCGAACCCCCCACTTTAGGTTGGCATGTCTCACCACGCAGCTCATGCCGGATGTGGGGCTCGGGGGGCGCATGTTGAGCAGCTCGCTGGAGTCGAAAAGGGGCTCGACGAGGCGCTGGCGGTGCCAGCCCGTGGTGATACCGCGTTGTCGGGCTTCGCCTCGCTGGACTCCGCGGGAGACGGTGTAAGTGGGTCCGTGAGGGCTCGGACGCTCGAAAGAGCGGCTGAGGGCCGGATGTTCTGTCTCGGTCTCCGCAAACGCGTCCCCCTCGTTCACTCCGAAGTTATCGGTGATCGCCTCCGACTCGCTGAGGGTCGGTTGGTTTCGCCAGTAGGTGACCTTCCCGAGGATGTCCTCCGCGAAGTGAGCGACCTCTGTCGAGTCAGTGCGGAGGTAGACGTGGGTCGTACAGATGTCGGTCAACTCGAGGTGGGCGCTCGGCTCCTTGAAGGCTTTTCGGACGCCTGCGAAATGCTGCGTTGCCACAATGGAGGTGCAGCCGTGAGTTCGACTCCGCGCCATGAACGACGGCAGCTCCGGGTAGATGGAGCCAAGCGTCTGCACCTCATCACCGAAGAGGACGAACTCGATCGTGTCTTCGTTCACGGGCAGCGAGAGAATGCTCCGCCCGGACTGGCGCAGGAGTGTCCCGAGCCAGGGGTTCCAAGCCTCCTCGTTATCGACGTCAAGGGCCAGGCGGATCACGGTCTGTCGCGTACGCTTCGCGGCCCAGTCGCGAATCGAGAAGCGGCGGCCCGCGGCCGCGTGGATCCGCATCGCCTGAGCGACGGGGGCAAGCCTGTCGAGCCAGCTCGAAAGGGTGCCCATGAGATCCTGCAGCCTATCTCCAGCGGTGCCGCGGTGGGTCAGGATGTTGGCGATCACGCGTCGCCCGTAATCTGAGCGCTCGAGTACTCGGTGGAGGTAGTCGGGATTGACGGACGCGATCAAGTCGCGGAGATCCCAGCTCGGCCCTCCCGACTCCGGGTAGAGATGTTGCGCTGCGAAGTCGACGAGACTTCGCGCGTCGGCCAAGAGCTGCTGCTTCGAGACTTCGTCGAAGCTCTCCGTCTCCCCCTTGAGGATATTGCGGCTGTTTGCGTCCCAGAAGTGCGACTGCGCGGCTGCAATCTCCGGGATGAGCGCGTAAGTGAATGCTGTGCGCGCCTGTGGCGTGTTCAGATCGTGGGCGAGGTCGAGTGCGTAGGCGTTCTCCTCGAAGACGTTCAAGTTTGCGATGCGATCGGCCCCGACGATGCCTCGGAGCACAGGAAGCTCCGCCGGCTTTGCCTGGAAGTCGATCGCGCGGACATACGGGAGGAGTCCGAGTTTCAGCGCGTTGATGAGCGTCGTCTTGCCGGACTTGAGGGCCCCGAGGAAGAGCACGTTCCCTTTGCAGGCGTTGATCGGAAGATCAAAACCTGCCACGGCGCAGTAGGGACAGCCGACGGGCGGAAAGAGAGGGTTGTACGGGGGCATGGGGTTCTCCTTGGTGAGGGCTACGCGTCGCCTTGCTGGCGGTTCCAATAGTTCTCCTGCGCGGCCGCGAGGTCATCGGGGGGCGTCCAGCGGCTGCCGTGGTCGAAGATGGCGTCCACGTCGTGGTCCGGAGAGAGGCGCTCCTCGACGTGCGGGTGGCGGCGAGGGGGCGGCCTGTCCCAGTCGTACGTGGAGGACCGCTCACGAGGCGGAGCCACGGGCGGCCAGAAGACTGGCGGCGCGGGAACGGGCGCGGGCTCCCAGGTGAGCGAGGCATGATGCGCGAGGAACGCGGCGAGGAGCGCGGCCCCGCCAAGGAAGGGCGCTTCGCATGCCGGATGGAAGAAGAGACTTGCCGCCCAGACACACAGAAAGGCGGCCACGAGCAAGGACCCTCGCTCGTTCGGGTGGCGTCCGGTGAGCACATGCTCGATGTAGTAGGCGGTAGCGAGACTCACCGGGACAAGCGCGCCCACGGCGAAGAGGAGAAGCCGCCGCGTCCGCGTCTCGGCGTCCAGCAGATCGAGAAGGCCCTCGGCGAAGAAGTCGAATGCGCCGCCCGCGAAGAGCGCGAACGGGAGCGCAAGAAGCGGAAGCTGGACCGTTTCCGGCAGCGAGCGAAAGAGGCGAAGGGCGGTGCGCCGCGTCGTCGGGCCGATCGCCGCTTGGAGAGCGTGGTAGACGACCGCGTTGGCCCCGTAGTCGAGAAGGCGAATGCGATACCAGGTCTTGTCCCGGGCGGTCGAGAGCGCGCCGCGCAGCTCGGTCGTGAGACCGGAGCGCGCGGCGGGGGGGCGCTCCTTGACCGCCCTCCCCCTGGGCTCCCAGTAGGGAACGTCAAGCGGCTCGGAGTCGACCGGGCGGTAGCGGCGAGCCATCTGCATGTCGGGGGCTCCTTAGAGGGTTCGCCTCTGATCTTCTTCGCGAAGGAGCGGGCGGGCACGTTCCTGTTCGGCCAGAAGCCGAGTGAGCTCGCGCGCCGATTCGAGCGCGCGGCGACGCTCGCTCTCTTCGCTTCGGAGCGACTTCGAGAGGTGAGCGAATAGACCACGCGTGTCTGAGGATCCGGAGAGGATCACCGTCGCGCCCTGGCGGCGCGCTTCGTAGAGAACGCCGTAGAGGGCCTTCGTGCCGAGCGCCTCCGCCCGTTCGACGATGACCACGTGGCGACCGCGCGACAGGTCGAGCGGTGCGATGTCTCGCATGTAGGCAAGGAAGTCCTTTTTGCCCTTGGTCCTGATCGCGAGAGCCCAGGCAATCGAATCCTGTACGGTGTCGGTCCGCGGCGGGACGAAGTGCTCCTTGGTTCGGAGCGCATAGAACCAGCGTGCCTGGCTCCACTCGGCGGCGGCTTTCGCGACCGTAAAGACGTCGAGACGAGTCTCCTCCCGAAGCGATTTGGCCTCCTCGCGGAAAGGCGTCAGGACGACCACCTTGGCGCCACTTCGGGCGAAGGCGCTGCCCAAGGCTTCGAGATGCGCGCGCCGGCGCTCGCGGTCAGGTTCGTCCAGGCAGCGAAGCGATGGGCCCTCGCAAGCCTCGTGGAGCGACCGGCGGTCGAGGTAGAAGAGGTTTCGCGTGGCGCGGTCGAAGGCGCGCTCCGTCACGCCCTCCCCTTCCCGCGCTCGAAGCGCCTCGATCTCGCGCTCGAGATGGGGACGCACGTCGCCGACCCGGGCATGGCGAAGGTGATAGGGCTCGAACAGAAGTGAGAATTCACTCTCGAGCTTCTTCCAAAGGGTGCCGGCGGCGCGGAGCGCCTCTGCCACGGAGAGGCCGAGCGAGAAGCCGCGCCTCACACAAGCGACCTCGACGTCCACCTTGTCGGGGTAGTGACTGAAATCACTCCCATCGATCTCGAGAAGCGACGCGACGGCGGGCGACACACGTTCGGTGTCGCGACTCGGAGCGACGCGGTGCGAGAGAATCTCTTCGCGGACTTTCTCCAGTGAGAACCCGCACGCTCGGATGCGGGCCTCGGTGCGAGTAAGGACATCAGAGAGCGTGTCCGTCTTACTCTTCGGCTCGCGCGTTTGCAGGA
>Ga0247727_10013415_pt1 | contig 13823 bp, 11 predicted proteins | sample WisWelCaveWW1625_FD_202498 | JGI IMG/M metagenome (GOLD analysis project Ga0247727, IMG submission 202498) | Biofilm microbial communities from Wishing Well Cave, Virginia, United States - WW16-25 | ecosystem: Environmental > Aquatic > Deep subsurface > Groundwater > Cave microbial mat | place... | reverse complement strand
ACCCGTTCAACACATCACCCAGAAATCCGACCAACATCTGATCGCAGCATGCCGCCATCGGTTCGTACACACTCATAAGCCAGCCGTTATGCACCGATACCATCCCATCGGTCAGCCACGCAAACGCCTTGGCTCTTCGAGCCAGAAAATCCGCCTCGAGTGGCACATCCCGGTGTTGCGTCCGGCACACCCGAGCCAGACGACGCGCAAAAATCACATCGTAGGTATGGCGATGCCCCACGCTGAATGTCTGCAACGGATCATCGGGGCGGAGCTTCCGCGCGAAGCCGAGGATCGTCCTCGAATCCAAGCCGCCGCTGAGCGGGATGCCGATCCGCCTGGCTCCATCGATCTGCCGCGAGACGGCGGCCTCGACCCGTGCGGCCAGCTCATCGGCACATTCGACGAGCGAACGGTGATGGCCGCGCGTTCGGTACGCAGCTTCCCAGTATGGCTCCAGCGCCACGGCGTTGGCGTCCGCTTGGTACGTCAGCACCACGCCGCCCCGCAACAATCGGACGGAGGCGTAGAGCGTGCGATCATTGAGCAAGTGACCGAACGCCAGCATGTGCGCCATGCCCTCGGCGTCGATCGACCGGCTCACCTCCGGGTCGCACAGGATCGCCTTGACCTCCGAGGAGAAGACGAGGGCATCGGATGATCGCGCATAGTAGAGCTTGCGCAGGCCGAGGCGATCGGTCATCAGGTACAGCGTCCGCTGACGCTCATCCCATACGCCCAACACGAACGCCCCGTTGAGCGCGGCGAACGGCCGCAGCCCTTGCGCCAGGTACAGATCGAGCAACAACTGAGCCCGACTCCGCGCATGACCGTTGGACTGCGCCCCCGGCGCCCCGGTCCGCGCCTGCCAGATCTCCGAGACGTTGTACGTCTCACCCATCACAACGAGAGAAACCCCTTCCTGACTGCTCACGTCCAATCGATCCATCGATGGACAGACCGATGCGTAGACCAGACCGAGCGCCCCCTGGCGCCATGGCGTCACCGCAAAGGACGGGCCATGGCTGAGCAGGCGGCCCATCTGCTCGAGCCGCACCGGCTGCCGGTCAAGATCGTGCGACAGCACTCCCGCGATTCCGGACACGTTAACGACCCTCCCCGATCATCGGCAGACCCTCGGCGCTGGGCGACACGCCTCGAGTTGAGCGGTGCCAGTAAACGCTGCGGGTGGTCGACAGGCGACATGTGACCTGCGACCTTTGACGCAACACTAGGACTCGCACAATCTGAGGTGGAGTCCCCCGGGCAAGCCCGGGGCTCCACGTCGTCGTCCCTCGACTCGTCCCGCTGCGCGGGACTCGCTCGGGATCGACCCTGAGCAAGGGCCCCCGGCTGAAGCCGGGGCCCGTGTCGAAGGGTCGAAGGCCGAGCGTCGCATGTACGCGTCCTGAATGTGTCGTTGGCAACTCGCACTCCATACCGGCCTCCTCACGCAGGCGCCGATCGATGCCGCGCGCCACGGCTTTGGCACCGCCAAACTGCGCACGCAGATCGAGGCCGAAATCGCGTCGCATCCGCTCGCCCCCCTCCGAGGTCAGGTGAAACGTCCAGCCGTTCGCGTTCACCTCCAGCACGTAGAGCCGGCCGGTCGCCTGATCGCGCACGATGTCCGTACCCAAGACTGGCACGGTCGGAAATGCCGCGTGCACCCGCCGGCCAAGCTCGATCACATCCTCCGGCACCTCGCCGTCCATCGTGCACCCCTTGCTGGAAGCCACGATCGCCCTGCCGTCGAAAAACTGAGAACCGCTCTTCGTCTCGTCGAACGGCGCGCGCGCTCGGCTGGCGGTGATGTGCAGGACGTAGATCGGCTCTCCGAACACCGTGCCCACCCGATAACTCGTCGGCCACGGCCCGGTGTGAATATACTGCTGCACGATCAGCGCCTCGCTGACCATCTGATCGTCCCCGATCTCCACGGATCGCCACCGCACCTTATCGCGCCGCATCACCCGCACCATGGCGCCCCGATTGCCGCTGGCCGGCTTGACCACCACAAACTCATCGAACTCCGAGAGATCCGGCACGGAGTCACGAAACACCGGGCGCCATGTCGGCACCGGCAACCCGGCACCCTCCAACAACGAGCACTCCTGGATCTTGTCCAACCACACCTGCTGCCATACAGCGGCCCAGTCAGGGGTGAAACGGCGCTGCTCCCGCACCCATGCGGGACGCATCGACACCACCGCCGTTGGCAGTCCGAGCGTCCACAATCGGTGCTTCAGCCCCTGCTGACAATCGTGCACCAACCGACACCGATGCCCGCCCCCTAACCGGCGTAATTCCTCCAATATCTCCGGCAGGAAGGGCCGTTGATTTTCCTCATCGTGCGTGACAAGCAAGAGATTCATCAGACTCAAGCTCCAAGCTGCAAACTACGAGAACCAGCTACAAGCTACCAGCGAACCCAACAGTCAGACACAAGACTCAAGTAACTGCGACCCACGACCTACGACTTGCGACCTACGACCAACACCTCAAATTCGAGCTCCTCGCTACGTCCCCCGCCCCTCGTCTCCCGTCCCCTGCCACCACGCTGCTCTCAACGATCACCGGCCGATGTCCATCTCGCGATATGTCCGCTTCGCCCCTGCAACACCGGCGCCCGGTGCCGGGCCCGACGCGGCAAGCGCCTCCACCGAACGCTGCAACTGATTGGCGACGCGCCGCGGCCATCCCAACACACCCTGCTGATACACACCGTCCAGACAGTCGCGCAGCGCACGCTCCAGCTGCGGATCGCGGCCCGATGCGCGGACGGCCGCATAAATCTCCTTGATCGGAATGCGGCGGGATGGCGTCATCTCCAAACGCGCCAGCCTGGCCAGATCGAGCGGATGACGAAAACTGGTGCAGCGATCCAGCGCCCCGATCAACCGCAAACTCGCCATCGTCCGCAAGCACTTGTTGCACCGCCCGCAGTTGTACTCCGTGGCGTGAGCCGACCAGCAGACGCGCAACGACCGCATCGCCACTTCGGACGAGGCCAGGCGCGTCAGCTTGTCAATCCGCGTCGCATCGTATCCGTCGTTCACCACCTCGATGCGCTCGGTGCTCCAACGTGAATCCAACATCGGATGAGAGCCGAACGGTTCAAGATCGCTGTAGTGATGACTGGAAGCGATCAGCACCTTCCGAAACCGACCCGACAGCAGGTGCGCTACGCTCGCCAACGCTGCACCGACATAGTAATGTCCCCACTCCGCGTAGCGATCGGTGAACGTCCGGACGTTCGTCTCCACCTCGATCAACCGCTTGCCGAACGCAGCGGCCACACCACGCAATGACTCCGACACCGCGCGGCGCAGCGGCGCATTCTCCAGCGAGATATCAAACCCATGCACCAGGATGAGCGTGGAGACCTCGCTCTGGTTCCGCAGCAGCGTGTAGAACGAATCGACCCCGCCTGTGAAGAAGCAGGCCACCTCACCGTCCTCCGAGCCGCCGGCCGCTGACGCCACGTTGGCCGTCACCGGTACAGGACGGCAGTCGCGATACCAGATGCGAAACACGTTCTGGATCTCCGGTACCGCCCGCAACAGCTTCGGCGATACCTCTCCGGGGAGACGCAACGGCACACCCTGCTTCATCGCTGCGACCAGCGCCACCGCCAGCCATGGATTGCTCTCTGCAACCACCGAGCCATCGGACACGCGATACCAGATCTCGGCGCTATGGCCATCGACGCGAATCGACGCCGACACGCCGGGCCAACCATCGCCCCCCAGCCGCTTGATGTTCTCGACGATCATCGCATTCATGACGCTCCTGCGTCCTGCGACGGTTCGTGCGTCTCCGACACAAGCCCCTGCTCGCCAAACTCGTACAGCGCGACGCGATAGCCGGCGAGTTGGCTGTCGACATGCACCAGCCGCAGCCCTTCGCGGTCGCCCGGCTGCTCGATCAACGCCCGCAACTCCGGGTGATAATCCGCCGCCTCGCGCTCAGCCAGCACCAAATATCGCATCGACCGTGCCGCCGCATACCGCTGCAGCAGCTCGAGCGACCCGTGTGGCATCACGAGATTGCCCATTCCGGCGTAGAACGGCGTTGTCTGCTTGACCGCCAGCATCGCGCCCGGACGATCCGCCAGATGCTCCCGCATCCAAACGCCGAATGTCTTCAGCTCAATCGGGCGCTCCATCGGCTCCCACCGAAGATCCCGGCTGATGTCGCGCGTCTGATAGATGAGCAGCCCAAGCGCCAGCGCCGCGGCGATCCATCGGCGGTTGGAAGAGCCCTCCGCCACCACCCACCATCCCTTCGCCGCCACGATCACCAACAACGCGAAGAGCGGCAGATAGTAACGCGGCTCGATGAAGAATGTCGGGAGCGCCACCAGCAGCACACCGGCCACCCCACACAACCATCGCGCCGACCACATCCATCGACGGCGCGCCGCATCCGCCGCTGCCGCACCGAGCAAGATCAGCAGCACCGGCGACCCGGCCGTCGCGATCATCTCCCCCTGCGCCAGCGTATTCTTCGTCCAACGCCGCAGGTGACGCTGCCACTGCGCGCTCGCCGATTCCGCCGCAATCTCCCGCGCCTGCGACACCACCAGCCGCCCCTCATCATCGAGCCGCCAGAGAGGGTGGTACGGCACGCCGGCGCTCATCTCATCGGCTGCGGCGTACGCCCACTGCTGCCCCGTCAGCGACCAGCCGCCCAGATGATGATGCAGGAAGACGACGTACGGCGCTGCCACCAGCGCCATCGCCATCGCCATCGGCAGCAGACGGCGACGCGCGCGCGTCATCAATGGCTCGCTGCGTCGCACCACCACCGCCACCACCGCTGCGCAGACGCCAAACAACAACCCAGCCGGACGCATCAGATAGACGAGCCCCAGCAACACGCCGGACAACGCCCACCAAGCCGCCGCCCGCTTCGGTTGACGATCGATGATCCACACCACCAGCGCCAGCGCCGACAGCACCAACAGGAGAAACGGCGTCTCCGTCATCTCCTCGACACTGTAGAAGACTCGCAACGGTAACGCCGCCATGATCGCCGCCGCCATCACCCCGACACGACGATCGCGAAACGCCATCGTCCCGAGCGCGTAGCACGGCACGAGCAGCGCCGCGCCCGACACCAGCGCGATCAGCTTCGCCGCCAGCACGCCGTCATCGGTCAGCCGGCTCGCCAGACCGATCAACAACGGATAGAGCGGCGGAGCATTCGTCTCCACGCCGCCGAGCGCGTTCGTGAAGCCGCGCCCCGCGATCCAGTTCAGCCCGACGGTCACGTACGTCACGCCGTCATCACCGATGACATCGTGCGATGACCAGACCGCCAGCGATATCGCCGCCGCCAGCAGCAGGATGCCGAGCAGCCACCAGCGCCAGCTCAATCCATCCCGCGCTGCCGGTGCCGACTCTGTGCCGCGGGTCGATGTCACCGCCACATCCCTCACTCCGGAAATCGTCCGTGTTCTCGTCATACGTTTCCTCTAACCAAGCTACAAGCCTCAAGCTACCAGCAAATCTAAAATCGGATACAAGACTCAAGACACAAGTCACTGCGACTCACACGACCTGCGACGTGCGACATACGACCGCAACCCACGACATCCGACCTACGACTGCTCCATCACGACACGCGACCTACGACTTGCGACTGATTTCATCACAACGCCGTCCTGCGTGATGGAGAGTAAGGCATGGCTGCGCGGCGCCTCGAGGTTCCCGGCGCTACTTGCAGCTTGTAGCCTGGAGCTGGCAGCCGATGACTCGCAACTCGCGTCTCGTGGCTCGCGCCTCGCGTCTCAGCAGCCGCCCGTTGCCGGTCAATCCACCGCTTCCGTGCCACCACCGGCTCCGTCATCTTGAGCTTCGTCATCAACGCCGCCAGCACCCAGAAATATCCGGAGATCTCCTGCGCCTGCATGCGCGAGCCGAACATATTGCCCGCCGTCAACGCCGTCAGCCCACCGAGAAACCCCAGCGCGATGGCGCGAATCATCGGATCGGAGCTATTCTTCCACACCCAGTAGGTTTCGCTAGACGCCGTCCAAAGAATCAGCAGAAAGATCGCCAGCATCGGCAATCCCATCTCCGCCGCGATCAACAGATACTCGTTGTGCGCGTCGATCCAGGCCCCCTTCAGCTCCGGCGCGTACTCCGGCGCCTTGCGCGCGAAGAAGCCATAGCCGATCCCGAGGAACGGCTCATCCTGGATCATCCGCATGGCGCCGCGCCAGGCGTAGATCCGGTTCCGCGCGCTCGGCTCCAGATGCTCCGCCGAATCGCTGGGGCCGTAGAACGATGTCGTCTCCCCTTGCATCGTCGCGTTCATCCGCTCGCGGACACTGCCCGGCTGCAGCGCCGGCGTCACCGCCACCACCACCGCCAGGACCATGCCCATGATCCAGAGCATCTTGTTGCGGAAGAAGAAGATTGTCATCGCCCCCAGCGCCAGCGCCAGATACGCGCCCCGCGAGAAGGTCACCTGGATGCCGCGCGTCAAGATCATGAGCGGCACCATCAACCACCACGCCCCCGGCCGATGCGTGAACACGCTCAACACTCCCAGCATCAACAGTCCATAGTTGGCAAAGAAGGAACCGAGCATGTTCGGCTGTTCGGCGATGCCACCGATGCGCGCCTTTTCCAACGAGGACGCGAACTGTCCTTCCAACTGGTAATCCTTGACCGCCATCAACGCCACCACCGATACGGTAATCATGATGATGACGGCCATCGTCTTGATCACGCGACGGTCGCTCACCACCATCCGCACCAGGTAGTAGATGAGCATCGGCGTCAGCCACTGCTTGAGCGGCGTCAGATACGCCGCCAGATAACCACCGCCCATCTCCAGCGCCCCGCGGATCAGTGAGATGGCACCCCAGACGCAGAAGAGCAGCACCAACTTGCCCATCGCCGAGCCGCGCAGCGGCTTGTCCTTCCGGCGACTGCCGCCGCTCGCCGACCATCCTGCCAGAATCGCCAGACAGAGCAGGTTCGTCAGATTGAGCGCTTTGGCGGCACCGCCGAAGTCACCGGGCAGCTCGCGGCTGAACGGTAGATACGCCGCCAGCGCGTAGAGCGACCACTCCGGCCGCTTGAGCACGGAGACGCCCAGAATCCCGAGCGCTGCCACACAGATGGCGGCCGTAAACGCCGTGCCGAGACTGGTGTTGGTCGTCGTGATGAGCCCCAACAGGAAGACGGCGACGCCTCCGGCCTTCACTGCCAGCCAGTCGATATCGCTCGCCGCCTGCTCCAGCGCCTGGCGCCCACGCCGGACGCGCTGCACCACGGCTGTCGCTCCGGCGACAACCGCCGAATGGCGTTTCTCCATCGCCGGCGCCGCGTAACGACTCACGGCTGACCCCTATAGCCGCAAGACGTAGGTAGTAGACAAGGCCGGTGGGCAAACGTAGAATGGAAACACCTGACCTCAGAAGACGTGGACAATTGGCGATGACACTGAGCAGACGTGCGACACGCACTCTCCGTCCACCTACGGTCACCGTTACCTGACCACGTCTGAGCTTCCATTCCCTCTCGTCCGCCCGTCACTTGTCACCTGTCACTTGTCACGCCCCGCCCGCTTCATCGCTCCATCCCCAGCCGCACCAGCTGTACGCCAAAGCTCGGCATGTGCCGCTGCGATGTCTGGATCCGCATCAACCGCCACGGATTGCTCCGCAGCGTGTTGGAACCGTAGAGCGTCGTCCACGCCGTCGTGTAACCGGCCCGACGCACCGCCTCCTCCACCGGCGCCGTCACATCGCCCGGACGCCCGCTCGGATACGCAAAGCTCGTGACCGGCTCGCCGAGTCGCTCCTCGATATCGCGCTTGGCGCCGTGAATCTCGTACCAGGCGAGCTCCGGCGAGACGCGCGACAAGATCGGCGCCGTCCGCGTCTGCGCCCCGATCGACACCAAGCCACCGGCACGCAACATCTTGACCTGTTCCCACGTCAGCATCGGCGGCATCGAGAGCGCCTGACCGTTGACGTGCAGATATTTCGCCAGCTCCCGCATCGCCGTCCGACGCTCCTCATCCGGCAACCCCCGCAACCACTGCCGCAGCGCCGAGAGACACGCCAGCCGCGCCGCCACACTGCCCAGATGCCACTCCGCCTCGTGACCGTTGATCGACAAGCGACAATGCACGCGTCCGGTCGTCTTGATCCAGACCGCCAGCTCATCGCTCCAGAGCGGCACGCCGGTGCCGATGCAACCCGTGACCAGGAACGCCACCGCCGGCATCTCGCAACGCGCTAAAATCGGCTGTGCCACCGTCAGCGTCTCTTCATACCCGCCGTCGATCGTGATGAACGCCGACCGTCGCGGCAGCTCCGCTTCACCGGCCAACGCATGAGTAAAAGTCTGGAGAGAAACCGCCTGATAGTGTTGCTTGAGATAACCGAGATGCGCCTCAAACGTCCTGGCGTCCACCGAAGGGAAGAACGGATCGTGCTGCTCCGCGATCCGATGATAGACGAGCGCCAACACCATCGGCTGCTCCGGCCCCCATCGCCGCATCAGGCCGACAGCACCCGATCGCTCCAACGCTCCCGTGACCGCCTGCTTCAGTACCGGCTGCATCGTGAACTCCCGCTGAGAAATCGAATGCCCTCAACATCGGACTCAAGATACAAGCTACAAGACGCAAGGAAAGACGTGCCCGCCTCTCGCACTTCCTTGTGTCTTGTGTCTTGTGTCTTGTGTCCGGGTTTGGGGCTTGACACCCCGCGCGTCAGCGTCGTAGAGTACGTGCAGGAGGAGGTGCGATGGCCATCGAAGCATCGAGTGAGCCGATTGACACGATCCGCAAGCGCTTCGACCGCGAGTGGTTGCTGATCGCCGTGGACGAGCTGGACACGCTGACCACCATGCCGTTGCGCGGCCACCTCATCGCCCACTCCCCCGTCCGCGATTCGCTTACCCCCGTCATGATGCCTGGCCAACTTGACCGCGATGCTGTGGATACTCCGGGAGGCGCGACGTACGACGTGCGACGTGCGACCGCCGAGAAGCCGCGCCGCGCGCTGCTCTATTTGACCCGCTCCGACCACCGGCTCCCCGAGCGACATGCCTCCGCATTCTAAACGGTGCATTCCGCTCTCTCCGGACACCGAGCTGATCGTCGTCCAAGCCATCATCAAAGGTCCTGCCTCCTGGCAACTGCTCGATCTGGCACTCGACACCGGCACCACGCTGACACTCATCCCGCCGGAAACGGCCGCGGCGATCGGATACCGTCCGGAGACATCCATGGAACGCTTTGAAATCACCGTGGCAGGGTCGCGGGTCGAAGCGCCGGTCATCACCATCCAGTCGCTGACCGTGCTGGGACGAACCGTCCGAAATCTGAACGTCATCTGCCACACCCTCCCCTCATCCAGCCCGGTCAACGGCCTGCTCGGCCTGAACTTCATGCGACAGTTCAACGTGCTACTGCGCTTCCGCTCCGGCCGGCTCGAGCTCACTCGTTAACCCAGACTCAAGACACAAGATTCAAGAGACCAAGTGAGAATATGCTAGGAAACCGTGCTACCTGTGTCTTGCGTCTTGTGTCCGCCGTTCAGCATCAATGTCTGGTCGGTGCGGAACCACCGGCAGCCGAGCTTCACCACGCCGCGCTGCACGCCGTTCGCCGGCACGGTAAACACCGCCGCCCGCTCCAGCCGATCCACCGGAAACCGTCCCTCCCGCTCCAGCAAGTCGATGTTCACCCGATACGAACCGGGCCCCAGCGCCAGCGACTCGTACTCGAGCATCACGATGGCCTCACCCGTCGATCCATCGCCCTCCACCAACTCCACCGGGCTGGTCACGCTGTGGCACAGCACGCCGTCGATCCGCTCGATACTGGCCACGACCACCGGACGCTCCAGACGCCGCCGGATCTGATACCGCACCGTCAGGCGCGCCGGCTCACCACTCTGGAATTGATCGCGCGCATGCCCCAGCGGATCGGTCAGCACGCCATCCACGAGCTCGCCATCCAGCTTCGGCTGACGACCCGCCGCGCCGTTGGCTGCCGCGCGCTTGGCCGTCTCCTGCTGCTCGTGCTCCAGCTGCAGCTTCCGGTACTGCTCCAGCACCTCCGGCGCCGGACCGCGCATCACTTCCTGCCCACGTACCAGCAACACCACCGAGTCGCAGATCGCCTCCACCGATGGCAGGTTGTGCGAGATGAAGAGGATCGTGACACCCCGCTGCCGCAACTGCTTGATCCGATGCAAACATTTCCGTTGGAACGCCATGTCGCCGACGCTCAGCACCTCATCGATCAACATCACCTCCGGATCAAGATGCGCCGCCACCGCGAACCCGAGCCGCAGCGCCATGCCGGAGGAATACCGTTTCACCGGCGTATCGATGAACTGCTCCAGCTCCGCGAAGTCGACGATGCTGTCGAACTGCCCGGCGATCTCGCGGCGCTTCATACCGAGGATGGAACCGTTGAGGTAGACGTTCTCGCGCCCGGTCAGGTCGGGATGAAACCCGGCGCCCAGCTCGATGAGGGCGGCCACGCGACCGCGGACGCTGACCGTTCCGCTGGTCGGTCGCGTGATGCGCGACGCCAGTTTCAACACCGTGCTCTTGCCGGCGCCGTTGTGCCCGACGATCCCCAACGACCCGCCCTTCGGCACGCGGAAGCTGATATCCCGCAACGCCCAGAAATCACCGGTGGTGCGTCGCCCCTCCCGCACGTTGCGCCACCAATGACTCAACACATCGCCAACCCGGTCGTGTTTGACGCCGATCTGATACAGTTTGCTCACATGATCAAAGACAATGGGCTCCATGAACACTACTCCTCTAATAGCGACTCTCGGGGACAAGGGACATAACTGTAGGCCGTCCCGCGTAGGGACAGCGCAGTGATCCATGTCACTTGGGGACGGGACAAGCCGCGCGCATCATGTCCCCACGTTTCCTGCCGCCAGTCATGTCCCCAACAATGCTCGCTGACTGCTACGTCCCCACGCACCAAAGCTAACTCCCCTGTCCCAGCTCTTAAATCACATCGGCAAACGAGCGTTCCATCCGCTTGAACGCTGCATACGATCCGAAAAAGAGCACGATCGAAATCACCGCCGCCGTCCCGACGGCTTGCAGATCCGGCGCCGTCCCATGCAGCACAACGCTGCGGTACCCTTCGATGATGCCGGCCATTGGGTTGAGGTGATACAACCACCGGAACGCCTGCGGGATCGCGCTGCTGGTATAAATGACCGGCGTCAGAAACAGCAGCAGCTGCAACCCAAGCGGCACGATGTACTTCACATCGCGAAAGTAGACGTTGCTGCCGGAAGCCAGCAGCGCGATGCCGATCGTCAGCAACAGCTGGATAGCCAGGAGCGGCACCACCCAGAACGCCGAGGCCGTCACTGGAATATGGTAGAAGGCGATCATGCCGACGAAGAGGAGCGACGCCACCAGGAAGTCGACGAAGCAAGCGCAGACCGCCGCCATCGGGAAAATCTCGCGTGGAAAGTAGATCTTGCGCACCAGATCCGAGTTGACCGCGAGCGATGGCGTCGCGAAGCTGAGCGAAGAAACAAAGAGCGTCCACGGCACCAGCGCACAGTAGGAGAAGACCGGGTACGGCAGGCCATCGGTCGGCACCTTCGCCACGCGAGAGAAGACAAAGGTGAAGACAAGCATCATGGAGAGCGGCTGAACGATCGACCAGGCGATGCCGAGCACCGTCTGCTTGTAGCGGACTTTGACATCCCGCGTCACGAGCGAGAAGAGTAGCTCGCGGTACCGCCACAGCTCGCGCAACGTTTGCGTCATCGCGGCACCCCGACCGCCCGCGACACCGCCCGGCGCGTTACCGACGATGGTTTGGCGGCCGGCGCCTCCGATGTCGAGCGCTGCGCCGCGAACCACTCGACCGTCCGACGCAACCCTTCGTCAAATGACACTGCAAACTGGCACCCGAGCCGCTGGCGCGCCTTGGTCACATCGGCCCTGGTATGCACAATGTCCCCCTGACGCTTCGGGAGGAACCGCGGCGCCACGGCGGTACCGAGGATCGCGTTGATCCGCTCAGCCAACTGCAGCACGCTGTGCGCCTGACCGCACGCGACGTTGAACACCTCTCCGGCGACACCGGGCGTCACCGCCGCCCGGAGATTCGCCTCGACGACATTGGCGACGAACGTGAAGTCTCGCGTCTGCTGCCCATCGCCGTGGATCGGCGGCGCCTCTCCCGCCATGATCGCCGTGATGAATTTGGGGATGACGATGGCGTACTGCGAACCGATATCCTGCCGTGGGCCGAAGACGTTGAAGTACCGCAGCGCCACCGTCTCGAGCCGATAGCAATCGGTGAAGAGCTGGCCGTAGCGCTCGGTCAGCAGCTTCGTCGTAGCGTACGGTGAGATGGGACGCGTCGGCTGATCCTCCTGCTGCGGCAGACGCTCCGCATCACCATAGACAGAGCTGGAAGACGCCATGACGACGCGGCGTATCTTGGCGTCGCGAGCGGCCAGCAGCACGTTGAACGTGCCAGTCGCATTCACCTCGTGATAGGCGCCCGGATCCTCGATCGACAGCGGCACCGACCGGAGCGCCGCCTGATGCAGCACATAATCCACGCCGGCCACCGCCTGTCGCACCGTGCCGAGATCGAGAATATCGCCTTCGATAAACTGGATCCGCTGCCACACATCGCGAAGATTCTCGAGCTTGCCGGCCGATAGGTTGTCGAGCACCGCGACCCGCTCGCCGCGCTGCACCAACTCATGCACCAGATGCGATCCGATGAACCCTGCACCACCCGTCACTAGATAATGGCTCATACCACACTCCTTGTCGTTACGCACCGGAAGATCGTACCGATATTCCTCTGTGCCTGCGTGCTTGCGCACCCTTGTTGCCTACGTGACAAACATGAGCACTCAGACACACAAGCACATGGGCACGCCGTTGTTGTGACGATTCCCAATCCTCTGAAAAAACCGCCGATAGTCATCAGGCCCATAGCACACCCCGAAATCACGGCGCGTTGGCATGAACGACACCCGCGCCTCACACCGACTGCGTGTCAGCCGCGAATCCATCGCTGGACAACGGCAACCAGCGATGCAACACTCACTTCACGCCCTGGTCGGAACGACGCGGTGCTGGAACGACGGGCGCGACCGCTGCGAGACGAAACAGTCGGAGCGCGTAGCACCGTATCACCGATGCGCCGCGGCTCCGACGGCCACGCGCGGGAGCGAACCGCGTAGATCATGACCGCGCCGAAGAGCAGCCATCCGGCCAATGGCTTGAGCAACGCCAGGCGATCGAGGTAGAGCCAGAACACTCCTGCTGTAACACACGCTGCCATAGCGGCAGCCAACAACACCGCCCCAGCCGCCAAATCCTTCACCAGTTTCGCGCGCGGATGATAGAGCAACCCCCAGAGCCCTTCACTCAACTCTTCCAATGCGGTGTTGAGCAGCTCCGCCACCATCACCAGCGTCCAGACGGCGCCCAGCGCCAGCAGCGTCCACGCCGGCAGCCGGCAGTAGCCGGCGATCGCCAACGATCCCAACAACAGCCCCAGTTGAGTCCGGATGTTCCGCTGCGTGGCAACGGCATGCCCGACGCCCTCGGCCGCATAGCCGAGGCTCTCTGCGAATCGCCTCACTGCAAGACCTCACGGCCCGGCTCGGCAGCATCCTCCGCCTTCGCCTGACCCTCCACCGCCTGCGCCACCTCCGGGCGCGCCTCCTCACGATCCTGATGGCTGCCGTAGTACCTCTGATAGTAGTGGTAGTACGGCACGTAGTAGTCGGCATGCGTCATCACAAATCCCAGCACGGTGACCTGCAT
>Ga0247727_10013414_pt1 | contig 13825 bp, 11 predicted proteins | sample WisWelCaveWW1625_FD_202498 | JGI IMG/M metagenome (GOLD analysis project Ga0247727, IMG submission 202498) | Biofilm microbial communities from Wishing Well Cave, Virginia, United States - WW16-25 | ecosystem: Environmental > Aquatic > Deep subsurface > Groundwater > Cave microbial mat | place... | reverse complement strand
AAATCCATCAGCGCGAGTTTTTGCTCGACGGCGTCGAGTTCTTTTTGTTGCGCGGGAAGTTGAGATTGAATTTCCGCCAATTCCGCGCGCTGGCGCAAGCGTTCCAAATCGCGCTGGTCTTCACTGCGAATTTTCAATTCGCCTTCCACTTCCAACAGCGCGTCGAGGTTGAGTAATTTCGCGAGCGACTCTTCGCGTTTCGCTTTGGTCATCCCTTCGAGTTTTTCCAACTTCTTTTGCTCGACAAAGCAGGTGTTGAGCAATGCTTCGCCGTCAAAGCCGAGTTCGTCTACGAGCCGCTTGTTCACCGCGTTGTTGCCGCGAATTTCTTCGGCGACCGCGCTAGCTTGCCCTGAGCCTGCCGAAGGGCGCAGGACATCGAGTTCCCATACGTTCGGCTTGCCGCGCACGATCGTGCGAACGATTTTGAATTCGTGATTGCCGCTGGCGATTTCGAGTTCGACGCGCGCTTTTTCTTTTTCGTACGCGATCAGCGCGTCGAGATTACGCGCGCCGCCTTCGCTAACCAATGCCGCGCCGAACAAGCCGAAGAAGACGGCTTCGAACAGCGTAGATTTGCCGGCTTCGTTCTTGCCTTGCACGAGGACGCGCGCGCTCGCCGGAAATATCAGTTCAATTTCCTGGAGTTGTTTGAAATTGTTGGCGTAAAGGCGGCGCAGTTGAATCATGCGTTTGGGCGTGACAAGTTTGCAAACTTGTCCTACAAACTTGTCCTACAATATGACCATTTCCAATCTTCGAGACGAGAAACCAAGCCGGCTTTGACCGGATTGTTCAGCACGTAAGCCACGATTCGATTGAACTCTGATTCATCGCGCACAAAATGGTCATAGCTCTCGTGTTGCCAAAAATCACCTTTGCGCCCTAAAAGCTGATTGGCACGCAAAGCCGTGTAGCGTTTTAGCGAGTGTTGAATTGCCGACATCGCGTGATAGGTGTCATCGTTTTTCTGCAGGGGCGTAAAGACAACGTGCACGTGATTGGGCATAACGCAAAACGCTTCGAGTGTGTAACGCTCGCCGTCCAAGTGATGCAAGCTTTCGGCAACGATCGCCGCAATTCGGTCTTCACGTAACCAGAACGGACCGCATTGCGCGGAATCGAGCGTGGCGTCCCATCTGCCAAACATCCGCCGCCGCTCGCGATTTGCCGCGCGCGTGTGTTCAACCGGATCGCCAATCCGCGCGAGCCGTTTTTCAATCTGCTCATTCTCATCAAGCAGAATTCGGAGCGTCTCGGCTGGAATCGAACCCGCGAGGCGATACGTAATGAAAAGAGTCGCGCCGGGTGGTTGAATGTGCGGCAGATGGCGACGGTAAGACGGTTTGTAAGACAAGTTTTGCGAACTTGTCCTACGCATAAATCTCCCCAAACTTGTTCTTCAAATACTTGACGTACGGTCCCACGTCAATGAATCCGCCGACAACTTTTTGCATCGTCTCGCGCGGCGTGAACTTGCGCCCATGCTTGTGCAAATGCTCGCGCAGCCATTCGCGCAACGGCATAAATTCGCCGCGCTCGAACTGAGAGTACAAATCAGGCATCTCTGCCAAAATCTTCTCCCAAATTTGCGCGGAGATGATATTGCCGAGCGAGTATGTCGAGAAATATCCGATCGCGCCGGCCGACCAATGGATGTCTTGCAGAACGCCTTGCGCGTCATTCGGCACGCTCACGCCGAGATACGCTTTCATCCGCGCGTTCCACGCTTCCGGCAAATCGCGCAGCGCGAGTTTGCCATTCAGCATTTCCTGCTCCAACTCAAAACGCAGAATGATGTGCAGATTGTACGTCGCCTCGTCCGCTTCGACGCGAATGAGCGACGGCTGAACCTTGTTGATCGCGCGATAAAATGTTTCCAGTTCGACTTTTTTGAACGCGTCCGGAAACGCGGTTTGCAGTTGCGGATAGAAAAATTTCCAGAACGCGCGACTGCGCCCGACCAAATTCTCCCACATTCGCGACTGTGATTCGTGCAAGCCGAGCGACGCGCCGCGGCAGAGCGGCGTGCGTTCGAGCGCGGGGCTGACGCCGTTTTCGTACAAGCCGTGTCCGCATTCGTGCATCGAGCCAAAGAGCGCGGGCGAAAAAAAATTTTCGTAATAGCCCGTCGTGATGCGAATGTCGCTCGTCGCCTGACTGCTCGCAAAGGGATGCACGGTGGGGTCGAGCCGCCACGAATCCGGATTGAAACCAAAGCGCGTGATGACGGCGAGCGAAAACTCGCGTTGCTTTTCGATTGGAAATTTTCCATGCAACGGCGCGTCGCTCACCGCGTCCGATTTTTTGTTGATGGCGGCGATGAGCGGTACCAAATCTTTTTTCAGGTCGTCGAAAATTTGGGTAACCTCTGCCGTTTTCATGTCGCGTTCGAAATCGTCGAGCAGAATATCGTACACGTTCTCCGCTTCGTCAAAGCATTCGATGTATTTGTGTTTGAGCGCAACATTCTTTTCGAGATGCGGCAGAAAAATATCGAATTTCGATTCTTGCCGCGCCTGCATCCATGCCTGCCGCGCGAGCGCGCCGGTGCGGAGCATGTCCGCGCGCAGTTCGCCGGGCACGCGCGCTTCTTTTTCGTAATCGCGGCGCGTGACGCGTATCAGACTCGCGTCGTCCGAATCGTACGGCTGGCTCTCTTCGTACGCGCGCAAATCGTCGAGCAAGCGCGCGATGTCCGGTGAAACAAATTTATCGTGAATGACTTTGCCGAGCGTCGCCAGCGCTTCGGCGCGCATTGCCGCGCCTTTTGCCGGCATCATCGTTTGTTGATCCCACGCCATCAGCCCGCCGGCGCGACCAAGGTCGGAAATTTCGTTGAGACGGGTTTTGAGTTCGGTGAATTGAGAGTTCATTCAACTCCTATTGAAAATTATTTACCGCAAAGAGCGCGAAGAACGACAAGATTCTTCGTCGCTCCGCTCCTCAGAATGACATTTGCGCCCTTTGCGTTCCTGCGCTTCACTCAGGACATGCTTTGCGGTGAATTTCTTTACACCGGCACCGCCGGATCAAACATGCGTTGATGCTCTTGCAATGCAAAACGATCGGTCATGCCGGCAATGTAATCGCAGACGACGCGCGCCTTGTCGCGCTCGCCGAGTTTCGCGCGGACGGGCGTGGGCAAGAGTTCGGGGCGATTCAAGTACGCGCTGAATAAATCTTCCAGCACGCGCTCGGCTTTCGCCGCCATTCGCATCACGCGGTACTGCCGATAAAAATTTTGGTACAGAAAATCTTTGAGCACGCGATTTTTTTCTTCGGTTGCCGGCGAAAACGCAATGATCGGTTTGCCGACGGCGCGTAATGCCGCGACCGAATCAATTTTAAGTTCGCGCAGGCGCGCGTCCGTCGTTTGAATAAAATCCGTGACTTCGACATCTACGAGCCAGCGCACAAAGCGATGCCGCGTCATTTCATCGAATTTCTGTGTGCCGTTGCCCGTGAGCTGGCACCAATCGTGCCATAGCGCGAGTTGCTCTAAATCGCGCGGATCGAGAATGCCGGCGCGCACGCCGTCGTCCAAATCCGCCGCGCTGTACGCGGTTTCGTCCGCCGCGCTCGCGAGTTGCGCTTCGAGCGTCGCGGCTTCTGTCGCGTTGTATTCCGCCGGATTCACGGTGTCGTATTCGGTCTCGTGCTTGGCAATCCCTTCGCGCACTTCGTACGTCAGATTCAAGCCGGGATAATCCGGAAAGCGTTCTTCCAATTCTTCCACGATCCGCAGTGATTGGACTTGATGATTGAATCCGCCGTGTTCTTTCATCAGTTCGTTCATTTTTTTCTCGCCGGAATGTCCGAACGGCGTGTGCCCCAAATCGTGGACGAGGCAAATCGCTTCGGTCAAGTCTTCGTTTGCGCCGAGCGCGCGCGCGAAGGTTCTGCCGATCTGCGCGACTTCGAGCGAATGCGTCAGCCGCGTGCGATAATAATCGCCTTCGGAGTTGACGAACACTTGCGTTTTGTATTCAAGGCGGCGGAACGCGGTGGTGTGCAAAATCCGGTCGCGGTCGCGCTGGAAAGCGGTGCGATACGCCGGTTCGGGGTCGGGATATTTACGCCCGCGCGAATCGCGGCTTTTCATTCCGTACGGCGCGAGCCGCCGCGCTTCGTCGGCTTCGAATTGCTGTCGCGTGATGAACATGACGCTGCCTCCCGTTGCCGGCGATTATAGCACAAACGCGCGCGCAATTCATCCGCGCAAAAAAAACGAGCGGTCACCGGCGTGACCGCTCGTTGTGATGCTAGATTTTTTCCCAGCGTCCTTTGAGTTTCTCCATGATTTGCGGGAGCGCCGTGTATTCCATTTCTTCCATCGGCAAACGATGCGGCTCAAACGGACCGTGCATACGCAAATGATCTGCGATCACGTTGGCGTCGTCGCGCGCCTTGTTCCACGACGGATCGTCGAACATATCGCGCGGACCGATGAGTTTGCCGTCGGCGAGTTGAAAGCCGAGAGCGATCACGCGCGGCGGACCGTCAAAGCGCGATGGGTTCGCGTCGCGTTGCGCGACCGGCATCAGCGGTCCATAATGCGAACCGCGCATCCAGCCCTCGATGATCCACGGATAGCGAAACGGCTCGAGCGCTTCGCCGACTGCCGGAAAACTTTGTTGCGTGCGAACGATCATCACCGGATCGTCTTTGCCGACGTACTTGCCGGCGATGAGCGACAATTTTTCCGTTGAGGTGACCGCGCCGATCATGTCGTCATGGCGCGAGAACACGTGCTTGATCGTAAAGCGCGAGGGCGAGCCGATGAACATCAGCAGATCGTAAATTTCTTCCGGAGTCTGAAAGAAAATTTTCGTGTGCTCGCGAATGTCGTGCACTTCAATGCGAAAGCCCTTGTGCAGAGATGGCGCGATCACAAGTCCGGCGGTGTTGAACGGATCGCAAAACATTTTATAAATCGGCAGATTCCACGAACCCGACGACGTTTTGTCCGCCATAAAAATCAAAATCGGCTCGGACGTGCGCTCTTCGATTTCCATTTCCGCGACGCCGGGACCCTGGCCCTTGACGTTGCCGGAAAACGCGTCAGACAACAAGTCTTGCCCCGCGCCGTACAATTTCAATTTCTTGGCGACTTGCGTCCCGGTGGTGAATGTGTCCCACGCCAATTTGTGGATTTTTTCGCTGTCCACGCCATGCGTGTGCGTCATGATCAACTCGAGATCATCGCCGCAAAAGGTGACGAAATAATCCACGAGCATGCCCTGCTTTTTCGCCGGCGCCAGCGATTCGTTCGCGGACGCGATGAGATCGGGATGGATGGCGGAATGTCCGACCCATCCGCCAATGTCTGCCTTGATGACAGAGACCGTGACTTTCATACTGCTCCTTTGGTTGGTTGGATTTGTTTGTCAGTGCGAGTAAGCGTTCTGTGCCGGTCCTGAGCAAAGTGAAGCAAGCAATCAAGTTGCTAGTGGGTTGCGGCGCGGAGACACGGCTCGCCATGACGTTAAATTATTGATTTCAATTTCGGCAAAATAATTTTCGCGCGATCCTGCGCGCGCGCGGCAACGTCGGCTACCGCGCGCCGCGCGAGAAAATTTTGCAATTCCGCGACGCTCGCGCGGGCGCGTTCGCGCGCGTGCGCCGCGTTCATCGCTTTGTTGCCTTGCAACTTCATCGGTCCCTCGCGCCCGCCTTCTGGAAAATCCCAGTTCTTTAAGCCGAGCCAGCAATCCGCGCGATAAAGCAAAAAGCCGAGCGGCGTCGCGAGCAAAGGGAAATTTGCCGCGAGCCCCGCGCGCGTTTCGCGCATCAATTCGCCTTCGCCGGAATACGATTCGTACGCGAACCACAAGCGGCCCCCCGGCGGAATCAGCGCGCCGAGTTTTTGCGCGAGCGGTTCGGCAAGCGAATCAGCGCTTGGGTTGACCGTCCTACTTGCTACCCGCGCGTTCTCGACAAATTCGCCGTCAATCCAGCCGCCGACGTGGATCGAAGGGCGACCCGCGTTATAAAGTCCGCGAAAAACCGGCGCATCGCTCGCGTTGCCGCGCGCATCGAGCAAATAAATTCCAAAATTGAATTGATCGAAAAACTTTTCGCGTCCAATTTTTTCTACGCGCAGGCGATAGGGTCCGAGCGTTTGATTCGCGAGAGAGAATACAGACATCAGTTCGCCGATGGCGGAAGAGAATAGTGAAGACCACCGACGTCGTTGTCTGTGGTCTTGTTTCCAGGTGCGGCATTAGATAATGACGTTATCCCAAACTATTTTCGGATAAGGTCTAATCACTTGGTCACAAGTTGGAAAATGACGACGTGACTCACATGCCGATTCCCCGGCAAGCCGCGCATTCCCCCGACTTTGTCGCTCGGGTATTGGTCCTCGATCGAGATCGTATACTCGCCACTGCCGGTGACGTACGAAAAATTAAACCCGCAGATTCCTTCGGCGTCGCTCTGCGCTTTTTCCGGTTCGTAATGCGGTGAAGGACTGCCGCCGATAATGAGCAATTTCTTGCCGTAGGTGCGTTTGCCGGATTCATCCAGCGTGTTCACTTTGATATTGTGATCTCCGCATGCGCCGGGCTGAGTGGTATCCTCGAACGTAACTTCCATCACGCGCCAATATTTTTGTCCGTTCGTGACCGCAACCGGTTCGAGCCGCGTATTCCGATGATTCTCCAATGCGCTATTGGGTCCAAGTCGCGAGTCCCATTTCACTGCGGGGAGCGCGGGGTTAGCCGCGATCACTGCCGCCGGCGCGGCTGTTGGCGGCACGCGCGTCGCGGCGGTCGTTGGGCGCGCGGTTGCGCGCGGCGCGGCGGTGGTGCGCGTGGGCGGCGGCGTTGTCGTTGCGGCGGCTTGCCCGATTTTTTCGCCGTTGCCGGTTGTGGTCGCGCGCGGCGCGGCGGCAGATTTGCTTTGCGCGTTCGGATTCGCCAGACTCAAGCCCGCGACGTTATTCGACACCCAGCCGAACACGCTCAAGGGCAGGGTAATCAGAATCATCCACGCCATCAACGCGCCGAGCGCGGCGATGCGGAATTTCGCGCCGAGACTCAAGCCCGCGACCCACGCGCCGAATTCGCTAAAGAAAGAATTATTTTGTGGCGGGCGGTGGCGTGTCACGCTTGAACCGTTCGGCGCGGGCGCGGGCATCGCGCCGGGATTTTGCAGCGGACGCCGCGTTACGGCGGAGCCGAACCCGGGCGGAAAATTTTGCGGACGCGGCGCGACGGCGGAGCCAAATCCTTGCGGATTCGGGCGCGGCATAACCGTGGATCCGTTCGATTGAGGATTTTGACGCGGCATTACAGTTGAATTCGATCGAGTTTGATTTTGTGTCGGGGGACGCGGCGTCACGGCGGATTTATTTTGATTCGGATTTTGCGGCGGGCGTGGCGTAACGCCGGAACCAAAATTATTGCTGGGCAGTCGTTGCGGATTTGGAATCGGACGCGCGCCGGAGGGCGGTCGTTGCAGGCGTTGCGTGCCGGACGGATTCGTGCGCGGCGCGACGGTCGAACCGCCGGGACGCGCAGGCGGACGTTGCAAGCGTTGCGTCTCGGAGAGGCGACTCGCCAGCATCCGCGTGATCGTGACTGCGAGCGTCGGATATTGCTCCAGCATCGCGTCGAAATCATTTTTTGTAATCGTCCACAATTCCACATCGCCGATCGCTTGCGCGGTGGCGGTGTACACGCTTTTTTGCACGACGGCTTGCTCGCCGAATGTTTCGCCCGGCACGAGAATGTCGAGCAAAACCGGCTCGCCGCGCGGACCCGCGCCCATCAGTTTTACTTCGCCGCGTTCGATCATATACAAATTTTGCGCGGGCTGACCGGCGAAGCAAACAATTTCGCCGGTGCGAAAACGAACGCCGCGCACTTTTTTCGCGATCTGGCGCAATTCGTTCGATGCCAACGCGGCAAAAAGTTGAATGCGGCGCAAGTGGCGCTCGACGAAATCGTTTTCGCGCGAGCCAAGTTTTTCCGAAATCGCGCGCGCGAGCGACGCGCTGATTTCCGGATATTGCACCATCAAGTCGTCAAAGTCGGATTTGTACAAGACCCACAGCGTTGCGTCGGTGGCGGCGCGCGAAAGTTCCGCGCGCGTGCGCCCGGTGAGAAGCGCCATCTCGCCGAACGAATCGCCGGCTTTGAGTTTTTCGAGCAATTGCGCGTCGGTGAATGCGCTATCGAGCAAGCGCACTTCGCCGGCTTCGACAATATAGAGCGCGTCGCCGGGCGTGCCGTCCGCGTAAATAATTTCGCCGGCGGGAAAATGGCGCAAGACCAGCCGCCCCGCGAGCGCGGTGAGCGCTTCGGTCGGCACGTCGGAAAATAGCGCGAGCGTACGCATTCGTTCGATCGCGTCGGTTTGATCGCCGGGACCAAGCGCTTCGGCGAGCGCGCGGCTGAACGCGAGTTTGATCGCGGGATGCGTGCGAATGAGATCGTGATACGCCGTGCGCGTTAACAACCACACGCTGACGTCGCTGATCGCGCGCGCGTGAAAGGGATACGGTTTGCCGGTGATCAGCGCGGTATGCCCAAAGACCGCGCCGTGCGGCAATTCTTCGAACGCTTCGCCTTCGGCGGAATCGGTGATCAGACGCGCCGCGCCCTCTTCGATAAAAAAGATCGCTTCGCCGGGCTGACCGGCTTCGACGATCACATCGCCGCGCGTAAAGGAGCGGAAATCAAGTTGCTGGGCGATCGCGCGCAGGTCATCTTCGGAAAGTCCGCTGAGGAGTTCGATTGTGCGGAGGCGTTGTTGCACCAAATACGATTCGAGGAACGGCGTGCGCATGCCGAGCGTCGCGCTGAATTTCAAACCGATGCCCGGATTTTGCGCGATCAATTCTTGAATGTCATTGCGCGCGAGCGCGAGCAATTGCGTATTCGCGCCGGCGCGCGCGGTTATCGTGTACGGACGATCGAGGAGCGTATCCACTTCGCCGAGCAAACTGCCCGCGCCGAGATTGGCGAGCGTCGTGATTTTGCCGTCTCTAGTTTCTTCGAGTTTCACCCACCCGGACGTGATGACGAACAGCGCCTCGCCCGGTTTACCGGCAGTGAAAATAATTTCGTTCGGCGGCGATTGCCGGCGGCGCAAACGTGGAAGCACCAGTTCGCGCTCTTCTTCCGAGAGCCGGACAAAAAGTGGGACTTGCTCAATGGGTTGTGGAATCACAATCGCTTTGCCTCCCTACCATTTTACCGCGCGGCGTTGGGCAGTTTCATTTCTGTCTAAAAATTATTTTCCAACCACGCGGCGTTGCGCCTTTGTCCGTCTTGCAATTTGCCGGCGGCGCGCCGATAACGAGATCGGTTGCCGCATCGCCGGCGGCGTTTTGAATTTTCGCCTGATACGCGCCGGGCGGGGCTTCAAAATCTGCATATCCCGCGCCGCGCTCCGGCTTCAAGCCGGTCACCAGCATTTCTTCGCCGGCATCGGAGCGAATTTCAATCGTGACGTTCGGTTGCTCTTTGTCTTGCGCGTCGCGCACGCTAAATTGAAGTCGCGCCGTGTTCGGTTCTTCCGCGCAAGTCAGCGCGGTTTTTTCCGCAACGAGATAGGTGATGAGCGTAGGCGGCGGCGCGAGCGTGACCGGCGCGGCGGGCGTCGCTGGGATGGTAACGGGTTGCGTTTTCAGTCCGAGATCGTGCGCGAGCGCGGCAATGTTCGCAAGGTCGCGCGGCGGCAGATTTTTTTGCGCGAGCAGTTGATTAAAGGCGGCGGTCGGATTCGCGATTTTTAACTGTGCCACCTGTGCACGCGCGGCATTGAGATCGCTGTCCAATTCGTACGCCGCGCTAATCATGTGCAAATAGTCGCTTTTGGAAATCGAGGTGAGGTCTGCCGGCTCCGCGTTGACAAATTCGACGGGCAATACGCCCCACGCGACTCCGAGACCAACACCCATTCCGATTCCAATACTGAACAGAATGGCGAGCGCGATTATCGGTGGATTGAGCGAACTTGATATAGTCTGCCTCTCTTACATCCGAATGCCGCGCCGCCGCGGACAAAAAAATTCTCGGTGCTGATCAAAAAGAAAAACGCGGCGCATTATAGAGCGGACCAAAGGCGAGAGGATAATATCGCGGTGGCAGTTGCCAATGAACGATGATATAATTTCGAGCGCTGATGATGCCGAAGGAGGGAATCGAACCCACAAGGGCGTAAGCCCACACGATTTTGAGTCGTGCGCGTCTGCCAGTTTCGCCACTTCGGCGACGTTGCAGAGTATAGAATAAATGCGATGGCAAGTCAAATTTCCAAAAGGCGTCAAGGCGGGCGACGCCGTGAAATGACCAAGCATGAACGAATTTGAACTTATTTCCGCCGCGCAACGCGGCGACACGCGCGCATTCAATCAACTCGCGCGCGCGTATCAAACGCAAATGTTTCGCACCGCGTATCGCGTTATCGGCACGGCGCAAGCCGCCGAAGACGCGACGCAGGACGCGTTCATCGCCGCGTTCAAAAACTTGCGCGCGTTTCGCGGCGGCTCGTTCAAAGCGTGGCTGTTGCGCATCGTGACCAACGCGTGCTACGATCAATTGCGCGCGATAAAACGCAAGCCCGCGCTCTCGCTCGACGCGGCGTTTGAAGACGCGGACGAGCCGGCGATTGATCGCGCGGCGGGTGAAACGCCGGCGGAGATGCTGGAACAAAAAGAATTGGGCGCAATGATTCAGCGCGGCTTGCAAACCTTGCCGCCGGATCAGCGCGCGACGTTTGTCTTGATAGATATCGAGGGCTTGAATTACGACGAAGCCGCCGCGGCATTACAAACGAATAGCGGCACGATTAAATCGCGCCTCAGCCGCGCGCGCGGCGCGTTGCGCGATTTTCTGTTGACGCAAGCGGAACTATTGCCCGCGAAATATCGTCTCAAGAGCGAGGGATGAGCGCGTGGATGCCAAAGCGATCGTGCAAGCCGGCTACAATGCCATCGCCGCAGAATATTTGGCGGCGCGCACAAAAGATTCTCAAGACGTGAGATTGTTACAAGACCTCGTCGCGCGATTGCCGCGCGGCGCGCGCGTGCTGGATGCCGGCTGTGGCGCGGGAATGCCGGTGACGAAAATTCTCTGTGAAAAATTTCTAGTGATCGGCGTAGATTTTTCCACCGCGCAAATTGAACTCGCGCGGCGAAACGCGCCGCGCGCTGAATTCGTTTGCGCCGATCTTACCGCGCTCGAATTGCCAGCAGAATCCTTTGACGCGATTTGCTCGTACTATGCGATCATTCACGTTCCGCGCGCCGAGCATCGCGCGATCTTGCTCAACTTTTGGCGGATGCTCAAAGCCGGCGGGCTGGCTTTGCTGTGCTTGGGCGCAGGAGATCTGAACGATGACATTGAAGAAGATTATTTTGGCGCGCGGATGTATTGGAGCCACTTTGACGCAGAGACCAATATCAGAATGATGATGGAATGCGGATTTGAAATCATCTGGTCAAAACGAGTAGCGGATGAATCGTTCTCGGGTGCGGCGCATTTATTTGTGTTAGCGATAAAGCCGCAGAATATTGTAGCCTAGCGCCTTGTGCGCGCTCTCAGAGGCAGTCCGATGTTTAGCAAGAATCCATCCGACCCACACGCGTGGGTCACAGAAAAATTATCCGAATACATTGACGATCAGCTCGCGCGGGATGACCGCGCGCGCGTCGACGCGCATCTGCGCGAATGCGCGCGTTGCCGCGCGAGTCTCGCGTCGTTGCAATGGACGATCGCGCTCGCAAAGCGCGCGCCCGCGCCGGCGTTGCCGCGCGCGTTTGAATTGCCGACAGACCGCACCCCTAGCCCCTCTCCTTCCTTCGACTCCACTTCGCTCCGCTCAGGATGGAGAAGGGGAATGCGCCCCGTATTTGCGTTTTCAACTTTGCGTTTCGCGACCGCGTTCGCGACAATTTTTCTCGTCGCGGTTCTTGGCATTGATTTCGTTTCGCAATTTGGCGGCGCGCAACCCGCCGCGCCGATGATCGCGCAAGAATTTGCCGCGCCGACTTCCGCGCCAGCGCCATTCGCGCCGGCATCCGGCGCGCAACCGACAACTGCCACGGCGCCGCGCGCGCTGCCGCCCGCCACGCAACCGCAAGCCGCCGCGACGCAATCGCCAGAAAAATCCGCCGCCGATGCCGCGCCAAAAGCGAGCGTGCCTGCGCCGACACGCGCGCCTCAGACCGAAGCGCGCGCGGAAGTGCACGCGCGCGAAAATATTTCCCCGTTGCGCGTGATCGAAATTATTTTGCTCGCGCTCGTGATCGCGTTCGGCGCGGCGACGGTGATCGCGCGGAATAGGGCTGGCAGATAAATCTGCGCCAACACAAACGCAAAGCCGCCCTGCGGCGGCTGGATTAGCCCGCGAAGGCGGGCTTTGCGTTTTCGTTGCCGCGACTTGAGTCGCCGCAACACGCCCCAACCCTATTGCCTCGCCGCGCATCCTCGCATATAATCTCTGCATCCCCTCACCCCGCGAGGCGCTATGACTGAACTCATCTGGGACGGCAAATACAAAGACGGCAAACGCGTTGCACCGTCGCGCGTGATTCTTCCGTTTCAAACGGTCGAGACGGTGAATGAATCCACGCAACAGCGGCAGACGTCGCTGGAATCTTTATTGCGCGGAAATAATTCCGAGTGGCGCAATCGCTTGATCTGGGGCGACAAGAAATATGTTTTGCCTTCTCTGCTTGAAGAATTCGCGGGCAAGGTGAATTTGGAATACATTGATCCGCCCTTTTTTACTGGTACTGATCAGAGCATCGCGATTCCCGTTGCAGATTCGGATGAATTTGTGGTCAAAGAACCTTCTCTAATTGAAGAAGCAGCATACAGGAATGTTTGGAGAGAAGGTAGCGATTCTTTTTGCGCATGGATGTATGACACCCTTTATCTTCTCCGGGAACTTCTCGCCGAGAGTGGCGCGATCTTTATACGTTTTGATCAGTATTGGTCACACTACGTCAAGATCATTGCCGACGAAGTCTTTGGAAAACATAATCTGCAAAATGAAATCGTTTTGAAACGAACGTACAAAAACCTGACGAATCAGGGACAAAGATCATTGCAGATTGCAACAGATTCTTTGTTCCTCTACTTCAAGACTGCGGCAGGAAAATTCTACAACGTTGAGCAAAGTTTAGAGCAAGTTCGCGAAGGGTACTGGCGTCGAATTGATGATTCTTCAGGAATACGTCGTCCACCAGAAAGGAAAATCTTCGATAAAATTTATCATCCGCCATCAGGGAAGCATTTCAAATTTGGACAGAAAAAAATAGATGAGATGGCCAGGGTGAGCAAAATCAGAATAAATGAAAAAGGCAGACCAGAGTATTGGGTCGAGCCGACAGACAGGAAGCCTCTTCTAATTGGACAGATATTTCCAGTTACTCTTTTACCACAGGTTATCCGACCGAGAACTCGGAAGACTTATTGGAAAGAGCTCTCGCGCTATGCTCCAACGAAAACGATCTAGTCCTTGATTGCTTTGGCGGAAGCGGCACAACTGCAACAGTCGCAGAGAAAAATAATCGCCGCTGGATTACGTGCGACCTGGGTCGCTTTGCCATTCACACGACGCGCAAGCGTTTGCTTTCCATTGATAACGTGCGCCCGTTCGTTGTGCAGAATTTGGGAAAATATGAGCGGCAGTTGTGGCAGGCAGAGGAATTCGCACCGACCTCTCCCCCAGCCCCTCTCCTACTGAGCGTCTCATAATTTACTAAACTTTTCGGATGTGCTACAACCGTAGCATGTCAAAGAATAAATCACAATCAACAAATTGGAAAGAGCGACGCCGTTTTCATGCACTGAAACTTAAGCGT
>Ga0247727_10013413_pt1 | contig 13827 bp, 10 predicted proteins | sample WisWelCaveWW1625_FD_202498 | JGI IMG/M metagenome (GOLD analysis project Ga0247727, IMG submission 202498) | Biofilm microbial communities from Wishing Well Cave, Virginia, United States - WW16-25 | ecosystem: Environmental > Aquatic > Deep subsurface > Groundwater > Cave microbial mat | place... | reverse complement strand
CAAACCTATAAATCCATCGTGGCTGCCTGGTCATTGCCAACAGTTTCCTAAACTGCGGGCAACAGAAACTGTTCGCCTTTCACGGCCGTGAGTATTGAGCCCGCCGCGCTTGAAAATTTTATTATGAAACTTGACACTCTCGGCGATTTCGCCCGCCACCTCGAATCTCTCGGCGAGTTGCATCGTATCAAAGTTGAAGTCGATCCGGAGCTGGAAGTCACCGAGATCGCCTTGCGCGCGTTGTCGGAAAAACGTCCGGCGCTGCTCTTTGAAAACGTCAAAGGCGCGAAGTTTCCGCTGGCGATTAATTTGTTGGCGAGCGAGCGGCGCATCGAATTGGCGCTCGGCAAGCATCCCGATCAACTCGGTGAAGAGTTGATCCGTTTCGTCGAAGCGGCGATGCCGCCGAAGCCGAAATTGATTTTTGATCACTGGCCGATGGTGAAACGCTTTCTCGCGGCGCGACCGAAAAAGAGCGGGCGGGCGCTTTCACAAGAAATTGTCGAAGAACCGAATCTCGCGATGTTGCCCATTCAAAAATGCTGGCCGGATGACGGCGGGCGTTTCATCACGCTCGGACAGGTTTTTACGTATGATCCGCGCGACGGCAAACGCAATGTCGGCATTTATCGCATGCACGTTTACGACGAACGCTCCACCGGCATGCACTGGCAGATTCAAAAAGGCGGCGGGTTCCATTATTTTCAAGCGCAAAAATTGAATCGCGAATTTGAACTGGCCGTGGCGCTCGGCACCGATCCGGCGCTGCTGCTCGCCACGATTGCCGCATTGCCCGAAGGCATCGATGAGGTGATGTTCGCCGGATTTTTGCGCGGCAGTCCGGTGCCGATGGCGCGCGGCAAATCAGTGCAAATTGCCGTGCCTGCTCACGCCGAGTTCATTCTCGAAGGCGCCGTGCCGCTGAACGAAACGCGCCTCGAAGGGCCGTTCGGCGATCATTTTGGGCATTACTCGCACGCTGCGGATTTTCCGGTTTTTCATATCAAAAAAATCACGCATCGCCGCGGCGCCATTTATCCGGCCACCGTTGTGGGCAAACCGCCGATGGAAGACAAATTCATTGGCGACGCGACGCAACAAATTCTCGGGCCGCTCGCGCGTCTCATTCACAAAGAAATAAAAAGCGTGTGGGCTTATTACGAAGCGGGATTTCACAATTTGCTCGTCGTTTCCGTCGAGCAGCGTTATCAAAAAGAAGCGATGAAATCCGCGCTCGGCTTGATGGGCACGGATCAACTCTCGCTGACGAAATGCATCGTTCTCGTTTCAGATCACGTAAATGTTCGTGATTGGCGCGCGGTTTTGCGGGAAATCAAAATGAATTTTGATCCGCATTATGATTTCGTGATGATTCCAAAAGTGCCGCTCGACACGCTGGATTTTACTTCGTTCAAAATGAATCTCGGCAGCAAAATGATCGTCGATGCCACGGTGAAACGGGAAAAAATGGATTATTGGAGTGGTGGAGTATTGGAGAAAATGGAGCGCGTCCTAGCGCACCTGACGCAAGAGGATCCAAATATTCGTGAAGTGCGGATTCATGAAAATGCTCTAGTGCTCGTAAAAGTCAGCAGCGAGGGCCGAAAGATCGTCGAGCGTTTAGTGCGCATTGCGGAATTGCGCGGATTAAAAATTATTGCCGCGGTGAGCGAAGACGTTGATTTAAATCATCAGGAGAGTTATATTTGGGGAGTGTTCACCCGCTTCGATTGCGAACGCGATGTGATTTTCACCGAGCAGTCGCTCATCGGCATCAGCCCGATCTATCGCGGCGTCATGGGCATCGACGCCACGTGGAAGCCCGGCTATCCCGCGCCGCTGGTGATGAGCGAAGAGATTCGCGAGCGCGTGAATCGACGCTGGAATGAGTATTGGAAGTGATAACAGAATAATACAAATTAAATTGCGAGAGATAATCTATATGGCGAAAACGACGGCAGGCAAAAAGGCGCAAGTTATTAAGAAGACGCGAGCACAAAACTCCAAACCCCAATGCGGTTTGTGCGGCAAGAAAACTAAATTGATCCAAACGCCGTGTTGCGGGCAATGGATTTGCAATGATCAGCACAAATATGTTTTATTTTCCTATGCGACCAATAGCTGCCAGCGCAACCATGATAGATATACTTTATGCAGTTACCATTATCATGAAAAGCACAAAGGCGACTGGAAGAGGTGCGCCAAATGCAAAAAAAGTTTTTTAACGGAAATGTATGTTTGGTTTGGAACGAATGAATATAATTTTGAAAAATTGGAAAATCCGCCAACCTACAAACCGACCACATGCGCGCAATGCGGCAAGGTGATTGTTCTCGGAGAAGATGGATATTCAATAGATGGCAGCAAGTATTTTTGTTGGGACTGCACAGATGCGAGGAGAGCACAGAGTTGATTAAAAAAATGTCATGAAGTCAATAGAAACGAAAGGACAGATTTATGTCAAGTTTTCCTAAAATACATTTTCGCGAGCAGCGCCTCGCCCCGATTTGGGAAAAAGTCCAAGTCGGCGAGCGGCTGTCTTTGGCAGACGGCATCGCGATGCTTGAAAGCAACGATCTCATTGCACTCGGCAAAATGGCGCACGCCGTGCAGCGCGCCAAGAGCGGCGACGCGGTTTATTTCGTCGTCAATCGGCAGGTGAACCCGACGAATATCTGCGTGCTGTCGTGCAAATTCTGCGACTTCGCGGTGAAGGCCAAAGATGCGAATGCGTATGAAATGACGATGCACGAAATTCTCGGCAAGCTCAATCACGAGCTGCACGAGGTGCATATCGTCGGCGGCTTGCATCCGGATTGGCCGTGGGAATTTTATATCGACATGATGCGGCAAATCAAAATAAATTTTCCGAAGATCGATATCAAAGCGTGGACGGCGGTGGAGATCGATTTCTTTTCCAAGAAATTCAAAATGCCAATTGCTGAAATTTTAACGCAACTCAAAACTGCCGGACTCTCGACGATGCCCGGCGGCGGCGCGGAAGTTTTTTCCGAGCGCGTGCGCCGGCTGCTGTTCAATCAAAAAATCGGCGGCAAGCGTTGGCTGGAGATTCACGACACGGCGCATCGGCTTGGCATCCCGACCAATGCGACGATGCTTTACGGCCATGTCGAGACATTGGAAGAGCGCGTCATTCATATGATAAAGCTTCGTGAACAACAGGACATCACGCGCGGCTTTCTCACGTTTATTCCACTCGCGTTTCAACCTGGCGATACCGGTATTAAAACCCGCTACACTTCTGCTGTTGATGATTTGAAAACGATTGCGGTTTCGCGTTTGATGCTGGATAATTTTCCGCACATCAAAGCCTATTGGATTATGCTCACCGAACAAGTCGCGCCGGTGGCGTTGAGTTTCGGCGCGGATGACATGGACGGCACCGTTGGCGAAGAACGCATTGCGCATGCGGCGAAGGCCACCAGTCCGATTCAACTGGCGAAGGAACATATCATCAAACTCATCAAGAGCAGCGGCAAGGCGCCGGTCGAGCGCGATATTTTTTATAATCCGCTGGCGGTTCATGACAACAATGCCATCGGCAAAATTCCCTATCTCAATTGCGTACCGTTTTATGATCGCTTCGAGAGCAAGCCGTTTCGCGTTTTGCCGCTGACGCCGCGTCAAATGGGCAAGCTCGCGGAAGCGCATCAAATCGACGGCGGCCCGTTTTCGTTGCTGGATTACTGGCGTGTCGAAAAAGATTTTGCGATGCTTGATTACGGCATTGCCGTGCGCAACGTTGCGAGAAGTGTTGTTCTCTATTCTAATTTTCCGTGGATGGAATTCGATGGCAAATGCATCGGCATAACGGCGGAAACCTCAACTTCGATTGAGTTGTTAAAAGTTCTTCTCGCGCACAAATACGGTGTGACCGCGAAACTCGAACGCATGCATCCCATTTTTCAAGCCAGCGACGCCACAAATTTCGATGCCGTGCTCGTCATCGGCGATGAAGCACTAATTCGCGCCAAAGCCGGCTTGGCAAATTTCCAATATTCGTTTGATCTCGGCAAAGAGTGGCATGATTGGACCGGCTTGCCGTTTGTCTTTGCGGTTTGGGCGATCAATCGTAATGTTGCTACTGAAAAAAAGCAAGCGCTGTGCGACCAACTTGAAAAAGCCGCGCTCGATGCCGATCAGCGCCATCCCAACTTCGGCGCGTGGCATGGCAAGCGACTCAACATGACGCCCGCTGAAGTGCAAGTTTATTTTGCCGGATTCAACTATCGCCTTGGCGAGAAGGAAAAAATGGCGATGGAGAAATTTCGGGGATTGCTTGTTGAGATGGAAGCAGCGAAATCGATTGTTCTCGCTGAACAGTAAGCTGATTTTATTTTAGGAGATGACTGGTGACAGAGGCTCTCGTTCAGTGGGTGTTGCTTAAGCAACCCGAGTATTTGCAGTCGCGACTTGGCTTTCCACTTACACGTATGCTTGGCGAGAATTATACGACCGAGCAGGGGCGTATTGACTTTGCCTTTGAAACACCAAAAGAGATCGTTGTGGTTGAGCTTGAGACGACAATAAATAACAAAGCGAAGCTTGAATTCTGCACCGATCAAGTTCAACGCTATCAGCAGATCAAGTTTACAACCTCCAAGCCGGTCAAGTTTGTCATTCTATTTGATGAGGCAAATACACCAGAGCCATACGCCAAACTACTAAAAGAATTTGCCGAGAAATTCAATATTCTCCTTCGCACGTATTCGATTCTTGATATTCAGGAACTTTATAAGAAACGTCTCGATGAGCTTGCCAGAACTACCGGACTTTATCTGGGTCCACCGGTGGCGATGGATGTGGTTTATCTCCGCTGGCTTAATCGTGTTATCCGGCCTTTTTATGAAGCGGAGGCAGATTTATTGACTTTTGAAAAATTGAGGGAAACCTTTGGTAGCCAAACGAGTTTTCACGTTTATACAACACTCGCAAAGCATTTTGAATTGCTTATGGGCAATCGTGACAAAGACATTCTGCTAACGAATAACGGCAAGCGATTTCGTGACAATTACAATGCAGAAATCATTCAATCCAATGCCTCGATGCCCGATTTGAGCACGGAACAAAAACGTATTCTACTCGAGGCTTTGACAAACGGCAATTTTACAGGAAGCAAGATCAATATTTATTATTTCCTTCGCTTCATGCATTTGACCAATGGAAGTTGGATTCCAAAATCTCGCACGCCGGAGGACAAGCAAAAACTGGAATTCATCAACTTTCTTTTTGGCAAAACTTATCGCTGGGGCACTGTTCGCGAGCTTTTGTTGTTTACATGTAATCAATGTGAAGAACTCGAGTTGGTGGAAAAGATGCGGCTTGCGGATTCCAGCTATGATCGCGCCGTTATGACGAGCCTGGGTTCACGCGTATTGGGTTTTCTCGAATTACACCTGCATTTGAAACGAGAACAGATTCAAATACCATTACAAATCTAGAAGAGATTTTTATGTGTGCGATTCAAACAATCTATGGGCAATTGGAAAATACTCTCGGAGTTGATTTAACACCGGCGCCGGATAGATGGGACAGGCTATATAATGTGGATTTTTTTATTGAAGTGAACAAGAAATACATCGGAATACAAATGAGATCCTTTGCTTCCGAACAAGCATTTGAAAAATCTAAATCGACGGAATTTTTAGAAACCTCTTGCAAGTTCATGAAAAAATTTGGTGGAGGATTTTCATTGTATTTTATGTTTTGGTGGGCAAAAAGAAACTTATCTACAACCTTGAGGTTATCACAGAAATCAATAAAGAAATCGAAAGGCTAAAAGAACATGGCTCTTGAATATATTGACGACAAATCCCGCGCCGGTGAGCGCCTCACACGCGAAGAAGGCCTGGCGCTCCTGCGCGAGGGCGAGCTTTTGGAAATCGGGGGAATTGCCGAAGAAATTCGCTATCGCAAAAATCAAAACCCGTGGGTGACGTTCGTGGTTGACACCAATCCGAATTACACGAACATCTGCAACGTCGATTGCATCTTCTGCGCGTTCTATCGCCACGACGGCGAAGAAGGCGAATACACGTATTCCGTCGATCACATGATTCAGAAATTCAAAGAGTCGGCGCAAAAGGGCGTGACGACCGTGTTGCTGCAGGGCGGCGTCAATCCCAAGTTGCCGTTCGACTATTATCTCGAAATGATTCGCCGTACGCGCGCGGAAGTGCCGGAGGTGCATCCGCATTTCTTTTCGACCTCGGAAATTCGCGGCATGGCGGAAGTTTCGGGATTGTCGATCCACGAAGTGTTGCGGCAATTGAAAGAGGCCGGACTCAACACCATTCCCGGTGGCGGCGCGGAGATTCTTTCCGACCGTGTGAAGAAAAAAATCAGCAATAAAAAAGGAACCTCAGCGGATTGGCTGGAGGTAATGCGCGAAGCTCACTTGCTCGGCTACAAAACCACGGCGACGATGATGTACGGCCATCTTGAAACCGACGAGGACATTATCGAGCATCTCGAAGTCGTGCGCAAGTTGCAAGACGAAACCGGCGGCTTTACGGCATTCATTCCGTGGAGTTTCAAGCCGGGCAACACGCCGTTGGAAAAAATCATTCCGACTTATGCGACGCCGACGCGTTATTTGCAGATGCTCGCGCTTTCACGCATCTATCTCGACAACTTTCCACACATTCAAGCCTCGTGGTTTTCGGAAGGAAAGAAAATCGGGCAGGTGGCGCTGCACTTCGGCGCGGATGATTTCGGTGGGACACTTGTCGAAGAGAACGTTCATGCGGCGGCAAATTTCGTGAACAAAACTTCGACGGAAGAAGTGATTACCCTCATTCAAGAATCCGGCTTCGTTCCGGCGCAGCGGACAACGTTGTATGAGATTTTGAAAGTGTATGAGGCGTGAATAAACATTAGATTCAAAAAGAAAATGCCCAACGGATCAACAGCGGCCAACGGATATGTCTACATTTTTCCCACCGATTGAAGAAGCCCGCTGATAAATCAATATTAAAAAACTTTTTAAAATCCGTTGGCAGATTCTTATCAGTTGGGCTTCAGTTATTTACCTATCCGCCACCCTCGCGTTGACGCCGATTCTCACTTTATCCGCATCTAACGCACAGCGGAAGCCGAGCCACTGAATCCCATCCTCGACCAACTCATTTGCGGGCGACCACCGAACGGTGGTGCGGACCATGGCGAGATCGTTATTAAAACATCCGCCGCGCATCACCGGGCCGCTGCGTTTGGGGCTGCGCCATTCGCCTTCACACATTTCCCACACATTGCCGGCCATGTCAAATAAGCCATACGGGCTGATGCCTTTGTAAGTCCCGACGGCGGCGGTTTTGCCAAGCTCGTTCTCCGCTGAATTGCAAAGGCCGGCGCCAAAATCATTTCCCCACGGCCATAAACGTTTGTCCGTGCCGCGCGCCGCTTTTTCCCATTCCACTTCATTCGGCAGCTGCTTGCCCGCCCATTTGCCATAAGCGGCCGCATCATTCCATCCGATCCCAACCACCGGTTGCTGCGACTGATTCCACAACAATTCTTTCCAGTATCGCGGTTGGCGATGGCCGGTTGCTTTTAAAAATTTTTCATATTGCGCATTGGTGACTTCATAAACATCCATATAAAACGCCTTCGTTTCCGCCAATAATGTGGACGCCGCACGGACTTCACTGTTGACGGCGCCGTCATACATTGGATGAATTTCGTAACTCTTTTGCAATGCCTGCAAATCGCTGCCGGTAATTCCAAAAGTAAATTCACCGGACGGAATCAATCGCATCAATGCGCCGTCCGGCTCGGTGATGATGGCTTGCGGCAATTGCTGCGCAGTATGGCTCAATACTGCCAATGCTTCCTCGCGCAAAGGCTCTGAAAAAATTTGCGAAGAGTTTAAAAGTAATCCTCCTAATCCTGCCAAACTACAAATAATAAAAACATAAATTGGAAATGGCGTTGGCTTTTTCATTTTCCTTTCCTATCGCAAAATCAATTTAACATGATGCAGCGTAATTTGAATATCCTTGAGCGCCCGCCGCGAACCCTGCTCGGCTTTGACTTGAAATTTATCCGTCTGGCTTTTAATCGGAATGCCTTGAAAGGCAAAGAAACCTTCGGTGGGATCGGCGTTTTCTGTCATGATGACGGAATCGGCGCGCGTAACAGTAACAGTAATCGATTCGGCGACCGGCGGTATATTTTCGTCAGCCGCTACGGCAGTGCCGGTGATGTTCAGAAACCAGGGTTCGGTTGGCGCGACAGGTTGAACGAGCTCCGGTTTCCAGGCCATCACGCCAATCGGAGCAAGGGTTTGAATAATGCCGAGCGCGAGCAGCATCACCAGAGTATTGACTTCCAGATCGATTTTTCCCCACAGGTTGAGTTTTTGCCGGCCTTTGGGATCCTGGACTTTTTTGCCGAGAAAAACGGTGAGAATAATCGCAAAACTGAGCAGGACGCCGGCTATCGTGACAATAAACATTAAAACGCGCAATGTCATATCGCGCTTCCTTTCTACAACAGAGTTTGGTGCGAAAACGATAATGGCAAAATGATTAAAGTGGCCAATTTATTGAAAAAATCATTTTGCTTCTTTGGCAAAAATCTTCTTGAAGAATTCCTGCATATCGGCCCACGACTTTTTATCCGCCTCGGCATTGTAACCAATCGGAATATTGAATTGTTTGGCGTAAGCATCGGCATCGGGATTGGTGAAACTGTGTTTGGCGCCGGCATACGTATTGAATTGAAAATCGACTTTGGCGTTTTGCATCTCTTTTTTGAGTGCATCGATTTGCTCCAGCGTGATAAATTGATCATCTGCCCCGTGGCAAACTAAAATCGCCGCTTTGACTTTTCCGGCCTGTGCCGGCGTTTGCGTGCCGTAGCTGCCGTGAAAACTTACCACGCCTTTCAAATCGATGCCGAGGCGCGCCATTTGTAAAACCACGCCGCCGCCGAAGCAATAGCCGATGGCCGCAATGCGCGTCGGATCGGTGTGCGGATTTTTCTTCAACACCTCCATCGCGGCGATGAATCGCGCTTTGGCGCTTTCCATATTTTGCATGACCGCACCGGCAAACTTTCCGGCATCGTCGGGATGTGCCGCTTGTTTGCCATCGCCGTACATGTCGACCGCGAGCGCGGTGTAACCCAATTCGGCCAACATGCGAGCCCGTTTGCGTGCGTATTCATTGTGTCCCCACCATTCATGCACGACCAGCACGCCGGGACGTTTTCCCTTTTTAGCGTCATCATAGGCCAGATAGCCTTTCATCGTTATGCCATTAGCGGAGTAGGTGACTTCTTCGTGCTTCACGCCGGCATGGGCGGGAAGAAACGTGGTGAGCAGGATGAATAGCGCGACACGAATTGACTTCATATAATCCTCCTGAAGTTTTTGATGTTCAATCTTGTGTTAAAATTTTGCCATAGTAATATAAAAAAATGCGTGTAAATAGCAAGTAAAAGTTGATCATCCGTTGGAAGATGGCACGGAAGAATTTTATATTTGGTAATCTTACAGAAAAAAACGCTTGACTAAAAGGATTCTTTACAATATAATTGAGCATGCAATGGCGGGTGCTGCCGCCATTATTAATCAGAAAAAAAATCTCACCGCGTTTCTCATCATCGCTCATTTATTCGAAGTTGCTTTTTAGAGGCGAAATATGACTTCGATGGGAAAACTTCTTTCTGTCTCCGTTCTCCTGTTTTTTCTCGGCGGTTGCGAGGTGAAAATCCAGGAAGAAACTTCTCTTCCTATCCAGCCTGAGAAAATAAAAATGACGAATGATCCCTGGCTGAAACGTAATCCGGCCTGGTCGCCGGATGGCAGGAGAATCGCTTTCTCTTCTGATCGCGTGCGCACGGAGTTATTCAAGTTTTCCCTGGAGGGGCAAAATGCCGGCAAGTTGGGCGATATTCTCGATTATATCGGCAGCAGCAGGCCAGCCTTATCTGCGGATGGTTCCAGGCTAGCCTATTACTCGCCGAGCCGAGGATACATTTGGATATTTAATTTTCAAGATGGCTCCGAATATTTGCTGACGGCCGGGCAACGTCAGGCGTTTGAGCCTGCCTGGTCACAAGATGACGAGTGGATCGCCTACAGCGCAGTTGATTCTGCAAGCCGGAGCCAAAACATCTGGGTCATCAAATCCAACGGAGAAAACGCGCGGCGTGTCACCTCCCAAAAGCAATACGAATACACACCCTCGTGGTCGCCGGACGGCACTCAACTGGCTTTTCATGCCGCGGGCAATTCCAGCAATGGGTTTTATGAAGATATCTGGATTGCTTCGGTTGCAGGAAATGAAGCATATCCATTAACCTCAAATTCGTCGAGTGAGCTCAGGCCGGCCTGGTCTCCGGACGGCTCGACCATCGCATTCGTATCCAGAAGAAACGACACCACGGCTGTATGGATCATCTCGGTTCACGGCGGCGAAGAGAAGAAGCTTACCTCGATGCTTCGTTATGCAGACTTTCCTTCCTGGTCACCGGACGGATCGAAAATTGCCTTCAGTATCTCAGCCGGAATTGGGATCTTTTCATTTCTTGAATGGGGCATGAGACAGATTTCTTTTCCATCGGCTTATCCTATATGGCTTCCGGATGGGGATGGCATCGTGGGATTCCTAACCTATCAGTTCTCTCAGCTCGCAGTAGTGGAATTGGGAAATTCCCAAATCAAGCTGCCAATTTCAGATTTGGTTTATCCTGATGACAAAGATCCGAATTGGTTTCCCGACGGCGACAGGATGGTTTTTGCCCGCGGAGGAATAAACCGCAGGCAGGAGATTCGGACGGTTTCTCTTGCCAATGGCGAAAGCAAAGTAATCGTGGAAACTACGGCGCAAAAGAGATTTTTTCAAAATCCGGCGGTTTCACCGGATGGAGCGCTGTTGGCCTGTGATAACGGCAGAAATATTTTCATCGTTTCCACAGGTGGCGGAGAGCCGCGCCAACTGTCCGTCGACTTGAATGAAGAGTTGAGCCACCCGGCCTGGTCGCCGGATAACAAACAACTGGCCTGCAGTTCTCCTTTTGGGTTGAGAATTTTTACGATTGACTCGAACCGGCTGGCGCCGCATGCCTTCATTCCCGGCGCTTTCCTCAATCCTTCGTGGTCTGCCGTTCATCCGCCTTTCGGTTCTTATATTGCGGTTGAAGAAAATGGAAGCATCTATATCATTTCTCCGGAAGAACAAAAACCGCAGCCTGTCATTTCGGGTGGCCGTGAACCTGCCTGGTCACCGGATGGAACCAGGATAGCTTACATTTATCGAAACGAGGTTTATGTCTCAACGGTGTTAGTGCCATTTGCGAATTGATTCATCATGCGACCAAACCAGTCTCATACGTTTTTACTTTTTTTTCTGCTGCCTGTAATTCATTCGAGTACGAACCCTTCTCATCTGTCGGCGCAGACGCCGTCAATCATACAAGGCAGAGTCATCAACAAAAGCACTGGCGAGCCTTTGGCTGGCGCTCATATTACATTCATCGGAACGCGGTGGGGAGCCACAACCGATGCCAGTGGCCGCTATCATTTGGAACATTTGCCGCCGGGAAATTACGCCGTGCAAGCTTCGATGATTGGTTTTGCAAACGAGACCCTTCCTAATGTGATATTGGAAGCGGGAAAAATACACAACATGGATTTTGTTCTCATTCCCAAACCCGTCGCGCTTGATACGGTCAGGGTTGAAGCCGAGCGTCTTTGGGAAAAATATCAAGCCGAGGTTTCTAAAATCGGCGTGCAGCGAATGCAGGCGGAGGAAATCACCGATCTTCCCGGCGCTTTTGATGATCCCGCCCGCGCCATTCAGGTGCGCCACGGTTCAGCCGGCGCCGGCGATTTCAACAGCTTTCTGACCGTGCGCGGCAGCAGTCCGGAACAAAATCTGGTGGTCATGGATGGCGCCGTCATTCCCAATCCTTATCGCTTCCGTCTCGCCCTCGGCGGCGGCCTGAGTATTTTTGATTCCAAAACCACGCAGGATGTGCACTTGCATTTAGGAGGTTTTACGGCCGAGTATGGCAACACCCTTTCTTCGGTGCTGGAGGTCGACACGCGAACGGGAAATTCGGAGCATTTCAAATTTGGCGGAGCGATCAATCTGACCGACGCCGGCGGAATCATTGAAGGCCCGCTCCTAAGAAAAAAGGGTTCATTTCTATTCGCTGCCCGCCGCAGCTATCTCGACTTATTGGCAAAGCGGCTGACCAGGTCCAATTCCGTCTATCCGCATTTTTATGATGTCACCAACAAATGGCTCTTCAGCTTGAACGAAAGGAATAAGATAACGCTCGCTTTTACCGCGAGCCGTGAAAGAGCGGATTTGCTCTCCGATTTGTCCGCAGCGGTGAGCATAACCGAACAGGCCAAAACGCATCACGGCATTTTGTCATGGAAAAGTTTGTTGAGCAGCCGCGGCCAGCTTCAAACCTTGTTTTCGTATTACGACGACGCCATGACCCTGCGCGTCTTCAATCCCAACGGCGATGCGACTGCCTCCGATTATCAAAATCTTGCGGCAAGAGCCGGCAGGCTTTCAATCAAACAAAGCATTCGCTATCGCCTAACCGGGCAAAGCTGGCTGACCGCCGGTGTAAGCGGGGATAGGATTCATTCAAAGATTAATTTTCACGCGCTGGAGCAAAATTTTTACTTTGCCAGAAATGAATTTCCCGAAAAAGTCGAGTTTGATGACACCCATCACTACTACGCCGTTTTTGTGGAGAATACCGCCGAGTTAAGCAGGAAACTGCAAACGCGAATCGGCTTGAGGTACGACTATGCGACTTTGGTCGGAGGAGGAGAGTTGAGCCCAAGATTTGGCTTATGGTATGCGTTCGACGAGCAGACGACTATCGAAGGTTCGTGGGGAGTTTTTTTTCAATATCCCGATCCTTATACCATTATCATTCGCGATCAACCTTTGGATATCGGAGCTAATCGCGATATTATTGCCGCAGAAAAAGCGACTCACAACGTTGTCGGCGTCAAAAGAAAGCTGAACGAAGAGATTACAGCCAGCCTGGAATTTTATAATATGGATATCGACCGGTTGCTTTTGCCGGAGGATCGAATGGCGTTCAAGCCGGTTAATGAGGGCCGGGGAATTTCTCGAGGAATTGAATTGGTGCTTGAAAAGAAATCACCGGGCGCGAGTGCAAGCCACGGCTTGATCAGTTATTCTTTCGGCAGCTCGCGATATCTCCATAGCAGAAACAATCAGTGGGTTCCGTTCAATTATGATCGACGACATGGCTTGACGCTCTGGTATAAGCAAAGAATCCGGGGAAAATGGCAGCTCAGTCTGTTGTGGCGTTATGCCGGCGGGCTGCCTTATACCGAAGTGGTGGGCGTGCGGATTTCTCAACATGCCGCATTTGAAAAATTTGATTGGGATTTTATTAGAGGAACTCGCAATGCCAAACGCTTTCCTTCCTACCATCGCCTCGATGCCCGGCTGAGTTATTCGGTTCATGCCGGCAATCGATCATTTTCATTTTATCTGGATGCGATCAATCTATATAATCGTCAAAATCTTTACAACCTGACCTGGGAAAGAGAACCGGTTCAGGAAACCGGCCCCACCTTGCAAGCCGCGAAAAGGCGAACGCTTTACATGCTGCCATTTCTTCCCTCGCTCGGAATACAATTTCGGATATAAATTAAAGGCTAGCAGCTTTTTGTGCAATTGGTCGGGTGCATTACGTGATTTTTAATTGAACTATTTGAATTCTAGCGATTACTGAGTTAACTTTATAGGCAAAGTCCATTGTCTGAACTATCTGAGAAAGGAAGAACATGGGCCAAGC